>Ga0316363_10000173_pt1 | contig 101696 bp, 103 predicted proteins | sample Sb_taG_3_FD_200459 | JGI IMG/M metagenome (GOLD analysis project Ga0316363, IMG submission 200459) | Peat soil microbial communities from Weissenstadt, Germany - Sb_50d_a_PC metaG (v2) (version 2) | ecosystem: Environmental > Terrestrial > Soil > Wetlands > Peat | place: Germany: Weissenstadt...
GTGTGCGATACTGAATTCATGGTGCCAGTGGCGGACCCCAAATCGGTGAAGGTAAACTTGAGCACAGGCACGGGTCTCGATATCGAGTGGAAGGACGGCCACCAGTCGCATTATTCCTTTCCGTTCTTGCGCGATGCTTGTCCCTGCGCGCTGTGTGACGAGCAGCGGGGCAAGACTCACCAGCAACCAGGAGAGCCTGCGAAACCCGCGCCCGGGGCGCTGCCCATGTTCAAGCCCGCCGTCAAAGCGACTTCCGCGGAGGGCGTGGGCAAGTACGCGATCAAGTTTCATTTCAACGACGGGCACGAGTTGGGGATTTATTCATGGCAGTTCTTGCGGGACTGGTGTCCGTGCGTCGAGTGCAAAGCGGCGAGGCATGGCTAAGTTGGCAATGAAGGCGGGGGCGTCCACGCCCGGGCGGGGCTCCAGTTGGGATTAAAGCGAATCAGAATTTCGCCAGGTCCCGGCTGAGACGAGCTACCGTCCGGCAGGGTGCTGACCTCCATAAAATGCGATGGTCCCGATTTCTCGGGGCCAAACAATTCTTGGGTACTCACAGCACCCTGCGACTCTTTTAGTGTGGACCGCCAGAATTCTCGGTCAAGTTACTTTTGTAGGGGAGCCATGGCAGCTATTTCTTCAATGCCCGCGCCGCAATGTCTTTGCGATAGTACGCGCCCCCGAAGCTGATCTTCGCCACCGCCTCATAAGCGCGCTCGACGGCTGTCTCAAGACTCGCCGCTCGGGCAGTGACGCCCAACACGCGCCCGCTCGCGGTAAAGTACGCATCATCGCGCTTCGTCGTGCCTGCGTGAAAGAGCTTGACGCCCGTCACTTTTTCCGCCTGTTCAAGCCCGCTGATTTTCTTGCCCACTTCGAAAGCGCCGGGATACCCTCCCGAAACCATCACCACGCAAACTGAAGCGTCCGTCGACCAGCGGAAGTCGCCGTCGCTGACCCGGCCCTCAATGGAAGCCTCCAGCGCCTCGACCAAATCACTTTCCAGGCGCATCAGGATGGGCTGAGTTTCAGGGTCACCGAAGCGGCAGTTGAACTCGAGCACCATGGGCCCGCGAGCCATCATCATCAGACCGCAGTAGAGGATGCCCTTATATTCCGCGCCTTCCGCCTTCATCCCAGCTACTACGGGACGCGCGATGTGCTGCAGCAGCCAGTTTTGCATCTGCTCGTCCACCATTGCCACGGTTGAATAAGCGCCCATGCCACCAGTGTTCGCGCCCGTGTCGCCCTCGCCCACTCGTTTGTGATCCTGCGCCGCAGCCAGCGCAACCACGCGTTCGCCATCGCTCAGCGCCAGAAAAGAAAGCTCCTCGCCCTGCAGGCACTCCTCGATCACCACGCGGGCGCCGGCCTCGCCCAGCATCTTCCCACTCAGCATCTCGGCCGCCACCGCCGAAGCCTCTTCTTTGCTCTTGCAGATCACAACGCCCTTGCCCGCGGCCAATCCGTCCGCCTTCACCACTACCGGCATGTGGAAATGCGGTAATGCGTCGCTGACATCCTTCAGCGAATTGCAAATGGCATAGTGCGCGGTTGGGATGTGATGGCGCTGCATGAATTCCTTGGCAAAACTCTTGCTGGATTCCAGCCGCGCTGCAGCCTGAGTTGGGCCGAAGATTCTCCATCCGCGCCGGGTAAACTCGTCCACCACGCCCAGTTGCAGCGGCAACTCCGGACCTACGACCGTGAGGTCGGGCTTGATCCGCGCCGCCAGCGCCAGCAGCGACTCGACATTCTTCACGTCAGCGGGCAGACATTCAGCGTCGGCTGCAACCCCAGCATTGCCCGGCGCGCAATAAACCTGCGAGACGCGCGGGGACTGGCGCAATTTCCAAACCAGCGCATGCTCGCGTCCGCCACTTCCAATGACCAGGACTTTCATAGCTCGGGATAGACAAGGTTAGGGAACCGCGCACATGATGTCAACGCGGAAATTGCCAATTGTCGATTGCCAATTGTCGATTGCCGCGTCAGCGGAGGAAACTTCAATTGGCAATTGCAAATCGACAATCGGCAATTCACCCAGTTAACTATGCTTAAGTCGTATAATCTCTCCAGTGATTACCGTCTCCAAGGAGGACTATCTCAAGGCCATCCTCGAGGCCGAGAGTGAAGGCGAGGCCGTGATCTCGGCCACGCTGGCTCACTGGCTCTCGGTGTCGCCGCCCGCTGTTACCATGGCTCTGCGCCGCTTGAAAAAAGACGGCTTGGTGCGAGTGCAGGGCGACGGGCACGTCGGGCTAACCTCTGCCGGACGCAAGATCGCACGCAAGCTCACCCTTCGCCATCACCTCATCGAACGCATGCTCTCCGAGATCTTCGGCATGGAGTGGTATCGCGTCCACGACGAAGCCGAGCGTCTGGAGCATGCCGTCTCGCCCGACTTTGAGGCCCGGCTGCTGGCCAAGCTGGGCCGCGGCGGACCCTGCCCGCATGGCAATCTGAGCGAACGCGAGAGTCCCGGCAGCCGTCGTCGCCGGGGCCTGGTGCTGCTTGCCCACGCCGAAGCCGGAAAGAATTACGTCGTAAGCGGCATCTACGAGCGCGACCGGCACTTGCTGGAGTTCCTGGAAGGGCGTGGCGTACGTCCCGGAGCGCGCGTGCACGTCGCCGGACGGAACTACGATCAAACCCTGACCCTTGCCACTGATGCCGGGACGGTCGCGCTCGGTCGTTCGGCCGCTGAGAAAGTCTGGGTGACCGGCGAGTCGGGCAAATCGCGGCGGGTTTCCTCCCATTCCTCTGCTTGAGCGATCGCACCCGCCACTTCTCCAAAGTAATTAACCGTAGTTTACCTGCTGATGTATACTCACGCTAACTGACTCGACCATGAGCGTAGGTTCACAACCTCCACAGACGAACGGGACTGCAGACGAAGTCGTCGTCATCACCCACGAAGACGTGGATCGGGCGCATGATCGCGTCCGGGTCTCGGCAGCACGAGCCCAGCACGGTTTTTTTTCCAGAGCGCGGTTGCTGTGGTTGCTCGTCGGTCCTGGAGTTCTGGTCATGCTGGGTGAGAACGACGGGCCCAGCATGCTTTCCTACGCGGCTACAGGCGCAAAGTTTGGCATCGGATTCTTCATTCCCTTCGTTGCCCTGACGTTTTGCATGGCCATTGTTGTGCAAGAGATGACCGTGCGTCTGGGCGCCGCGACCCATCGCGGGCACGCCGAGCTGATCTTCGACCGCTTCGGGCCGTTCTGGGGATGGTTCTCCATGATCGACCTGGCCATCGGAAACTTCCTTACTCTCATCACTGAGTTCATTGCCATACGCGCGGGGCTTGGTTTCTTTGGCGTGCCTGCGTGGATGGCGATCCTCATTGCGCTCGTTATCCTTTACGCGGCGCTGATGAGCCACCGCTATTGGACTTGGGAACGTATTACTCTCGCCGCCGCCGCGTTCAATCTCGTATTCATTCCGGTCGCGCTTATGACCCATCCGAGTTGGCATTCAGTGGGCCATTCATTGATTTCGTGGCAGCCGCTTCCTGGCTTCAACAAGGACACTCTGCTGATCGTGCTGGCCGACATCGGTGCGACGGTCACTCCCTGGATGCTTTTCTTTCAACAAAGCGCAACTGTCGACAAGGGACTCACCACAAAAGACATCCGCTTCGGCCGCTTCGACACTGTGTTAGGGGCGGCGTTAGCAACCGCGGCTGCGGTGGCAACGATCCTTGCGACGGCGCCGTTGTTCGCTCATCAAATGACTGCCGACAACTTCCAGGCGGCCGAGTTTGCGCAAGCTCTACAGCCGCTGATCGGCCGCTTCGGCGCTTCATTGTTTGCCCTTGGCATCGTTGAGGCCGGGATCGTGGCTTCGATCACGATTTCAACTTCCTCAGCGTATGCTTTCGGAGAGGTCACTCACAAACCGCACAGCCTTAATCTTCCCATGGGACAAGGCAAGTCGTTTTACTCGGTGCTGACTCTGTGCGCCGTGGCAGCGGCGGCCATCGTTCTAATCCCTGGGCTGCCGCTGGTGTACGTGGTTCTGGTGGTCAACGTGGTCGCGGTTTTGGCCATGCCTCCAGCGCTGGTATTCCTGTTCATGCTGGTGAACGACAAGGAAATCATGGGCGATCTGGTTAGTCCGCTTTGGGCCAACGTGCTGTCCAGTGGCGTGGTATTTGTCTTGACCGCCGCGGGTGTGATCTTTGGGATCAGTGTGATTGCGCCCAACATCCTTGCCGCTTTGGGCGGGAGGTAGGAGAACTATGGCGAGAAAAGAGAAATCGCAGAATTTGGGCTCCAGTTCCGATCATGCCAGTTTGGATCAGGAAAGTTCTGACCAAAGCTGGGTTTTGTCGTCGCTCGAACACGATCAACTGGTTCGGGCAAAGAAGCATTTTATCCCGCGGCGGCACCTCAAGGGACCCGAACTCGTCGTGCTCTGGGGGCTTCGAATCTACCTTCTGTTCATGATGGCAGTCGTTTTTTACCAAGTCTGGACGGCCGCGCGTTAGCTTCGCTGCTTTCCCACTTTGGGACGGAGTTTACTGTTTAGTATCGGGTACCCCCTCCCCTCTTTGTGCGCAAAATCTAGAAAACAAAAGATCTAATTTATGACTATGTGCTAGATCTTTGAGTTTACAGGAGTTACACGCAAAATCTAGACAACATGGGAGTTAGGGCGAGTGCGCGACCGGCTCGCGTTCCATTTTGGAACTGGATCCAAAGCTGGACGGCACAACGAGGTGATTCTTGCTCCAGAAACGCTCTCGGGGGATCGGCACTTCGAAGGGTGTCGAGACGTCCCGCCCTTCCTGGGTTAGATTGTCAAAGATCGATCGTTATCTTGCGGATAATGCAATATGTCTTAGATTATCTGCCTCGAAGCCTGTAGTCAAGCCCAAAAACCGGCGGGGCGGTCGCGGCGGGAAGGAACAGGGCAAGCCACGAGCAAGGAGGATAACGAAAAACCAGTAGTCAGTTGTCAGTTCTCGGTTCTCAGTTGGTTCCGCAGCGGATGGGGCACCCTCGATATGTACGCGATTTAGGTTTGCACTTGAACGGGTGGCCGCCGCACTCCAAGATCCACCCTCGGTTCTTCGGTCACGGCACTGGTACCAACAGTGCCTTACCGATCACAGTCGTGAAGCCGTCCAGCATATCCATGAAGCTTGCGGTAAGAAACGCACTGGTGCGGAACTGCCAAAGATGTTCGGAGTTTTGCCACGCCTTTTCGCGGGCAGCGCTCACGTTCCAAGCGGCGATGGTATCTTCCAGATGAGAGATGGGCGGGAGGGCGCCGCCGGGAAGGCGAAGATTCAGCGTGCTCTTGGCGGATTCAATGAGGCCGTCAAGCGTGGAATTGAGTGTTGTGTAGTCGTTATAGTGCGTTCCACCGTGATCGGGGGTTGTGCCGGTGACCTGACAAGTGGTGACTATGGCTTGAGCAAGGTCGTGGTTTATGTGAGCGTTAATGCCGGCCAACGCAAACTGGATACGCGCGACCGTGGCCTGGTTGCGGCTGTTAAACAAGATTTGCCAACAGGCGGCCGTTGCCTGGCCAGAGAGCGAGGATTGGAGAGCAGAGAAATAGAGACGCGCGAATTGTACGTCGAGCTGCGCAAGCCATGCGGGATCATTGAATCCACCGGAGACGACCTGCGCTTCGACGCCCTGCGTCACCTGTAGATACAGCCAGTTGAACCATTTCAGCCCGTCCCGATCGACACAAGTAGCGTCGATGGTCTGGAGACTTTCGAGAACGTCCGAGACCGACTGCGGAGCGGCCTGAATGGTGGCGAGGAGGGTAGCGTCGTACGGAAACATGGCCCATTGTACAGTGCGCAAACGTTCGTGCCGGAACGTGAGTTGCCGCATGTCGTGAATGCTCGCCGATCCTTTGCCCCAGAGTCTTCTGGCAGAAATTACATGTTTTTGACAACCTTGCAGGTTTGTCGGCGTAAAATCTCGCAGAACGACGGGGTGCTTTTCGTGGTTGGTCAATAGGCGGGAAGGGGTCGCGGGTTTGGGAGTCCTTCGCGAACGAGTCCATCATAAGCGAAGGACTTCGCTTTTTCACAGTTCCACAGAGGTTGTTTTATATGACAAAGTCAACTAAAATAGTTGCGGAAGGCAACTATGATGCAATCGCGCGCATCTCGAACTGCGGCGATCCCGCAGTCTCAACCCGACCGCATTGCGGCGGTGCGGCGCTTCAACCGCTTCTATACTCGCCAGATCGGCGTCCTGCGAGAAAAACCATATAAGAGCCCTTTTTCCCTGACCGAAGTACGGGTGCTCTACGAGCTTGCCCATCGCGAGAAGCCACCCGCAAGCGAACTCAGCAACGACTTAGGGTTGGACGCAGGCTATTTGAGCCGCATCCTGACTGGTTTCGATAAGCGCGGCTGGCTTGACAAGAAGGCTTGCCACGCCGATAGCCGGCAAAGCCTCTTGTCGCTAACTACGCAGGGGCGGAAAGTTCTGGCCCCGCTCGACGCGCGCTCCCGTGAAGAAGTGGGCAAGAGTTTAGGCGGGCTGTCCACGGCGGAACAAAGCCAGTTAATCGATGCAATGCACACGATTGAGAAGCTGCTGGGGGCCCAATCCGGGCAAAAACCGGCTTACATTCTTCGGCCTCATCAACCGGGTGATATGGGCTGGGTGGTGCACCGTCACGGCGTGCTTTATGCCCAGGAATATGGGTATGACGAGCACTTCGAGGCGCTGGTGGCGGAGATCGTGGCGAAGTTCATCCAGAAGTTTGATCCTAAGCGGGAGCGTTGCTGGATCGCCGAGAAGGACGGCGAAATTGTGGGCTTCGTATTCCTGGTGAGGCATTCTAAGATCGTGGCTAAACTGCGATTGCTTCTGGTTGAGACAGCCGCGAGGGGGTTGGGGATCGGAAAACGATTGGTGGAAGAATGTGTGCGCTTTGCGCGACAGGCGGGTTACAAGAAAATTACCTTGTGGACGCAAAGTTCACTCCACGCGGCGCGGGGTATTTATGAGAAAGCCGGGTTTCGTTTGGTTGAGCATCATCGCCACCATAGCTGGGGGCACGATCTGGTGGCGGAGACTTGGGATCTGGTGCTGTGAGGAAATTGTCCTGCGACACTGAAAGTTTAGTTCATGCAGTTTTCTTGAGCTGCTTCTCCAGCAAAGGCGCTGCGGAGCTTTGCTCCGCTGACCGGGTCGAAGACCCGGTCCCACACGAGCCTTGGCGTCTTATCGCACTGCTACGGCTCGTTCCTTCAGGATTTCTTCTACGGCGTTGATTGCTGTCTCCAATTCCTGATCGGTGTTGTAGAAATGCGGGGACATGCGGACGCCGGCTTTGGGTCGCCAGTCGACCATGATTTCGCGCTTCAGCAGTTCGCGGCAGACCTCTTGCGAATCGGGCATATCGATAGATACCGTTCCGCCGCGTTTTTCGGGATCGCGGGGGGTGTTCACTCTCCAGCCCTGTTTGTCTACTAATTCGATCAGCCGGGCGGTCTGTCGTTTTGACTTCTCACGGATGCGTTGAACCCCGACTTCGGTGATGATTTTCAGTCCCGGGCGCGCAGCTTCGAGCGACGGGATGTGCGAGGTGCCGTTCATGAAGCGGAACGGGGGATCGCTGTAGCGAATCGGTCCGACTTCGAAGGCCATCGAGTCCTGATGCGCGAACCAGCCGGTAAACTTTGGCTCCAGCTTTTTGCCGAGGTCGGAACGCACGTACAAGTAACCGACGCCGGGACCGCCGCAGAGCCATTTCAAAACTCCGCCGCAGGCGAAGTCGGTATTTAGAGCTTGGACGTCCACCGGTACCGTGCCGAGCGACTGGAAAGTGTCCAGCACGACGTAGGCGCCGACCTTGTGGGCTTTTTCGATGATCGCCTTGGCGTCGTTGATGTAGGCGCTGCGGAAGATTACATGCGAGATCGGAACCAGCAGGGTTTGTTCGTCGATGGCATCCAGCAGGCGCTCGGTAGGGACGGCGATTCCGTCGTCCGTTTTCACCATGTGGACGCGGGCACCGTTGGGCTGTTGAGCCTCCCAGAAATACATGATCGAGGGAAAGTTCATGTCGGTGTAAACGACTTTGTTGCGTTTGCCGGAGAAATCGAAGCAGGAGGCGACCACGGCCTGGCAGGTGGTCACATTCTGATGGGTCGAGACGGAATTTTTGGGCGCATTCATGAGAGCGCCGATTTCGTCGCCGACTTCAGCGGCCAGCATCCACCATCGTTCTTCCCAGGCGCGGACGCCGCGAGTGGCCCAGGTTTCGGCGTAGCCCTGCATGGCATCGTAAACGCCGCGGGGCATGGCGCCTAAGGAATTGCTGATCAGGTAGGTAGTGCGGTCAAGGATGGGAAACTCGGGGCGGTAGCGGAGCAGTTCGTCAGTCATGGCCTTATTGTAATGGGCAAATGGCTTCGATGCTCAAGCTGTCTGTCCGGGTCGCGCGAGAGCGCAACGGGCAGCAGAAGGGTACCTAACAGCGCCTGAAGGCGCTCTGATTGTGAAGCACTAACGGCATGCCTGAAGGCATGCCCTGATACGAATCTGACTTGCACCACGGCGTGCTAACGTCGCGGTGGGTTAAATCGCAGTCACTTGCCACTGGAAGGGGCGGAATTCGGCGAGTCTACGGAAGTCTCGTTCGTTGGCTGTAATCACTCGGATGCCTTGTCGGCCCGCGCTGATCGCGATCAGTGCGTCGTTGGTCAATCGCCCCTGTCCGATTCGTTCGTAATGATACTTGGCCGCCAGGCGAGCAAGCACCGTGCCGGCTTGAGTCCAGTCGCTCAGGTTAGGAATGAGGATTCGCTTGGCTCGATCGAAATCTCGTTCAAGACGTTGCACAACGTGAAGATCACGGTCGGCAGCGCCGGCGTAGAGTTCTTCGAGCACGACTGCACTGAGCCAAAGGGGTGCATCGGCGGCTAAACGGCGGATCGCGAGGGCCGCATCGTCTCCTCGACGCAATGCCGAAATATAAATAGAAGAGTCGAACAGGGCGGGTTGCATCTAGCCACCAAGCGTGCCGTACACGTCCTCGATATCAATGCTGCTGTTGACGAAACGCTCGGTGGCTGCCCGAACCAATCGGTTCCTCTGGTGTTCGGCAATCGCCAAATCCAACGCGCGCTCGATCGTCTCAGTCTCGGTTTTGGCTCGCAAAGCTTTCTGGGCGCGCTTGATCTTCACGGAATCCAACTGAAAGTGCTTGTGCGACCGATTCCTTGCCGTTCCCACGGAAGTGTCCTCTTCTCTCGCTAGGATAGCATCGAATGTACACGTATTCCATCTTTCTGTACATGCCCACCGAGTAGACGCTGGCCGGTCGGGGACCCACCAGCCACTACTTATCGGCGAGTAAGGTTTTGTTAGAAGCTCTTAGGAACATATAGGCCACGGTGAGTATCAACAGGGTTGACAGGCCGCTTAGGAGGCTGACCCTCGAATCCCACCAGGTTTTCAGAATGGCTGCGGTTACCAGCGTAAGTCCGAGGAGCGAGCCCCAGGCGCCGAGCGGGGAGCGCATGGGAAGCGCGGTTATTTGGTCAGAGGTCATCCGCCTGCGGAAAGAGATGTGCGCGGCCAGCGATACCAGCCAGGAAAGCATCAGGCCGAACAATGCGCCGGTGAGTATGTAAACAAACGCGTTTCTTGCGGCCCATTGTTCCAGAACCACGGCTACTACGATTCCGTAGGAGGAGGCCACCAGAGCCAGCTGGGGTGATCCTGCTGTATTCAGCCGGCCCAGCGGCGCGGGCGCCCATCCTCCTCGTGCCAGCGAGAACAGCATGCGGGACGCAGAATAGAGGTTGGCGTTGGCGCCGGAAAGGGCAGCCGTCAGGATGACGAAACTCATCAGGCTGCTGGCTGCCGGAATTCCTACTGTGCGGAACACGCTCACAAAAGGACTCTCCGTAACGCCGACGCGATTCCACGGCATCACTCCCACCAGCACCACGATGGCGCCCAGATAAACGACGGCGAGTGTCGTAAACGTCCACCTTACGGCGCGAGGAATTTCAGCCTCGGACCGGGATTCCCCCGTGGTAATGGCCACCATTTCTATGCCGCCGAAGGTGTACAGCGCAAATGTCATGGCTAAGAGGGGCGCCAGCGCGCCTCTGGGGAAGAAGCCTCCCTGCGCGGTGTATTGCGCCGGGACCCGTCCGTCTATTAGCAATGCCCCGCCGATGAGGATGAACATCACCATGGTCGCCAGCTTCACCATTGCGAACCAGTATTCAAAGCGGCCGTAGTCGCCGACGCTGCGGAGATTGATCACGATCAGCACCAGCGAGAACAACGCTACCCACACCAAGGCGGAAACGGTGGGAAACCAGTAGCGCATGTAGGTTGCGGAGGCGACCAGGTTAGCGCCTACGGAGACTGAAATGGCGATCCAGTATCCCGCGCGCGAGATAAATCCGGCCCACGGGCCGAGATAGAGATCAGCGTACAATCCGAAAGAGCCGGCGGCGGGATGCACGCAGGACAGCTCGCCGAGCGCCATAGTTACCGTCCAGCAGAGGAACGCGGCCAGTGCGAAGCTCAGGATCACGGCGGGGCCGGCGATTTCCATGGCGGCGGCTGAGCCCAGCAACAAGCCGGTGCCGATCGAGCCGCCGACCGCGACCATGGCCATTTGACCGGCGCTGAGCTGGTGGCGCAGTCCGCTTTCCTGGCTCGTCCCGCTTTCCTGAGGCATTCCGGGACGTATATCAGAAAGCCCTTATTTCCCAAAGAGTTATTCCTCCGATGACCTTCGTAATCGGGTGGGGTCGTTACTTCGTTGCCCGCTCCGGTAACCTGCTCCTAGACTTTCTATGGGGTACTCCGCGCGGCACTACTCATGTCAGACACTGTCAAGCGAATGGATCGGGCCGAAATCACGAAGCGCGTGGAGCGTGCCGAAAAGCTTCTGCAGAAGGGAAAAACCGCCGAGGCGCTTGAAGACTATCTGCAAGTTCTGGCAGCGGAGCCTGGGAATGACACGGTGTGCCAGATGGCCGCGGATCTATGCCTTTCCCTGCAACGCATTCCTCAGGCGGTAAGGCTGCTGGGCGACCTGTTCGAGCGTCAGATCGAGGCCGGCGACGCCACCCGCGCGAGTCTGACCTATAAGAAGCTGGCTCGGTTTGTGGCTCCGACTTGGGAACAAAAGCTGCGATTCGGCGAGTTGCTGGAGAAGTCCCACCCCAAGCAGGCGCTTGAGACCTATGAAAGCGTCGTTCAGGAACTGACGAAACAGGGGCGGAAACAAGAATCGCTCGCGGCTTTGAAGCGGATTCTCGCTCTTGATTCCAGCGAGAAGAACTTGCAGCGCCTAGCAGAGCTTTCCTCCGAACTTGGGGAGAGCAAGGCTGCGGCGGCGGCATTTCTGAAAATTGCCCAGCTCACCCAGGACTCGGGCGGGAATGCGGCGCAATGGATGGAACGCGCCTATGCGGAAGATCCTGCCGATCCGCAGATTGCCTTGGGTTACAGCAAGAATCTGCTGGAACAAGGGCAGACGGGCGCGGCCATTTTCGTACTCGAGGCTCAAGTCAACGCGGGCTCGGCGTCGGAGGAGCTGCGTGACACCTATGCGAAGGCTCTGCTGGCGGCCAATCGTTGGAGCGATGCCGAGCCAGTTCTTTGGCAATTGTTCGAGGAAAATCCTTCGCGGGTACAAGAAATCGCGAACCTCATCGGGCTCTTCATCGACGGCCAGCAGGACGCGGAAGCCGTCGCCTTGGGACGGAAGCTGGAGCAGTACCATCGCCGCAAGGGGGATCGCCGCGCTTTTCTGGCGATGATTCAGGACATCTCGGCGCGGCATCGCGCATCCCCTGAAATGCTCGAGTTCATGGGCGAGCAGTTTAACCAGTCGAATCGAGAGAGTGACTATTGCCAGACTCTGCTCAAGCTCTTTGATCTCTACTGCAGTGTGGGCAACTATGCGAAAGCGGCGGATTCTCTGGATCGCGCGGCTGAAGTGGATGCCTACGAGTCCGGGCATCAGAAGCGGCTGGAAATGCTGCGCGGAAAGATTGACGACAACCGTTTCAAAGTGATCGCTTCGCGCTTCTCCAGCATGGCTGAGGCAGCTGCGGCCCCGCCTCCCGGTCAGGAAAAAATGCTGGGCGCGGCGGCTCTCCAGGATCTCATGCTGCAAGCGGAGATTCTGGTGCAATACGGGATGCGCTCCAAGGCGATTGAGCGCCTGCAACGAATCCAAGAGCTGTTTCCTCGCGAGGAGGAGCGGAACCCGGACCTCCGACAGTTGTACATGACGGCGGGATTGAATCCGGAATATGCGGGATCAGCACCGGCACCAACGCTCGCGTCTTCGGCTCCGATAGAGCCACGACCGCCGGCGGCGCAGTCCAGCGAAACCGCTGATGTCAGCAGCTTCGCGCGAGTGGCGGAAATCACTCGCAAGCTTTATCGGCAAAGCAACGCGGACGCGGTGATGTTGACCGCAGCCAAGGAAATTGGAGCGCAATGGAAGGTGAGCCGGTGTGTGATCGCCATGCGTAAGCCTGGGTTGCACACGACCAGCGTAAAGGAATACTGCAGCGAACTTAGCAAGGCCGGAGAGGCACGTGTACTGGAAAAAATCGCAAGCGCGGTCCACGACCTGGCGATCAGCCACGGCGGAACTCTCACTATCGCTGACGTGCAGGCTGACTCCGACTTGCAAGCGATCCGTGAAGCATTGTCGCAATTGGCGGTCACCTCGCTGCTGGCTCTGTCTTTGAACGACGGGGCCGAACACGTCGGGCTCCTACTCCTAATGGACAGTAAGCCGCATGGTTGGGGTTCTAGCGACTTGATGGTGCTCAAGACTATCAGTGACCAGATTGTGATCGCGCTGAACAACGCCGGGCTTCGCCGGTTGGTGAAGAATCTTTCTGTGACCGACGAGCGCTCAGGTCTGCTGAAGCGTGCTTCGTACCTCGATCTGCTGATGGCGGAAACCCGGCGCAACGCGCAGCAGAGCACTCCACTTACAGTTCTGCTGATGCAGTTTGGTGAGAAAGCCACCATGGTGAAAGAGTTCGGCGAATCGGCGGTGGAAGCCGTGATGCAGCAGATTGGCCAACTCTTTGCCGCCAATATCCGGCAGAACGATCTGGCTTTTCGGTACGAGACTACGACGATTGCGGTCGTTCTTGGAGAAACGCCCGAAAGGGAGGGCGTGATGGCGGCCGAGAAGCTGCAAAGACTGCTGGCTCAAATCCGGCTGCCGGAGAAACAAGAGCCGGTGCACTTCAGCGCGGGACTCGCGGAAGCGGTGGTGCGCGGAGAGTACGACCCCGTGGACATCGTCACTGAGGTGATCAATCGTGCTGAATTGGCGCTGCAAACCGCCCACGCACAGGGGGCGGGCAAGATCGTCGCGCTGGCCGCAGCATTCGCGACCGCTGCGGTGGCGTAAGATGGAATCATTGTGTCGTCGGGCCGTTTACGCGTTGAATTATTAGGGTCCGTTTCGCGTTCTCCTGGTCGTCCTCGCCGTTCACTGCTCAATGATTTCGCTTGGCTCGGTTTGCCGCGGCTTTTCTCCGCTGTTAAACTAGTAAGTTTAGTCAGTCCATTCGGAACTTTTCTGATCACAGGAATTCATACTGGAAGCTTAAGACTAGGAAGCCAATGTTAAAACCAGGGGACATTGCAATTGTGAGCGGGGCGCGCACGCCTTTTGGGCGTTACTGCGGTAAGCTGAAAGATTTCACGGCTCAGGAACTCGGCGCCATCGCGGCTAAGGGTGCCATTGACCGGGCTGGGCTGGACCCAAAAGAATTCGACCACGTGGTTTTTGGTAATGCGCAGCAGACTTCTGGCGACGCTCTCTACGGCGCGCGCCACGTTGGACTGCGGGCCGGTCTGCCCATTGAAACGCCCGCTTTTACAGTGAATCGTTTGTGCGGTTCGGGAATGCAATCCATCGTGAACGCGGCGCAGATGGTTCAACTGGGCGAAGCCAATGTGGTGCTGGCTGGCGGCATGGAGGCCATGTCGCAAGCGCCGTTCGTGATCCACGGACGCGACGGTTTTACTCTTGCCCCGGGCGGAAAGCTGGAAGACTCGCTCATGGTGGCGCTGCTCGACACGTATTGCGGTCTGTACATGGCCAACACCGCCGAACTTTATGGGGAACAGCAGGGCATCACGCGGCAGGCGCAGGATGAGTTCGCGTTGCGCTCGCAACAAGCGGCCGACGCCGCGTATAAAGAGGGTCGGCTGCAGGAAGAGTTGGTTCCCGTGCCACTCAAGGATCGGAAGGGTGAGCCATCCGGCGAGACGCTGAGCGAAGACGATCATCGCCGCCCCCAGACCACCATAGAAGGCCTCGCCAAGCTGAAGCCGGCATTTGGCAAGAATGGCACTGTCACTGCGGGGAATGCCAGCGGGATCGTGGATGGCGCGGCCGCGGTGGTGGTGATGTCGCTCGAGGAGGCGGGCAAGCGCGGCATCCAGCCGCTGGGACGGATTGTGGGCTGGGGCATTGCCGGGGTTGAGCCCAAAGTCATGGGCCGCGGTCCGGTGCCGGCGACGAAGATCGCGTTGCAGAAAGCCGGACTCACGCTCGACTACATCGACTTGATCGAAGTGAACGAAGCTTTCGCGGCGCAGTATTTGGCGGTTGAGAAAGAGCTGGAGCTGGACCGCAACCAAGTCAACGTAAACGGCGGTGCGATCGCGCTGGGCCATCCGCTGGGTGCGACGGGAACGCGATTGGTGATTACGTTGCTGTACGAATTGCACCGGCGGAAAAAGAAGTATGGCTTAGCGACAGCATGTATTGGCGGCGGACAGGGGATCGCGATGGTGGTGGAGAGTTTGAACTAATCATTCACCACAGAGGCACGGAGACACAGAGAAATCCTAAAAAAGAGGTTCTCTGTGACTCTGTGCCTCTGTGGTGAAGAGCAGTCGGCTCAGGCCTGAGGGCTTGAGCCGATCGCGGCAAAAAGGAATAGCTAATGGAAATAAGAAAAGTTGGAGTGCTGGGTTGCGGGCTGATGGGCTCTGGAATCGCCCAGGTTGCTGCGACCGCCGGGTTGGACGTTACCGTGCTGGAAGTTGAGCAGAAGTTTCTCGACAAGGGCTTTGCCGGGATTGAAAAGTCGCTGGCTAAGTTTGCAGAGCGGCCTCCGGACAAAGGTGGCATCACGGCTGAGCAGAAAGACGCTATCCTTGCTCGCCTCAAAGGCACGACCAACAAGCAAGACCTGGCGGACTGCGACATCGTGATTGAAGCCATCATTGAGAATGTCGAGGACAAGAAAAAGATGTACGCGTCCCTCGACAGCATTGTGCAGAAGCACGCGATTTTCGCTTCGAATACTTCATCCATTTCCATCACTGAGCTGCTGACTTCGACCAAGCGCCCGGAGCGATTTGTCGGATTGCATTTCTTCAACCCGGTGCCGCTGATGAAGTTGGTCGAGGTCGTGCGCACCATCGCCACCGCCAGCGAGGTGTACGACGCCGCCTACGAGTTCGGAATAAAGCTCGGCAAAGTGCCGGTCCGCACCAGCGACAAGACCGGATTCATCGTGAACCGGCTGCTGATTCCGTATCTGCTGGACTCCGTTCGCGCCTACGAAGAGGGAGTGGGTTCGATCGACGACATTGACAACGCCATGAAGCTGGGTTGCGGCTATCCCATGGGGCCGTTCACGCTGCTCGATTTCGTTGGGCTGGATACGACCTACTACATCACGCAAGTGATGTACGACGAATTCAAAGAGCGGCGCTTCGCGTCGCCGCCGCTATTGAAGCGTTTGGTGATGGCTGGTTGGTATGGTCGCAAGACGGGCAAGGGGTTTTACGATTATTCGGATCCGAAAAATCCGAAACCTAATAAGCTGTAGAACACGTGGGGACAGCGGCCCTGGGCTGTCCGGCGGGAGCGGAGTTCCGCAAAGCCGCTAACGTTTGTAAACGTCCCGGCGGTGGCCGATGCGGAGAACCAGCACGACGAGCCGGTCATCTTCCAGGGAGCAAATGAGGCGGTAATCTCCGACGCGGTATTTCCAGAACTCGCTCAGAGTACCTTGCAGTCTCTGGCCGATTTGACGGGGATCGTCGAGTTTTTCCACCCGCTGGCGGAGAAAATTCAGGACTCGACGGGAAACAGATTTGTCGAGCTTCCCTAGTTGTTTCAGCGCGGTTGGCGAAAGCTCAACCTTCCAGGCCATAGCGCCGCATTACTTTCTCGAGTGGAACCGTCCGGCTTCGCCCCGAGCGTACTGCTTGCAATTCCTTTTCGGCCAGGTAGATGTCTTCCAGATCATCCAGATATTCGAGGATGGCCTCGCGCGCATAGTACGTCTTGGTACGGCCGGTGCGCTTGGCAAGGCGATCGAGCCGCTTTTCGATTTTTTCAGGAAGGCGAATGGCTAGCATGTTGTCCCCTAGTGCTATACAATTATAGCAGATAAGCATAGAACAAATCCGAGCGACAGGCAGGCGAGTGGATTACCATACGAGGGGGATTTCGAGAGGAACGCTTTGGCCAAAATCGCCATTCTCGGGTGGGGGTCATTAATTTGGGATCAACGAGAGCTGCCTATCGAGGCGGACTGGACTGAAAATGGGCCGGTACTACCGCTGGAATTCTCCCGAAAATCTGCTGACGGTCGATTAACCTTGGTGATCGACACCGATCACGGTCATGAAGTCCCCACTCGCTTTGCAGAGAGCGCTCGAGACGAGATTGAGGATGCAGTCTGCGACCTTATGCACCGGGAGGGCACAGATCGGACCAACATTGGCACGGTGGATCGGCGGACGAGACCAAATCAGGGCACCCCGGCGCACGAACTCCGAATCTGGCAATGGGCCGTGGACCGTGGTTTTGATTTTGTGGTTTGGACTAAGCTCCGTCCAAAAATTCCCGACGATTGGGGTGGCTTTTCTGTCCAACGCGCCGAAGCCTACTTGAGAAGTCTCCCGAAGATCTGTGAGGAGCGTGCGCGGGAGTACATTGTCAAAGCGCCTTTGGAGGTGCAGACGCCGTTGCGGCAGCAACTTCATGATTGGCTTCACGCTGAGGCAGGAGAAATTATGACCTACGAAAACATACTCCTCGAAAAGAAAAACTCGATTGCTTACGTTACAGTGAACCGGCCCAAGGTGCTGAACGCGCTCAACATGGCCACCATGGAAGAGCTGCGCACAGCGTTCACTACGATCAAGGACGACCGTGAGGTTCGCGTTGCCATCATGACTGGCGCAGGCGAGAAAGCGTTTATTGCTGGCGCCGATATCGCTGAGCTCGCTAAGCACGATGCGGTTTCGGGCAAAGAATATACGCATCGCGGCCAGTCCGTTCTTGATCTGATCGAGAATCTGGGCAAGCCGGTGATCGCTTGCATCAACGGCTTCGCGCTTGGCGGCGGATGCGAAATCGCGATGGCTTGCACCATGCGTCTGGCCAGCGAAAACGCGAAGCTCGGTCAGCCCGAGGTGAAGCTCGGGATTATTCCGGGATACGGTGGCACGCAACGTTTGCCGAGGTTGGTGGGCAAAGGCATCGCGATGCAGCTTGTGCTCTCCGGTGAAATGATCAGCGCGCAGGAGGCTCATCGCATTGGACTGGTGAATGAAGTCACCGCCGTCGCGGAACTCATTCCACGCGCTGAGGCGATTGCGCATAAGATCATTGCCAATGCTCCGTTGGCGGTTCAATACGCCATGGAGGCAGTGAACAAGGGCATGGAGATGACCTTAGCGGAAGGGCTGTATTTAGAGGCCGTACTGTTCGGTGTGGCTTGCGCTTCGGAGGACAAGAAAGAAGGGACGACGGCGTTTCTGGAGAAGCGGGCGGCGCAGTTCAAAGGGAAGTGAAAAGCGGCCACGGATTTGCGCGGATTTACACGGATGAGAGGCAATTTCACCACGGAGGCACGGAGTCACGGAGAAAAACAATCAACAATGTCCGCCGTCGGACGCCACGCCCTCTTTGCATGTCGAGACGATTGAAGGCAATCTGAGCGCTGCTGGAAGGCACTTTGGCATCATCGTCTCGCGGTTTAACGAGTTCATCACGGAACGGCTGTTTCGAAGTGCGTTCGACGGGCTCTTGCGTTGCGGCGCACAACTTAAAGACATTGAGGTTGTTCGGGTGCCCGGCGCATTCGAAATCCCGTCGGCCGCCCGCACGCTGGCTGAGACCGAGAAATACGACGCCATTATCTGCCTCGGTTGTTTGCTCCGCGGTGACACGGCACACTACGACGTCATCGTGAACGAGGTCACACGCGGCATCGGGCAATCCGCGCAGGAGACTGGCGTGCCCCACGCTTTTGGCGTGCTGACCTGCGAAACGCTGGAACAGGCTATCGACCGGGCGGGGTTGAAGATGGGCAACAAGGGCTTCGAAGCCGCGCTGGCAGCGGTGGAGATGGCGAATCTGACGGAAGCGGTCGTTGGCAAAGGCGCAAGAAGGAAAGCTGTCAGCTCGCAGCTCTCAACTTTCAGCAAAACCCGGAAACCCAAGCTCCCCTCGCGCTCGAAAAAACGTGGCCGGTAGCACCAGGACCACTTCTCATCTCCTGTAAACTGAGAGTTGAAGGCAGATCGCTGACAGCTCCCCATGGGCACACGCCGAAGATCTCGCGAGTTTGTTCTGCAAATGCTGTTTCAAGCGGACATGGGCCGGCAAACTCCCGACGAGGTGCGGCGCACTTTTTGGAGCGAGCATGGTTCTACCGAAGAAGATGTGCGTGGTTTTGCCGAAGAGCTTTTCCGAACGGCCACTGCCCGTACCGCGGAGATCGACAGCTTGATCGAGCGTCACGCCGAACACTGGCGCATGGACCGGATGGCCGCAGTCGACCGCAACGTGCTGCGTTCCGCAGTGGCCGAGTTTATGGGCTTTCCCTCTACGCCTCATGCCGTGGTCATCAATGAAGCGCTGGAGATTGCGCGCAAGTTTTCCAGTCCCGAGTCCGTTCAATTCATCAATGGAGTGCTGGATAGTGTGGGCCGGGAACTGGAAAAGGCGAAGGCGTAAGAAAGTCGTCGGTCGTTGGCCATTGGTCGTTCGCCAAGAATCGTTTGCTTGCTGGTCACCAAAGGAACCCTAGCCGGGCTCTTTCTCTTTTTGACCTACGACTCAAGGACCAACGACCAACGACTGCCCTACGGCTTTACCGCAACCAGATCTGGATTGCAGGTGATGGAAAAAGGCAACCCCGCCGAATTCTGGCAGAGGCCTTGCGGGAACGGGATCTGCTTGATGTCACCGCCTGCCACGGTGCTCACAACGTGCACCGTTCCGTCGCTGGCGCCGACGTAGAGCAGGGTGCCGTCGGGCGTGAGCGTGGCGCTGAGTGGCATCGGATTTCCGACCAGGGAAATCGCCGATGACGTCTGCCCGGGAATATTGAACACCAGGATGCTGCTCAGATTCGAAGCGACGACGTAAGCGGTCGAGCCGTCTTGCGCAATGATCAACTGCTTGGGGAGAAAGTTGCCCCGTCCGAGATTGAAGGAGGCAACGGGCCCATCGGTCACGGGCGGTGTACAGCCGGATGGGGTCGTATTCACACTGATGATGTCGATATCGGGAGGGGCCAGCGCCAAAAGATGAAACGTATTGGGAGAGTCTGCCGGCAACAATTGAGCCGCGCCTGGGAGGGTCTTCATGAAAGTTGGCACCGCGGGGACGTTGACGGTATCGGCGCGACCGTTATCGCAGGTTCTCCACACGCTTAGCGCGGAAGGAGCACCGCCGGCGGCGTAGACAAAAGCGCCCTCCGAAAGGAAGGACACGTCGTTGGCCGGAGCGTCGAGGGCAATGGTTTTCAGCCCATCAAGCTTCGAGTAGACATACAGGGTACTGCCGGCGACGATGTACGCCTTGAGGCTGTCGGGCGAAAAGTCGGCCGCGGTTGCTCCTGTGATTTGAAATGTCGGACTGGTGTTGGTGGCCGTGTCGAAGACAAAGACTTCGTTGGGCGCGTCTACGGTGTCGGAAATGATGACCTTACTTCCGTCGGGAGAAACAGCCAATACTTTGCCCGGGACAGATAACTCAGTCACGGAGTTGTTCGACGTATTAAGCACCGCGAGACCCGCGCTGCCCAGCCGTCCGGAATTAGTTCCCAGATAAGCAGTGGTGCCCTGCCCATTAAAGACCAGTGAGTTTGGCGTAGCTGCCAGAGTGATAAAGTTCCCCAGCGTGTTGGCAGGGGCTGTGATGGGAACGATCGTACTGAAGCAGCCATCGGTGGTGCCGCAGCTGGTTGTGCTTACATACACGGTGGCGCTTTGGTTGGTCCCGGTAGAGGCTACGGTCATGTTAACGACATTCTCTGGATAGATGGGCAGGGAGTGGGACAAACCAGTATTGAATCCCGTATTGCAGGTGGGCGGAGTGCAAGAGGCGATGATGGTGGCGCCGCCTCCGCCCGCGGATCCGGTTGCGCCTCCGCTGCTGCTTACACTTACGGACGCGGGCTCGGAAGAACTCCAGGTTAATGGCACTCCGGTGATCGTCGTGCCCACGGTATCGACGATAGTCGGCGTGATGGTTTTTGAAGTGCTGGTGGAAGATGTGACCGCGAGCTGAATCGACTGTACCGGGCAGGTTGTGAAGTATATCGGCACACTATTGACGTTGCCGATGCTGGCGAACAGCGGTGTGAGGCCGGGGACTTTGGCAGTCAACTGGACCTGTCCTTGCAGCAAGACAGGTGCGGTGGTATTCAGCGTTGCGACGTTGGTGTTCAGGGTTTGCCAGGCGAAGATCCCGACCGTGGAGGTGATGTCAACGCCTCGGCTGTATGCCTTCGCCTCGTAGTTGGCAGTTTGACCAACGGAGAAACAAGGATTCGGGGGCGGCGGTTGGTTCGGGAGCAGGAAGAAGTTCACCGCGACTTTATCGATATGCTGGTGAACGTAAATTGTAGTCGGAGGGCTGCTCACGCCTTGTGCGGTCGCCGTGACCAGGGCTACGCCCACCGGTCCGGGCGTGCATATTTGTGGGGCGCTCAACGAATCCCAACTGCCGGCGCATGCGATTCCGTTGGCGGCCACGGTCACCACCGCGGTGTTGCTGGACTGGTAGGACACGGGTTCGGTGATCGCGGTTTTCGCGGAATTGAAGACGCTGGCGGCAAATGATTGGTTTGTACCGATCTCCATGGACAGATTCGGGCCGGGAGTAATGGTAATGCTGGCCGGGACAGCGAAGGTGGTGGTGTGGACAGCGCTGTTGCTGCCGCACCCGGCGAGTCCGGCCAGCACAAGTATCGGAAACGCAACTGCGATCCCGGCAAAACCCGACCTACCCATGCACCCTCCCCGCCCTCATGGTCGCCCACGGGGCGAGCACGCATTTCTAGTAGTGTATTCGCTCTGGAAGTTTTCCAGTGTAGAGGCTGCGAATTTTTTCGGCAAGTTGAGCCGCTTTGCGGGCCTCTGAGCCCGCAGGCGATCCCGAAACGAATTGAGAGATCTGAGGATCCACATACGGCGCAGGGAGGTCATGAGCTGAGATCCTTGCTCGCGACCATACTTGCCGTTCTTACCTGCCGCTGTCCATGGGATGCGGCAAACATGGTTGACGATGGGTGAACAGTGTTGCTATATTTGAAAGGTTCCGCGAGTTCAATCTGGCTTGCCTGTAGGCTGTGGAATCGTTCGTTGCGCGTTTTGGGTGCACGAAAATTTCCCAGGAGATCGGCTAAGCCTTAAAGATACACGTCTTCGGAAAGAGTTCCGTCGATGCCCTCGCTGAAATGCTCTGCGCGCACCTTCCGCCTGTTGGGAGGCTATGCGGGGCAAAGCGGACGAAACGGAGCACCTCCCAGGTTTTGGGACTGGGCCTGGCGCCACCGTCGTCGCTGTTCAGTCTGAACAGGAAACCCAAAATCTCTCGCCGGATTTGTGCGCGGTGAGAAGCATGGTTGGCAGATCGCCATCCAGACCCTGAGCCAGGGAAAAGTCAAAGCTGCGCATGTTTCGACGCGCCTTTGTTGGCGTGCGACCCGCGTTGCCGAAGGAGCAGCAAAGAGTGCCCACCTTCAATCAATTAGTGCGGGACGGCCGCAAGCGGCCGCGATATAAGACGGCGAGTCCGGCCTTGCAGGGATGTCCGCAAAAACGCGGTGTTTGCACGCGTGTGTACACCCAAACGCCTAAGAAGCCGAACTCCGCGCTGCGCAAGGTTGCCCGCGTACGACTGACCAATGGCATCGAGGTCACAACTTATATCCCCGGCGTCGGCCATAACCTGCAGGAGCACTCGATCGTGCTGATTCGCGGCGGCCGCGTGAAGGATCTGCCGGGCGTGCGCTATCACGTGGTGCGTGGCACCCTAGATGCAGTAGGGGTCGCCGGCCGCAAGCAAAGTCGTTCGAAGTACGGCGCCAAGCGCCCGAAAGCATAAAGGGTCGTTGGTCGCTCGCCGTTGGTCGTTGGGCAAAAAACGAGAGTAGTGAGCTCTCGCCCGAAAGTTAGAAAGCCAGGAGCTAGAAGCTGAATGCCAAGAAAAGGACATACGCCTAAGCGGACGGTGGAAGCGGATCCAGTCTACGGTTCGGATCTGGTGACGAAGTTCGTCAACTCGATGATGTGGCAGGGCAAGAAGAGCACTGCGGAAGGCATCTTTTACGAGGCTTTAACGCGGCTGCAGGACAAAGGCGGCGACGAAGCTCTAAAGCTGTTCAAGAAAGCCGTCGAAAATGCCAAGCCCCTGCTTGAGGTTAAGACCCGCCGCGTGGGCGGCGCGAACTATCAGGTGCCGGTGGAAGTCAATGCCGATCGGCGCACGTCGCTGGCGATTCGCTGGCTCATTACCTACTCCCGTGGACGCGGCGAGAAGGGCATGATCGACAAGTTAAGCAACGAATTGCTGGATGCCGCGAACGGCAAAGGGGCAGCCATCAAGAAGAAGGAAGACGTTCACCGCATGGCCGAGGCCAATAAGGCCTTCGCGCACTATCGGTGGTAAGAGAGACAGCTTCTAGCTAGAAGCTAGTAGCCAGAAGCTAGAAGCGCATTTTCGGAGCCCCAGAAGGAAGAAATAGAGCCGTGCCCAGAACAGTCCCATTAGAACGCTGCAGGAACATCGGTATCATGGCCCACATCGATGCCGGTAAGACCACTACGACGGAGCGTATCCTTTTCTACACGGGAAAGACGCACCGCATCGGAGAGGTCCATGAAGGCACGGCCACAATGGACTGGATGGAGCAGGAGCAGGAACGCGGCATCACGATTACTTCCGCCGCGACCACATGCTCCTGGCGCGATGTCCGCATCAACATTATCGATACCCCCGGCCACGTGGATTTCACCGCCGAGGTCGAGCGATCGCTCCGCGTGCTGGATGGCGCGGTTGCCGTATTTGACGCGGTCCATGGCGTTCAGCCGCAGTCGGAAAAAGTCTGGCGTCAGGCCGATAAGTACGGCGTGCCGCGTATTTGCTTCATTAATAAGATCGACAAAATGGGCGCGGACTTCGAGCATGCCGTCGATACTATTCGCAAGCGTCTCAACGCCAAGCCCATTGCCATTCAGATTCCCATCGGCCAGGAAGATAAGTTCAAAGGCGTGGTCGACCTGGTCGAGATGAAGTCGATCATCTGGGAGGATGACACGATCGGCGCCGAATATGCCACCGGCCCGATTCCCGCCGAGCTCCAGAAGAAAGCCGAAGCCTTCCACACCCAGTTAGTCGAAACTGTCGCTGAGAACGACGACGAAATCCTGCATAAGTTCCTGGAGGGCGAGGCTATTTCCGCCGCGGAGCTGCGTGCTTCCCTGCGCAAGTCCACCATTGACCTGAAATTATTTCCCGTGGTAGTTGGCACGGCTTTCAAAAACAAGGGCGTGCAGCCGCTGCTGGACGCGGTCGTCGATTACCTGCCTTCTCCGCTCGATGCCGGCGAAGTGAACGGCACGAATCCGGACAACGGCGAAATGATTACCCGTCATCCGGCGGATGACGAACCGTTTTCCGCGCTGGCCTTCAAAATTATGGCTGATCCCTTCGTCGGCCAATTGACTTTCATTCGTGTTTATTCCGGCCAAATTAAGTCCGGCGACTCGGTGCTTTGCGCGGGACGGCGACGGACTGAACGCATTGGCCGCCTGCTCAAGATGCACGCCAACAAACGCGAAGATATCAGCGAGATTCTGGCGGGCGACATCTGCGCCGCGGTTGGTCTGAAGAACGTGAGCACCGGTGACACGATCTGTGACGAAGCGCATCCCATCACGCTGGAATCGATTACCTTCGCGATTCCCGTGATTTCGGTTGCGGTCGAGCCCAAGACCAAGGCCGACCAGGAAAAGATGGGTATGGCGCTGGGGCGTCTCGCCCAGGAAGACCCAACCTTCAAGGTTCATACCGACCCCGATAGTGGACAGACCATCATCAGCGGCATGGGTGAGCTGCATCTTGAAATCATCGTGGATCGCATGATGCGCGAGTATAAGGTCGAGGCGAATGTTGGCAAGCCGCAAGTGGCTTACCGCGAAACCATCCGCAAGAAAGCGGAAGCTGAAGGCAAATACATCCGTCAGACCGGCGGCCGCGGACAATACGGCCACGCCAAGATTCGGATCGAGCCGCAGGAGCCGGGTAAGGGCTACGAATTTGTTAACGACATCGTCGGCGGATCGGTGCCTAAGGAGTTCATTAAGCCGATTGATCAGGGCATTAAAGAAGCCATGGAAGGCGGCGTCCTGGCCGGTTACGAGATGGTCGATGTGAAAGCGACACTCTACGACGGCAGCTATCACGATGTCGATTCCAACGAAATGGCGTTCAAGATCGCCGGTTCGATGGCCTTCAAAGAGGCTGCGCGTAAAGCTTCGCCGGTGTTGCTTGAACCGGTAATGTCGGTGGAGGTGGTGACGCCCGAAGATTACGCTGGCGTGATCATGGGCGACCTGAGTTCACGCCGCGGACGCATCGAGGGCATGGAGCATCGCGCCGGCTCGCAGGTGATCAAGGCAATTGTGCCGCTGGCCGAGATGTTTGGCTACGCGACCCACATGCGTTCGAGCACGCAAGGTCGCGCTGAATACTCAATGCATTTCGCTAGGTATGAAGAAGCCCCGCGCTCGGTGTCGGAAGAGATTATTGCCCGGGTGCAGGGCACGGTTAAGAGATGAGTATCTCGGCGGTTAAATAGAGGCGGTATGCAGGGGCAGCAATTTGAGATTCACATTCGGAGCAACTCCAGCACGCCAGAAGAATGGAAGCGGGCTATGGAGGCCTCAGCCGAAGAGCTCAAGAAGCATCCCTTGAACGAGTGGCAGAAGGAGACGGCCAAGCGTTTTGGCATCACCGAGGAGGAATATGCGCGAGGTGAGCTGGCCGGAGTCTACGGTCGCCAAGGGCTTGAGAACGTTGGACGAGAGCTGGGGCTAATCATCGAGCGTCTGCTGGCCGAGATCGGCGATGTATATCATCTTCAAGCCCTGCTTTATGAGGGCGCAAAGTTTCGCTGGATAGCTCGGGTTGAAGCATCTCGAGGAACTCGGAACCTAAGCATTCAGGGCGACTTGGTTGACGATGTGGTGGATTCTGAACTGTACGAGTCTATCCAAGCATTGAAGCAAAGGCTGATGGAGGGATTAGTCGAGCAGTAGGGAGTAATTTGTGGATTCGTTCTCGGTCAGCAGGATAGAACGGCTGCTCCTCAACAAGGCCGTTTCCTTCTGGCTGTCGCCCAAGGGAAGAGAAGCGGTAAAGCACATTTTCGAGGACAAAGAGTCGTTCCGTGCTTACGTCGAAGCGGTGGATGAATTAGGTATCTGGTTGAGGCTGCCGCCGAAACGAGGAGGGCCGACCAGAAACATCGATTCGCTCTTGCTGCTCAAATGGGATTACTTGGCGACTGCTCAGGTGAGTGCCGAGCCTGGAGCGGCGGAAGAGGTAAAAGACGAAGTCGTTCACTAACTAGAGGAATCCAATGGCGAAAGAGAAATTTGAGCGCAATAAGCCGCACTGCAATGTGGGGACGATTGGTCACATTGACCATGGCAAGACCACATTGACGGCGGCCATCACCAAGGTTTTGCAGAAGCATAACCCGAAGATCGTGTTCCGGTCTTTTGACAGCATTGACAACGCTCCGGAAGAGAAGGCGCGCGGCATCACGATCGCGACGGCGCACGTGGAGTACGAAACGGCGAACCGGCACTACGCGCACGTGGATTGCCCGGGCCACGCGGACTACATCAAGAACATGATTACGGGCGCGGCGCAGATGGATGGCGCGATTCTGGTGGTCGCTGCGACGGACGGTCCGATGCCGCAGACGCGCGAGCACGTGCTGTTGGCGCGGCAGGTGGGCGTGCCGTATATCGTGGTGGCGTTGAACAAGTGCGACGCGGTGGACGATCCGGAGTTGCTGGATCTGGTGGAACTGGAAGTGCGCGAGTTGCTGAAGAGCTACAAGTTTCCGGGCGACGATGTGCCGGTGGTGCGGCTGTCGGCGTTGGGCGCGCTGAATGGGGAAGCGAAATGGGAGAAGCAGGTGGACGCGCTGATGGAGGCGGTGGACAAGAGCATTCCGCAGCCGGCGCGCGAGCTGGATAAACCGTTCCTGATGCCGATTGAAGATATTTTTTCGATCTCGGGACGAGGCACGGTGGTGACGGGGAGAATCGAGCGCGGCAAGGTAAAGGTGGGCGAGGAAGTGGAAATTGTGGGCTTCCGCGACACTCGCAAGACGGTCGTGACCGGCGTCGAAATGTTCAAGAAGCAATTGGACGAGGGTCTGGCGGGAGACAACGCTGGCCTGTTGCTGCGCGGCATTGGCAAGGATGATGTGGAGCGCGGCATGGTGTTGGCGAAGCCGGGATCGATCACTCCGCACACCAAGTTCAAGGCGGAAGTTTATATTCTGACGAAAGAAGAAGGCGGGCGGCACACGCCGTTCTTCAAAGGATATCGTCCGCAGTTTTATCTGCGAACGACAGACGTGACGGGCGTAGCGGAGATGCCGCCCGCGACCGAGATGGTGATGCCGGGAGACAATGTGAGCCTGGTGATTGAGCTGATCACGCCGGTGGCGATGGAGAAAGGCTTGCGGTTCGCGATCCGCGAAGGCGGGCACACGGTGGGCGCGGGAACGATCAGCGAGATTGTGCAGTAGGCTTGACTGTGTGGGACCGGGTCTTCGACCCGGTCGCGGGTCGAAGACCCGCAACCACACGAGCTAAACTGCCGGCGAGACGCCGGCGCTACAAAATCTGCGGCCTGCGACTTGCCGCCAGTTCTTTCTTCCCGGACAGCCGGGAGGGGTTAGCGAGAGCCAAAAGTGATTGGAAAAGAAAGAATTCGTATTCGGTTGAAGGCGTACGACTACCGCATTCTGGATCAGTCCACGGGTGAAATTGTCGAGACCGCGAAGCGCACGGGTGCGCAGATCGCGGGGCCGATTCCTTTGCCCACGATGAAGAATAAGTACTGCGTGCTGCGTTCTCCGCACGTGGACAAGAAATCGCGCGAGCAGTTCGAGATCCGCACGCACAAGCGCTTGCTCGACATTCTCGAGCCGACGCAGCAGACGGTCGATGCGCTGATGAAGCTCGACTTGCCCGCAGGTGTGGACGTCGAGATCAAGGCGTTTGGCAAGGAACATAAATAGCTTTCAGCCGTCAGCTCTCGGTTTTCAGTTTGGAAGCGAGAAGCGCCAGCATTAGTTAGAAGGCGATGCTGGGTTTAGGCGGAGAAGAAGAGAAATGGCAAAGGTAACGGGAATCTTAGGCAAGAAAGTCGGCATGACGCAACTCTTTGACGACAAGGGCGAGGTTCATCCCGCGACCGTACTGCAGGCTGGGCCTTGCGTGATCACGCAGCACAAGACGCAGACCAAGGACGGATACGTAGCCGCCCAGATCGGCCTGGTCGAGTTCGTGAAAGAATCGCGGCTGACCAAGCCGGCTCGCGGACATTTGGGCAAGAACAATCTGCCCCCGGTCAAGTTCATGCGCGAGGTTCCAATCGAAGTCGAAGAAAAAACCGAGGGTGACGGCGACGGATTGGTGAAAGCTGGAGATCGCGTGCTGGTGGACATCTTCGACGGCGAGAAGTTTGTGGACGTCGTGGGCGTCAGCAAGGGACGTGGTTTCTCCGGCGTAGTCCGGCGGCATCATTTTGCCGGCGGTCCCAAGTCGCATGGTTCGATGTTTCAAATCACGGGATCGATTGGTTCATCGGCTTTCCCGTCGCGTGTGTTTAAGGGTATGCGCATGTCGGGACACATGGGTGTGGACCGAGTGACAGTGCGCAACTTGCGCGTGCTCGGCATGGATAAAGAAGATAATTTATTGGTGGTCGAAGGCAGCGTCCCCGGCCCCAAAGGTGGATATCTGGTAATCACGAAGGCCAAGAAACCGCCGAGAGAGCGCCGCGGATTTGCCGGAGCAGCCACGGTTGACCCGTTGAAGGCAGCCAAGCGCGCAGCCAAGAAGGCCTAGGAATCAGACGGTATCAGGATAGATCGTTATCAGGAAAGATCATGGCAAGCATTGACATTCACAATCTGAGTGGAGCCAAAGTCGGCAGCCTGGAACTGGCCGACGAGGTTTTCGGCGCGGTGAACGAGGACCTGCTGTGGGAGGCGGTGAAACATTATCGCGCCGCCCACCGGGCCGGGACTCACGCGACCAAGAACAAGAAACTGGTCTCCGGAGCCGGCAAGAAACTTTGGAAGCAGAAGGGTACGGGACGGGCACGCGTCGGTTCGATTCGTTCGCCATTGTGGCGGCACGGCGGCACAGTGCACGGTCCGCAGCCCCGCTCTTACGACTACGCTTTTCCACGCAAGAAGTTGCTGGGGGCGTTGCGTTCCGCTCTGGCTTCGAAGTTTGCGGATGGCAAGTTGATCATCGTGAACACGTTTGACGTGAAGGAACCCAAGTCCAAACTGTTCCGCCAGGCGCTGGATGCGCTCAAAGTCGACAGCACCGCGCTGCTGGTCGAGGTCCCCAAGCATGAGAATCGCAATCTGGCTTTGAGTTCGCGAAATCTTCACGGCATCGAGTTGGTGAGCGGCAACGAGGTTCACCCTTATCATCTGCTGCGCTACGACATGGCGATCTTCTCGCAGCCTGCCATTGAAAAGCTGCAGATTTCACTGAAGAGTTCAATTTCGAAGCGGCAACACAAGCCGGCAGAAGGCGAGGGAGCGGCGCCGAAAAAAGTTTCGCGTTCTCCGCGGCGCCGTACCCGGCATGAGAAAGCGGCGGAGGTGGCCTGATGAAATCCGCATACCAAATTCTTCGGCGTCCGGTCATCACGGAGAAAGGTCTCGCCATCAAGGAGAACCAGAACACGCTGGTTTTTCAAGTGGCGACGGCGGCCACCAAGACGGAAATTAAGGAAGCGGTGCAGGGTATTTTCAAGGTGAAAGTGCATTCGGTCCGCACCGCCACCTATCCGGGAAAAGAACGTCGGCGAGGGAAGTTTGCCGGCTACCGTCCGGATTGGAAGAAGGCGTATGTGCGGCTGAAGGCCGGCGAAAAAATGCCGGAGTACGCGCAGAATCTGTAGAAGAAGCTATCAGCTGTCAGCCGTCGGCTTTCAGTAGGAACGGCGGTGGCTGAAAGCTGACAGCTAAGAGCTGAGAGCTATATGGCAATCAAGACTTATAGACCGACAACCCAGACGTTGCGTTATCGCACCACGCTGGTCAACGACGATATTACGAGCACGCAGCCCCACAAGCCGCTGCTCGAACCAAAGCCGCGAACTGGCGGGCGGCGCAATTCGGGCCAGACCACCATGCGGTTTATCGGTGGCGGCCACAAGCGCAAGCTGCGCATTATTGACTTCAAGCGCGACAAGATTGGCATTCCGGCCACGGTGGCGACGATCGAGTACGATCCTAATCGCTCGGCGCGGATTGCGTTGTTGAGCTATGCCGATGGCGAAAAGCGTTACATCTTGCAGCCCGACGGGTTGAAAGTTGGACAAAAGGTGTTGAGTGGTCCGGATGCCGATATTCTGGTGGGCAATGCTTTGCCGCTGCACAACATTCCTCCCGGCACTACGATTCACAATGTCGAGCTAAAGCCGGGCAAGGGAGCGCAGATGGTGCGGTCGGCGGGCGGCGCGGCACAGTTGGTCGCCAAAGAAGGCGATTACGCGCTGGTCAAACTGCCTTCCGGCGAGATTCGCAAAGTGGCGCAGGGCTGCATGGCGACGATTGGCCAGGTGGGCAATCTCGATCATGAAAACATAACCATCGGCAAAGCTGGACGTTCACGATGGCTCGGGAAGCGGCCACACAATCGCGGTGTCTCCATGAACCCGGTCGATCATCCGCATGGCGGCGGCGAAGGCAAGACTTCCGGTGGCCGCCATCCGGTGACCCCTTGGGGTCAGCCGACCCGTGGATACAAGACGCGGAACAACAAGCGCACGGATGCATTTATCGTTAACCGGCGCGGCAAGAAATAGGACTGACTTTATGGCACGTTCAACCAAAAAAGGACCGTTCGTGGATGGTTTCCTCCAAAGCCGGGTGGAAGGCATGAACTCGCGCAACGAGAAAAAAGTGCTGCGCACCTGGTCGCGGCGCTCGACTATCATCCCGGAAATGGTGGGCCACACTATCGCGGTGCACAATGGCAAGAAGTTTATCCCGGTGTACATTACCGAGAACCTGGTGGGCCACAAGCTGGGCGAATTTAGTTTCACCCGCCAGTTCAAGGGACACTCGATGAGAGCGGCGACCGAGGTCGCGGCCAAGCCGGCCGGCATTCCAGGTGGTCCGGGGGCTATCAGTCCGGCAGCGGGAGCGGCTCCGGCAACCCCGGCGCCGAAGGCGTAAAGGAGACGCACGATGGAATTTCGAGCTCAAGCACGTTTCATGCGCGTGTCGCCGCAAAAGGCTCGCCTGGTGCTGGATCTGATCAAGGGCCGCCGCGTGGAAGACGCGCTCAACACGCTAGTCTTCACCAAGAAGCGGGTTGCGGCAACGGTTGAGAAGTTGCTCCGCTCAGCGCTGGAGAATGCCAACTATCTGAGTTCGGAAAAGGGCATCGACGTTGACGTGGACAAGTTATATGTGAAGCGGGCCGTCGCCAATGATGGACCGCGGATGAAGCGTATTCGCCCGGCGCCGATGGGTCGCGCTTATCACTACGTGCGGCGCATTTCGCACATCGAAATCGAGCTGGCGGAACGGGGTAAGGATGGCGAGGCGATCGCGAACGTAGTCGGCGCGGAGAGAGTGAGCGGCGCGTCGGCGGGTACGTCGAAACCTAGAACCAAAGCCAAGGGCAAAGTGCAGACAGGGAAAAGCAAGGCCAAGGTTGCCAAGAAGTTTGCGGGAGCACGCTAGGATTCGTCAGGGTCGTTAGGAGAGACGATGGGACAAAAAGTTCATCCTTATGGTTTTCGCCTCGGCTACACCAAGCCGTGGAAGTCGCGTTGGTTTGCCGAGCGGGATTATGACAAGCAGCTGCTCGAAGACGTCAAGCTGAAGAACGAGTTGAAGGACAAGCTCAAGTCGGCAGGCGTCAGCTCAATCGAGATCGAGCGTCCGGGCAACAAGTTGCGGGTCATCATCAAGACGGCGCGCCCGGGAATTATTATTGGACGCAAAGGGGCTGAGATCGACAAGCTCAAGGCGGATGTGCAGAAGCGCATGAATGGCCGGGAAATCTATATCGACATTCAGGAAGTGCACAAGCCTGAGCTGGATGCGCAACTGGTGTCGGAGTCGATTGCGCTGCAACTGGAAAAGCGCGTAGGGTTCCGGCGCGCTATGCGGAAGGCGGTGGACTCTGCGCTGCGCTTCGGCTGCAAGGGCATCAAGGTCCGGGTCAGCGGCCGTTTGAATGGAAATGAAATCGCCCGGTCCGAATGGTATCTGCAGGGTCGTTTGCCGCTGCACACGCTGCGTGCCGACATCGACTACGGCTTCACGGAAGCGCGGACCACTTATGGCGTGATCGGCGTCAAGTGCTGGGTGTACAAAGGCGAGATTCTACCCGCCGCAAAGAAGCGCGAACCCCAGCAAGTTGGGGGCGCCTTTTAGAGAATTGTTGTAGAGACGTAGCTTGCTACGTCTCCCGGGACGCTGCCGGCAAAGACGTTGCCAGCAACGTTCCTACAGAGAGATTGACTTATGTTGATGCCAAAGAAAGTAAAGTACCGCAAGCAGCAGCGCGGACGCATGACCGGCAAGGCGTGGCGCGGCAGCGAGCTGGCTTTCGGGGACTATGGACTGAAGGTGCTGGAGCCGGGTTGGATAACCGACCGGCAGATCGAGGCTAGCCGGGTTGCCATGACTCGTTTCGTCAAGCGTGGCGGCAAGATCTGGATTCGCCTGTTCCCCGATAAGCCTGTAACCAAGAAGCCCGCGGAAACTCGTATGGGAAAAGGCAAGGGAGCGCCGGATCATTGGGTCGCGGTGGTTCGTCCCGGCAAGATCCTGTTCGAAATGGAAGGGGTTACGCCGCAGGACGCTTCTGAGGCGATGCGTCTGGCTTCGCACAAGCTGCCTTTGCGCACCCGGTTCGTGAAGCGCGAATCGGCAGCGCACTGAGAGCGAAAGCTGAGATTGACTTATGAAATCGGAAAAAATCCGCAACTTAACCAACGAGGAGCTTCGCCACCAAGAGCGCGATCTCAACGATCAGCTCTTCAAGCTCAAGTTCCAGCTCAACATGGGACAGACGGAGAGCCTGAAGAAGATTCGCGGCATGCGCCGGGACATCGCACGCGTGAAGACCATCGGCCGGGAGCGTGAACTCGCTGCCAGTGGCAAAACGGAGAGTAAGTAATGCCAGAAACTAGCACACAGCAGAGCCAGCCAGCGGCTGCGGGGCGGCGCAAGGAAGTGGTTGGGGAAGTGGTCTCTAACCGTATGAAGAAGACCATCGTGGTTTCGGTGGTGCGCAAGAAATCGCATGCGTTTTATGGCCGCGTGGTTTCGAAGGCGAAGAAGTTCTATGCCCACGATGAAAAGAACGAAGCTCGCATCGGCGATGTGGTGCGGCTGGAAGAGACCCGGCCGCTATCCAAACTGAAGCGCTGGCGTCTCAAGCAGATTATTCGCAAGACCGCGCTGGTGCCCGAGATCGCGGCTGAAGTTAAGTAAGCGAAGTCGGGTAAACGAAGAGCCTCCGGGGAGAACGAACTATGGCTGTGATGATGAGAACTTGGCTCGAGGTCGCTGACAACTCCGGCGCCCGCAAACTGCAGGTCATTCTGCCGCTGGGCGGCTCGACCGGGCTGCGGGCCGGCTTGGGGGACGTGGTCACCGCCAGCGTGAAAGAGGCCTCTCCGGACGGGCAGGTGAAGAAGGGAACGGTGGTCAAAGCGGTGATCGTGCGTACTCACAAGGAGTATGGTCGTCGCGACGGCACTTATATCCGCTTCGATGAGAACGCAGCGGTCCTGATTAACGAAGCTGGCGAGCCGGTCGGAACCCGTGTTTTCGGACCGGTTGCCCGTGAACTGCGCGAGAAAAAGTTTTTGAAGATTGTGTCCCTGGCGCCGGAAGTGCTGTAGAGACGAGTGGCTGGGATTGAGAGATCGAAATGAATACTGTAAGCACCGAACATAAGCGAGTGGATCTTCGGCGGAACGACACCGTGAAGGTGATCACCGGCCGGGACAAAGGCAAAGAAGGCCGCGTCCTGCGGGTGTTTCCCAACGACAACAAGATTCTCGTCGAACACGTCATGCTGGTGAAAAAGCACGTCCGTCCCAACCCGCAGCGCAACGTGAAGGGTGGAATCGCCGAGCAGGAGAGCCGAATAGCGTTATCGAATGTACAACTGGTCTGCTCAACCTGCGGACCGGTGCGCATTGGTCACGAAGTTCGCGGCGACCGAAAAGTCAGGGTGTGCAAGAAGTGTGGAACGACGCTGGATAAGTAGATTGGGTAATTGAGCAATTTGAAAACAGAATCGGGGTTGAACTACTCAATTACCCGATTACAAAACCGCCCAATTCCTTAGAGAGTACAGAACAATGGCGAAAGAGAAAAAAGAAAAAAAAGGTGGGCAGCAGGAAGAGCAGAAAGCTCCCGCAGTCGCGCGGCATAGTGCAAAGGAGACGCCGCGGCTGAAAGCGCGCTTTCAGAAGGAAGTTGCGCCCACGCTGATGAAGGAATTCGACCTGAAGAATCCCATGGCGGTGCCGCATCTGCATAAGATCGTAGTCAACATGGGAGTCGGTGAAGCCACGCAGAATGCCAAGGTGCTCGACCCGGCGGTGCATGAGCTTAGCCAGATTACAGGCCAGAAACCGGTGGTAACGAAGGCCAAGAAATCCATCGCGGCTTTCAAAGTGCGCGAGGGGCAGGCGATCGGCGCCATGGTCACTTTGCGGGGCGACCGGATGTATGAATTTTTCGATCGGCTGGTGAATGTTGTACTGCCCCGGGTACGCGACTTCAAAGGGGTTTCGACGAAGTCGTTCGATGGCCGCGGCAATTACACGCTGGGTCTACACGATCAGTTGATTTTTCCCGAGATCGATTACGCTAAGGTGGACAAGCAGAAGGGCATGAACGTCACAATTGTTACGACAGCCCGAAGCGATGATCAATCGCGAGCTTTGTTGCGTCATCTCGGCATGCCGTTTCGGCAATGAAGGTTTTACAGTTCGATGACAAAGATTCTTTAAGGATTGCATGACTACAGCGAAGAGAGTTAAGGACAAAAAAATCCAAAAGACGTTTCAGACGGCGCGCGACAACAAAGAAAAGCGGCCCAAGTTTTCCACGCGCAGGCACAACCGTTGCCAGATCTGCGGACGTCCACGCGCTTTTCTGCGCAAGTTCGGCATTTGCCGCCTGTGTTTCCGGGGCCTCGCGTTGCGTGGAGAGATTCCGGGGGTTTCGAAGTCGTCTTGGTAGAAGTGGGGAAGGGGCGCGGCGTAAACCGTGCCGTGAATGGAGCAGTTACACGTCGTCGCGGGTTCTTCGGCGCAGAGCACGAATGGCTGAAGCAAACGGGCGATTGAGGAGAAGGAACGCATGAGGTTGACCGATCCGGTCGCAGATATGCTGACGCGAATTCGCAATGCGATTAGCGCCCGGCACCAGAAGGTGGATATTCCTGCCTCCAAGCTGAAGCTGGAGATCGCCCGCATCCTGAAGGAAGAGGGCTACGTCTCCAATTTCAAAGCGACGGAAGAGGAAGGGCACAAGATCCTGCGTATCTACCTGAAGTACGCCAACAATAACGAAGCCGTGATCTCGAATGTGAACCGCGTCTCCCGACCTGGCTGCCGCGTGTACGTGCGGCGCACCGAGATACCACGTGTGCTGGGCGGCATGGGAATCAACATTCTCACCACGCCCCGCGGCGTGATGACCGGACGCCAGGCGCGCAAGCAAGGTTTGGGCGGCGAGTTGCTCTGCGAAGTTTGGTGAGAGGGTAGGTAGAGACGCGGCTTGCTGCGTCTTGAGACGTTGCAAGCAACGTCTCTACAGCGAAGGTCTGAGAGCTGAATCTATGTCACGAATTGGAAAAAAACCGATCCCGATCCCCAAGGGAGTGACGGTCAAGATTGAGGGCAACACGGTTGCGGTGCAGGGTCCGAAGGGTAAATTGGACACGCAATTGCCTGCCGGCATTAAAGTCCAGCAGCAGGACGGGCATCTGCTGGCGATACGCGAAAACGATTCGCAAGCCGCCGTCCATGGCTTGGCGCGCGCCTTGGTCAACAATGCCGTCGAAGGCGTCACCAAGGGATGGACGCGTGATCTTGAAATCGTGGGCATTGGCTACCGCGCCGAAATGAAGGGCAAAAACACGGTTGTGTTCAGTCTCGGTTATTCTCACTTGATCGAGTATCCGCTGCCTGCCGGCATTGAAGCGACCGTGGATCCCAAGCAGACCAAGCTGAGCATCACCGGGATTGATCGCCAGAAAGTCGGCCAGGTCGCCGCCGAAATGCGCAGCTTGCGTCCGCCCGATCCTTATAAGAACAAGGGTGTGCGTTATGCAGGCGAGCGTTTGAAGAAGAAAGTGGGCAAGACCGGAGCGAAATAGTTAGTAAGGATCAAGACAATGCTTACGCGGACATCGAAAAACACAAACCGGCGGCACGTACACGAGCGCATTCGCAAGAAGATCCTCGGCACCTCGGAGCGGCCGCGGCTGAACGTCTATCGTTCGCTGAACCACATTTATGTGCAACTGATCGACGATGTGCAGGGCAACACCGTAGTCTTCGCGCATTCTGCCGAGGGTAAAAAGGCAGAGCGCCGCAGCGGCGGAAACGTGGCCTCGGCCAAGGCCGTGGGCAAGCTGATTGCGGAGCGGGCGAAAGCCAAAGGAATCAACAAAGTTGTTTTCGATCGCGGCGGCTACATTTACCACGGGCGAGTGAAAGCCCTCGCTGACGCAGCTCGCGAAGCCGGATTGCAGTTCTGAGCGATTTGGCAATTGAGTAATTTGGTGATTTTGTAATTTGAACCGCGGACTCTCAAATTACTCAATGACCCGATTACAAAATTACAAGATGGGGAAACGAGAATCGAAGAATGCCAATAGTCATCAAGAAGCTCGATGCGGGTTCCTTCCAACTCAAGGACCAGGTGGTGGCCATTAACCGGGTCACCAAGGTGGTCAAGGGAGGCAAGAATCTCTCCTTTGCCGCGCTGGTGGTGGTAGGAGATCCCAGTGCGGCAGTCGTTGGATACGGTTCGGGAAAGGCGAAAGAAGTTCCCCAGGCCATTCGCAAGGGAATTGAGTCGGCCAAGAAGAATCTGATGAGGATCAACCTCACCCAAACCAGCATCCCGCACATCGTGCTGGGACGCTTCGGATCGGGGATGGTGCTGCTAAAGCCCGCTCCTGAAGGCACGGGCGTGATTGCCGGCGGTGCCGTGCGGGCGGTCATGACCTCGGCGGGGATTCAGAATGTGCTGACCAAGTCGATTGGGACAACCAATCCGCACAATGTCATCAAGGCAACGTTTGATGCTCTGAAGAAGCTGAAGAACCGAGCCGATGTGGCCGCCCTGCGCGGCAAGACTGCGGAAGAGTTGTAGAAGGGCGGAGTCTGAATGACGGCAAAGAAATCGAATGCGGGCGGCGGTAAGCTCCACCTGAAGTGGGTGCGCTCCGCGATTTGCGCCCCGGTAAAGCATAAGCTGGTGGTCAAAGGGCTGGGTTTCACGCGGTTGAACCAGGTGATTGAGCGTCCGGACAACGCCGCCATCCGCGGCATGGTGGCGAAAGTTCCGCATCTGGTCGAGATCATCCAGCCGTAGCACAATTTTCTACAGCGACGAGCAATTATGAATCTCTCGAATGTTCGAGCACCAAAGAAGGCAGCGGAGAACAAGAAGCGCGTGGGCCGTGGCATGGGTTCCGGCATGGGCAAGACCTCCACCCGCGGACACAAAGGGCAACGTTCGCGCAGCGGTTCGCGCATGATGCGTGGTTTTGAAGGCGGCCAAATGCCGCTCCATCGCCGCATGCCCAAGCGCGGCTTCACCAACATCTTCCGCAAGGAATATAACATCGTGAATCTGCAAAAGCTGGCGGCGCTGGGAGAGACCACCATCACTCCCGAGGTGCTGCGCAAGGCTGGCGTCATCAGCACCAAACACCCGGTCAAGATCCTTGGCGACGGGGAAGTTTCGACTGCGCTGACCGTGCGCGCGCATAAATTTTCCAAGTCGGCCCAGGAGAAAATTACTAAAGCTGGCGGCAAGTTTGAGGTCTTGCAGTAATGCTCGACAAACTAGCCAACGTATTTCGCATCCCCGACCTGCGCAAGCGAATTCTTTTCACGCTTGGGCTGCTGGCCGTCTACCGCCTGGGCGGGCACATTCCCACGCCCGGAGTGAATGCGGACAAGCTGCAGCAATTCTTCGAACAGAACAGAGGTACTTTCCTCGGCTTCGTCGACCTGTTCTCTGGCGGCCAACTCCGCCGCCTGACCATTTTCGCGCTCGGGATCATGCCCTACATCACGGCGTCGATCATCCTGCAGCTTTTGACTGTGGTCTATGAACCGCTGGCGAAGTTGCAGAAGGAAGGCGAACTGGGACGCAAAAAGATCACCCAGTGGACGCGATATTTGACGGTTATTTTGAGTTCGGTTCAGTCGCTGGGTATCGCTATTAGTCTCGAAAAATCAGGCGATTTCGTGGTCAATCCCGGCGTCCCCTTCATCCTGATGACCATGTTGACCTTGACCACGGGCAGTGCATTCATCATGTGGCTGGGCGAGCAGATTACGGAACGGGGCGTCGGAAACGGCATGTCGCTCTTGATCTTCGCCGGCATTGTGGTAGGACTGCCGCGCGGTGTCGCTGACCTGGTCGACAAAGTCCACACCAACGCCTGGGGAGCCTTTACCGCTCCAGCCATGATTCTGCTCGTGGGCATCATGATTCTGGTGGTGGCGTTCATCGTCTATGTGGAGCGCAGCGAGCGAAGGATTCCGGTGCAGTACGCGAAGCGCGTCGTCGGCCGCAAGGTCATGGGAGGGCAGTCCACCCACCTGCCTTTGCGCGTCAATGCCGGCGGTGTGATGCCAGTGATTTTTGCCTCTTCCATCCTGACCATGCCCCAGACCATGGGATACGGCTTGCGCAACAACCGATACTTCGGCGATCTGATCCACTGGCTGGGCTGGGGCGAGCCGCTCTACACGTTTCTGTACGCCGTGGGCATTATTTTCTTCGCTTACTTCTATGTGTCCATCGTATTCAACCCCAACGAGGTTGCCGACAACATGCGGAAGTATGGCGGGTTTATTCCTGGCATCCGTCCCGGCAAGCGAACCGCCGATCACATCAATGAGATTCTGACCCGGATTACTCTGGTGGGCGCGTTATACCTGATCATCATCTCTTTCATTCCGGAGTGGATGATCACCGGAATCCATCTCAACCACCTGTACGGACCGATCGGAGCATTTTTCGAGCGCCTGCCCACCTGGATGACCAACGGTCTGGGAGTAACGTTTTATTTCGGCGGCACATCGCTGCTGATCGTGGTCGGGGTGGCGATGGACACGGTGACGCAGATCGAAGCGCAGCTCATCATGCGCCACTACGACGGATTTACACCACGCAGCGGACGTATTCGCGGTCGCCGTACGTGGTCATAGGGGACAAGAGGTTGCCGTACCGCACGGTCGGCGGGTGGTAATGGAGCTGACCCCGTGAGCCTGTAAGCAGGAAACGTACTTGAGTCAGTTCAATGGAGACCTCGCAAAACATCGGGCCAGTTATATTGCTCGGTCCACCAGGTGCCGGCAAGGGCACGCAGGCCAAGAAGATTGCCGAACACTATGGCATCCCGCAGATCTCCACCGGAGACATTCTGCGGGACAACGTGCAGCGTGGCACCGAGTTGGGTGTGGAAGCGAAAGCCATTATGGCTCGTGGCGAACTGGTTCCTGACGACGTCATGTGCAATATGGTCGCGGGGCGGCTTCGCGAACCGGATTGCGCGCGCGGCTTCATCCTAGACGGATTTCCGCGCACGGCCAAACAGGCCGGCTGGCTGGACGCTTTATTTGAGAGCGAGCTCTTTGACAATTCACGCGGTGGCAAGTGCCTGCCAATTGTCGTCCGCATCGACGTGGACTATAATCAATTGGTAAAGCGGCTCACCGGACGTAGGACTTGTCTCGCCCACGGACACATCTATAACGTCTATTTCCAGCCACCTCGCGTCGCGGACGTTTGCGACGTTGACGGTTCCAAGCTGGTAATCCGCAGCGACGATCGCGAGGAAGTGATCCGGGAACGTCTGAAGGCCTATGACCTGCAGACTCGGCCCGTGGCGGAATACTATGAGCACAAGGGTCGCCTGGTAGCGGTGAAGGGCGACTTGCCGGCGGTCGAAGTCACCGGGCAGATTTTTGGGGTGATTGAGCATCGGGATGGCAATTGTCTGTAAATCGACGGCCGAAATCGAGCGGATGCGCAACAGCGGCCACATCGTTCGGGAAGTGCTCGATCATGTTCGCTCGTTAGTAGCCCCGGGTGTCACGACCATGGATCTGGAACGTGCTGCCGAGAAGAAGATCCGGGACTTGGGCGCGAAGCCGGCATTCAAGGGCTATTACGATTATCCTTGCGTGCTTTGCACCTCGGTGAACGAAGAAATCGTTCACGGTATTCCGTCGGAAAAACGGGTGCTTCAGGCGGGCGACATCGTATCCATCGATTGCGGCGTAGTGCTCGATGGATACTACGGCGACGCCGCGATCACGGTGCCAGTGGACGATTCGGTCAGCCCGGAGGTTCGCAAGCTGCTCGAGGTTACCGAAGCCTCGTTGTACAAGGGCATCGAGCAAGCGCGAGTCGGCAACGCTGTCGGCGACGTCGGCGCAGCCGTGCAGGAATTTGTTGAAGCCAACGGCTTCAGTGTGGTGCGCGAGTTCGTGGGACACGGGATTGGAACCAAGCTGCACGAAGAGCCACAAGTTCCGAATTTCGGAGCTCGTGGACACGGTGCTCGCTTGCGAGAAGGCATGGTCCTGGCAATTGAACCGATGGTGAACTTTGGCAAGCCCGGGACCCGCGTGTTAGATGACAAGTGGACCGCAGTAACCGCCGACGGAAGCTGCAGCGCCCATTTCGAACATTGCGTGGCCGTTACAAAAGAGGGACCGGTGATTTTGACGGAGTAAAGCTTCTAGCTCCTAGCGAAGGGCGGGTAGTAGTAAGGAGCTAGCAGCTAGCAGCGAATCTTAAGGAGTCGATGAGCAAAGAAGACGCGATTGAGGTGATGGCAACGGTTCTTGAGCCGCTGCCCAATGCCATGTTCAAAGTCGAACTCGAAAACAAGCACCAGGTATTGGCGCACGTTTCGGGCAAGATGCGCAAGAATTTCATTCGAATTCTGCCCGGCGACAAGGTTGCGGTCGAGCTTTCGCCCTACGACCTGAATCGCGGGCGAATAGTGTATCGCTACAAATAAGCTCCTAGCTGCTAGCTTCTGGCTGAACCCGCGGTCGCTAGGAGCTAGGAGCTAGAAGCTAGGAGCTGTATTTATGAAAGTACGAGCATCAGTCAAAAAGATTTGCGACAAGTGCAAGGTCATTCACCGCAAGGGTGTGGTGCGAGTGATCTGCGAGACCGCCAAACATAAGCAACGCCAAGGATAAAGGACAAATATGGCACGTATTGCAGGCGTCGACCTTCCGCGCACCAAGCACATTAATATCGCGCTGACCTACATCTACGGAATCGGCAATCCGCGCGCCGCCCGCATTCTCGATCAGGCCAAGGTCGAACCGATGAAGAAGGTTCAAGACCTGGGCGAGGACGAGGTGAACCGCATCCGCCAAGTGATCGAGGCCGAAGGGATGGTCGAAGGCGACCTGCGCAAAGAAGTTTCGATGAACATCAAGCGCCTCATCGAAATTGGCTCGTATCGTGGATATCGTCATCGCCGGAATTTGCCGGTCCGCGGACAGCGTACCCACACCAATGCCCGCACCCGTAAAGGTCCGCGCAAAGGCACGGTGGCGGCGAAGAAGAAGACTGCGACAAAGACATAAAAATCCGCTTCTAGCTTCTAGCTCCTAGCTCGGGGCTAAAAGCTAGAAGCCAGGAGCTAGAAGCTATCTATGGCAAAACCCGTAGCAGCAGGCAGCCCCGCGGCGCCAGAGAAAAAAGGCAAAAAGAAGACGTTCAAGAAGAAGGAGCGCAAGCACGTCTCGCACGGCATTGCGCACATCCAGGCTTCGTTCAACAACACGATTGTAACCATCGCCGATCAGGCCGGGAATGTGCTCTCGTGGAAGAGCAGCGGTTCCCTCGGATTCCGCGGCTCACGCAAAGGAACGCCATTCGCCGCCCAGCAAGCCGCGTCGAACGCCGCAGTAATGGCGCGCGATCACGGGGTGCGTAGCGTTGAGGTGCGAGTCAGCGGCCCCGGTTCGGGGCGCGAGTCGGCCATTCGCGCGTTGGCCGCGTCCGGCATCGAAGTACGTAACATCAAAGACGCCACGCCGATCCCGCACAACGGCTGCCGTCCGCCAAAGCGCCGTAGAGTGTGAAACCCGTCGTTGGTCCTTGGTCGTGGGTCGTTCGCAACTGCGAATGCCGCAGACCAACGACCAAAGACCAACGACCAAAGACCAACGACCAAAGACCAACGACCAAAGACCAACGACCAAAGACCAACGACCAACGACCAACGACTGATTTTCGTCCGGGACGAAGGGTGAAGCCAAACCTGTAAACCGGTCATCTAAAGGAGAAGCAACTTGGCACGTTACACTGATCCCGTCTGTCGTCTCTGCCGCCGCGAGGGTATGAAGCTGTTCCTCAAAGGCACCAAATGCTTTAGCGATAAGTGTCCCATCGAGAAGCGCAATTTTGCTCCAGGCCAGCATGGTAAGGACCGCAAGTCGAAAATCGTAGGCTACGGCTTGCAGTTGCGCGAAAAGCAGAAGACCAAGCGTATTTATTTCGCCCAGGAAGGCCAGTTCCGCAACTATTTCGAGAAGGCCGCGCGCACCAAAGGCGTAACCGGCGAACTGCTCCTGCAACAACTCGAGCGTCGCCTCGACAACGTGGTCTACCGCTTGGGCTTCGGCGTATCCCGCCGCCAAGCGCGCCAATTGGTGCGTCACGGCCACGTTCAAGTGGATGGCCATAAGGTGAACATCCCTTCGTACCAGGTGAGCGTAGGCGAGGAGATCGCCATTCGCGAAGGCAGCCTCAAGTTGGCGATTCTCGAGCCGGCGAAGGAATTCGCCAGTCATCAGAACGCACCCACGTGGCTGGAGATCGACCGGGACCACTATAAGGGGAAAGTGATGTCATTGCCCAAGCGTGAAGACATCCACTTGCCGGTGAATGAGCAGTTGATCGTGGAACTGTATAGCAAGTAAATGCCAGTCGTTGGTCGTTCGTCCTTGGTCGTTTGGGCAAAAGCCTGGGACCAACGACTGACAGCCAACGACCAACGACTGATTTTCTGTCCATCATTTCGAGCCAGATCAGCCTGTCCCGACGTTTGACCTGAACGAGCACGGACCAGTTCAGGGAGTCAGGACTGAGCCAAACGGCCGAAGGAGAATAACCAATGTTGTGGAAAGGTTTTCAAAAACCGAAACGTTTAGCGGTCGATACTTCGACCCTCACCGATAAGTACGGCATCTTCTGGGCCCAGCCGTTTGAACGCGGCTTCGGCACCACCATCGGCAACGCCCTCAGGCGCGTGCTGCTTTCTTCGATCGAAGGAGCCGCAGTCACCGCGGTGAAGATCGAAGGCGTGCTGCACGAATTCCAGTCGATTCCCGGCGTAGTCGAAGACGCCACCGACATCATCCTGAACCTGAAGCAGATTCCCTTCAAGCTCAGCGGCGACGCGCCCAAAGCCATCTACCTGCGCGCCGACCAACCGGGCGTAGTCACCTCGGGCATGATCGAAGCCGACGCCGACGTTGAAGTGCTCGACAAAGACGTCTACGTCGCCACCGTCAGCGAAGGCGGCAAGCTCGACATGGAAATGCGCCTCAAGCGCGGCCGCGGCTACACCTCCGCCGACAAGAATTTCGACGAAGACCTCGGCATCGGTTTCATTCCCATCGATTCCGTGCACTCCCCGGTGCGCAAGTGCAACTACACGGTAGAAGCCGCGCGTCTCGGCCAGATCACCGACTACGATAAGCTCACGCTCGAAGTCTGGACCAACGGCTCCATCACCCCGGCTGATTCCATCGGCCTGGCGGCGAAGCTGCTGAAGGATCACATGAACATCTTCATCAACTTCGAGGAAGATATCGAGACCTCCACATCGTCCGAAGAACGCAAGCCAGAGATCAAGAACGAGAACCTCAATCGTTCGGTTGAGGAACTCGAGCTTTCGGTGCGCAGCTACAACTGCCTGAAGAACGCGAACATTCAGTCGATTGGCGAACTGGTGCAGAAGACCGAAGCCGAAATGCTCAAGACCAAGAACTTTGGCCGCAAGTCGCTGAACGAAATCAAGGAAATTCTAGGCACGATGGGACTAAGTCTGGGAATGAAGATCGACGAGCAAGGCAATGCTGTACCCGGCCCGACGTCGAACCAGATTCTACCCGCGTCCGCATACGGCAACGACAACGATCTATAGAAGTGAGCAGAAATTGTGTGGGGACGGGTCTTCGACCCGTCCGGGCGAGCAAAGCTCGGCAGGGTTGTGGCAGCCACCGTCCCCATATTTCGATAACCAAGAACTGAGGTCATTCCATGCGTCACAAAGTAGCAGGATGGAAACTGGGACGGAACACCGCGCACCGCCGCTCCTTGCTGCGGAACCTGGTCACTTCGCTCATCCTCGAAGAACGAATCGAGACCACGATCCCCAAGGCCAAAGCCATGCGCCCTCAGGTCGAAAAGATGATCACGCTAGGCAAGCGCGGAGACCTCAGCGCCCGCCGTCAGGCGCTTGCTTACCTCATGACCAGCGCCGCCGTCGACAAGCTCTTTGACACCATCGGACCGCGCTTCGGCGATCGCAACGGCGGCTACCTCCGCATCATCCGAACCGGATGGCGAAAAGGCGATGGCGCCGACAATGCCTTCGTCGAACTCCTGGGCAGCGAGAAAGTGCTCGACGAGAAGCGCCAGAAGCGCGGCGAAGCCCGCGCCAAACGCGCTGCCGAAACCAAGAAAGCCATGGAAGAAGCCGAAGCGCAGCAAGGTGTCGAACACCCTGTTCCAGGCGCCGAAGGCGAAGACAAGACCAAGTAAGAACGGCACCATGGAATGTTGGGACGGGCAGGCCGGACTTGATCTTGCCCGCCTTGTGTCGGACTAGTGAGGGTGTCAGATGCGTTGCACGCCGTTCAAGACTTTAGCCAGCAACTCGCCCACAATAGCGGCCAGCGCAATGAAGTTCCCCATACTCCATAAGCCGTTTGAAGAAAGAACGGTGGCAAATTTTGGTGCGACCTGCCAGCGCAGTTTGGTGTCGGCGGCACGGTGGGCCTCTCCCATCCCGTCCGCCCCCAGGGGCGCAACGATCTCATTAGGCCCGAGTCTTGTGCCGGGCGTCAGCGTCATGCGTCAACCCCGATTATAAGCTGGGCACCCATCGCGCGCCGCACATTCGGCTACCTATATCAGTTTCACAGTTGCTCTATCCCATTATGAACTGTCATCCCGATTGCAGCGAGGGATCTGGGGGTTTGCCTGCGACGGTGTTATCGGTAGTGCAGGCAAGAACCTAGATCCCTCGCTGCGGTTGGGATCACAAGTGTGTTTTGGTCCACGCTATATCTGAAAACGGTCTAAGCGCGCGTAGCGGGAGGATCGCACAAGTGCAACCTGGTCTTCTTACCGCTAGCCCTGATGGAAAACCCGCAAACGTTTTGGGGGGAGCGGGGATCTTGATCGGAGGCGTTTTCGATGAGGCCACATGCGCTTTGGCGCACCACCAAATAAAAAAGAGTTCCATAAGGAGCGGCGCAAGAACTCCGTCGCGACGTGGTCATCTTGCCTTTCGCCGCCGTGCGCGTAATCCTTCCACCGGAAGGTCACGCGTTCCTGCTCGAAGGCCACTTAGCGATGATTAGAAATGGCAATGCGATGAGTATAGCGGCCGAGATAGCGCAGCACTTGCATGGGATTGCCCGAGGCGGGCTTGGCATAGCCACCCAGTCGTGATGGTGCGGGTGGCGGCGAGCAGGCGGCCTACCGCTGGAATTCAACTTGATTAGGCGCACTGGGGCTGACGAACCGGACTAACCGCTCTAGCGCTGAGTCGAACTAAGCAACGATAAAGATACGGTAAAATACGCGACGGGCACAGGAATCTGGATTTGGGCGTAGGTCGCGAGCGCGTGCTCTCCACGGATTCTGAACTCATAACGTGAACGATCCATGACGCGAATCATTCTCATCGGGGCTGGTCGTGGTGGAAGAGCCCTGGTGGAACTGTTCCACCAGGATCCGAGTGTCGAGATTGTCGGAGTCGCCGACAAGGACGAAGGCGCGCCCGGCATCGTCCTCGCCCGGGAACTCGGCTTACCGGTTGCCGCCAACTACAGAAAATTCCTGAAAGCCGATGCCGCCGACCTCATCATCGATGTGACTGGCGATCCTGACGTGGGACGGGAAGTTTACCGCTTGCGGCCCCAGGGGACGGAAGTGGTTGGCGGCAAGACTGCGCGCTTCATTTCGGAGTTTGCCGGGAACAAGAATCCAGCCGATTCTCTCCAGGATCAATATCAACTGGCCCTGCGCGAACTCGAAGCGCGCGCGGAAGGCGAATTCATTATCGGCAACAATCTGAAGATGAAGGAAATCTCAGGACTGATTTCCAAGGTTGCGCCCACGCCCACGACCGTCCTGATTCGCGGCGAGAGTGGGACCGGGAAAGAGTTGGTGGCGCGAGCCATCCATCGCAACAGCGCGCGAAGCAATCACCCGCTGGTAACGCTGAATTGCACGGCACTGTCTCCCGCCCTGCTGGAGAGCGAACTCTTCGGCTACAGACGCGGCGCTTTTACAGGAGCTTATAACGACAGCAAAGGGTTGTTCGAAAAAGCCCATGGTGGCACGATGTTCCTCGATGAAATTGGCGACATGTCGCTGGAGACCCAGGCCAAATTTCTGCGCACGCTGCAAACCGGGGAGATTCGCGCCGTCGGCGACATGCAGACGAGAAAGGTTTCGGTGAGAATTGTCGCGGCCACGAATCGGAATCTGGAGGTCGCCATTCGCGAAGGCACGTTTCGCGAAGATCTGTTCTACCGGATCAACACCTTCTCCATCACCCTGCCGCCGCTGCGCGAGCGGATTGAGGATATTCCGTTTCTTGCGGAATACTTTTTGCTGCGGGCCCGAGCTAAAGTCAACAAGAAAGTGGACAGCATTGCTCCCGAAGCGCTCGCGCTTCTGAAGAACTATTCATGGCCGGGCAATCTTCGCGAACTGGAAAACATCATTGAACGGGCCGTTGTCTTAACCTCCTCTTCCGTAGTGGATGCCGAGCACCTTCCTCTTCACGTGCAGGACGTGGTATCGTTCAAGCCCCAAATGGGGTTCATGCCGAGCAAGGCGCACGCCATCGAAAAGTTTGAACGGGAAGCGTTGGCCAACTATTTACTCAAAGCCGAGGGGAACATCTCGCGGGCTGCGGCCTTGGCGAAAATGCCCCGCCGTACGTTTCACCGCTTGCTGGCCAAGCACAAAATCTCGTCCCGTTCCTCTCCGGGCTACGGTGAGACTAAAAAGCCTCAGTAGTGAGACATGTGCGTCCATCATGTATTCGTCATCGTAACTGCAGCTATCTCATACTGTTACACACTTCACCGTAGCTTGTGGGTGAGACATCTATGTCACTTATGCAGCAGACTGCGGAAATCCGTGGGCTTCGCGTTTTGCTCTCACGGTTTGCTCCAACCGAGAGAAACAACACTACTTAGAGTCTCTAGGTCTGCCATCGCAAATATCGAATCGGGATTGGAACGGGAACTGCCTTAAGGAGATATGCAGGCGGGGGACAGCCGGCGAACCAGCCGGAACGACTTCGAAACCAGAGTCGCGAGAAGTACGACGCAAAGATGTGGCCGGGCCAACCAGCCCGGCTGCGATCTGGAACCGCGTACCCCTGCGGTCAGTTCAAGGGATATTAGTCATTTAGATCCGACGTTTCACAAAAACAACGTATCGCTTCGCCGTGTTGACGAACGGCGGAGAGATTAGCGATTTTCGGGGAGAGAAAGAAATGGCTGGTCACAACAATTCAGGCAAAAAGAAAAGTCGTTGGGCCGCGGGCATCACGCCGTACGCTGAAATGGGCTACTACGACGCGGATTACGAACCGAAAGCCACCGATATTCTGTGTGCGTTCCGTCTGGTGCCGCAAGCGGGCGTAGATCCCATCGAAGCGGCGGCAGCGGTGGCCGGCGAGTCTTCGACAGCAACGTGGACGGTGGTCTGGACCGATCGCCTGACGCCCTACGAACATTATCAGGCGAAGTGTTACCGAGTCGATCCCGTACCCGGCACGGATCAGTACATCGCCTACATTGCTTACGATATTGATCTTTTCGAAGAGGGCTCGATTGCCAACCTGACTTCGTCGATTATTGGCAACGTTTTCGGTTTCAAGGCGCTCAAGTCTTTGCGTCTGGAGGATATGCGAATTCCTCCGCACTACGCGAAAACCTTTCAGGGGCCGGCGCACGGCATCGTGATGGAGCGCGAGTACTTGAATAAATTCGGGCGCCCACTGCTGGGCGCAACCGTGAAACCCAAGCTCGGCCTTTCTGCCCGCAACTATGGGCGCGTGGTCTATGAGGCGCTGCGCGGAGGACTCGACTTCAGCAAGGACGACGAGAACATCAACAGCCAGCCTTTCATGCGCTGGCGCGACCGCTTTCTGTTTTGCATGGAGGCGGTGAACCGCGCCACTGCCGCTACCGGTGAGATCAAGGGACACTACTTGAACGTGACTGCCGGAACCATGGAGGAAATGTACGAGCGCGCTGATTTCGCCAAGGACCTAGGCACGGTGATTGTGATGATCGACTTGACCATCGGCTATACCGCAATTCAGTCCATGGCCAAGTGGGCGCGCCGCAATGGCGTGATCCTGCACTTGCACCGCGCCGGTCACGGAACTTACACCCGGCAGAAAACCCACGGCGTGAATTTCCGCGTGATTGCCAAATGGATGCGCCTGGCGGGAGTGGACCACATTCACGCGGGCACAGTAGTCGGCAAGCTGGAGGGAGATCCTAACGCGATTCGCGGCTACTACAGCACGTTGCGCGCGAACAAGATCGATGCCGACCCATCGCAAGGACTCTATTTTGAGCAGGACTGGGCGTCGTTACCGGCAGTCATGCCGGTCGCTTCCGGCGGGATCCACGCGGGCCAGATGCATCAGTTGCTGCACCTTCTCGGCGAGGATGTCGTGTTGCAGTTCGGGGGTGGCACGATCGGCCATCCCGACGGCATCGCTCAAGGCGCGACGGCGAATCGTGTCGCCGTGGAAGCCATGATCCAGGCCCGCAACGAAGGCCGCGACGTTCTCGGCGAGGGACCGGAGATTCTGAACAAGGCTGCCCGTTGGTCGCCGGAACTGCGCACGGCGTTGGACATTTGGAAGGACGTTACTTACGACTTTGAGTCAACGGACGTGCCCGATGCGGTTGGCACCGTCACGGTTAGCTGAGCCCCGCCCGCTTACCGAGCAGCGCTGGTAACGAGCGGCGTTTGTGAATGGAGGAGAATCATGCGCATCACCCAAGGAACGTTTTCTTATTTGCCGGACTTCACCGAGGACCAAGTCAAAGCGCAGGTGCGGTACTGCTTCGATAATGGCTGGGCGTTTTCGATCGAGCACACGGATGATCCGCATCCCCGAAACTCGTATTGGGAAATGTGGGGGCTTCCGATGTTTGAATTGCAGAACCTGAACGAAGCGATGGAGCGCATCGACGAATGCCGGAAAGCCTTCCCCAACCACTACATCAAGCTGAACGGCTATGACCGCACCAAGGGGCGGCAAACCACGACGCTGAGTTTCATTGTGCAACGGCCCGAGAATGAGCCTGGGTTTTATTTGGAGCGTACCGAGGCGCAGGATCGCCGCATCCAGTACACCATTCGATCCAAGGCCAACTCAGCCAACTAGAACGCGAGAAATTCATGCCCAAACTAGATACAGATTCCGTGGTGGATGCAGCGCCTATCCGTGAGCCCGAGGAGACCTCGGTGGATATCGGCGCCGCGCATCGCGATTCCAATCTCGACGAAATTCTCGAGGAACTCGATCGTGAACTGGTTGGCCTCCAGCCGGTGAAGGCCTACATCCGGCGCCTGGCATCGCTGCTGCTGGTAACCCGGTTGCGCGAAAAGGTTGGGCTGTCCACCGAGCGTCCCACGTTGCACATGTCCTTTACCGGACATCCTGGCACCGGCAAGACCACGGTTGCCATGCGCATGGCGAAGATCCTGCACCACCTGGGCTATCTGCGGCGCGGCCATCTGGTGGTTGCGACCCGCGACGACCTGGTGGGTCAATACGTTGGCCACACGGCTCCCAAGACGAAAGAGATTCTGAAGAAGGCCATGGGAGGCGTTCTGTTTATCGACGAGGCGTATTACCTCTACCGCCCCGAAAACGAACGCGACTACGGCCAGGAAGCGGTTGAGATGTTGCTCCAGGCTATGGAGAATCAGCGTGAAGATTTGGTGGTGATCCTGGCCGGCTATCAAGATCGAATGGCGACTTTCTTTCAGTACAATCCCGGATTTCGCTCCCGCGTGGCGCACCACATCAGTTTTCCCGATTACACGTTAGAGGAGCTGACCACGATCGCCGAACTGATGCTGCGCGAGCAGAATTACAGCTTTGACAACGAGTCGCGTCAGGCGTTTGTCGAATACCTTGAATTGCGGACTAAGCAGCCTCAATTTGCCAATGCGCGCAGCGTGCGCAACGCCATCGACCGAATGAAACTGCGTCAAGCCAGCCGCCTGGTTGATGAGGGCGGATGCATTGGCAAAGAGCAACTCGTTCGCATCGCCGTCGCTGACGTCCGTCAGAGCCGGGTTTTTCAGCGAGGTCTGGACGAAGAAATCGAAGCGGGAACTGCAATCCGCACGCAACCTGTGCGGGGCGAGGAGTAGCGATGAAACGAAGACCAATCGTGCTGGGGATCGTAGGAGACAGCGCTGCCGGCAAAACAACCATCACCCGGGGATTGAGTCGGCTGCTGGGCCCAGAGCGTGTGACCCACGTGTGCGCCGACGACTATCACAAGTACGACCGCACCGAGCGGGCGCGTCTGAACATTACGCCGCTGCATCCCGATTGCAACTTTCTCGACATTCTGGAACTGCACCTGGAGCGTGCGCACTACGGGCAACCCATGCTCAAGCCGGTCTATGACCACAGCACCGGCTCGCTGGTGCGGCCCGAGTACGTGGAGCCGCGCGAGTTTGTCATTGTGGAAGGGCTGCTGGGATTTCACACCCCCGCGATGCGGCAATTCTACGACGTCAAAGTTTTTCTCGATCCTCCCGAGGACATGAGGCGCCTTTGGAAAATCAAGCGAGACACCACCAAGCGCGGTTATGCGGCGGAGCAAGTGTTGAAGGAAATGGATAAGCGCGAGCCGGATTCGCGCGACTTCATCCGCCCCCAGCGCGAATTCGCCGACATTGTCGTGCGCTTTTATCCGGAGAGCGGCGTGGGATCGGATCAGGCCGATGAGCATTTGAACGTCCATCTGGTCTTGCGTCCAACCATTCCACATCCCGACCTCACTTATCTGGTGAACCACAAGAACGGGGAGACCGCAGGGATTCGCCTTGCCCTTGGGCGCGACTGTGGACGGCCGGTGGAGTTTCTTGAAGTGGACGGCAGTGTGAGCCGCGAACACGCCGCTGAATTGGAGCAAGCGATCTGGAAGCATCTTCCCGATCTGCGGCCGTTGCGCGCAGATCAGTTCGGCGATTACAACGACGGCAGCGAAGTGCGCCATAGCGATCCGTTGGCCCTCACGCAATTGCTCATCACCTATCACTTGCTGCGCGCCTACAGCAAGGACAGCCCAATCCCGTTCGCGCGGCCAGTCGCGGCCCTAAGCCGATTGAAGTCGGTGCCGGACGAATCGCCCGTAGAAGTCGTCACCAAACAGTGAAGACTCAACTTCTTATTCCCTTCGGGAAGGACAAGCTCCGGTAGCGGAAAAAAGCTAGAGCCGGTGCAGTCCCATATCGGGACGGAGTTTACTGTTTAGTACCGGGTACCCCCCTACCCCCTTTCGTGTGCAAAATCTAGAAAACAAAGGACCTACAGATTGACTATATGTGCTAGATCTTTGAGTTTACAGGACTTATACGCAAAATCTAGAGAACATGGGAGTTAGGGCGGGCGCGAGCGAGTGTTTCGTCCCATTTTGGAACTGATGGGTTCGGCAATTGGAGCGGGGATCTAGAAGCCGCACCCTCGCCTGGGTCAAATTGTCAAACCCCGCATGAACCTTTGGGCCGCTTAGGCCATGAAAATGTCAAAGATCGTATGGCCGACAACGGGCGGCCTCCTGGGAGGCATTCCGCTTCGCAAAGTCCTTTTGCGATCCCTCAGGACTTCTGAGCGACCGCTGGACCCTTCGACTTTGCTCAGGGCAGGCTTGCGAGGACGCCCGTCCTCATCGCCCTTGCGAAGTATTTGGAGCAAAGATGTCTACAATTTATCTTTAAGATAATTGCTGTAATAGATTATCAGATTCGGGTCATGCAGTCAATGATGAGCATGATTCGGAACTTAGGCACCTTCGAAACAGTCCCGGGTTTTTTGGGGGCGCGCTTGTTTGAATAAACAATAACAGCTTATGTGAAAGTCCAAAGCAGAGCCACTTCAAAAGCGGCGGACAAGAGTGTCCGCCTTACACGAGTTACGTCAGTATGGATTCCACTACGCCATAGGCTTCGGCGAGGGCTGCGTCCAGCGCTTCGGGATTTTTTCCGCCTGCCTCGGCTAAATCAGGGCGCCCGCCGCCTTTGCCCCCGACCTTCTCCGCCACTTTGCCAATGACCTTGCCTGCCTGAATGCGGCTGGTCAGGTCTTTCGTGACGCCAACGATGAGCGCGACGTTGCCGTTGTTGGCCGAGCCCAGTACCACCACGCCTGAGCCCAGTTTGTCGCGGAGTTGGTCAACCAGCGTGCGCATCTGCGCGCGTTCTAGATTGTCCACACGGTGGGCCAGAACTTTGACGCCGTGGATGTCTTTGATCTTGTCGGTGACCGAGGCGACTGTGGATGACGCTGACTTCATGCGGGCCTGATCCAGTTCGCGCTGCAGGCGCTTGATCTCGGCGTCTTTCTTGTCGAGTTCGAGCTTCAATGCCTCGGCGGGAGAAGCGGTGGCGTCTCCATCTCCGGGTGCCCCATCCTTTCGCGTTCTTTGCGAAAGAGTGGGACCGACGAAACTTGCGACAACACCCTCCAGTTGATGATCCTGACGGAAATGCCGCAGGGAGCCTTCGCCGGTGACGGCTTCAATGCGCCGGACTCCAGAGGAGACGCTGCCTTCTTTCAAGACTTTGATCAGGCCGATTTCTCCGGTCGCGTTTGTGTGTGTGCCGCCGCAGAGTTCGGTGGAGAAATCTCCGATTTTGATGACGCGGACCCGGTCGCCGTATTTTTCGCCGAACAGGGCCATGGCCTTGTACTCGTTTATGGCGACGTCGATGGGGACATCGGGAATCACTTCCACCTTTTCGTTGCGAAGGACTTCTTTGTTGATCAGGTCTTCGATGTCTTGCAGTTCTTCGTCGGCGACGCTGGTGAAGTGGGAGAAGTCAAAGCGCAGGTGGTTGGGTGCGACCAGCGATCCGGCCTGCTTGACGTGTTTGCCCAGAACTTCGCGCAGGCCGGCTTGGAGGAGGTGCGTGGCCGTGTGGTTGCGCATGGTTGACTCGCGAACGTCGGCGTCGACAACCGCATCAACTTTGTCGCCCACGCGAACAGGTTGCTTAGCGATGACCTGGTGCGCCCGCACACCTTGAATAGGGAAGTAGCATCCCTTCACTTCGGCGACGACGGTATTGTGATCGTCGCTGTAGAGCCATCCGCGGTCTCCGACTTGGCCGCCGGATTCGGCGTAGAAGGGCGTTTTGTGAAGAATTAAGTTACCCTCTTCTCCAGGCTGCAAAGAATTAACGCCTCGATTTTCGCGAACGATGGCTAGGACTATGCAATTCTCCAAAGCGGTTCGGTCATATCCAAGAAACTCCGAATGGATCGGGACCACCATCGGAAGGCCGCCCGGCAAAGGAGGCCCCGGAAAGGCTCTTGTGGAGTATCGGTCGCGGATTTCCTGATACGCTGGACTCGCCACCTGCTTGGCTGCACCCTTCCATGAGGCCTTTGCACGTTCACGTTCGGCGGCTAGTGCAGCCTCGAACCCCTGTTCATCAAAGTCGAAGCCCATATCGCGACATGACTCTTGAATGAAGTCCTTAGGCAGGCCGTAGGTCTCGTAAAGCTTAAAGGCAGTCTCGCCAGGGAACGACACCCTTATTCCGGCTGCGTTCAAGATGGCTGTCTGTCTGCGGATCCCCGACATTTGGTGTGCATGAGGAAGAAGGGGGATGTCAGAAAGGTGCTCCGACAGCATACTGCTTTCCAGAGCCTTGACCTGCTCGCCGTAGTTCAGAATTATCCATCCGAACTGCTCCTCCATCTCCTTCCATCCCAATTCCAGCGTGTGTGCGAATCTCTTCTCCTCGGCCAAGATCGTCTTTGCAACTCGTTCGTGACTCTCAACGAGTTCTGGATAGGCATCCTTCATTTGGTCCCGCACTGTCATACACATTCGGAACATAAATGGATCAGCAACACCAAGAAGCCGTCCATGACGGATACCCCTTCTGAGTATTTTCCTTAGGACATAACCGCGACCTTCGTTCGATGGGATTACGCCGTCCGAAATGAGAAACGTGGAAGCCCTTGAGTGGTCCGCAATTATGCGGAGAGACGCATCGCCTTTGAAGTCGGCACCATACTTCACTTTGGTTAGCTCGCCTGCACGCTCAATTAGCGGCGTGAAGAGATCTGTCTCATAATTCGAGATTACGTTTTGCAGTACCGCTGTCACCCGCTCCAACCCCATGCCCGTATCAATCGACGGCTTGGGCAATGGATTCAGCTTGCCGGTGGCGTCGCGGTCGAATTGCATGAAGACGAGGTTCCAGATTTCGACGTAGCGCCCGCAGTCGCAGCCGAATGCGCAATCGGTGTGGCCCTGGTCGGATGCGGCCGGGCCCATGTCGTAGTGGATTTCGCTGCAGGGGCCGCAGGGGCCGGTGTCGCCCATTTGCCAGAAATTGTCTTTTGCGCCGAACTCGAAGATGCGGTCTTTGGCTACTCCCTGCGCGGCCCACAGGTCGTAGGCTTCGGCATCGCGGGGGACGCCGTTCTCGCCTTTGAAAATCGTTACGTAGAGTTTTTCTTTTTCTATGGCAAACCACTCCGGCGAGGTGATCAGCTTCCAGGCGTAGGCGATGGCGTCTTTCTTGAAGTAGTCGCCGAAGGAAAAATTGCCCAGCATTTCGAAGAACGTGTGGTGACGGTTAGTGAAGCCGACGTTTTCTAGATCGTTATGCTTGCCGCCGGCCCGCACGCATTTTTGTGACGTGGTGGCCCGTTTGTAGTCGCGAGTTTCGAGGCCTAGGAAGACGTCTTTGAACTGGTTCATCCCGGCGTTGGTGAAGAGCAGCGTGGGGTCGTTGGCCGGAACGAGTGAGGAGGAATGGACCTCCTTGTGTCCGTGCTGGACGAAGTAGTCCAGGAACTTGCGCCGAATTTCAGAGCCGGTTGGCATGAAAAATCAATTCTAGATGAAAAACGCAGAGGCCACAGTGGTCGCAGACGAGATCTTGCATTCTCAAGACTCTGCGGCCTCGGTGTACTCTGCGGTTCACTCTCGGGGAACTATCTACTTCACGGCGTCCGCGGTTTTATCGGCGGCTTTTTCAACTCCTTTGCCGGTGTCCTTCGCGCCCGTCTTGACGGCGTGTCCCGTTTTCTTTGCCGCGGTCTTGGTAGCGTGTCCGGTTTTGTCGACGGCCTTTTCCGTGCCTTTCGCCGTGTCCTTGGCCGCGACCTTGGTGTCGTGACCCACGTCCTTTCCCGCCTTATCTACGTCATGTGCAACATCCTGAGAGAACGCGAACGATGCTGAGCACAACCACGCTGCAGCAATAATTGTTGCCAACTTGGATTTCATATGGCCTCCCTGTCTATTTGATGGAAGTGGTTTGGGAAGTATGTAGCATTCGACAGGCAAAATGCAACAGCGATCCTGGGGCACACATCTGGGCCCTGACTCATCACTCCAGTTCCCCCTCCAGCGCGCTGAGCGTCTCGTCGTCCACATCCCATTTCTTGAGGATCGTAAAGATCGTCTTCGAGGCGAATCCGGCGCGCGTGAGCTGGCGAAAAATTCGCGCTGCGTGCTTCTGATCTTTCGGTTTCACCAGCCGCTTGCGCTTCAGATATTCTCGCGCCTGTTTCTCGTCACTCACTTCGTCGTAAACAGTATCGACCGCTTTCTCGATGACTTCGCTGTGGACTCCTTTTGCCTTTAGATCGGTGATCACGCGGCGGCGGCCAAATTTTTCGTTGTCGCGGCGAAAGGAAGAATACGCAGCCGCGTATTGGGCGTCGTTGAGGTAGCCGCGATCTTTGAGCCGGCGAATGACGAGTTCCATCAGCGTCTGTCCGTATTCGGTCTCGGCTTCCACGCGAGGCCGCAGCAGACGTTTCAGTTCAGCCACTGAACGCGCGCGGCGGGCGAGCGCTCCGACGGCATATTCGTAGAGTTCGTCTTCGGAATCGGTCTTCTTTGGACGAGCAAAGGCCATAGCCAGTAAAACGTTACCTTGCCGGACGTTCTTCCCGCGAAGAAGTTTGCATGCAAGTACGTTACAACTTTTTACCTTCCTTGTGGTGACAACGGGAACTTTCTCGCGTCTATTTGCGTAGGTAAGGAAAGAATGAGGAAGCCAGTCATGCTGACCATCGATGTGGAAAAAACGGGCGATGTAGCGGTTGTGAGATGCGTGGGACGGATCGTTCGCGGCGCGGAAGTTGGCACGCTGAGGGATGCGGTCTTCGCGGAAAAAGACATTCGCATTGTGGTGATTGATTTATCTGACGTCGAAATGCTGGACGCGGGTGGGTTGACTGCGCTTTTGTCTCTACAGCAGTGGGCTCGGAACCGCAGTGTCCAACTCAAGCTGGTCAATCCATCGCATTTTGTCAACGAAGTATTGACGCGCACCGGGTTAGATCGCGTGTTCGACATTTCGACATTTGAGCATGCGCTTTTCGTTCTGGGCGCCCCAGATTGTCGTCACTTAAGATACGCAGCTGCTTGCTAGCTGCAACTGCTCTTCACTGGGCCGGGACTTTGCTTTGGCTTGGCCGCTGAAGGTAGGTTCCGGCTCCCTCCGAAATTAAAAGGGCGCGCTTCGGCGCGCCCTTCAGTCTTTCAGCAGGATCAGCGGCCACCGTAGCCAGTCTGCTGCATTGCGTTCTTGGAGATATCGCTGGTAGAGGAAATGCCTTGCATGCGCAGCTTGAAGTCATCTGCGTTAGAGGCGCTCTCCAGGGCGGTTTCGTAGTTAATCAGCCCTGCCTGGAACAAATCCCACAGCGACTGATCGAAGGTTTGCATGCCGTACTGCGAAGTTCCGGCGGAAATGGCGTCGCGAACCGCGCGCGTCTTTTCCGGCACCAGAATGCATTCCCGGATGTAAGCGGTATTGATCATGACTTCCACGGCGGGTACGCGGCCTTCGCCGTCGCACCGTCGAACCAGGCGCTGGCTGATGACAGCGCGCAGCACAGCCGCGAGCTGCAGACGAATCTGCTTCTGCTCGGGCGGCGGGAACACCGCGATAATACGGTTGATGGTTTCGACCGCATCCAGCGTGTGCAATGTGGAGAAGACCATGTGGCCGGTTTCAGCGGCGTGCAGCGCGGTGCCGATGGTTTCGACGTCGCGCATTTCGCCGACCAGAATGACGTCGGGATCCTGGCGGAGGGAAGCGCGCAGCGCTGCCGAGAACGATGGCGTGTCTACCTCGATCTCCCGCTGGTTCACGTAACCTTTCTTGTCGCGATGCAGGAATTCGATCGGGTCTTCGATGGTGATGATGTGTTCGGCGCGAGTGGAATTGATGCGATCCACCATGGCCGCCAGAGTCGTTGACTTGCCGGAACCCGTGACTCCGGTGACCAGGATCAGGCCACGCGGCATGTCGCAGACCTGCTCCACGATTTTGGGCAAGTACAGTTCATCGAGCGCCCGGATCTTGGTGGGAATCACGCGCAGCACCAATCCCACATTGCCGCGCTGCTGGAAAACGTTCACACGGAAGCGGCCCAGCCCGGCGACGCCGTAGGCCATATCGATTTCGGTGCTCTCTTTGAACTTCTGCTTTTGCCTCGCCGACATCATGCTGAAGGCCATGGTCAGCATATCTTCGGCGCTGACGCGCGGTTGGTCGGTCAGCGGCGTCAAGTCGCCATCAATCCGGAGGTGAGGGTAGTTGCCAACTTTCAGATGTAAGTCGGAGGCGCGCCGCTCCATGGCGATGCGAAGGAGGTCATCAATATTCATGCGAGAAGTCCCCAGGGGTCAATTTGTATGATGAACCCAAACGGCATCCAACCCAAGATGACCTAAGTAATGGGAAATGCGCGTTTGGGCAGTGGCTGGCTGCGCTTACCTGGGGTCGGGCCGAGCTTCACAGCAACTGGCGATCCGACTCGAAAACCAGAGTAAGACGTTGACTTAGTCCACAGACTTAGTCTATGTTTATCAGACTATGAAAGTGAATATTCATGAGGCGAAAACCCACCTCTCGCGCCTTCTGCAGCGTGTGGCGGCAGGAGAAGAAGTCACCATCGCGCGTGCGGGCGTGCCAGTGGCCAAGTTGATAGCGGCAGGCTCACAAAGCAAGTCGCGCCCCATGGGCATGGATCAGGGCAAAATCTGGATCGCGGAGGATTTCGATGCTCCTGATCCGGCTCTGGAAGCCCTGTTCTATGACGCACCGCTGATGACCGCCCCAGCCCGCAAGAGAAGGAAGAGGCGGTGACGTACCTGCTAGACACCGTTGTCTGGCTCTGGAGCGTTGGCGAGCCCTCACGAATCTCGCATAAGGCGCGCGATGTGATGGCCGACGTGAGTCACGAAGTGTTTCTCTCCGCAGTCACTTCCTGGGAGGTCGCCATCAAGGGCGCGTCGGGCAAGCTGCGCCTTCCGGAGCCGCCGGATTTGTACGTTCCACGGCGCATGGCAGCTCAGGGGCTGCGTCCGCTTGCTGTGTCTCACGCGCACGCTTTGACGGTCTTCGCGCTGCCTGCCCATCATCGTGATCCATTTGACCGCCTGCTGATCGCCCAAGCAAAGGTGGAGGACATGACCCTCATTACTGCCGACCGGATCTTCGACCGGTATCCGGTACAACTACTCTGGGCTGGGAAATGAAAAAAGCCGCCCCGCCGGGCGGCTTCCAAGTCGCTCAGAAAGCAACTAGGCGGCGTTGCTCTCTTCTTGAGTTCCCTGCCAGGGCTCGTCGTAGCTGCCTCCGTAAATCGAAGGGCACTTTGCGCCCATCGGGCGGAGATAGGTGGCAAGTGCTCCGCGGTGGTGGATGCTGTGATTGTTGAGGAATCCGAGGTAGGAAACCGCAGGAAGGTTGAATACACCCATAAAATCGACTGGGGTAGCAAGCTGTTCCGGGGTCAGGGCGCTCACCCTGGCCGCCGCACGCTTGAAATTCTTGTCGTACCAATCGACCAGTTCGGCGACGGTCTTGGGCTTGTCTTTTTCATCTGGGGTTTCCATGGTGAACTTAAGGTCTGCGATCGCATCGAGGAATTGCACGTCGCTGTTGGCCAGATGCCACGCCAGTTCCCACGCCGTGCGGGCATTCGGATCGGGCTTGTACTGAGCCTTGGCATCGGGAATCGCGGCGAGGACTTTCTTGGTGATTTCCAGTTCACGGGTGACGCCGTCGAGCATGACCGCGCAAAAAGCGGCCGCCATCTCGGGTGTAAGAGCTTGCTGTGCAGTTGCCATTATTTCCTCCTTCTGAGGGTGTTATGTATTGGTTGCGTCGAAACGCTGAAGGGGCGCTCAGTAAAGCGCCCCCGATTTTGGAACGTTGAACCCTTGCTTATACGCTGACCGGTTGCTTGCTGCCCACCGGCACCGGTGTCAGCCAGCCAAACCGGTCGGCCTTTTCGCCGCGCACAATGCCATAAAACTCCTTCTGAATGGCTTTGGTCACGGCTCCAGTTACGCCTTTGCCCACACTGATCTTGTCGACAGAGCGAATGGGTGTGATCTCCGCTGCGGTACCGGTGAAGAAGGCTTCTTCGGCGATGTACAGCAGTTCGCGCGGGATTCCTTGCTCAACCATGGGAATTCCCAGCAGGCGAGCAATCTGTAGGACGGAATCACGAGTAATCCCAGGCAGCACGGAGTTGCCCAGGGGCGCCGTCTGCAGCGTGCCATTGCGCACGATGAACACATTCTCGCCCGAGCCTTCGCTGACGTATCCATTGGCATCGAGCGCAATGCCTTCGACGTAGCCGTTGATGATGGCTTCCATTTTAATCAGCTGCGAGTTCATATAGTTCGCGCCTGACTTGGCCATGGCGGGCAGCGTATTGGGAGCGATGCGCGTCCATGACGAGACGCAGACGTCGACGCCCTGCTCGGCGTCGCTGCCCAGATATTTTCCCCAGGGATAATTACAGATGAAAACCTCGGTTGGCGAATTGAAGGGATTAACCCCGGCCTCGCCATAACCGCGCAGAACGATCGGCCGCATGTAACACGGCCAGATTCCATTATTCTTCACCAGTTCGACCATCGCGGAAATGAGCTCTTCGCGGGTGTAGTCGACGTCGATGCGGTAGATCTTGGCTGAATCCAGCAACCGTTGCGTGTGTTCCTGGGCCCGAAAAATCGCCGGACCGGTGGGCGGGGCGTAACATCGGATTCCCTCAAATACCGACGAGCCGTAGTTGACCACGTGCGACATTACGTGGATTTGCGCGTCATCCCAGGGGATGAGTTTGCCGTTATGCCAGATTTTCTCCGTCTTCTGAATCGCCATGAGCACTCCTAAAAGATTTGATTCACGCGTACAACGGGGAGTTTCGCTGGTTAGATGCCAAAATTCCTTCCGTGGGCGGACCTGCCTGCTGGCACTTACGACAGGCAGCACGGTACACGAGGGAGGCAGGGCGAAGCCAGTAAAACTACGAGATTATAACCCCAGTGTGGAGCGGATGCATGATGTTTTTTGAGGAGACCAGTACAGAGGGCTCAGCTGCGATAGGATACAGCCGCCTACGAAACAGACCCGGCGGGTCTTTGTGACTGGTGGTTCGCCGGAACTTGTACTCGCCGAGCCACCGGCGGTGTGTCCGAGCTCTTGGAATCCTCGTTTGACTTTCGCTCAGGGGGGCGGGACAATTGTTTCGCCCGCAGAGGAGAATTTCATGCAACGCTCTCTCCGGTCGCCTAGGACGCCCTCCAACCTTTCCAAATGGCGCGAATGCATGCATGTTGAGTTGCTTGTGAGTGGCGCGCTCGTGTTAGCGGTTTTCCTTGTCCCTTCAATCTTTGTTGCCCAGGTCGCGCAGGCGCAGACTTACAGCGTGCTCTACTCGTTTCAGGGCCCGCCGGACGGCAAGAACCCCTGGGCAGGTTTGATCAGGGATGCAGAGGGCAACCTCTATGGCACCACGAGCCGCGGAGGAATTTCCTACTGGGGAATGGCGTTCAAGCTGGACCCAAGGGGAAAGGAATCGGTGCTGTACAACTTCCTCGGAGGCTACGGAGAACTCCCGGCGTCTGGGTTGATCCGAGACGCGAAGGGGAGTTTCTACGGCACGACGTCGCAAGGAGGTTTCTACAACCGCGGAACGGCGTTCAAGCTGGATATGCGAGGCCACGAGACCGTGCTGTATAGCTTCACTGGCGCGGGCCCTTCCGGAGGTTTAGTTCTGGACGCGGCGGGTAACTTGTACGGCATGGCGAACGGGACGGTCTTCAAACTGAATAAAGCCGCGAAGATAAGGGTGCTGCACACCTTCAGCGGGCCGCCGGACGGGCAGGATCCCTTAGGAGGTGTGGTCCGGGACGCGAAGGGCAACCTGTACGGCACTACCTACATGGGCGGTGTTTACAACGACTACGGGACGGTATTCAAGATCGACAAGACCGGCAAGACCGGCAAGACCGGCAAGGAGACCGTTCTACATAGCTTCTCAGGCGCAGATGGAAGCATGCCACAGGCCACTGTCATCCTCGACGCGGCTGGGAATCTTTATGGCGTAACCAGCAGCGGCGGCACTTCCGGGAACTGTAATCCATTTGGCTGCGGAGTGGTCTTCAAGCTGGCACCCAACTCGGACGGAAGCTGGAAGGAGACTGTGCTATACAGCTTCACGGGTCAACCGGATGGGTCCGATCCCGTGGGGACCTTGGTCCGTGACGCAGGGAGCAATCTGTATGGCATGACCGCGTCGGGCGGCAGTTCCGGCGCCGGAACAGTTTTCATGCTGGACACATCTGGCAAGGAGAGGGTATTGCACAGCTTTGCTGGCGGGGCCGACGGGTGGTTTCCCCAAGCAGGTTTGCTTCTGGATAGCAAGGGCAACCTGTACGGCACCACCTCGGATGCGGGTGGCGGCACCGGTACGGTGTTCAAGCTGACTCCGTGATCGCGAAGCCTCGATTGCGCTGGCAGCACACTAAGCAATTCGTCCGTTGCGGGAGTAGTTATGAGAGAAACTATCGGGCCTACTAGAGAAATTCGCAATCTTTCCCCATCACTCCATCAACGGCTCAACTCGTATGCGCTTGCGGCAAGTGCAGCCGGAGTGGGCTTGCTGGCCTTGGCTCAGCCGTCCGAGGCGAAAATTATCTACACACGCACCCACCATGTCATCGGGAACCGCAGCAGCTACCAACTGGACTTGAACCACGATGGAGTGAGCGACCTAACGCTTCAAAACAAGTACTTCCAAAAGTGCATTACGGATGGCACATGCTGGACCTATGAAGTGTTGGCTGCAAAGCTGGCCGCAGACAATCAGGTCGTATACAACATTGGGTTTGGTGCTGTCGCCATAAAACCAGGAATTCAGATCGGCGACAGGAGTCCCCTTCGCGGGGGCCACGAAAATATGGCCAATCTGAGTCGTAGTGTCAGTTCGCCCTGGGGAAGCTGGATCAACGTCAAGAACCGCTATTTGGGAGTGAAGTTCAAGATCAACGGAGAGACTCACTATGGGTGGGCGCGACTGAGCGTTCAGGTTCAGTTCCCGCTTACAGTAACCGCCACGCTGACCGGCTACGCGTACGAGAGCGTGCCGAATAAATCCATCGTCGCTGGTCAGACAAAAAGCGCCGATGAGGGTGACGGCAGCATTGGCGGACCAGAGGCTATACTCAGCGCACCCGCTCCAAAACCGGCGACGCTTGGCGTGCTGGCCATGGGATTTTCAGGAGCCTCCATCTGGCGGCGGGAGGAGTCGGTGGGCGTTCCGCAATAAGCAGCAATGACGTCCGGCGTTGATGCGATGCAGGGACAGCTTCAAGTTATACGACCCCTCGCCGAAACGGGTTTCCGCTATTTGTCTATCCCCGCTTGGTCCGTCGGCGGCGTTAGACCAGCCTGAACGACGCCCGGCAATTCATCCCCTCGGAAGTACTTGCCTTTGTCCGCCCGCATCTCGGGCATGGCGACGTAGGGTTTGGTGTAGTCGTTGCCGGCATTCCAGAACAAGAAGCCGATCCCGCCCGTGTTTTTTGCGGTTAGAACCTGGACTTCGATGTACTTCGGGGAGTAGGTCTTGGTGCGCCAGCGGAAGGCCTGCAGCCATGGACGGATCACGACGTCGCTGCCCTTCGTGATCAACTCGAAGCGCTTCATGGATTCGGCGATGAAATGCTCGGGCGCGTCGCCGGGATGCTTGATTCCATCCATACCAAAGAAGTGCGAGGGATAGATCATCGGCGAAAGCACATCGCAATACTTTGCCATCTGCACGATGTCCTGCCCGGTGTGCGCCAAGTCGACGGGCCGTTGCCAGGCCATGATGCCAAAGACGTCCAGTGAAAGCAGCACGCCGCTGGGATGCAGTTCCGCATAAGCGTGTTTGAGGAAGTCAGCGATCACTTCGGATCGATGCCAGGTGGGATGCTGCGTTTGGAACACGAAGGTTGCGTTTTTCTGATCCCCCTCAGCCGGGAAACGGACGTAGTCAAACTGAATCTCATCCACGCCAGAATCGGCAGCCTTCTTGGCCAGGGCGATGTTGAATTCCTGCACCTTGGGTTGCGAAGGATCGGTCCATACCAGCTTGCCGTTTTCACGCCAGGCCTGGCCGGTTTTGTGAGACTTCACTGCCAGTTCGGGATGCGCAACTACCAACCGCTCGTCGCGAAAGATGGCCACTCGCGCGATCGCATGCATGCCCTGCGAATGCAGGAAATGGGTGAACTTGGGCAGGTCGTGAATCGCCACGTGATGTCCGCCGGCCAGCGGGTGATCGAAAGGAATGTTGATGCTGCCATCGCTGTCTTTTATGTCGAAAACCACCGCATTCCCGCCCAACTCCCGCCAGCGCCGAATGATACGCAGTCCGCGATCGCTGCCCGCCATCACCCCGGTCAAATAGACCGCTCGCACTTCAAAATCGCGGGGCACACGAATGGTTTTTTCCACGATCGGTGTGGCCAGAATCCCCGGCACAATTAACTCCTGGCCGGACTTCAGATATGTGCCCTGCGGATTCCCACTTGCCTTGCGGATGGCCTCGGCCAGTTCGCTGGAAGTCAGGTAGGAGGTTTGCGACAGGAAGCGATGGGCAACCAACGTGACCGTATCTCCGCGCTTCGCCACATACATGGCGCTGCCTGGCGGGGCAATGCTGGTTACTAGAGCAGGCGGCTCCGCCGGCTTGGGTGGTCGCGGCACCGGGTTCGATGTACGCACGAGTTCGGGGCTTTGCCCGGCCTGGGCGGCGGCCGCCGGTACCTCGAAGGCCAATCGCCATGAAACAAATCCCAGAGCCAGACACGACAAAACTATGATCAGAATTGAGCTAGAGCGGCGCAAGTTTTTCTCCGTGAAAACGCGTTCAGCGCTTTATCCGGATGCTAGCGGGCTCCCAATTCCTGTGCTAGTTACGTCTGGTCAAGGCCGTGGATAGGTCTTTCGCCCCCGATTCCAAGAAACTTCCTCATGCGCAAAGAATTTCCCTTTACATGATTTCCCCGTGCCACGTAAGTGCCTCCATGAAGGGTCATAACGCATCTAAGTTGCGAAGGAATAAGCGATGGGTGGTTCCCTTGGGATGGCGAGTGATTTGCAATAGGGAGGTTGCGGTAAGTGAGGGTATCGACAAACAGCCCGGGGAGTGACACAATTTGTCGCTTCGTGAAGTAGCAAAGGAACGCACCTGGATCCAAACGGAAAGCCCAAGAAAGAGAAACGTCCTGACCCTATGAAAAACGTCGTCAATACAATGCTCGATCCCACCCGCCGCAGTAGCGATGCCAGGGATTTCGACAGCACCTTGCGCCGCAAGATTGTCGGCCAGGACGCCGCCCTTGAAAAGGTGGTTGAAATCTACCAGATGTTTTTAGCGGGATTGAATCCTCCCGGACGTCCGGTTGGCAATCTGCTGTTTCTGGGCCCCACTGGCTCGGGAAAAACCCGGGTCGTCGAGGCCATGTCGGAAACTTTGTTTGGCGACGCGCGGGCCTGCATCAAGATTGATTGCGCCGAATTCCAGCACTCCCACGAGATTGCCAAGTTGATCGGTTCGCCGCCCGGATACCTGGGGCACCGCGAGACCCATCCGCTGCTTACCCAGGAAGCGCTCAATCAGTGGCATACCGACAAGCTCAAGCTGTCAGTCCTGCTCTTCGATGAAATCGAGAAGGCCTCTGACGCGCTCTGGCAGTTGTTGCTGGGCATTCTGGATAAGGCGACCTTGACCCTGGGTGACAATCGCCGTGTCGATCTCTCGCAATGCATCATCATTCTGACCTCGAACCTGGGGACGAGTGAGATGAGCAACCTGGTCGACGGTGGCATGGGGTTCACGCATCGGCCGAAAGTGGTGGACTCGAGTCTGGATGACAAGATCGATCGCACCGCGGTCGAAGCCGCGCGGCGTAAGTTCACGCCCGAGTTCATGAACCGCATCGACAAGGTGGTGGTTTTCAAAACGCTGCGGCCAGAGCACCTGGAGCAAATTCTCGACATCGAGCTGGGCATGGTGCAGCAGCGCATTCTGATGGCTTCAGCCGCAAACCAGTTTGTGTTCAACTGCACTTCCAAGGTGAAGAGTTTCTTGCTGCATGAGGGCACCGATCCAAAATACGGTGCCCGGCATCTGAAGCGCGCCATTGAACGGCACCTTGTTTTCCCTCTGGCCAATCTGGTGGCTACGGGCCAGGTCAGGCTGGGAGACTTCATCCGCATCGATATGGCCGCGGAAGGCTCTCTGACGTTTGTGAAAGAAGCCGAAGGCGCCATGGTACCCATGCTCATGGAGCGTTACGGCGCCGCGGCGGGAATGCCTCCCATGGCGGCGCGCGCGGCACGCACCATCGGACGCCGCGAGTTCGGGGCCACCCCGACCGCAGACACGAAATAGTTTTGTGGTAGTCCGGACAAAAAGAGCGCCGCCAACCAGCGGCGCTTCTTTTTCTTGGGGAATCACAATATCACCGGCTGAAGGATCGCGGTGTGCTAGTTCTTCCCGATCCGAATGTGCCCCATGGGTCACCGTTTTTCAGTTTTGGAGCTCCTTCACCACACTTCACAGCGCTTATCCGCGGGCCTTACCATCGCTGCGTCAGCCTTGCAGCTAAACGCCTTTTGAAATTGCGGCAGATTCGACAGTGGTCCAATGACGCGGTATTTCCCGATGGGATGTGGATCCGACTGCATCATGACTCTTTGTTCCTCAATGCGGATGGCATCTCCGCGCCATTGACCCCAGGCGATGAAGAACTGCTGTTCCGGAGTAAAGCCATCGATGTCCGCAGGGCGCGGTTTCCCTTCGAGCGATTTCTGGAAGGCGAGGAATGCGACCTTCGCACCGCCCAAGTCGCCAATGCTCTCGCCCAGCACCAGTTTGCCGTTGTGGTGCACGCCAGGCTCGATGAAGTAGTTGTCGAACTGGTCCGCGACGCACGCGCCACGCTGCTGGAACTGCTTCAGATCGTTGTCGGTCCACCAGTTCCGCAGCCTTCCCAGGTAATCATACTGCGCGCCCTGATCGTCGAAGCCGTGCGACACTTCATGGCCGATCACCACTCCAATCGATCCGTAGTTCACAGCGTCGACGGCGTTGTTATCAAAGCCCGGAGGCTGCAGAATGCCGGCAGGAAAGACAATCTCATTCCACAGCGGGTTGTAATAAGCGTTCGACGTGGGCGGCGTCATGCCCCAGCGGCTGCGATCGACAGGCTTGCCGATAGTTTGATGGTCGTCTTCCACCACAAAACGCCGGCTGGCGAGGTAGTCTTCGAAAAACGCATCCCGGCGAATGTCCACCTTGCTGTAGTCCTTCCACTTGTCGGGATAGCCGATCTTGGGATTGAAGGTGGCGATTTTGGCCATCGCCCGCTCCTTGGTTTCGTCGCTCATCCACGGACGGCTGAGAATATCGTCTCGCATGGCAGCGAGAATATTGCGCACCATCTCTTCCGCCCGCGCTTTGGCTGCTGGTGGAAAGTATTTCTCGGCGTACTTCTTCCCCAACGCTTCACCCAGGAGTTGGTCTGTAGATTCCACGCACCGCTTCCAGCGGGGTTTCATCTCGGCCTGGCCTCTCAAGTATTTCCCGAAGAAGGCAAAATCCTCTTCCACGACGGGAGCGGAGAGTGCTTCGGCGGAGGAGTTTAGGGCCTGCCATTTGAAATAGACCTTCCAGTCTGCCAGGGAAGTCTGCTGCAATTGTCGGTCGAATTCCTGCATGTACTTGGGTTGGTCGACGTTCAGGTCAACGTCCTGGGGGAGTTGATTGTGTTTGAAGTAGTCGGCCCAGTCAAAATGAGGGGCCATCGCCTGGAGTTGGACAAATGTCGAGTTGTGGTCGGTGGCACTCGGATCTCGAAGGGCGACGTTGTCCAAAGAAGCTTCCGCGAACTTGGTCTCCATGGACATGACGGTCTGTGCCCCCGCTGCTGCCGATTTCTGGTCCCAGCCTACCAGCGTGAACATCTTGGCGATGTGCTCCACGTACTTTTCACGGGCTTCCTTAAAGCGGGCATCGGGTTTCAGATAGTAGTCGCGATCGGGCAGGGAATAGCCGCTGGCGCCCAGATCCGCGAGCACCCACGTGGGCTTGTGGGGATCCGTCGAAGCGGCAAGATTAAACGGCGCTGTGATCAAAATGTCGTGCATGTCGGCCATCATTGGTTGCAGGCCGCCGTTGTCCTTGACGGCATCGATTGCGGCGAACCACTTTTTCAGCGGCTCGATGCCGCGGCCATTGACCTTGGACTCGTCCATGCACGCGCCGTAGTAGTCTCCAATGACTTGTTCTGTGCTTCCTTTCGGCGCGGTCTTGTCTTGTTCTGCCACTTCGAGGACTTCCTTGAGCTTGTCCTTGGTGGTTTCGCCGGACTCCCAACGCTTGCTCCAGCGCACCATAGTCGTGGGGATGGGGTGGTTCGCTCGCCAGGCGCCATTGGAGAATTCGTAGAAGTCGGTGCAGGGATCGACTTTCCGGTCAAGGTCAGTGACATCGATGCTGTGCAGCGTGGCAGCCTGTGAAAGCAAAAGTGGCGAAAGCAAGAAGACAGATAACAAAGCTTTGAAGATACGCATCAAGGGCTCTTTTCTCCTGAGGTCTCGGTTGGATCTGAATGTTGCGCCTGCCATTCTAGACGAGCAGCACCCTGGTTGGTTAGTTCTTCCCGGAGTTGTTGAATCCGCACACTGAAGATAAGCCTGGCCTGGGGCTGTCTATATCGGGTCCCAGATGATGTCTTCGCATTCCGAGTTGGCATTTTCGCAGCGAAGAGGAGCGGGGTCATGGGCGGTCGCTTGGCGCGGCTCCCCGGTGGCGTGAAGGCTGCCGTCGTAATCGGCGAAATAGCTTCGCAGGCAATTTTGTCCGTAACTCTTGCACCGAACCGAGATGGCAAATCGGTTGGGATCGCTGGCCTTCGGCGGGAAATAGAGCATTTCGAAATCCCTTGTTTCCAGGCGCGTCCCGCCGTCTTCAACGGTTGGCATCTCGTGGCCGAGGCCGCCGATGGCGTCAGCGTTAAGGGTGACGGGGGCCAATCCGTTAGCCTTGTTCTTAATGTAAAGGTCGATATTGAGCTTGAGGGCAATCGATCTGCGAGTACGGGAGGTCGCTCGGCATGACCATGACCTTGGGCGTGACATTCTGCATTTCCCACGGGTAATCAACAAATACGATTCCGCGGCCGTCGATCAACATCGGTTCGCGACCGCGCACGCCTTTTTGTCCCGGCATTGCGGTTAACTGAAAATCAGTGACCCGATTGTTTGACGAATCAGTTTGGGGCGTGTAGGTAAAGGTAAATTCTGGGATTGGGTCGGTCGGAGGGCTTGGAGCGCAAGTGTAGCCGGCCGGCAGCGGATCAATGGATGCAGGGTATTCTGCTTCGGGGTGGAGCATGTGGTTTTTCAGCAGGCAAGCAGTTAGGGAAACAATCCGCTGCCGGGCAAGCATTGCGGGCTTGTACAGATCCATCTCGGCCTGCACCCTCTTTTGCTCCGCGTGCCGCTGGCCTCGGTACGCGGTGAGATTGAAAGACTGGAAACCAAAATACAAATAAAATGCGGTTACGCCGGCCGCTATGCCGAACGTATTCCACTGAATCTTTCCGATCCTGAACGCTTGCCAGACGATCCACAGACTGATCACCATAAATACCAACAGGGTCAATCCCGCCGCCAGTAATCCGTGATCTGCCCCGCGATCGTTAGCCGAAAGGCCCACGAACAACCACATCACCACAAGGGCATACGGTGAGACGATCAGAAATGCGCCAAAGAAGCCACAAGCGACACCTGCCCCACTCGCAATAGACGTCTGTTCTCGAGTCGAAAGGAGGAACCAGGAGATTATGTAGGGAGCCAAATAGAAACCAAAACCAAGCAGCACAATCCACGCTGGCACAGGAGCTGGTCCGTTGACGCGGTCGTGCTGCACTGCGGCTGAGGTAGAGAAAAAGAAGAAGAACCCGCAAGACGCCAGAAACGCTCCGACTAGAGCGATTCGGAGTTCGGTCACGCGAGAGCCGATCGCTGCAGTATTCGGTGTCAAGGCAGCTTTATCGGGTGTACCCGCCATACTCGATCGCGAACGCCCTCCGCTGAGATATCAGTGCGCGCGGACTGGTGTCTGAATCCTGAACCTTACCCGCCCTGTTTCAATTCCAGCAGCACTTGCCGCGCGATTTCTTTCAAGGTCTCGAAGACGCCGTTGCCCCGAAAGGCGATGGCTTCCAGCACCGGCTCGTCCTTGCGGCGTAGTTCCTTGCTCAGGGCATCGACGGGAAGAATATTTGGCAGATCACGCTTGTTAAGCTGCAGTAGGTAAGGAATCTTCTTGAAGTCGTAACCGTGTTCTTTGAGATTGTCCATCAGGTTGTCGAGCGCCTCGACGTTGGCGTCCATGCGCTCTTGCTGGGAATCGGCGACGAAGACAATGCCGTCCACTCCGCGCAGGATCAACTTGCGGCTGGCGTCGTAGAACACCTGCCCGGGAACCGTGTACAAGTGGATACGGGTTTTGAAACCACGCACTGAACCGAGGTCGAGAGGCAGGAAGTCGAAGAACAAGGTTCGATCCGTCTCCGTGGCCAGCGAGATCATCTTCCCTTTCTGCTGTTCCGCAGTTTTCTGGAAGATGTACTGGAGATTCGTTGTTTTGCCGCCCAGCCCGGCGCCATAGTAAACGATCTTGCAATTGATCTCGCGGGCTGCAAAGTTGATGAAACTCAAAGACTTTCCTCAAGACATGCGGCAGACGCTCAAAAACCCGGAGCGCCTCCACCTGTAGTTTTGGCTTGGTACTGCTGGTTTTATACCACACAGCCGCGAACACCGGCAGGTTACCCTGGTTACCTAGCGGGACCCCCTGGATTGATACGGTAACTGGCTCATCGGCAACGGATAGTACCCCGCCTTCGCATACACCAGCACGCAGGGTCGCAGATCCGAGCTCTTACAGCCCGGACGACCAACCCTGACTTCGATCTCCCGATACGTGCTGCTGGGAGTAGCTGCGGTCGCGTAACCCAGCGTGTACTGATTGCGGGCGTCACCAATGGCGCGCTGATAGGCGCTTTCAAGGGCGGCCTTGGAATACTCGCTAAGAATCTCGCCTCCGGTTGCGTTGGCGTATCTGGGCAAAATATCGCTATATCCTTGTCCCGGGAGGTGCAGCTTTTCTATTTGCTTGTAGCCCGGAATCGCCGAGCCTCCCACGCCAATGCCGTAAACCAGAATCCCATTCGAAAGCAACACTTTCAACACATCACTATAGCTGGCATTGCTGCGGTATTCGCGGCCGTCGCTGATGATGAATATTATTTTGCGGCGGCTTCTCTCTCGCTTGCCCAGATCCATGGCTGCGGCCAAAATGGCGTCGTTGAGCGCGCGAGCCTGTTTGCCAGGCGAAATTGGTGCGGGTATGCTGCGGTCGACTGGAATGTTATTGATCATCGGACCCTGGGGGCCCAAAGGTCCGCCAGTCACGGGTACGCCATTGTTTTCGCCGCGATCGTTTTTCAGTTGGTTCAGCACCGCGTCCAATCTCCTGCCCACGGCTCCGAAGTCCGCCATTCTTCCAACCGTCGTGCTGTAGGTGTAGATTGCAACCTCGTCGAATTGGCTGAACGCCCCCTCGAGTGCCGGAAAAGTCTGATTCACCTTTTGTACATTGACATCCGGCATACCCAGATCAAAAACCACAGCCGCCGAGATGGCCAACGGATCGCTGGTAAAGAAGTTCATCGTCCGCTTCTTACCATCCTCGTAGACGGAGAAATCCTTGGGCAATAATCCGTTGACTAGCCGTCCGGAGTCGTCTGTCACCCTGACTGGCACAATCACCTGGTTGACGTTGCGAGTGATCTTAAACAGCTCGTCCTGTGAACTGCTTCCTGCATCGGGCGTCGCACCGCCTTCCGGAACGGTCTTAACATCCACCGGATGCGGAGGCGGAACCGTTTTGTCTTCCGCTCGGGAAGAAGCCGGGTTGCTGTACGAGGGCGGCGCATCATTTGACGTGGGCGGAGGCTCGGTCGTAGGCGGTTCGGTCGCGGGTGGGCCCTGAGACTCGGTCGGCGCGGTGCTCGGAAACGGCTGCGGAGGTCGGCTAGCTGAAGGTGCGTCAGGCATCTCCTGCTTTTGATCGGTCCGCTGCTGCGTCTCCTGCTGAGCCGCCGCGGTCCCTAAAGCCAGAAAAAACAACAAGATTGCTACAGCTGCAACCGACCGCCGCATACCCATCAATCGAAGCACTGGGTGGACCTCTCCGCCTCACGGCAAATTGCTTTTATTGGGATGCCAAGACTGCCGATTTGGTGCATCTAACCTCAAAGGACTAGACTAACAAAAATAGCGAGAGAATACTTTCATGTCCAAAGCCTGTACCGTTCCGGTCTTGCGCGCCCTTCTACCCATGCTCCTGTTAGCCGGGCTTTCGGCCGCCAGCGCACAGCAATCAGCCCCTTCGCAGGACCAGAACCGGCAGGATCAAGATCAGGACCAGTCGGCTACGACCTTGAAGGTCAACGTGAATGTTGTCCAACTCTTTTTCAATGTCAAGGACAAAAGGGGAGCACTGATCCCCAGCCTTACCAAGAACGATTTCCAAATACTGGAGGACGGCAAGCCGCAGACCATCAAGTATTTTGCCGCCGAATCCAACCTCCCGCTTACGCTCGGCATTTTGATCGACTCCAGCGGCAGTCAGGCCCGCGTGCTCGACATGGAAAAGCAAGTGGGTGGCGACTTCCTCAGTCAAATCCTGCGCGAGAAGGACTTAGCCTTTGTTATCGGCTTCGATGTGAACGTTGAACTCTTGCAGGATTTCACCAGTTCCGTGCATGCGCTGAAAGCAGCTCTGAACAGCGCTCGCATCAACACCGCCGGCGGAAGTGGCACTGGCATACCAGGCCTGGGCGGAGGGACGGTTCCAACCATCGGAGCTCCTAAGGGCACGTTGCTGTACGACGCCGTGTATCTGGCCTCGCACGACGAATTAGCCCAGCAAGTCGGACGCAAGGCCATGATCCTGCTTACCGATGGCCAGGATGAGGGCAGCCAGCTCAAGATCAAGGACGCCATCGAAGCGGCGCAGAAGTCAGACAGCATCGTCTACGTATTGCTCTGTGCAGACCGTGGTTTTTACGGCAGCTTCGGCGGCTACTCCGGTGAGGGCGAAATGAAGAAGCTGACCCAGGAAACCGGAGGCCGAGTCATTGAAGTCGGAAACAAATACGAAAAGCTGAAAGAGGGCTTTGACCAAATCGCCAACGAACTGCGCAGCCAGTACAACATCGGCTACAACCCGACCAATGCGACCCTCGACGGCACTTTCCGCAAAATCGAAATCCACGCCACCAACAAAGACTACAAGATCCAATCCCGCGCCGGGTACTACGCCGTTCCCAAACGCGACTGAGGCAACCCAGGATTCTGGGTGGTGACGGGCGACTCGCTCGTCAGGTTCTACCCTTCTCCCGATCCTTCAAGCGGATCACGAACTTCAAACCCGACCAGATTTCATTCACCGCGCAGACTTTCACATCTACCAGGCCCGCCTCCAACCCAACCCTTCGCACTTCATTCTCGTTGAGGTCAGTAGCCACTCCGGAAGCCTTCTTCGGCCAACTTACCCACAGAATCCCGGCGGGCGCCAGTTGCTTTGCCAGTTGTGGGAACTGTTTCTTGAGCTCACCCCCAGTCTGCACAAAGACCATCACGAAGTCGAGTGGCGCATCCTTCGCAGCCTGGCAACTGGCCAGCGCACTCTTAAGCTCGGCCTTCACGTCCGCCGGTAGACCGAGCAGGGCAACGCGGAACTGCTCTTTTATGCCGAGTTTCTTGGGCAATGGAGTGCCGGAGTATCCCGCCATGCGATTACCTACCGGGAAGGAGCGTAATAACCGTGACGACTGCGCACCCGCAAGCCCTTTTGGCTTAGGGCCAGGATTTCGATGCTGCGGTAGCGGCCATCGGAAGTAAAGTCAGCGGGTTTGTAGGAGAGCGCGTACTGGCTGCGCAGCTCTTCCTGAATTGCCGCGAATGCGTTGGACACTTCGTTGAGCTGAAACGGAACATAGGCGCGCCCGCCCGTCGCATCCGCGATGCGTTCCAGCACCTTGTCTCCATGATGGCCCGCGCCACTCAGGTTGGTGCTGATGGTGTACACGATCACTTCGGCGCGTTGCGCCATCTCGATGGCTTCTTCCCGGGTCACATGGCTCTGATTGTCGTCACCGTCAGTGAGCAGAATGATCGCCCGGCGCACCGGTCCGTTGTGCTGCGCCTTCATCAGTTTGTCGCGGCAGGCGAAATACAGCGCGTCGTACATCGCGGTACCACCGCCTGGACGCAGGGAGCGCACTCCGATCGAGAGCATTTCCGTATTGTCGGTAAAATCCTGCGTGACTTCTGGAGTCACATCGAAGCCCACCACGAAAGCCTGGTCGTATTTCGGACGTATGGTCTGATTCAAAAACTCGACCGCTGCTTGCTGCTCGAACTTGAATCGGTCGCGCACCGAATTGCTGGCGTCAACCAGCAGTCCCACTTCCAGAGGCAGATTCGCCTCGGCGTGAAAGCTGCGGATTTCCGTTGCCGGCTTATTGTCATCCACGACCTTGAAATCCTGTTTCTTCAAATCCCTTACATAGTGCCCATGCTTATCGGTAACCGTGAAAACCACGTTCACCTCGTTTACCGTATGGCGAATCGTGGTGAGGGAGTCATCTTCTGATTGGCTCGGCCCCGCAGGCGCACTAGAGGTCGAAGCCGTCCCCGCTTTTGGCGGCTGATTCTGTCCGGCATCCTCGGCAGCTGGGACGGCAGCGGGCTTGGTGGGTTCGGATGGAAGTTGAGCCTGCTGAGAGGTTTCCTGAGGCATCGGAGCAGGCTGTTGTTGCGTCGGGAGCGCAGGCTTCTGCGACCGGCTCTGTTGTTGCGACGCGGAGGGAGCCGACGGCAGTTCCGACCCCGCATCCTGCGCCTGAGCGCACGACGTAAGCCAAGCAGAGCTACTCAGAAATAGAGTGCCAAGAAATGAAATGAGGGTGCGGACCTTCATGACTATTCTTGATTATAGCCGCAAATCAAGCCCCCAGCCCGTGACTGGATTTCGCGCCCCCGAGCGTACAATGGTCTCCCCATGCGTCGCGTTCTGATTGTCAGCGCCCTTCTCTGCTCCCTCACAGCTGGCGCCCAGGATTGGGGTCCGCTGCAATTTCTGGTGGGGCACTGGATGGGAGAGGGTAGAACCGCGGACCAGGGGCCCGGCACTGGGGCATTTTCCTTCACCCCTGATCTGCAAGGAAAAATCCTCCTCAGAAAGAATTTCGCGGAGTACCCCAAAGCGAAAGGCAAACCCGCGTATCGGCACGACGACCTGATGATCATTTACCACGACGGCGCTTCCCACGATCTGCGAGCGATCTACTTCGACAGCGAGGAGCATATCATCCACTATGCCATCCAGCCATCAGGGAATAGTGCCGTGTTTCTCAGCGAAGGCTCGCAAGATGCGCCCCGCTTCCGGCTGACCTATACCAGCGCGGGACCCGATCGCCTGAAGCTGAAATTCGAAATCGCGCCGCCTGGAAAAGACTTCGCCACCTACATTGAAGCCAGCGCGCACCGCGATAAGCCCGATAGGTAAACTCACCCACCCGGCATTCGTTCTGGACGACTGAATTGCGCCATGCCTGCTCCGAAGCGCGAAAGGCCGGCCGATAGGGTGGGCCACCCGCACGCCGATTCGTTGCCACACCCTTGTCTTTTCTGCAGTTCCATGCGCCTCGGATTAGCCGATGAGCCGGTCCCGCGCTAGGTCACGAAAATGTCAGCAGCGTGTTACTTTTTCGCGGGCGTGGGACGCGGAGGTGCGTTTGCGCGGAAAAATGCAAACTGTTGACGCTCCCATGACAAGCCATGCTCATATTTTTTTTATGTTCTTCAGGAAGGTAGTCAAACCCTAATCCTGGAGAAATAACTATGAGAAGCCGTTTCGCTCGTGTTCCACTCCTCCTTTCCACAGGGCTGCTGGCTGTGCAATTGTGGGCTGGACAAGTCAACCGAAGTGGTCAGCAGGTGTTTACTGGGGAAATCACCGATACGTTTTGCGCCAAGAACCGATCGCACGAGGAAATGATGAATGAAATGAAAAGCATGGGACGCGAGAAACAGACCTGTACTCAGAAGTGCGCTCAGCTCGGCGGCAAGTACGTCCTATATGACGCCGCCAAAAGAACCGTTTACAGCCTCGACGACCAAGGAAAGGCCGCGGCGTTTGCGGGCCTCGATGTGCGAGTCATCGGTACACTCGAAAACAACCAGCTCAAGATTGCAAGCATCGAGACTGGTGCGTCAGCTGTAGCGTCAGGCCGGTAGGCCGGAATCCTTCCGCTGTGGGTAGTGTCTTAATCAACCCTCGACGCGCGATTCGCTAAGACGCTATCCCACTGCGGCAGGATCACCCTGGCCGGGGGTTGACGGCGGAGGATGCAATCTTCGGATTGGGAGGGTCTCTAGCGTCCCGCAAAACCCTTCGAGTAGAATGAAGCTGCACAGTTGAATCCCGCGGCATCAGCCGCTTGAACGAGGGTGAACCTTTTGGCGACAACCGCAACCTCTGGCACGCAAACTCCCCCGCAACTCCCCAAGCACAAGGTCAAAATCAAGAAGCCGGGACAGCGAGCTTGTAACGAGAAGAACGAGAAAGGCAAGTTCTGCGGCGGCCATCTCAAGCGCTGGTTCTACACGACGGATGTGCTGGAGCAGGCTTGCGGCGATGTGGAGAAGGCTTGGGGGCGCGATGCCGAAGTGTATCGTTGCGAACATTGCAAGACGCTCTACTTGCCTAATCCTGAGGACTCGGGTGGCTTGAACGTTGCCGGGTCGGGGCGGATTTCGGTTTTCGGGCTTACCGTGCCGGCGAAGAGTAAGTAGGGCTGCCTCGCTGCGCTCGGTGGACGGGTCAAAGACCCGTCCCCGCACGAGCAGCGGGGAAACAGCATCGCCGAAGCATACATGAAATCTTCTGAACTCATTTACGACTGGAACCGGATTCATCCCGCGTCGCTGCGGCCGATGGGGCATGTTTTGCTCAACGACGAAACTTTACGCGACGGTTTGCAGTCGCCTTCGGTGCGCGATCCTTCCATCAAGGAAAAAATTCCCATACTCCACCTCATGGAAACTCTGGGCATTCACTCGGCCGATCTCGGGTTGCCCGGCGCAGGTCCGCGCGCAGTAGAGCATGTAGAGGCTTTGGCCCGCGAGATCGTCGACCACAAGATGAGGATTCGCGCCAATTGCGCGTGCCGTACACATCCGAAAGACATCCGCCCGATCGCGGAAATTGTGCAGCGCACCGGGTTGAAGATCGAGGCTGCGGCATTTATTGGATCGAGTCCCATCCGTCGTTACACGGAAAACTGGAGCGATGACTTTCTGCTGCAGACGACGGAAAGTGCGGTGAAGTATGCGGTGTCGCTGGGGCTCGACGTAATGTACGTCACCGAAGACACAACCCGGTGCGATCCGGAAATGGTGAAGCGGCTTTACTCGGCGGCGATCAACTGCGGGGCACGCGCCATTTGCATTTGCGACACGGCGGGTCACGCGACGCCTATGGGTGCATTTGCGCTGGTGCAGTTCATCATCAAGGAAGTCGTGAAGCCATCGGGCGAAAAGATTCGCGTGGACTGGCACGGACATTGCGATCGCGGGCTGGCCATCGCCAACTCCATGGCGGCGCTGGTCGCGGGCGCAGAGTGTGTGCACGCGACGGCGCTCGGAATCGGCGAACGAGTCGGCAACACCCAGATGGACCAGATGCTGTTGAACCTGAAACTCATGGGCATTCCGCCTTGGGTCGATCAGGATCTCACCAAGCTGAAAGAGTATTGCCAGGCGGTATCGCGGGCTACCGGAGTGCCCATTCCAGCAAGTTATCCGGTGGTCGGCGAAGATGCCTTTCGCACGGCTACTGGCGTGCACGCCTCCGCGGTCATCAAGGCCTATAAGAAGAACGACATCGAACTGGCAAACATGGTGTATTCGGGAGTGCCGTCGCATGTGTTCGGTTTGGAACAGGTGATTGATGTCGGTCCCATGAGCGGCAAGTCCAACGTGTTGTTCTGGTTGGAGCGGCGCGGTATTCCGGCCTCTGATGATGTGGTGGAGAGCATCTACCGGCGCGCCAAGGCGTCTGACCATACCCTCAGCGAGGCGGAGATTCTGGAGTGCGTGGAACGGGCGGAGGCTCGCTAGGCCGAACCTAAAGCATCCGAACAAAGTCTGTCACGACCGCTTGCAGCCTGCATGATTTACACTGGCCCGTTCCCCCACGGAGGCAGGTCATGCGCCGTTTCCTCGGCTTGATTTTCATCGCATTATTGGTTCTTAATGCTTTAGCTCAGAGTAAGCATCCCTTCACCTTCGAAGACATGATGGCGCTGAAGCGCATCGGCGAGCCGATCGTCTCGCCCGACGGAAAGTGGGTGCTGTTCAGCGCGATTGACGTCAGCCTGGAAACGAACACGAAGGTGCCGCATGTGTGGGTGGTGCCGACGGCTGGCGGCGAGCCGCGCGCGATCATTCCTGGTCAGCAATCGGACCGTCCGCGCTGGGCACCGGATGGCAAGCGCTTCTTGTTTCTGTCGTCGAAAGAAGGTGGCTCGCAGATCTGGATCGCCGATTTTGACGGCGCCAAAGGCACAGTGACTGGAACCCACAAGCTGACCGCGATTGCTACCGAAGCCGATGGCCCCATCTGGTCGCCAGATGGGAAGAACATAGTGTTTGTTTCCAACGTGTATCCCGTGTGCGATGGCGCCCCCGCCCAAGAGCTAGCCTGCAACGCCAAGAAGGTCCAGGAAGCCAACACATCCAAGGTGAAAGCCCAGATTTTCACCCGCTTGCTCTATCGTCACTGGAATGCCTACAAGGAAGGCAAGAGGAGTCATTTGTTCGTCATATCTGCGGATAACGTGGAGCCGCGTTCGGAGCCTGGGAAGATTATTCTCGATTACGAAACGGTTCCCCCTCGCGATCTCACTCCCGGCGACCACGATGTGCCGCCATTTAGCCTGGGAGGGCAGGACGATTATGCCTTCTCGCCCGACGGGCAGGAGATTTGTTACACCTCGAATCACGATGAAGTCGAGGCCCTCAGCACCAACAACGACTTATTTATCGTGCCCGTGACTGGCGGAGCCGCGAAGAAGATCACCGATAATCCCGCTAGTGATTCGTCGCCGCTTTATTCACCGGATGGCAAGTTCATCGCGTATCGCGCCCAGGTTAGGCCGGGCTACGAGAGCGATCGCTTCCGGTTGATGCTGTATAACCGGCGCAACGGACACATCAGGAACTTGACGGAGAACTTCGACCGTTGGGTGGGAACGTACACCTGGGATCACGACTCGTCCAAGATTTTTTTCGTCGCCGACGACAAGGGGGACGCCCCGATTTACTCCATCTCTCTGGATACCGCTGTCATTGGCGGTGACGAGGGAAATGATACAACCGCTCATCTTAAGAAAAACAATATCAAGCTGATTGTTCCGGGCCACAACGATGATCTCGCCGTAACCCACGACGGCAAAAGCCTTCTATTTACCCGCATGTCTGTCAGGTTTCCGAACGAAATCTTTCGCGCGACATTGCCACAAGCTGGGTCCGAGGGTGCCGCGACCGTCTTCGAAGCGCAGGAGGTGTGTACCGATTCGAGCGGGAAGATTAAGCCCGAGGGATGCAAGACTGCGAACGTGGAAAAGAGCGAGGTGCAACTCACTGATCTTAATCATGGGGTTCTGTCGCGAGTCGAAATGTCCCCGCTGGAGACTTTCTGGTTCACGGGCGCGGCTAACGACAAGGTGGAAGGCTTCCTGGTCAAGCCCCCGAACTTCGATCCCAAGAAGAAATACCCCGTGAAATTCATCGTTCACGGCGGGCCTGAGGTTCCAGAAGGCGACCTGTGGAGCTATCGCTGGAATCCCGAACTCTTCGCCGCTAACGGCTACGTTGTAATCATGATCAATTTCCACGGCTCGCCCGGTTACGGGCAGAAATTCATCGACGCGATCAACGGCGACTGGGGTGGGGCTCCCTTTGAAGACTTGATGAAAGGCCTGGACGACGCCGAGCGTACCTATCCATTCATCGACAAGGACCGGGAGTGCGCCTTGGGCGCCAGCTACGGCGGCTACATGGTGAATTGGATTCTGGGGCATTCGAACCGCTTCAAGTGCATCGTCTCGCACGATGGAACGTTCAATAACGAATCCGCGTGGGGCACCACGGAGGAGCTTTGGTTCGAAGAGTGGGAGTTCAAAGGGCCGCTCTACAGCAATCGTGAACTCTATCGCAAATGGTCGCCGCATTTGTCGGCGCTGAATTTCAAGACTCCTACGCTCGTCATCCACGGCCAACTCGACTACCGGCTGGATGCGTCAGAAGGATTCCAGCTCTTTACCACCTTGCAGCGGCTGAAGGTGCCGTCAAAAATGCTGTATTTCCCCGATGAGGGTCATTGGGTGCTCAAGCCGCAGAACAGCCAGCTCTGGTTCAAGACGGTAAACGATTGGGTGGATCAGTGGGTGAAGAAGTGACGCCGATCGCATTCCACTGTGGGAGGACGCAAAAGCCAGACAGCCCGTCCGTCGCGGTCGTCTACGAAGCGCCTTTCACGAAAGCTAGTGAAGTCGTGGGAGTCGAGACAGTCACGTCCCCGCCGATCAGGTGCCTGGCGTGAAAGTTTTTGAGCTTGAGTATGAGCGGCGGAGTGACCTCCTGCCCTTTGGAAATCAGCAACACTCCCTCGTTGGTGTGGACATCTTGCTGAACGATCATGCCGGGTGAAAGTAGTTCGATCCGGCACTTTCGAATTTGGCCTTCTTCGGCGTTGGGATCCAATGCCACCAAGGCTTCGAAGAACTCCGGACTGAAGTTCTTGTTTTGGAGAGCCAGATTGTGTGCCGCCTCGTTTCGCGAAACTCCTTTGTGGATGAGTTTTTCATAAGCCAGGATTATCCGGAGTATTCCCGCTCCCCGCCGCATGTCTGCCGTCTCGAAGTCGCCGGGTCCCGCCTCGGAGAGTGGTTGATTCTGGTGCTCGATCATCCACGCGATGGGTTCCAGGCGGGGGATCTTCGAAAGCAGATCATAAGCGACTTTGGGGTGGGCATCATATTGTGCCTGCTCGGTCGGCGTGATCTGCTCACTGTTGAACACCGCCGCGACCGTTTCCGGGGCCAGGGTGACGCAACCTAGTTGGGACATCATGGCGGCGACCTCGTATTGCCAGGGATTTCCCAGTTTCATCGCGGTTACAATGTGGTGAATGTAACGGCGAGCGCGCTCGGCGCGGCTGAAAGCGGCGGGATTGACCAGGCTGAGCACTTCCGTCAGAACTTGAATGCTGCCGCTCAGGGTTTGTTCCAACAGTTGCTTTTCAGCTGTGACCAGGCGGTACTGCACCAGCGCCGCGGTCAGGGTTTTCGCCATCACTTCCTTGCTGCAGGGCTTGGTGAGAAAACGGAAAATGCTGCCCTCGTTGATGGCGGTGATGGCGGTCTCAATCTCGGCGTTGCCGGTCAGCATGACGCGAATGGTGTCCGGCGATAGGGCCTTGATTTTGCTCAGAAGCTGAATGCCATCCATGCCGGGCATTCGCATGTCAGAAACCACGACGGCATAGGGGCCGCTGTCGGTAGCGAGTTTCAGGGCTTCCGGCCCGCCTAGGGCAGTTTCCATCGGGAACTCGCGGCTCAGACTGCGCCGATATCCGTCAAGGATGCTGCTATCATCGTCCACTAGAAGGATCTTTTCAGCCATAGCGTTCCTCTATTTCGTCAGTGTCCTGACATGGTTGTTGCCAGACGGTCAGCGATCTTACAAGCCGAGCTGCGCAAGCAAGTCTTCGTCGATGGCACCGTCCTTCGTCAACGACGAGGATGGGCGCAACTACGGAAAACCGCAGCAATTGCTGAAACCAGCGCAGCGTGTGCGGTTACCCACGAGTTCCTTAGGCTGACGCAGACTGTGTTGATTTGACCCTCCTTTGCGTGCCCTCCTTTAGTACGTCACCGGCCAGAGCGATTGCAGTTGGAATGGCAGACTTCCTGATCCAGCCGTAACCGTGCCCAGAATTGCCAAGGCTCCCTGAAAACCGCCGGTGGATGGCTGTATGCTCGCAAGGCCGTTCGCGTCGGAGGTTACAGAGGCCTGCGACATTCCGAGAATGATCGGCATCTCATTCCTCGTAATGATGGTGTCTCCACCCGACACAATCGGCGCATCGTTGTTCGTGCGTCCAAGCAGCGACTGGAAAATTACGCCTACGCCGGCCACGGGGTTCGGGGGCACCGACGTGTCCGTGACCCGAACCGTAACCGTTTGAAAGGCTGATCCAACAGTAATGACTTGCAGATCACCAGCTACGGCCTGCAGCCGTAACGCCGAGGAAGGTACCGGGAAAACATGGAACCCCACGCAAGGATTGTTGTTTGATCCCACGCAGGCGTTTCCGTCCACCTCGGCCGAGAAGTTCGACAGCTGCAGACTCGTGCTGGCGTATCCGTTTTTATCCGTGGTTGCGGAAGCGGGATTCAGAGTGCCGCTTCCGTGGTACAGGGAGAAGTTCACTACCTGACCACTCAGCGGCGCTCCATTCGAAAGCACCCGCGTGGTCAGCCCAACACTGACCGTCGCCCCTTGCGCCACCGACACGTTTTGGGGATATAAAGCCAGGTCGTCGGCCGATCCCTCGCAGCCCACGCAGCCTACCAGCGTCGCTGGCGCGTATTTGGGGCTGGCATATGAAGCGGGCGCGAGTTGCACGGTTATGTTAGTGGCGCCAACCGCGGGTGCGGTGACAAAAGCGGAGGCTTGGCCGGATTGGTCCGTGAGCATCGTGCAATTGCCTTGGCCAGCGCAGAGCCCCGGTACCGGCGTGCCCATGCCAGCTGCGGCGAAGGCTGCGGCGGGAATCGAGGTGAAAACCACGGTGGCGCCGGCTACGGGAGTGATCCCATCAGGCGCAAGGGCTTGCACCTGAATCGGCGTGGGCGCTTGTCCGCCGACCGGAACCTGGCTCTGCCCTCCTCCCGCGATCAGTTTTATAGTGTCCTTCGGCCCCGCGCCGTAAGTCAAAACGCCGCTCATGATCGACGTGGCCGCCGTAGGCGGATCGATGAGCGCAATGTCCTGCACACCGTCCGCACTTGCGGACGTCGTCACCATTATCTGGTTCGCGGATACCGCCAATCGCTGTGCATTCCCGCTGCCGACGCTGATTGCAGTATTCGCTTGGAATCCGTAACCTGCAATCGCGAGAGGCGTACCACCGGCCACGCTGGCTCGCGTTGGAGTGATGTGATCACCGTAGAGCAGGCGCGCGTGATAGCGATAGTCCGGACGCCCATCGCCCCGAATGTCGGCGATCCCGACACGGAAGCCGGTTGCGTCCAGCAGTTGCGCGTTCAGAACCGTCATCCCGAAAACTGAGGAGTTGAATGCCGATGGCGTGTTCGCAGGCGCCGGAAAGGTCCCTGTATCGGACAGCGCCCACATGCCAATTACCGGCTGAGCTTTGCTTTCTGATGGGGCGCTCGCCTGATCCAGCGCGGTCACTAATACCGAGAGTGTCCGATTCGCCTGGCCAGAGAACCAGAAATAGTCGAGCCCGCCGTAAGGGTCAAGGGAGGCTGCCCAATCGCCAGCAATCGGTAGCGGCGCGGGCGTGGCATAGGTTGTAGGTCCAAACCAATCGGGTTCTTGAGCTGCACTGCCCTGCATCACAATGTCCTGCGGAACGTCTCCGCCCAAGGTTACGTTCACGGTGATGGTTTGCGCCGAGCCGGACGGCTGCACTTGCCAAGGCTGGTAAGGGCCCACCGTAACTGACCAGAAAGGATCAAGAGCCTCGACCGTCAGTTGGTACTGTGCGCTATTCCCGCCGTTGGGAATCTGCAATCCCGCCAGATCAAAAAATCCTTCCAGCGTGGGATCATTTGAGCCATAGCGATTGAAGGGCTGTCCCGTGCTGTCGTTGAAGCCGGTGACTGTGGTTCCCACATTCCCGGCAAAGAGAAAGCCGGAGACGGAAGCAGCCGCGTAAGCTCCCGAAGGTTGATTCGTATGGGGATCAATCCATCGGGCGACGACATTCACACCTTGCATGCCTTGACCCGCTTGCCCGCTTCCATTCGCAAAATACACGTTGCCATGAATACGTGCTGTGCTGGCGGAAAAGGTCGGCCCGGGATATAAGCGCGAGAGCGCCGCCTGATCATCCATTTTGGGCTGGTAGGGATTGACCTGGCCGCCGTTGGAATAGCACAGAGTAATCGGGACGCAATTGGGAAGATCCGTGGCATGCATGATGGTGAAACCGACGTAGTCGTCGGCGCTCGGAGGAGGAATGCGCGTCTGGACGTTGAGGTTCATTTGCGACCAGCCGAGGCCGAATACTTGCCCCAGCACGCGCACCAGCCGATACTCCACATCGGGGTCAGGCAACTGAGCGACACAATTCCCGTTGAGAACCACTAGCGCATGGAGAAAGTGGGCATCGGTTCCGAAATTGTCGAGCCCCCCAAAAACCGCATTGCCGAAGCACTCGGACGCATCACCGGCACCTTGGCCGAGAAGCGCGTCCGTGACGGTGCCGTCGACATCGTAGACGACGCCTACCGGCGTGCCTGTGGCTGTCGGCATGATGTCAGCAGGCATGGTGAGGGTGCCGTCACTGTTGCGGTAGACGTTCGCACCGCTGACGTCTTCCGCAAGCTGCCCGGCGTGCGTCGCGGTCACGGCGGCAGTCGAAATGGAAGTCCACTGGCTGAATGCATCAGCGACCAGCGCGTCTCCTTGTGGTCCGGAAACCGTCGGACTCAAACTGCCCTGGTCGGTGTAGTAGTTGACCACTCCTTGGGCCCAGGTCAGGGGCACGCCCGCCACGTCAGCGGTACACTGGCCCGTCACCGGATTGAAGTAACAGATTCCGGTAATGTAGCGGGGACCGCCAGCTCGCGCGGGTTGCATCAGCGTGAGCAGCAGAAGAATTACTACTGCCGCAAGATAAATAATCTTCGGGTGAAACACGGCTCGTGGCAGATCTTCCGCGCGAATGACGGACTTGCCGGCGAAGGGGTAAGACTGTTCTCTGTCGGCTATTCCTGGCGGGCGCGAAGAAAGTAAATTGATCGGCATGCGCTTACTCCTCTTCCGCCGAACCGAGGAAACGAACAAACTCGCGAGGGCTGACACGAGTTCGTCCTCGCAATGGGTCTCCGATTCTCGGACGCCGTGCCGGGAAACCGATTCGCCCTGGGTCGATGACGACCTGGCCATCGGGGCCAATTCTGAAACGGCCCATTGGGCCTCTGACCGGGCTCGTGAGTCCTAACTTGCTGGGAGGATAGAGAAACAGCAAAACGCGTTCGCCCGGGCGATAGCGTTCCCCGGATTCCCATAAGCCGGCCCACTCGCGGATCATCAGCGTCTGTCCGGTTCGAACGCCCCGAATGCCTTGGTCTACATGAAAGTTGATCTGGACGGTAGAGATGCCGTTTCCCTTGGGAGCAGCAAGCTCAACCGACTTAACCGTACCCGCGAAGATGTAGCCCGAGCTTCGGGTCAATGGGCGCGGATGCTGCGGGTGTAGCGATCCCGGCGGGTCCGTTCCTAAGATCTGGAACCGCGTTGGTTGCTCTGCGATCACCGGCAGGGAGACCAGAGTTAGGATCAGCGCAACGAGAAAGAACTTCCTAAATGGCGACCACATGAGCAAGCCTCGTTTCTGAATCGAGGCCAGCCTTTGACGGAAGTGGACTCATACTAGCGCAAGCGCCATAAGGATAGATGTGACGGTGGTCACGAAGAAGCGCCGCATACAAGCTGTTTCGCGGTGGAAAAGTATTGGCCTTCGCAGCACCACCCTGGTCATTCCCGACGCCAACGCAAAGCAGGATGATGGAGCCGGCAATAATCAGACTGGAATGCTGCGAGGTGGAATGTCACGAAAAGAATGCATCTTCGCTGTTCTACTTCTGTCTACCCACGCACTGGCTCAGAGCAATCCTGTGTACCAGGCTCCCACCTTGGACCAACAAATCATTCAGCCCCCGGGCACCACGTTCAGCACAAACAACGAGGCTGGAATTCTCTACCCGGCGAAGGGTCCCATGGGAACCCGTGGTCCGTACGACTGGCTATTGTCCCCAACCATGCCGCCAACTCTCACGGGAGGGCAGCCGAACGCTGTGACTCTGAGCCCTTGTCCCGCTGGCATGCTGGTTTTCGCTGGAGTCCAACCGTTTACCCGCATTTGGCTGTCCGGAACAACAAGTTCGGGCAGTGCCACCGAGGCAGTAACGGTTACTGCCACAACCTGCCCACTGCAGGGAGGATCATCCGGCACAGTCACGTTTCAGCCGCTGAACAGCTACTTCAGCGGATATAAGCTCGGCTCGGCGTCGCAGGGCATTCAGGAGGCAATCAATGCGGCAAACATTACGTCGAGCACCATTACGGTAGCGCAGCTCGGCAAGGTGATTATTCCGCCGGGTGAATACACGGCCAAAGCCCGTATTTCGATCTTAGGACATAAGCAATATATTGACGCGAACGGCGGTGTGCTGACGTGCGCGATGGCAGACACCTGTGTTTTCGTCGGTGACACGGGCAGTGCAAACACAACCTGGGACGTAACCATTGATGGTCTCCTGGTCCGACCTGGACTCGCCCCAGGAATCCCGCTCGCCAAGTTCCCCGCGATCGAAGACAACGGCCAGCACACCACGCTGCGCGGTATCGGAACGCGAGACCCTTCCAGCGCCGGCCCCGTGTTCTTCACTATCATTCAAATTGATAACGATCAGTCCGCAGTCATCGAGAAATTCGACCCGTCAAGGACCCAGGGCTGGGCACACTGCAGTACGGACTGGTGCTCCGTTGCCCTCTTCGCTCCGGGGCCGTTTGGCACCAACGCGGGCGTGCTCTGGGTGAAGGACTCCAATATCAGCGGGCAATGCTTCTTCAACGGCATTGACAATCAGGACGCGAACGCCCTCCGCGTCTCCGACACGGTAGTCCAGGGATATCCCCAGTTCGGGATTCGAGCTACCGGAAGCTTCAACAACGTAGCGGCATTGCTTGACAATGTCCATTTGGAAGTTGGCGATTGTTCGAACCCCTTGGGCACAGGAATCGCTGGGTTCATTTCCGAGGGATTCTTCTCCGTCCTGCATGGCACCGGATCAGCCGGACTACCCCCGCAATTTTTCAATACGGGAACGGGCACAATTAACACGATTTACGCCTACTACATTGTCGTCAACAGCTCTGTCGGCACGACTGTCTCGGCTCCATACCTGGCCGGGTATGCTTCCTTCTTGTCAGGCCCGGTTTTCCCGATCACGGTGAAGTGGCCGCAGGTGGGAACCACCGGAACGATCACCTATGATCTGGTGCGGACCACCGTGCTTGATACCGCGCACATAATTAACAATCAAAATGCGCCCTATGGATCGAACAACTTCGCGGTTAAGACAGGGATACAACAAAGCGCAAATTGCTCGAATAAGGTGTGCTCCTTCGTCGACACTGGCATTGGCGGAACCAATAACTACCCGGTCATGTACCCGTCGACCTACGCTCCCGCCCTGACCTTCTGGCCGGGGAGCGTGGTTCTGACCGCCGCTACCGACTCGCCGATCAACAACGGAGGCGAGCCCCGACTTTATACCGACATGGCCGGGCAAACCGGCATCAGCGTGGGCGGCTACATCAATTCTTACGGGGCCAACGCTCCCACCGTGTTTGCAGATCAGTGCAGCGTTCCCGGCGCGTGGTCATCGATCTGGATGAGTTGTCCGGCGGGAGATTCGGTGTCCAATAACTTCCCCCAAATCGGGGCCTTGCTGTTGCAGTCCGGTCCGGTAGCCACCGACGAGCCGGGAGGCTACAAAGGGCGGATCAATCTGATGGCTCCTCACGGCACCATGGCGGCCACACACCTGATCACCCTGGGAGATGCCAACCCGGCCAAAACGCTGGCCACTCCCGGCCACCGGCCCCTTCTCGTGGCCAGCCCCGGCGACACGAGCGATGTGAACGACACCTGGATCGGCCTGGACAATCCCGACGCGAACGTAAACCAGTTTCAGCTAGCCTTCGGCGCCCCGGTGTCGATCTCCAGCTACATCGCCAATAATGGAGGGGATAGGATCAACCACCCACCATTGGAAAGCCTTACGTCTTCCGTAAAGACTTTCGCTGTCCCTATTGCATCTGCCGTACAACAGGGCACTGCGCCTTTTCAAATCGCAAGCAGCACACCGGTCGATAACCTAACGCTAAAGAACCACCCGAAGGTGCAGTATTGCGGCGCTCTCACAAGCACCAACAATTGCACGGCAAACCCGACGTTCAATGGGCAGATCGTGTTCGGAACGATATCTTTCCCTACGGGTATGACTTCGGTCACACTGTCTGGCATTAACCCGGCATTCCAAACCAACAACGTCAATTGCGTCGCCAACGACCTGACCGCCCCCAGCCGCGGGGTGAACGCGGTGCCCCAAACGGGCGGGAGCAGTGTTCTCTTCACCGGCGTCACCGGATCTGGAGGCGACATGATCTCGTATCAATGCGTGGGAAGTTAGGGACTGCGCCCTAGGCGCACAATCTGGTTGGAGGCAGTGAAACATGAGAAACTTGATGTGCGTTGGGTTCGTCGCTTTGGTTACGCTCTCTAGGTTCGCCTTCGCCGTTAGCGAATATGTGCTCGCTAACAATAGCAACTACATTTCCAACAGCGCGACCCTCTACAAGCTAAATACTGTAACTGGCGGCCTCGCCAAGACGGGTGTCCTTCATACCGGCGGCCAAGCTGCCACCAATGAATTCTACCTTGCTCAGGTTGAGCAAACGGTGAGCCGCGATGCTAGCTGTATTTTCGTCTTCGACGACGGCTCGAGCGATATCGCAGCCTTCTCGAAAGCGAGCGGGTACAAGCGGGTAGGAGACTATTTCAAGTCCAACTTGATTGCCGACGATCATGGCGGCACACTGACCCTAACTCCCGATGGTACATTCCTGTATGCGAGCTATGGTTTTACCAGCAACATCGGCGCGTGGAGAGTAAACTCGGATTGCACCTTAACGTTCGTTTCGTCTTACAGAGCAGACTCCGACTTTGGCCCAATCGAGGTAACTCCTAATGGCAAGTATCTCGTTAGCGGTGGGCTAGGCTCCGCTGAGTTGTTCGCAATCAGCCAAAGGGACGGCGCCCTTACCTTGGTTGGTACTCTCACTTTCAATGAGGGTGCCTGCGCGAGGATAGGTTATTGTGAACCGCACGGTCTTGACATTACGAAGGATAGCAAATTCGCGGTGTTCGCTAGCACCACGGTGGACATCAGACGCCAACACGCCCTAGCCGTTGCTTTGACCGCTCGGATTACCTCCGCTGGCCTGATCAACCCGCGCGTTTGGGTTTTGAAGAACTCCGCCAATCTGGCGGCTGCCATCTTTCCATTCTTCAGCGCGGCGGGCTATGCCGGATCGGGAAACTTGTATTTTGGCGTGTGGGCCTCCGGTCCCTCAGGCGTGTTGACGGCGAGTTTTCAAGAGAAACCGATGAAATTTACGGTCACCAACGCAATTGTCGCGGGTCCCGACGTGGGCAACATCGCGGTGACAGGCAACCTGATGGTAGTCGCTCAATATCCAAACCAGATCCAAGTATTCCGCATACAAAAGGACAGTTCCTTGAAACTGTTGAGCACGACGACCATCGACGAACAAGGCGAGGGTTTGTTCTCGCTCTCCATTTTCCCGAGTACGCGGTGACAGCTCCGTCGACCTACGCTCCGGCGCTGATGTTCTGGCCGGGAAGCGTAATTTTGACCGAACCGACCGACTCGGTGACCAGCAACGGGGGCGAGCCCAGGCTGTATACGGACATCGCCGGGCAAACCGGCATCAGCGTGGGCGGCTACATCAATTCTTATGGAGCCAACGCTCCCACCGTGTTCGCGCAACAATGCAGCGTTCCTGGGGCCTGGTCATCGATTTGGATCAGTTGCCCAGCCGGAGATTCGGTGTCCAATAACTATCCCCAAATCGGGGCCTTACTGTTGCAGTCCGGTCCGGTAGCCACCGACGAGCCGGGAGGCTACAAGGGGCGGATCAATCTAATGGCTCCTCACGGCACCATGGCGGCCACGCACCTCATCACGCTGGGAGATGCCAACCCGGCCAAAACGCTGGCCACTCCCGGCCACCGGCCCCTTCTCGTGGCCAGCCCCGGCGACACGAGCGATGTGAACGACACTTGGATCGGCCTCGACAATCTCGACGCGAATGTGAACCAGTTTCAGCTGGCCTTCGGCGCTCCGGTGTCCATCTCCAGCTACATCGGCAACATCGGCGACAACACGAGTTGGCTTGAGCGGCTCAATACCAGCGCGAAAACTTTCAACATTCCGGTCATCGCCAACCAGCCGATAACAGCCAAACAGTCCATCACTGCAAATTCCCAAATTATGTCGACGGTCGGCACCGGCACTGCTCCCTTTTCGGTAGTGAGCAGCACGCCAGTGGGGACGCTGACGGTGAGCAACCATCCGAAAATGCAGAACTGTGTCACTGGCGCAGGCACGTTTAACTGCGCAGGCGCCACGACGCAAAACGGGCAGATCGTATTCGGTACCCTTAGTCTCTCCGGTGGAACCGCCACTCTACAAAACCTCAACCCGCCGTTTGCGGGAAACGCCAATTGCGTCGCCAATGACATAACTGACGTGACGAAGGGTGTGAAGGCGGTCCCGCAGGCAAATGGAACTATAATCTTTACCGGGAACGGGTCAGATTCAATTTCCTACCAATGTGTCGGCAGCTGACCCACTTCGATGCCAGTTGCTCAGCAAGGGAAATAACTAGGAGAGCTCGTATGCGAAGACTTCAAACACTTCTTAGTTCTTTCGCGGCGGTGACGGGGCTGTGCCTGTCCAGTTTCGCGGCGACCGAGCACGTTCTCGCAAACAACAACAACTCGCTCGGCAACTCCGTCGTCTGGTACGACCTCAACACCAAAACGGGTCACCTGAAGATGGTTTCCGTACTGGACACCCACGGCAAGGGTTGGGGCGGCGAAGCGGACCTGTCTGGGGTGCAGCAGGCCATCTCGCCGGATGCAGGCTGCATCTTTGCTTTGGACCTCTTGTCGAGCGACATTGCAGCTTTTTCCAGGGCCACCGGATACAAACGCGTCGGGAATTACTTCGACCAGAATCTGGTCTCAAACGCTGACGGGGACAGCATCGCCTTGAGCCCCAATGGTCGGTTCCTGTATGCCAGCTACACGGGTTCGGACAGTATCGGGGTTTGGAGAGTGAATTCGGATTGCTCACTCGCTCTAATCACCCAATTCGGTGGGATTACCAGTTTGGGACCGCTGGAGGTAACGCCAAGCGGTACATACCTCTTGGCAAGGGGTGGGTCAGGTGCCTCGGAATTTGCCATTGACCACGCCACTGGCTCCATTACATATCTGGGCACGGTGGCTTTCAGTTCGGGACCTTGTAGTGGGGGCCCGGCATGCATGCCCTACGGCATCCAGGTCGCCAAGGATAACAAGTTAGTCATGTTTGCCAGTTTTCCGCCGGACGTTAGGAGTACATTTCCCGTCATGCTTACCGCGCAAATCACATCCAGCGGGCTGATCAACCCGAAAGTGCGGGCCCTGACAACCGAGAAGGATCTGCGGTTCAATATTTTCCCGTTCCTGAGTGCTGCGGCGTACGAGGGGAACGGAACCATCTACCTGGGGGTAACTACTGGCGGGGTCTCTACTCCCGGAGTTCTGACGGCCGACTTCACCGAGAAGCCGCTCCACTTCGCCGTTACCAACTCAACCGTCGTGCAGCCACAAGTGGGCAACATCGCGGTCACGGGCAACGTGATGGTGATCGCTGAATACCCCAACCAGATTGGGGTGTTCCGCATCCAGAAAGACGGCTCGCTGAAATTGCTGAGTACGACCACCATCGACGAACAAGGCGAAGGCCTGTTCTCGCTCTCCATCTTTCCCAATACGCGATAGCCCGGTCCATTGCTTCCCGAGCCGCGCACTTTTTCATTGACTTGGCCCTTCGATGCGGATAATATATTGCATAGTATATTAGCTGCTTGATAACAGCGAGGACGTTTCCCGCTCCTTGACAATTGGACCACGAGCTCCCGGACTCTGAGGGTATCCCCCCGCAGTAAGTCCTTTAAAAGGGATATTTTGCGTGGGTATCTCCCGGACGCGATCTTTCTTTTCATAGATCTGGCGGGAAACGCGAATTTTGAAGGATATACCTGTTACTCAAGAGTAAACGTGCAGTCTGAGCATGTCAGAGTGCCTTCTTAGCCTTCCGGCTCTGCCGTTGCGCCGACAAGTGTGCGCCGGTGAGCAGCAACAGTCCCGACAGGAATGCCCAGAACATCAGGCTCGCTGATAAAGCGAAGGGTCCATAGACCTCCTGGAAATTCAGTCGCGGCAGTGCCAAGATGTAGCAATACTTCAAAATCTCCGAGAGCAATCCCATGATCAACGCCGCCGGCAGCACTGCCCGTGCGGGCACTTTGCCGTTGGGCAATAACCAGTAGATCAAAAAGAAAATTACGATGCTGGCGGCGATGGCAAAAATCTTCATGATCAGAAAACCCAGCAGCCGGATGGTGAGAAAGGTGTGGCCGAAAGTTAGAGTTTTCAGCAGCACCACATTCCCCGCAGTCAGGGCGATCGAAAGCAACGCCAGCACACCGCAGCCAAATGTCAGACCCAGTGCGATGAGTTGGTTCCGCAGATAGGAGCGATTGTCGGGAAAGCGCCAGATCCGGTTTAGCGCCACTTCGAGCGGCATGAAGATTCCGGTCGACGTCACCAGCAGAATCAACAAGGAGAACACTTGCGCCCGGTGGCGCGCGTTGACCAGCGCATTCAAGTTGCGAATCACAAAATCTTGTCCCGCGGGCAGATAATCGCGCAGCAATTGCACCACGACCCCATACATCGCGGGTGAGCGGAATACTCTCCGAATCAGGGTCAGCAGCAGCAGAACGAAGGGAAAGAATGAAAGGATTGCATTGGCCGCCACCGAGAACGCAAAAGTGTGGACTTCGGTGCGCAAGAGATATTTCAGCGTAGAAGCGAGCAGTCCGGCACGAAAGCTCGAACCCTTAACTGGAGCGCTAGAGAGCGCCGCCGCGGGCAAGACAGGGGTCGAGGATGTAGGGCGCTCGATCAATTTGTATCCAATATTATCAGAGAGTTACAGAACGTCTATGGAACTGAAGAAATTCATCTCGGGGCACAAGAATCTTGCCGGCTCGCGAAAAAACCGAGGGTCACATTTGCTTGTTTCACTTTATTCTCAATTCTTCTCTTGCCAGAAAGAAAATTCCTGAATATTATTCCTGCCGTTGCCGGAATCTCGGCAGCGACGTTCATTCGTTTGGGTTGATGTTTTGTATATTGTAGTCGAAACTCGCGCCACCACGACAGGCTCCGGAGCTTCGCGCCGTCTGCTCCACCGACGGCGCGGAACTCAGGAGCCTTTCTGGTTGCACTAGAGTCTCGATGGCCGCGAGGCCAAACTTGTTGGTCCACATGCTTTGAGGGGGTCAAGTACGCGCGCGCTTCGCGAAGAATGTGGAATTCTAATCTCAGCAGAGGCGAAAGGAGTTCATTGTGAGAGAGAAGGGTACAGTGAAGTGGTTTAACGGGGCTAAAGGATACGGTTTTATCCAGCGGTCCACAGGGGAAGACGTCTTCGTTCATTTCTCCGCCATCCAGGAGAACGGCTACCGCACCCTGAACGAGGGTGAAACCGTGGAGTTTGATCTGCTGAAGGGCCCCAAGGGGTTCCAGGCCGGTAACGTCGTCCGCGCCTAACAACCGAGAGTCCGGAATTCGCAAACCCTCTCAGATTCTCCTGAGAGGGTTTGCTGTTTCCGTTTCCTTTTGCGCGTCCTTTTGAATGCGGTTCGATCAATTGTTCCGTCAACAGCACTGGCTTCACTTCGAGTTCAAGGAAGCGTATAGCGTGACTCACCCACGCCCGTAGTCACCAGCCCGGGGCTCTAACCCGAGTACGGAAGACCTTTCACGCAGAGCCTGTCTACTCCATTTTCTGTGCCAGACAAAGTTTTGTTCGCGGCCATGACCCTTTTGGAATCGTGCTCCCGCTATATCAGGTGAGGCAGTTCTAAATGAATAGTTGGGACGCCCAAATCAAAACCTTCTTAGGAGAAACGAAAATGAAAAACCGTATGCTCTGCGAAACCATTCAGCGCTTTCAGCAAAATGTCAAGAATGCAATCGGATACAATATTGCTCTCGGCACTACCTTAGCCCTCTTCCTGTTGAACGGACTCATGAGTGCCCAGTCAGGCCCCACGCAATTCGTGCCGTTCCGGAACTTCATCGATCAGACCACCACCGCGGATGCCGGCGACTACCTCACCCGGCCAGATAGCAAGGTAAAGGACGCTGCAGCATTCGAAGAAATGCGCCAGCATATTCTCAACACCTACCAGGACGCCGACGTGAACCACAGCTTCGTGCTTGATTCCGCCCATTACGACTGCGTTCCAAACCTGCAGCAGCCCGCAGTCCGGAAGTACGGCATCAAGAAACTTGCGTCACCACCGCCGGACTCAATTCTCGACAAATCCGCCGCCGATGACCTAAGCACCACTTCGCTGCTCGATTCCGAGAATCCATTCGACGCATTCGGCAACTCCGTTCATTGCGAGGAAAACACCATTGCGATGCGCCGGATCACGCTGGACACGATGACTCGCTTCCAGACCCTGCATCAATTTTTCCAGAAGAGCGCGAATGAGCAGGTTCCGGGGCAAAAGGGCAAACTTACCCCCGGCGCAGCACACAAGTACTCGTACACCTACCAAAACGTGAACAACCTGGGCGGCAATTCGAACCTGAATGTCTGGGATCCCTATGTGAACACATCGCTGGGCGAAATCTTCTCTCTTTCCCAGGAGTGGTACGTGGGCGGTAGCGGAGCCGGACTGCAGACGGAGGAAGTGGGCTACGTCATGTATCCGGCCATGTTCGGCGACGAGAAGCCCCATTTCTTCATCTTCTCAACCCCAGACGACTACGCGACCGGCTGCTGGAATAATTCGTGTGGGGACTTCGTTCAAGTCGCCGACAGCGGACTGCTCGGGGCCGCTTTGGGTCCCGTCAGCACCCTCGGCGGTAAACAGTACGAATTCAGCGCCGAGTATGAATTGTATAAGGGCAACTGGTGGCTTCGCTTCCAGGGAACCTGGGTCGGTTACTATCCTGGCGCCATGTACCACGGCGGCCAGAATACAAAATTTGCCCAGGCGATCGAATTCGGCACCGAGGGCGTTGGCACGACGGTATGGCCCCCAGAGGGCAGCGGACAATGGCCTAGCAAAGGCTTCGGGCATGCTGCCTATCAGCGCAATTTGTGGTACTTCAACACCTCAGCAACTGAGATCTGGGACAGTCTGACAGCGGTAATTCCATCCCCCAAGTGCTACAGCATCGCCGGACCGTATCATGGCACGGGCGCTTGGACGGTTTACTTTTTCGAGGGTGGACCGGGCGGCAAAGGCTGCTGAGTGTCTGAACTCAAACCCTGGCGAACGACTAAGAATACAAAGTTCGCCAGTCTTTCCAAACCAACACGGAGGAGCAGTCGAACCTGGCTGCTCCTCCGTGGACTTTAGCGGCTGCCTTCTGTGTCCCAAGCATTCTCGAACTTCAGACCCAATTACTGGCTGGCTCTATTCGAGTTCCACCGAGACCAGATCGCCGTCGGCTTTTCCTCCTGCTCTGTAGTTGACGGCCACCGAGCGGCTCTTCCATTCGCAGGAGAAATCATCTGCTCCGATGAGCATCAGCGATTTGTAGTTCTCCGTGCGGAGCTTGAGCACTTTTGCTCCGGCGGAAACGGTCAAGGTTGCCGATGGAGCTTGCGAGCAATCGACCGCGACCAATTTTCCTTTCAGAAACTGGATCGGGCGTCGGTCGGGCTGCGGTGGCGCCGGAGGTGGTTCCGGGTGGTCCGCACTGGCTTCTTCAGCTGGTTGAGGATTTTGCTTCTCAGTTTTTGGCGGCGGCTGTGCTGGTTTGCTCGACGTTGCGGAAGACGCGGATGGCGAAGACGACGATGATAACGAGGGTGCTGAGGGCGCCGATGCCGCCGGTTGCGGCTGCGGCTTGGTTTCGCCCTGCGGCCGCACCCCATACTTCTTCAACATGGGCAACCCTTCCAGTTGCTCGCCAGCGGACTTCGCAACCTGCGAATCCGGACTGTTCTTGAGCCGCTCGAGCAATGCGGTAGCCGCATCCCAATTTTTTCCCGCCAGATAGATTTGCGCCATGTTCAGCACATAGTTTTGCTTTCGGGGGCTGAGTTGGAGGGCCACTCGCATCGAATCCATCGCGGCGTGGACGCCGCCGCCCTCCAGTTGGGCCATGGCTAGCATGTTGCGGGCCTCGGCGAATTCGGGATCCCAATCCAGGGCCAGCCGCAGATCCTGCATCATGTTGGGAAGCCCCTGTATTGAACCTCCGCCGGATTGCGCCGCCCGCAACCGCACCAGCGCCAGATAGTAATGTAGCCAGGGATCCTTGGGATTAAGGTTTGCGCCATTATTCAATTCTTCGACCGCGCGGTCGAATTCCTTCTTCTCCATGTGCTCCCAGCCTAGCCCGCGGCGCGCGACCACGTTGTCCGTCTTTGGTTGGCTCGTGATCGACTCCAGTTGCTGCATGGCTTGCTCACGGTGCTCGGGTATACGAATGCTCATTTCCGCGACCAACGCTTGACCTTCTGCATCGGCAAGCTGCTGCGTGCTGCTGCCAATCTGATCGTCCGGGGTCACGCCTAGGATCTGACTTCCCCCAGCAGTTGGCTGCTTCCCCTTTTCCAGCCCCGGCGACGGCTGTGCCAGCGAATGGAAGTGATCCTTCAACGCCTGGGCGAACTGAGCTGAGGTCATGCCGTATGCTTTCTGAATCGCCTCCTCGACCGGAAGCTTTTGGTTCTGCACCAGGTCGAAGTATGTCCCAGTTTCCGGCAGCTTGTTCTGGGTGAGCAGGTAGTGCATCACGATCCACGATTGCGCGTAGAACAAAGTATGCTGCGAGCTTTGATGGGCAGAGACATCACGGCCGGCGAATAAGTCAGGGATCGGAAGCCACGACGGCGTGCTTAGCAGCTCAGTGAACGATTCTGGGTCCTCGCCAATCTGCGCTTGCTTGTTGTCCAGGCGCAGGCTGGAGAAGTATTCCGCAAAGCCTTCGTCGAACCAGGGCTGCGTGGGAGGATAGTTGTAGTTCAGAAACACGCGGGCGAATTCGCGCGACACCGCCCGCCAGCTCTCCTCTTTAGCCAAGTTCAGCACAAAGTAATTGCGGTCTTCACCGGGAAGGAAAAAGCCAGCCCCAATTCCCTGTCCCTGGCGCACCGGCACGACTCTGCTGTACTCCTCATCGCTTCTCAGGGCGATGATGTCCAGCGGTTCCGACATGTTGATCCGGTTTCTGGCTAACAGCTGGCCGAAGACGGCGCGCATCTGCTCGAATCTCACTACCACGTCGCGCCCATGTTTTTCGTCAGCGTCAGTGACCACGGAAAAGTGGCTGGAATTGACGCGGATCCAATGAGGCTCGTCTGAGCGAGCGGGCGCAAGCAGAGCGCCGCCCAGCAAAAGGGCGACAGCAAGAAGGATGAGCCGTGAGGGAAGGGAATGGATGCGATCCGTCATGAGCCTTGGGGAAAGTTGCGAGATAGGGAATGCTACCACGCTGCGGGGTGCGGAACTCACCAGGCCGATCAAAGGTCAGGTGTCTTCGCCCGCTGTTTACCATTAAGTAACTTTAGGTATACCCCCCTCCCCCTGATCTTTTGGAATCATGGGATTAGGGCCAGACTACGACCAAAATCTTTGAGGAATAAGGACTTATACGCAAAATATTCCGGAATAAGGACTTAGGGGCTCGACATGGGCGATTGCGTTCCCGTTTGGGGCCGGGGAGGGTCCTGCCTTCCGTCGGCGTTCAGGTTTTCAAAGAGCGGAGGAGTTGCCAGCCATTCTCAAATAGCTAACATCACTTTGGAATATCTTATCTGGACTGGGAGGACGAGATCAAGGAGAAAACGCGTTGGGTCCGTACATGGAGGCGCGGATTTTGGCTTGACAAGCCCCCCTTGGTCCAGCGAGTATACCTCTCCGACACGCTTTTGGGTCCCATCCCGCCCGGTACCTCCCCCGGGCTCCTTGTGGGCGAGAGGCCAACCAAAAAGCCGGAGGATACAACCTTGCGATTCCGTACGATTGGTGTGTGTGTTTGCCTGTTGATAATCGCGCTGGCAGTCAGTCCAGCGTCGGCGGCAACCTGCTCTAACGCGAGCCTAAAAGGAGTTTTCGGGTACGATCACGGGCGGCCGGGTGCGAGTAACGCGGGTGTTACTCTCGGCCAATTGACGTTAGACGGGAAGGGGAAGATCACAAGCGGGTCGTGGACGGAGAGCTTGAACGGGACTATATCGACCGGGACTACCACCGGCAGCTATTCGGTCGCAAAAAACTGCACTGGCACCTTAACCCTCAACGGTGAATCCAACTCGACCGACCATTACAACATTTACGTGAACGCGGGCGGCAAAATGTTTCAGATGATTGAGACCGACAGCGATTCCAACCAGCCTGGTTTTGCCCTCGCGCAGGGCACGGTCACCTGCGGACTCACGGGAAAAAAGCTGGTGTTGACGACCAATCTCGTCGGGATTACCAGCGGCAGCATCACAGACACGGTTGGGCAGGTGACGCTGGACGGCAAAGGAGGCATCTCCGGCAAGGAAGTTTTTACGCTGAACGGTGCGACTTCTAACCTCACGGTGAAGGGCAGTTACACGGAGAATTCCGACTGCACAGGCATCTGGCACGTTACGCCCAAGAATCTCAACCAGACAAACTTCAATTCGGTCATAGTCAACAGCGGGAAGGAAGTGCTGCTGATTCAAACTGACAACGGCACGACCACCGCGGGGAATGCGCAGCAATAGCGGCACGGGATGACGCGGCGGCGATCCAACCGGTAGAAGCAAAACCGGCTCGTCACCCACGTGCGGAACCAATACGCTTTCTCCTTGATCTCGTCCTCCCGGTCCAGGCCGATCCGGCGCTGGACCGGCTCGCCGAAATGCCGCCGCGGCATGGCTCCCACTTCTCGCGCAAAGAGCGCGCGAGAAATGGGGCACCCGCGCTTCCCCCAGCCTGACGGTGTTGCGACCGGCTCGGACATGTTGAGGTTGAAGTCGGGGTGGAGCATCTTCAGGCTGGAGCGTTTGGAAGCTGCCCTTGCCTGCTCCCGAGCATCCTTCACTTCAGGCCGAAGGCGTACACCTTGCCGTCGTCCGAGCCGACATACACCATCGCGTTCACCACGACGGGCGAAGAATTTACCCTGCCACCAGTGGCGTAGCTCCACAACTTTGCGCCAGTCTTAGCATCCAGGGCATAGACGTTGTTGTCCCAGGAGCCGATATAAACTACCCCATTCGCAACGGCGGGCGAGGAAGACACTTGATTGCCAGTTGTAAAACTCCAGCGCTTAGCGCCCGTCTTCGCGTTCAGCGCATATACATTGTTGTCGTGTGAGCCGAAATAAACCGTCCCGTATGCCACCGCTGGCGAGCAATCCACAAAATTGCCGGTCGAGTAGCTCCACAGCTTGGCGCCTGTAGTCGCATTGAGTGCGTAAAAGACACCATTGTCTACGCCGAAATAGACCACTCCGTTAGCCACGGCGGGAGAGGAGTACATCCACATGCCGGGGTAGAAACTCCAAAGCAGGGAGCCCGTTGTGGCGTCGAGTGCGTAGAAAACATCGTCCCCGCCGGCGACATAAACGGCACCATTGGTTATTGCAGGCGAAGAACCCACGTACTGGTTTTGTTCAGTCAGATACTTCCACAGCAGGGCACCGGTGTTCGCATTCAACGCGTAAACGTTGCTGTCCAACGAGCCGAAATAAACCACCCCATTCACAACTGTGGGCGGGTGATCTACCGGGGCACCTGCAGTGTAGCTCCACCGCTTGTGGCCTGTCTTAGCGTTCAGCGCGTATAACTTATTGTCGTTCGAGCCGACATAAATCACTCCATTCGCTGCGGCGGGTGAGGAATAAGTAATCGGGCCGCCCGTTTTATAGCTCCACTGCTTGATGCCGGTAGTGGCATCGAGAGCGTATACGTTGTTGTCGTTCGAGCCGACGTAAAGCACTCCGTTCACCACGGAGGGCGAGGATTGGACCGAGTTGCCGGTGGGGTCGCTCCACTTCAACACGAGATTCCCAACATTGTCAGCGTTAAGAACGTTTTCGTAGGGGTTCAAGCGCTGCATGTCGGGCCTGTGGAACTCCCGCCAACCGTTCCGCTGGCCCCATGCCGCAGATACGAAGCATGCACATAGAATCAAAACCGAGATGCGGATTCGTTTCATGACTGGCCTCCTGAGGCTAAATTCGTCTGACGAGATTATGTTTCCCAGGGAATTCTGGTCGTTCGCCTCAGGGGGTGTTGCGTCCCGTGGTGGGGCTGCTCTTCGGGGAGGCGGGACGTGTTCAATGAAATACGAATGAGCGTGTCATGTCAGTAACGTAGGTCACATCGTGATGTGAGGTGTGATGGCCAAGGGCACAGCGCAAGCCAGAGGTGACGGTTGCAACATCGCCGTTACTCTCACGACCGGGTTCTGAACGTGAATCGCCTAATCGCGTCAACTATCATGGGGGCCATGCGCCCGCGTTTACAGCCACACACTTGGGGAGTACAATTCGGGACCGAAGTTGCGGGGCAGCCGCGCGGAGGTGCCAGGTGGGCCAACCTAGACGCTGGAGAACGATCTTCACTAGCTTCATGATTCTTGCGGCGACCACTGTGGCCGCGCCCGCGCAGACCTTCACGAGTCTCGTGAGTTTCGACGGGAACGACGGTGTAAACCCAATGTACGCGCCCCTGGTTCAGGGCCTCGACCGAAAGTTCTATGGGACAACCAGAGGCGGGGGCGGCAACACCCCTGGCACCGTATTCAAGGTCACCGCCGGGGGTAAGCTGACCACGCTGGCAGACCTCGTTTCGCAGCCCTACTCGGGGTTGGTTCTGGCTACCAACGGAAGTTTTTATGGGACAACCGCCCTGGGCGGCGCCAACGGCTGGGGCACGATTTTCAAAACTACCCGCAAGGGGCTAATCCCGGTTTATAGTTTCTGCGCCCAGACCAACTGCTCTGACGGTGCCTTCCCGATCTTCGGGCTGGTTCAAGCCAGCAACGGAAACCTTTATGGGACAACCCCCAGTGCCCCCGCGGTGGGCAGCCAAGGCACGGTCTTCGAAATCACCCCTGCCGGTAAGTTCACCACGCTACACATCTTCAACGGCGCGGACGGCGCCAGCCCTTCCGGTCCACTGATTCAAGCCAACAACGGAAATCTCTATGGCACGACCGGAGCACCCTACGGCACGGTCTTCGAAATCACCCCCGCGGGTAAGTTCAAAACGGTACACATCTTCAACAACACTGACGGCTCCGGCTCTTCCATGGGGCTGGGGCAAGCCACGGACGGAAACTTCTACGGGACAACCCAGCAGGGCGGGGTCAACAACACCTGCGCCTATGGCTGTGGCACGGCCTTCAAGATGACCCCGAAGGGCGCAGTGACCACCCTGTACGATTTTTGCTCCAAAGCTGGCTGCACTGACGGCTCCTTTCCCATCTCGGGGCTGGTGCAAACCCCCGACGGAAACTTCTATGGGACTACTTCCCAAGGGGGCGCACACGGCAGAGGCACGGTCTTCAAGTTGAGCCCGAAGGGCGCGCTGACCACGCTTTACACCTTTTGCTC
>Ga0316363_10000174_pt1 | contig 101651 bp, 79 predicted proteins | sample Sb_taG_3_FD_200459 | JGI IMG/M metagenome (GOLD analysis project Ga0316363, IMG submission 200459) | Peat soil microbial communities from Weissenstadt, Germany - Sb_50d_a_PC metaG (v2) (version 2) | ecosystem: Environmental > Terrestrial > Soil > Wetlands > Peat | place: Germany: Weissenstadt...
CCTGCGCTTTTCCACCATTCCGCTCACTTTCCAAGGCATGCTCCTTTGTAGCCGCCTTCTGTGAACGGACCAAACTGTCAACCATGTGCCCGGTCTGTTTTGTCCACTATGTGCCCGGTTTGGACCATCACGCGCCCACGGCTTGCGCCGTGGGCTGCATTCTAGCGCCGCTTCGCGGCTGGCTATCCCATGACCGTGGTGTGTTCGGGCTTGATCTTGTAGATGACGCGGACTTCGCCGGGCTGGGCGTAGGGATATTTGTCGACGCCGAGATATTTTTTTGCCATCTTGTTGATGTGGTCGGCGGCGCCGTCTTCGGTGATCTCGACCACGCGGCCGCGGATTTCGAGATAGCGGTAGGGATTTTCGGGATCGATGACGGCCAGCGAGACGCGCGGATCGCGGCGCACGTTGCGGTCCTTCTGACGTCCCCTGGCGGAGTTGAAGATGACGTGTTCGCCGTCGAAGTCGCACCATACGGGAGTGACTTGGGGACTGCCGTCGGGCATGAGGGTGCCCAGGCTGGCGAAGGCGCGTTTCTGGAATAAATCGCGATACTTCTCGGGAATGACTTGCGGCATGAAAGCCTCCACTCTGTAAGCAGCACGGGATGCAGCAGCATTATAGACTGCGGGTGGTTGAACCTGCGCAGGTGCATCGGCGAAGAATTCGGCCACGAAGGACGCGAAGGCACACGAAGGAAGAGTGTGCCCGCTTCCCGTTCTTCGCGATCTTTGATTAGAATTGGGACCTTACTGGAATTCAGCAGAGTTTGCGGTTGCGGCAGCACGTGAGGGAAATGCTTGGACGATGGGCGTCGTGAGCGAGCTTTACCGCGAAGTACGCAAAGAACCTCCGCAAAGGACGCTAAGAGAACCAACCGGTTTCCCAGCGGCCTGAGGCCGCGCTCCTGATTCGGAACCGTGGCGGGGCGAGGCTGTAGCCGCGTCGGACTCTAAGACAAATCGTGACGACAAGGAAATCGATGATGAATCGGCAGCGAAGTGGTTGCGCCGCACTGCAGTGGGTCGCGGCGTTGTGCATGGTCGCATTGCTGATGGCCGCGGCTTCCGTGCGGGCGATGGCGGCGAGCGATGCGGCGCAGAAGTATCCGCCAACGATTGTTTTCATGACCGACTTTGGCGTAGTCGACGACTCGGTGGCCATCTGCCGCGGCGTGATGTATGGAATCATGCCCACGGTGCGGATTGTCGATTTGACGCACCAGGTCACGCCGTTTTCGATTCTCGATGGGGCACGGTTTCTGTACGGCGCGACACCGTATTTTCCCGCGGGAACCGTATTTGTTGTGGTGGTCGATCCGGGAGTGGGCAGTTCACGCAAGGCGATCATCGCGCGGTCGGGGCGCGGGCAATTTTTTGTGCTGCCGGACAACGGGCTGCTCACTTTGGTGGGGCAGCGCGACCAGATCGAAGCCGTGCGGGAGATTAAAAATCCCGACTGGATGATCGGGAGCAAGCTGTCGTCGACGTTTCATGGGCGCGACATTTTCTCACCGGCCGGCGCGCACGTGGCGCGGGGCGATGACTGGACCAAGGTTGGCCCCGAGATTCCAGTGAAGGACATGGTGCGGCTGGATTTGAAAGTGGCGAAGCTTGATGAGCATGGGCTGAGCGCCACCGTGATCGCGACCGATGGAGCGTTCGGAAATCTGGTTACCAACGTGGACGCCGACGATTTCCTGAAGCTCGGGTACCAGCACGGGCAGACGGTTCCGGTCACGCTGGGCGGCAAAGAGATGAAGATTTCGTTTGTGAAGACGTTCAGCGACGTGCCGCTGGGCCAGCCGCTGCTCTACATTGATTCGCGCGGACGCCTGGCGGTGGCGCTGAACCAGAACAATTTCGCTGCGACCTATGGCATCAAGCCGCCAGTGGCGTTGGTGATTCCGCGGGCGGGGAAATAAGGGTCCATCGCGGCGGGACGTTGGGCAGGCTGAATTTGGCAAAGGGGTGTGGTCGTTATGAATAGTGGATCTCCAGTTCGCAGGATAGTCGTGCACGTGGCTCTGACGCTCGGGACGGTTGTGATGGTGTCAAGCGGGATCGCAGCGCAGAGTTTTCGCGGGTCGATTCGCGGAAAAGTCACGGACCCGAGCGGCGGTCTGGTCACCGGAGCGAAGGTCTCCGCGAAATCGATCGACACCGGATTGGCGCGTGACACTGCCACCACGGATGAAGGGACGTTTGTGCTGGCCGAGCTGCCCGCGGGAACGTATACGGTGACCGTGAACGCCACAGGATTTGCGTCCGTCGCACAGAATGTCGTGGTGAACGTGGGCCTCGACACCACCGCGGATTTTGGATTGCTTAAGGTGGAGCAGCATCAGGAGAGCCTGACGGTCACGGAAGAGGCGCCGCTGGTGGAGGCGACGCGCGATGTGCTGGGCGAAGTGGTGGACCAGCGGCTGGTGGCCGACCTTCCCTTGAACGGGCGCGATTTCGGCAAACTGGTGGCACTGGTGCCGGGTGCGACGGTGGAACCTTCCGGCGTGGCGGCCATCCAGAGCGGGTTTGGACAGTTCTCGATTAACGGCAACCGGGACCGTTCCAACAACTACACGGTCGACGGCACGGACAATAACGATCCCTTCTTCAATAACTCAGCGTTCAACCAGACGGGAATCGGCGGGGCGCCGGCGTCGCTCCTGCCGATTGACGCCATTCAGGAATTCAACCTGCAGGCGAATTTCGCTCCCGAATATGGGCGTAACAGCGGGTCAGTCATCAACATTCTGACCAAGTCGGGCAGCAATCACCTGCACGGATCGGCATTCGAGTTCTTGCGGAACAGCGCGATGGACGCGCGGAACTACTTCAATCGGACGGTGGATCCCAACACCGGGCTGCCGAGAAAGAAGACCGCCTTTCGCAACAATAATTTTGGAGCGTCGGTCGGCGGGCCGATTGTACAGGACAGGACTTTCTTCTTCGGCGCGTATGAAGGACAACGCGAACGCGTCGGATCGGACTTCACATTTCTTGTGCCGACGCAGGCGCAGATCAATGAAGCGCAGCAGCTGGTTCCCACTTTCATCACAAATCCGCCCAGCCCTCCGGTGACTCCGAGTCCTGCACTGACAACCATTCTGGGACTTTACCAATCTCTACCCGGCTACAACGGCACTTCCGGGACTATTGGCGGAACTGATCTCGACAAAAACAGCGTCGACAGCTTCATCGTGAAAGTCGATCATCAGCTGACTTCTTCCGAGTCGCTCACCGGGCGCTATGCGTTTGCACGGAGCCAGCAAGTATTCCCGTTGGGCGGCCTTGGATTCGGCGCTGGTTCTCGTCTGCCTGAATTCGCGCAGACCTCGCCGACTCGGGTGCAGTTGGTCTCTGCCAGCCTCCTCTCCACGCTCAGTCCTACCAGGATCAACGAAGTGCGTTTTGGGTACAGCCGTTACCGCACGTCGTTCGCCGGACTCGACGGCAATTCGGACCCGGCAGGCTTTGGCACTGCGGCGGTTCCGTTTAACTTAGGGACCGGCAAACTCGGCCTGCCGGAAATCGATTTTGGCGGGACATTCGAGAACCTGGGAGCCAGCGGCTTCAGCATTCCGCGCGGACGTACCAGCCAGAGCTTTCAGATTCTCGACAACTTCACCTGGCTCAAGGGACGCCACACGATCAAGTTCGGAGGCGAGTACCGCCGGGCGACGATCAGCAGCTTCAACGACAATCTGGAGCGCGGCATTTTTTCATTCAGCGCGGCCACTGCGAGCAGTTTTGGCCTGTGCCCCGGCCAGCCCACAGATCCTGCTGCGTGCTCAGATACAGGCGCGTTGACGCTGGCGAACTTTTACCTGGGCAACACTTTCCCCTCTGCGGACGCAGGCAACACACAGCGCGACACTTTCAATAACGGCTTAAGCTTCTTCGCCCAGGACGACTTTCGCATCTCACCGGCGTTCACACTTAACTACGGCATGCGCTGGGAATACTTCGGACCGCTCGGGGAGAAGCACAATCTGCTTTCGAACCTGGGCGTGGACGGCAATCTCGCCATGGTAGGCACCGATGGGTTGCACGGTGCCTACAATCGCGATCTCAACAATTTTGGACCGCGCGTCGGATTTGCGTGGAATGCGCTGGCGAAGACGGTGGTGCGCGGGGCATACGGCATCTACTACGACTACATTCCGCAGGATCTGCTCATCGCCAATTTCACCAATTCCGCGGGCCTGGCGACCAATCCCATTGGCCCGGAGCCGGTGGTTTCGTTGAATTACGATTCCACGGCGTGGGACGGCACGAACGCAGGTGGCCCGATCCTTAGCCTGCCCGCTGGGCCGTTTCCCAATCAGGGAGCGAGCCTCTTCGTGACGCCGCGCAACCTGGTCACGCCTTACGCGCAGAACTGGAACCTGAATGTCGAGCAACAACTCAATCCAGCCGTGGCACTGCAACTGGGCTACATTGGAAGCAAAGGCACCAAGCTGGTTCGTCTGCGCGATGAGAATCAGCCGGACGTCAATGGCACTCGCAACAATTTTCCTCAATACGGGCCGGTGGATGAGTTCGCCACCATCAGCGCTTCGGTTTACCACGCCTTTCAGGCGACTCTGCGGACGCGCAACTGGCACGGCCTTTCCGGTTTCACGGGATACACATTTTCCAAGTCACTCGATGATGCTTCCGATGGGATCGACTTTAATTTTGCGACAGTGGCGTTCCCGCAGGACTCCAACAATCTTGCAGCAGAACGCGGGCCTTCGAATTTTGACACGCGGCACCGCTTGACCGTGGCTTTCACCTACCAATTGCCGGAGTTTGGCGGCCCGAAGCGCCTGACTGCGGGCTGGCAACTGAACACGATTATCACAGCACAGAGCGGCCGCCCGGTGCCGATCGTAAATGCTGACGACACGAGCGGCGCAAGCTTCGACCAGTCCAACAGCCCCTCGAATTTTCATCAGCGTCCGAACCTGGTACCGGGTCAACCGATCATCAATTCAAATTGGGAGTCGGCCCCCGATTTCATCGGCTATCTGAATGGGAACGCGTTCGTTGATCCGCCGGAGGGAACATTCGGCACGCTCGGCCGGAACGCGATCTTCGGTCCCGACTACTGGAATATCGACTGGGCACTGACCAAGAGCACTCCGCTTACGGATCGAATCAACCTGCAATTGCGGGCAGAGTTCTTCAATATCTTCAACCACCCGAATTTCGCCTTGCCGAACTTCTTCGTGAGTCCGGAATCGCCCAAGCAAGGACTGATTACGCAGACGCCGGACCAGGCACAAACCAATCCTGGCTTGGGAGGCGGAGGGCCGCGCGTGATTCAGTTGGGAGTGAAGATCCTGTTCTAGCGTGGCGATTGCGCGACTCGCGAACGTCAAAATCCCCACCCTCTCGCATACGGCGCGAGAAGGGTGGGGCAACCTCGGATGTTAGGAGCCTCCCGCGACGTCTTGCGCTAGGCGCGGCAGCACGGCGCGCAGGAGCGATTCAAACGTCGTCTTCACGCGCTCGCCTGTTTCCATCACTTCAGTGTGGGAGAGCGACTGGTCGAGGATTCCGGCGGCCATATTGGTGACGCACGAGATTGCCAGCACGTTCATTCCCATGTGGCGGGCGGCGATGACCTCGGCGGCCGTGGACATGCCTACGAGATCGGCGCCAATGCGGTGCAGGTATTCGATCTCCGCCGGAGTCTCATAGCTGGGGCCGAGCAGCGCGGCATAGACGCCTTCGTGCAAAGTGATTTTGAGTTTGGATGCTTCGTCGCGGGCAATTGCGCGGTAGGCACGCGAGTAGGCCTGCGTCATGTCGGGGAAGCGGACGCCGAAGCGGTCGTCATTGGGGCCGACCAGAGGGTTGGCGCCCTGCAGATTGATATGGTCGCGGATGAGCACCAACGCGCCTTGCGAATAACCGCGATCAATTCCTCCGGCGGCGTTGGTGAGGATGACGGCGCGGATGCCCATGCGGGCGAAGACGCGGATGGGGAACGTCACCTGCTGGGCAGAATAGCCTTCGTAGAGATGCACGCGGCCTTGCATGGCGGCGACCGCGACGTCCCCCGCTTTCCCAATCACCAGGCGTCCGGCGTGGCCGAGGGCGGTGGATTGCGGGAAGGAAGGAATGTCGGCGTAAGGGACGCCGGTGGCGTCGGTGAGAGAGTCGGCGAAGGCGCCGAGGCCGGAGCCGAGGACGAGACCGATCTTGGGGCGGAGTGGCGTGCGGGCGAGGATGAGTTGCGCAGCAGAGTCGGCGAGTTTGAATTGGTCGGACATAGTGGGGCCAGCGCGTGCCTCGATTCAGGCCGGAAGGGGAAGGGCACGAGTTCCACTCGTGCCGACAGCGCGCGGAGTAGATTCGCGCTTTAGCGCCTGAGGGTCGTCTTCATGTCGAATAGCGTGGCCCTCAGCGGCTGAAGCCGGCTCTTTCACGCGGCGACTCTGCGGCACGACTTGAAGTCGTGCCCTTCCCGTTTCGCGCCCTCAGCGGCTGAAGCCGCAAATTAATAAAATTCTTCTATCGCAGCGCTGAAAGCGCTGCGCCACCCAAAATCACGGCGCTACCTCTCGCGGCGCGAAGCGCCGCCCTTCCACATGTTACAAGTCGCCGTCGGCTAGGTAGCGGCCGTGGCCGTTGCGGTCCAGCCAATCATACAGAAATGTCTGGTAGAGGTACGAGGCGACGATCTCCTCGCCGAGCTCGTGCGTCTCGGTGCAGATGAAGGGCACGCGAAGACCAGCCAGGACGGCAAGCAGAGATTGGGTGATGCGGTTGGGATTGGCGGCGCGGTAGGGATAGTCGGACTTGATTTCGCTCAGCGACGCTGTGACCACGAGCAGGCTGTGAGGCAGTTCGCTCATGCGCCGCAGGCGCTCGATGAAGACGGTGCGGTTGGTGGTGAAGGAATGAATCAGGTCCGCGAGGTCTTTGCGTTCGACGACGCAGGAATTCTCCATGCCCTGGATCGAATAGTCGCCGAGGCGCAGGGCGCGGTGCTCGATGCGGGCAAACCATCCTTTGAAGCGGCGGAAGGAGAGCGGATTCTGCTCGCGAGTGTCGACGATGGCCACCGGCAGCGGTGTGCGCAATTGCGTGCCGCCGCGCTCGGCTACTACCGGCAGAAGCGGTGGCGGGACTGGCGCGGGCTGCGCGGTCCAGGCTAGTGGCGCCGGAATGAGAGTTCGTTTGCGTGGCATGATGTGGGTTGCCTTGAGAGGCTGGAGCCGGTGGTAAGTGTAGCTGACCGGGGCTGCTCGATGAGTGATATCGCCTTGATGGGGCGAGTTAACATCAAGCGGCCCGGCTTAATTCTTCCGGGGCGGATCCGTTGTCCATGGCGGTACGACGCCGACAGAGCGGGCGTACGCGATCTGCTGACCCAGGTGCTGCGCGATGTGCTGGACGATGTAGAGCAGGACTCCGCGTTCGGTAATCTTCCCTCCATTCCAGTCCAGAATCTTTTCCAGGTCCGAGTCGGGCATGGCGCGGATGGCCGCTTTGGCATGCGCGTAGGAAGCCTTGAGCGTGGCGATAATTCTTGCTTTGTCTGTGGTGGACTGCTCCAAGGTTTTCGTATCAACTCCCGCCGGCGTGGGGGTACCGACGAGCTTATAGAGGTTGTAGTTGGCAGCGCTGGCGTGCAGGAAAACTTCGGCAATGGTGCGAACATCCGCGGAGGGGCGCCATGTGTATTTGTCAGGCGGGATGGCTTCGGCAAGGCGAACGAATTCGCTCTCCTGAATCATGACTTCGGCCATGACTTCCGATCGGTATCCGGTGACCCCGGGGGTTCCGTCCCGATACGGATACACTTGGGCTGAGACCCTAAATGCGGTCGTGGCTGTCAGGATGAAACAGAGAGCGGAGAGGGTTCGGAGCATGGGACCTCCACGTTTGTGGCCACCGTCGACTGAATTCGCGAGATTATATCCCGCTTCCTACAACCGAACGTATCCGCTGTTTCCGCGCGACGACTTCTCCCAACACGAGTACCTGCGTTGAGTGGTGCAAAATCTCCAGTTCACTCATTGACCACGGCGCGGCGGCTTCGTTTTCCGGGAAGTCGCGGATACCTGATCGTCCCGCCTAGAATCTCTTCTCAAAGTCGGATAATTCTTTCTCCAGCTTCCATTGTTCTTTGGCGCGACGGCTCACGGCGAGAAACTTGGCACAGGACCCAGACGGATTTTCGGCAGCCGGGGAATCGGCGGCGCAGGCGGTGACCGCGCGGAATTCGGGCTTGGTCGTAGCCCACAGGCTCTCTCCGGGGAGAAAGCTGTGTTCGATGCTCTGGCGCGTCATGCTCTTCAAGGTTGTGTAGGAAAGCTTGTATCCCTGGACCGCGCGCAGGTATTCGTGGGTCATGTCGGAGCGGGCGACGCCTTCATCGTCGGTGGAGATGGCAACCGGCACGCCGTACTTCATGTAGACCGGCAGCGGGTGGTCGTCGCCGCTGACGCCGAGAATCATGTCGTTGGACGTGAGGTTGATTTCGACCAGGACGTTGCGGGCGGCCATCGCCTTGATCAGGCCGATGGGATCTTTTTCCAGCATGACGGAAACACCGTGACCGATGCGCTCGGCGTGGCCGCGCTCGACCGAGGCGCGAATGTGGAGGCTGAGATCTTCAGGCTTGACCAATCCCATAGCGAGCTCGCCGGCGTGCAGCGTGATGTGGACCTTGGGATAGACGCCATGCAGGTAGTCGATCATAGCCATGTGCTCGTTGAAGTCGTGGATGGGGACGTACCAGTCTTCCGGCATGACGAGGTTCAGGCCGACAAAGCGCAGATCGGACGAGGCCAGCTCGAAGCCCAGCAGGATTTGGGCGAAGACGGCTTCGTGCGGCAGTCCACGCAGGACCTGATAGAGGTAACGGACGGTGACGCTGCATCCCGGTTCGGCTTCAGGAGTTCCGCATTTGAGTTCGGTGTGGGCGCGGGCATCGTCTTCGGCCAGGGTTTTGCTGGTGGCGTCGGCAACCTCCTTCAGGCCGCCGGCGAGCAGCTTGTCGCGCATCTTGGCAAAGTCGGGGTCCCATCCCAGGCTCATGCCGAGTTTGGCGGAGGCGCCTCCGTCGGCGGTGTGCATGAATTCGATGTACTGGACGTGCTCGCGGGCGGCGCGGTCGATGACCGTGGCCACGGCTTCGGCAACGTGGCCGTGCGAGGCTAGACCGAACTTGTCGAAGGTGGCGAAGAAGTGGTCATGGGCGGATCCGTCGCCGGGCTCCCAGTTGCGCATGGACCAGGCGTTGATGATCTCGTCGTAAAGGATGTGGTCGGCATAGGCGCAGCGGATGCCGGGCTTGGCGGTGTAGCGGTCGCAGGCGTCGCAGGGAGGCGCGATCAGGCGGGAGGTGGTGCGGTCGACGCAATAATTGTCGGAGGCGGCGAAGTCGAGGAGATCCTCGGCGTAGATGGCGCCGTCGAGATGATTGTGCAGGTCGCCGCCTTTGGGCATGTCGTGCAGGAAGGCCAGCAGCAGCGACGGCTGCTTGCGCACGGAATCGAGATAGCGGGCGGTTTTCTGCTCGGCGGTCTGGGCCGCGGCCAGGGCGGCAAGAAGAATTATTGGCCAACTGCGGCGAGCGGCAAACGAGATTGTGCGAAGCACGAACCTGCCTCCGGGAATTCTGGATTGTAATGCGTCGGTGGCACACACGCCAATCTGACGAGATCGCGCACAAACGAGAGAGACACGTAGCGGCGGACGCATTCGTCCGCCTTCGAGCGAAGCGAGCACGCCCAACGAAGACAGCGCCTCCCAGCGCAGCCAGTACCCCCCGGACGAATGCGTCCGGGGCTACGTGACCGGGCTTACTCTGCTAAATTGGTTGCTTATGCCGCAGGTGCTTGCCAAGACGGTTCGGGGGTTTGCCAGCGACAACAATGCCGGGGTGCATCCGGAGGTGCTGGAGGCGATCGCCCGCGCCAATCAGGGGCACGTCCGCGCTTATGGAGATGACGACCACACGCGCGCGGCGGTGAAGAAATTTGAAGAGCACTTTGGGCCGGATATTGCCGTCTTCTTCACGTTCAATGGCACGGGGGCCAACGTTCTCGGGCTGCAGGCGCTCAACAAGCCGTATCATGCCGTGCTGTGCAGCGACTACGCGCACATTTACACCGACGAGTGCGGCGCGCCGGAGAAGCACACGGGATGCAAGCTGATCCCACTGCCGCATCAGGCGGGCAAGATCACGCTCGATTCTGTGAAGCACGCTTTTCACGGGATCGGCGACCAGCATCATGTGCAGGCGCGGGTGATCTCGATCACGCAGTCTACCGAGATGGGGACGGTCTACCAGCCGGAAGAGATTCGAGCGCTCGCGGATTTTGCCCACGCGCGCGAAATGTTTCTGCACGTAGACGGGGCGCGACTGGCCAACGCTGCGGTCAGCCTGGGGCAGACGTTGCGGCAGGCGACGCGGGAGCTGGGCGTGGACGTGCTCACGTTCGGAGGCACGAAGAATGGGATCATGGGCGGGGAGGCGGTGGTGTTCTTCAATCGCTCCTTTGATTCCGATTTTCTCTACTTGCGCAAACAGGGCATGCAACTGGCGTCGAAGATGCGGTTCATTGCCGCGCAGTTTGAGGCGCTGCTGACGAACGATTTGTGGCGGCGAAGCGCGGAACATGCCAACCGCATGGCGCGGGTGCTGGAAGCCGAGTTACGCCGGATTCCGCAGGTGCGGATCGTGTGGAAGGTGGAGTCCAACGGCGTGTTCGCGCAGATTCCGCGGCCGGCGATTGAAAAGATCAAAGGGCGCTATTTCTTCTATCCGTGGATCGAGGAGGAGTGCATCGTGCGCTGGATGTGCTCGTTCGACACGACGGAGGAGGACATCAAGGAGTTCGCGCAATTCGTGGCGGAGGCGGTGAGCGGGTAACAGCGCAGCGCCATCTGAGATATTGATTTTTTGCGCGGCATCTGACTAAATGGACCGAACTCCACACTGCAACGGGTCAAACGAGTGTGGATCGCAGGAAGGGTTATGAATCGGAATTGGTTTGCCATGGGCGCTCTGGTGGTCGCGGGACTCGCGCTGCTGAATGCGTCGAGCTGCGCGCGGAGCAGGAAATTAGTGGGGATCACGGTTACACCGCAAGGCCCCACGATCACGCTGACGGCACCCGGACAGGTCGTCAGCACGCAATTCACCGCCCTCGGCGCCTATATTCATCCGCCGGAGACGCGCGACGTTACCAACATCGCCGTTTGGACCACGGACTCGCCCTCCATCATATCGGCCAACCCGAACACACCCGGAGAGTTCAGCACGACCGGGAATGGCTGTGGGACCAATCTTGGCATCACCGCGAGCGTGTACAGCGACCCCGCCGATCCCTCGGCGGGCAGCGTGATTTTGGGGACGTCGACGATGAGCGTGAAGATTGGGACTATCTGCCAATAGCGGTTGGGCGACTTACTCCTCCAGCAGCTTCCCCAGCGTCGGTTTGTGCTTTTCCGGTTTCTTTTTCTTGTTGGGGACAACCTTTTCCGCCGGAGGCGCGCCGACGCGCTCTCGTGCCAGTTCCTTCACCGCGATCACGGCTTGAAAGCGTTTCTTTTTCTTCTTCCGGGCCATGCTGATTTCGCGAGCGCTCGTGCTTCGAGGCCTGGACCAAGTGTAATCTGATCAACCTCTGGAAGCGGTTTACGAATCATGCGCCTGCTTCAAATATGCAATAATTCACAATTGGTGAGTTCTGAGCGGTCGGGATACCCGAGGTAGGGATGCTTCGACTCCGCTCGCGACAGCTGATCCTATGGAAGAGCGCGAATTTTTTGACGAGCGGCAGGAGAAGAAGCCGGCCACGCTGAACTGTCCGCACTGCCAGCAATCGGCGGAGTATGAAGTAACCTGGGTGGTGCGAACCAAGAAGCGGCAGATTCCGGGGCGGGCCGATGAGCGCGACCGCGCGCGCTTCGCCAAGGCGCGGTCCTACATGCTGCGCAAAGACGATTTGATGGCGTGCAAGAATATGCGCTGCCGCAAGCGCTTTGAGATTTCGGGCGTGCAATCGGTGGTGTTCACGGAGTAGGGGCGGCGCGGGCGGGACGCCCGCGCGACAGCCGGCCAGAGGCCGGCGCTACTTAATCAGGCCTGCCTCGCTTTCGTATTCGGGCCTGAGAATCTCGGGTAATCCTTCCAATCCAAACTTCTTGCCTTCCCGCTGAGCGAAAGCGATCAATTCTTTTTCGTGGTCGGGAGCCAGCGGATGACGCTCGTACTGCGAGATTAGATCCTCGACCCGCTGGCGGGCACGGTCGAGAATGCCGGGCATCGCGCTGTCGGGGCCGGGCAGGCCACGGTCGATAATCGCCGACGGAAAGTGCTGTTCCTTGCGGAACAGGGCGCGGGTTTCCTTGAGCTTCAGGAAGTCGCCGTGCAAGCCGGTTTGCGCGAACATCGCCACAGCGAGAGAGTCGCCGCGCGGCTCGATGCCTTCGATCAGGCGCTGGGCGGAGGCGATCGCTTCCGCGTCGATGACCAGTTTTTCGATGCTGTGGCAGGCAAGGAAATCGAGCATGCCCGCACCTGAGATCATGTTGATGCCGGCTAGCGCGCCGAGCGCGGCCGACATGCCACTCTCCATTTCCACCTGCGCGTCGATCACGCGGCCATCGCCGGCGACCATGTAGGCGTGAGTCGGCAGCCCGAGATATTTCCCGACCTGAGCGCAAGCCACGTCGAGCATGGCGGTTTCGATCGCGCCCATGGGCGTTTTACCGGTGCGCATGTCGAAGATGGCGGGCGCGCCTCCCCAAACGATGGGCGATCCGGGCTGCGCCAGTTGATGGATGGTGATGCCGCTGATGCATTCGGTGGCATGCTGCACGACGGAACCTGCGAGCGTAACCGGAGCAGTCGCGCCCGCCAGCGGCATGCTGACGATTTCAGCCGGAACTCCAGCGCGGGCCAGGTCGACGAGATTCTGCGAGGCAAACTCGGACCAGTTCAGCGGCGGCGAGGGGCACACGTCGAAGATGGCGCGCGGCTGATCGCGCAACGCTTCCCGGCTCCCGCTTTCAATGGTGAGCAGATCGAGCAGAGTGTGAAGGCTTGACGCAGAAAAAGCTCCGGTGACGACGGGCTTCTCCGAATACCACAGCACCAGCAGCAGGCGGTACCAGTCGCCGATTTCCGGCGGGACGTCATTGCAGACCACGGCCGTGGACTGGGCGGCGAACTGCGGCAGCTTTTCTGCGACCTGAACGAGGCGCACGAGGTCGGCTGAGAGTGCGGGGCGCGTCTGCTGGGTTTCAGGGTCGAGGATGTTCAGGCACGATGAGCCGGGATCGAAGTGAACATCGTCTCCGCCATAGCGGACGGCGGGAGCGCCGCTGCGATTGTAAAGGCAGAAGCCGCGAGGGACGAGGTCGAGCAGACGTCGCGCCAGGGCCTCGGGAATGTGGGCGACTCCGTCTTTCACCGTGATGCCCGCGCCGCGCAGCAGGTCGACAACGCAGGGCGCAACGCGCACGCCGGGGTCTTCGATGAGCTGAAAAGCCTCGTCGAGGATGCGTTCGATCAGCGGCTTGTCGAGCAGTTCGAGCTTCGGTCTCATACAAGTCTCGCGTAGGGGCGGACGCATTCGTCCGCCCCGCGTCGCTGACGCGACGCGTGTCAGGTGGAAGTTCGCCCCGGCGCTTCCTTTCCCTGCTCTTCAATTGCGTGGGCGCGCAGCCCCGGACGAATGCGTCCGGGGCTACGCAACCTAAGGCACGGGCTGCAGTTTGTGCAGCATCAGTTCCCGGGCCAGGGCGACCGCGCTCATGGCGTCTTTGGCGTAGCCGTCGGCGCCGATTTCTTCCGCCCAGCGGCGCGTTACCGGCGCTCCGCCGACCATGATTTTGACGCGCGCGCGCAGGCCGGCCTGTTCGAGCGCCTCGACCACTCCTTTCTGATTGCGCATGGTGGTGGTCAGCAGGGCGGAGACTCCGACGATGTCGGCATTGAGTTCGCGGGCTTTGGCGGCAAATTTCTCCCCGGCGACGTCGACTCCAAGATCATGCACGCGGAAGCCGTGCGCCGTGAGCAGCGTTCCGACAAGAATTTTCCCGATTTCGTGGATGTCGCCCCTGGTGGTTCCCAGCACGACGACTCCGGCCATAGGTCGCTCCATGCCTGCCTTGCGCAGTTCCGGGTCGAGCACGGCCATAGCCGCGCGCATAGCCTCGGCCGAGGCCATCATGTCGGGAAGGAACATCTGGCCGCGGGCAAATTGTTCGCCGACGTCGTGCATGCCTGGAACGTAGCCGTTGTTGATGGCTTCCAGCGGCGATACACCGGCCTCGACCGCCTGCTGCGCCAGGCAGGAGGCGGTGTCCGGCGCGCCATTGACGATGCTTTGCCGCATGGCCGAGAAGGTGTCGTCGGGCATAAATGGCCTTTGGCCATGCTGACTGGTGCGCGTGGGGCGAGTCTGTGATTGAGATCACAGTGAGGTGACCTTGGCCCACTCGTGCGTTGTCATGCTGAGCAAAGCGAAGGACCTATGCAGTCCCCAGCCATTTGCATAGGTCCTTCGCGGCAAAAAGCGCCGCTCAGGATGACAAGAGTTGTAAGTAAGACAGCGTGGCGGTCGGTGTTTCCCCGGCGATGGCTATTAGGGGTGTGAACCGACAATTGTCGTCGTCAAATGAGTGATATGGCAATATTTCAACCACCGGCCGATGATTCCCGTGTTTCCCTCCGCTGTGCACGCTCATTTATACTTACCAGTTTTGCCGCGGCTGACCAAGACCGCGCGGAGGAGTCCGTCTCTTGAAAATCCTGGTTTGCCTGAAGCAGGTGCCGCAGAAAGATGCGCCCTTGAAGCTCAACGAGAGCGGAACATGGATCCGCGAAGACGTTTCTTATGAAGTGAACGAGCCCGATGCCTATGCGCTCGAAGAAGCGCTGCGCCAGAAAGAAAAGCATACGGGGGAAGTCGTCGTGATCACGAGCGGCCCAGCGCGGGCTCAGCAGGTGTTGCGCGAGGCGCTGGCCAAAGGCGCGGATCGCGCTATTCATCTCGAAGATGACAGGTTTGTTGGACTCGATGCGTTGAACACGGCGAAGGCATTGGCGGCGGCAATCAAGGAGGAAAAGTTTGACCTGATCTTTACCGGGTTGCAATCTGACGACTACGGCTACGCGCAGACTGGCGTGATTCTGGCTGAACTGCTGGGCTGGCCGCACGCGACCATCATCATGCAAATCGAAAAGACGGATGGCGGGATACGCGTGAAGCGCGAACTGGAAGCGGGATACTTTCAGTTCGTCGACATGCCGACGCCGGCGGTGCTGACGATTCAGTCGGGCATCAACAAGCTGCGCTATGCCACGCTGATCGGGATCAAGCAGGCCAAGAACAAGCCGATGCGGAAAGTTGGGCTGGCGGAGGTGCAGTCGGCGGTGGGCGAGAACTTGCAGAAGATCGAGCGGCTGTATGTGCCGCAGAAAACGAAGAAGACGGAAGTGATTGAAGGACCGCCGGCCGAAGTGGCAAAGAAAGTGGTGGACAAGCTAAGGAACGAGCTGCGGGTGCTGTAAGCGTAGCGGCGGACGCCCTCGTCCGCCGGGCCGAGCGCAGCTCGGCGGCTGTGTGCTGCAGGCGGAAAGCAGGTTCCTCGGCGGGCTTTGCCCGCTCGGAATGACAATGGGTTTTGGGAGCGAGCGAGTTTTATGGCTGATACGATTCTGGTTGTCGTCGAACAGCGCGAAGGCAAGCTGAATCGCGTTTCCTGGGAAACCATTACTGCGGGGCAGGCGATTTCAGCTGCGACCGGCTGGGGATTGGAAGCCGCCGTCGTCGGCAGCGGGATTGCGTCCATCGCTACCGAAGTTGCCGCGAAGAAAGTAGCGAAGGTGTATGCGGTCGAGTCGGCGAAGCTCGAACCGTATACGCCGGACGCGTTCGCCGCGGGGCTGAAGCAGTTTTTCGCGGCGAAACAGCCCCGGCTGGTGCTGATGCCGCACACTTATCAAGTGCGCGACTTCATCCCCAAGCTGGTCACGGCGATGGGACGAACCGTCATCAGCGACTGCATTGGCTTCAAGCATGAAGGCGGGAAGCTGCTGTTCACGCGGCAGATGTTCCAGGGCAAGCTGGCCGCGGACGTGAGCTTTGGCAGCGAGGGGCCATGGTTCGCGACGTTTCAGAACGGCGCGTTCCGCGGCGATCAGGTTCAAGAAGGAGCAAGCGCCGCTGTGGTTGAGATCGTGAGTGTCGAGATTGCGGAAGGGGAAGTTCGCACGAAGCCGCAGCCGCCGTTCAAAGAAGCCAAGCAGGCGGTCGATCTGACGCAGGCGGAGATTATTGTTTCGGTCGGCCGTGGAATTAAAGAGCAGAAGAACATCGAACTGGCCAAGCAGCTGGCCGACGCGCTGGGCGGAGAGATTGCGGCCTCGCGTCCAATCTGCGATTCGGGATGGCTGCCCATGGACCGGCAGGTCGGCTCGTCGGGGCAAACGGTCGCGCCCAAGCTGTACCTGGCGCTGGGCATTTCGGGCGCGATTCAGCACATTGTCGGGATGAAGGGCTCGAAGGCGATCATCGCAGTGAACAAAGATTCCGAAGCGCCGATTTTCGAAATCGCAGACTACGCCGTGGTGGGGAACCTGTTCGACATCGTCCCGGCGTTGATTGAGGAAGTGAAGAAGGCGAAGGCGGGAGGGTAAAAACCAGCCACGGATCTACACAGATTTTCACGGATCAGAATCAGGGGCATTCTTGTGATTTATCCGAGAAGATCAGTGCAAATCCGTGGCTATTGGTTTCTTGTCTTTCCGATTGCTGCCGCCGCGATCTGCGCCACATCCAGTAGCTCCGGGGGCGTCGAGGAGTTTGCGGCCAGGCCGTCGCGCAGCATCGAGTTGCAGAAGGGGCATGCGGCTGCGACGACTTTTGCGCCGGTTGCCGCCAGTTCCTGCGCCCGCTCTACGTTGACGCGTTTGCCGGTTTCTTCTCCCAGGAACATCAAGCCGCCGCCACCCCCGCAGCAGAAGCCGCGTTCGCGGGCGCGAGGAGGGTCGATGACTTTGCCGAAGCGCGAGATCACGTCGCGCGGTTCGTCGTAGATGCCTCTATAACGGCCCAGATAGCAGGCGTCATGGAAGACCACGGTCTGGCCATCGCTGCTCGCGGGCAGTTTGTTGCGGAAACGCGCCAGCAATTCGGTGTGATGCTCGATGGCGATGTCTGCGCCGTGTTCCTTCCAGTCAGTTCCGATGGTGCGCACGCAGTGCGGGCAAATCGAGACCATCTTTTTTCCGTCAGATCGGGTGGCCTTGCTCTCGTTGATCTGCTCGAGATTCTGCTGCGCCAGCTCGCCGAAGAGATAATCGTTGCCCAGGCGCCGCACGGGGTCGCCCGAACATTTTTCCTGCTTCAGCACGCCGAAGCTGATCCCGAGGTAGCGCAGAACTTCGGCGAACGCCAGCAGAATCTTGCGGCCGTTGGGATCGTACGAGCCGAGGCAGCCCATCCACAGGCAGTATTCCTGCGTGCCGTCGAAATAGGGCAGATTGTTTTTCTCGATGAATTTCTGGCGCTCCGACGGCGCGAATCCCAGGGCGTTGCCGTGGCGCTCGAGCGTGACGAACATTTCGCCGCCGTGGCTATTGTCCCACTTGCCAGTGTTGACCGCACCGCGGCGCAGGCCGACGATCATGGGCAGATGCTGAATCCCGACCGGGCACTGGTATTCGCAGGCGCCGCAGGTCGTGCACTGGAAGGCGGCCTCCATCGACAGGTGTTTGCCCAGCAGCAGTTCGCTGCTCTTGGGGCCAAATTCGTTCAGGTAGTGGCGCGTGCCCAGAATGATTTCTTTCGGGTTCAGAACCTTGCCCGTGCTGTTGGCGGGACAATGCTCGGTGCAGCGTCCGCACTCGACACAGCTGTAAGCCTGCAGGCTGGCGATGCGGGTCAGGTCTTTGCCGGTGTCGAGGCCGAAATCTTCGTCGCCGACCAGCGGTGGAATCTTGCTGAATCCGTCACGCTCCAGAAAAACCGTGAACGGGCTGAGCACCAGGTGCATGTGCTTGGTTTTGGGAATCAGCGGGAGAAAGGCCAGCAGCACGATCGTGTGTGACCACCAAATCGCCCATCCAGCGGCCGATCCCTCGGGGACAAGGAACGTCGCCAGGTAGGTGATCATCAGCGCGAAGATGAGGAAGGCGATGAGGCCGGACTCGGGCGAGAGCGGCTCCAGCCATTTCGGGCGAATGACGAAGCGGCGAAAGGCCAGGCCTGCGATCGAGATGGCCACGCCCACCGCCATGATCGCCACGAAGTCGAAATAGAAGCGGCCGAAGCCTTCGCGCGACAGAAAGGCCAGGCCGAAGGCCATCGCGAGGTGGTTCAGCGAAATCACCGCGAAGACGCAGAATCCCCAGAACACGACAGCGTGGGCGAGACCGGGCAGCGGGCGCTGGGCGATGACCAATCCTTGCGCGCCGACTTCCCAGAGCACTTTGCGGATGCGCGGGCCCAGAGGCCGAAGCTGGAAATCGGCGTCGGGCTTGGAGTCGAGAATGATGCGCAGAGCACGGCCGAATTTCCGCCAGAACAGCGATACCGAAACGATGATGGCGAGCAGCAGGACGATGCGTCCCGTCCAGTTCATGGAAGCTGTCTCCCGGACAACGGGACAGTCTAACAGTTCGTGTGGCGCGGGCACTCTTGCCCGCGAACCTTTGCCACGAACCAACGCGGATTCACAAGGATAGGAATCCGGAGAAGAAACGCTGCCGAAGTCCCCACTTCTCGCAAAGTACGCGAGAAATGGGGCACCCGGGTTCTTATTCGACCATCCTCTTTCAGCTCAGTGCCGAACCGACTCGACCAGCTTATGAACCACGTCTTCATCGGTGAGCTGCTCGTAGGCATGCTCGCCGTGGAGCGACTCGTCGAGCCCGATCTCCTCTGAAGTCTCACTGACTTTCACGGTGGTGAAAGCGTCGATGATGCGCAGCATGGCGTAGGTAAACGCGAATGCCCAGACCGACGAGAACACCACAGCCGTGACCTGTTTCAGCAGGAAGACCGGATCGCCGTAGAGCAGTCCGTTGGCGCCCTCGGGATTGAATTGCTTGTTGGCGAAGATGCCCAGCATCACGATCCCAAGAAAGCCGCCGACGCCGTGAACTCCCCAAACGTCGAGCGCGTCGTCCCACTGCAGCTTGTTCTTCATTTCCACCGCGTAGTAGCACACCACGCCGGAAACGATGCCAATGATCACTGCTGTAGTTGGGGAGACGTAACCAGCAGCCGGAGTCACCGTGGCCAGCCCGGCAACCGCGCCGGTCAGCAATCCCAGGAGCTTGGGCTTTTTCTCGTTCAGCCAGGCCACAAACAGCCAGGCGATCGCGGCAAAGGAAGCGGCAACGTCGGTATTCAGGAATGCGGTAGCCGTCACCGAATCCACGCGCATTTCACTGCCGGCGTTGAAGCCATACCAGCCAAACCACAGCAGGCCCGTGCCCAGCGCCACCAGTGGAATACTGTGCGGCCCGCGGTCGGCCACGCGCCGCTTGCCGATGTAGATTACGGAAGCCAGGGCCGCCACGCCGGCAATGTTATGAACGACAATGCCGCCGGCAAAATCTTTCACGCCCCATTGCTGGAGAAATCCTCCGCCCCACACCATGTGCACAAACGGGAAGTAGACGAAGGTCAGCCATCCGGTCAGAAACAGCATGTAGGCCTTGAATGTGACCCGGTTGGTGAAGGCTCCGGAAATGAGCGCCGGAGTGATGATGGCGAACATCATTTGATAAGCGATGAACACGAATGCGGGGATCGTGTCGTTCGGCGACGGCGTGCTGAGGTTGATCCCCCGCAGGAATGCATAGTGGAAGTTTCCGATGACGCCGTGCCAGTCGCCGCTGAAGCACAAAGAATAGCCGTAGAGGTACCAAATGACGGTAGTCCAGCCCATGGAAACGAAGCTTTGAATCATGATGGCCAGGACGTTCTTGCGGCCCACCAGGCCGCCATAAAAAAATGCCAGTCCCGGGGTCATCAGCATGACCAGGCTGGTGCATAAGATCATGAAGCCAGTATTGCCGGTGTCGAGATGGAGCATGCGATCCTCCGACCGAGATGTAGAGAGTTGAGTTCGCGGATGGCGAACAGGGGCCAAACTGGAAAGCGCCGCGCGGCTGGAGGGCCCCTCCGACAGACTGCGCGGTAAGCGCTATATACACTCAGAGGCTCTACCCGGGCGGGGATTGAGGCAGTGAGATATGTCACGGCAGAGTGTGACGGTGGACACAGCGGGAGTGTGGGGACAGGCGCCTCGCCCGTCCAGCCGAGCATAGCGAGGCTCAGCACAGGACTCGCCAGCGAGAAACTTCTCTGCCACGGATTTACGCGGATTCACACGGATAAACCTAAGAATTGTCATTCCGAGCGCAGCGTGGAATCTGGTGCTTTCTCTGCCGTGCTAGCATGCTCGTCATGTCTGCCAAGCGCGTACACGGAGCGTTCGGCCTTGTCCTCATCTTTATCTTTCTGCTTTTGACCTCCGCCCTCGCCCAGCAGCCAGCGCCCTCAATCCCCTCCACTGGTTTTCCGGGGCTGGATCAGTACCGGGCGTCGCGGATCGCCGTCTACACCGACGACTTTGGGCAACTGGCGCGGTATCGCGAGGCCAACGCATCGCTCGGGCCGCCGGCGACAGGCGAAGCGCGTGTCATATTCTTCGGAGACTCCATCACCGACATGTGGAAGCTGGCGGAATCTTTCCCTAACAAGCCGTACCTCAACCGCGGCATTGGCGGGCAGACCACGCCGCAGATGCTGGTGCGTTTCCGCCAGGATGTGATCGATCTGCACCCCAAGGTGGTGATCATTCTGGCGGGCACCAACGACATTGCCGGCAACTCCGGTCCCATGCGCAACGAGGATATTGAGGCCAATTATGCGTCCATGGCGGAACTGGCGCGGGGACACGGCATCCGCCTGGTGCTGGCGTCGGTGCTGCCGGTGCACAACTACACCGACAAGGCGAAGGATTTCTTTGCGCAGCGGCCGCCGGCGCGAATTCTGGCCCTGAACAGCTGGCTCAAGGACTACTGCGGCAAGAATGGGATTGTCTATCTCGATTATTTCTCGGCAATGATCGACGACAAGGGACTGCTGAGGAAGGACCTGGCTGAAGACGGCCTGCATCCGAATGACGCCGGACACAAGATCATGGCGCCTCTGGCGGAGAGGGCGATTGAGAACGCGCTGAAGTAGTGGTTCGTCGTTGGTCGCTAGTCGTTTGGCAAAACACGCACACACGCGAGCCAGCCCAATCTATAATGGATGAGGTTTCCGACCGCCTCGACCTTTGGGCAACCTCAAGGCTTCGGCGGCGAGGGATGGTAGCGCCGGCATCTTGCCGGCTGTCCTGAGGGCGTCCCGCCCTCAGCGGGAGAGCGAGGACGCTCCCCCATCAGCCGCCGAGACGGGCCGCGCTACTATTCCGAGGGTGCTGGTGGAAACGCCCGCGCCTCCCGCGCTTTCAGGCGCATTGGAAAGGAAACGGCCGCGGGAATGGTCCTGCCTGCTGTTCGTTTTCTTCCCAAAAAATCAGCTCTTGGCTGTTAGCTTCTGGCTCTTAGCTCGACCTGCTGCGGCATAGCTAACGGCCATGAGTTAAGAGCTAATGGCTGTTCTCCACGACAAATTCGGGCGCGCGATTACCGATCTGCGGATCTCCATCACCGACCGCTGCAACTACAAGTGCGTGTATTGCCGGACGGGAAATGAGGGGGCGCTGTATGGCGATCTGCCGTTTGCCGACTACCTGCGCATGGCGCGGGTTTTGGTGGGGATGGGGATTACCAAGATTCGGCTGACGGGCGGGGAGCCGCTGCTGCGCGGCGGGGTGGTGGAGTTCGTACGAGAGTTGGCCAAGCTGCGCCCGCAGGGGCTAAAGCCCGCTTCTTCGTCGAGATCGAACGGCGCGGCTGAAGCCGCGCCCCTTCAAAGCGGAGACACCCAGGTAAAGCAGGTTCCTCGTCGCTTTGCTCCTCGGAATGACAAGGATATTGGGGATCCAGGAAACACCCTCGACATCGCGCTCACGACCAACGGCCACTTGCTGGCCGATCTGGCGCAGCCGTTGAAAGACGCGGGCCTGACTCGCGTTACGGTCTCCATGGATGCGGTGGATCCCGATCGCTTTGCGCGCATCACGCGCGTGCCCACCGGTTTCGACAACGTGCTGGCCGGCATTCGCGCCGGGCGGCGCGTAGGGCTGGGACCGGTGAAGGTGAACTGCGTGCTGATGCGCGGCTTCAACGAAGATCAGATCATTCCATTCGGCATGTTCGCGCGCGAGGAGGACGTAATTGTGCGCTTCATCGAGTTCATGCCGCTGGAAGAGGGACGGACCTGGTCCCCCGCGACCGTGGTCACGCTCGACGAGATTCTGGCGCGCATGGCCGAGTACCGGCCGCTGGTGGAGATTCCGCACGCGCGCTCGGAAACCGCGCGGCGTTACCGCTTTGACGACGGTGCTGGAGAGATTGGGATTATCGCGCCCGTGTCGCATCCCTTCTGCGGGCATTGCAGCCGCATCCGAATCACTTCCGACGGCAAGATTCGCACCTGCCTGTTCTCGGTGTGGGACCACGACCTGCATGCGCAGATGCGGTGGGGCGCCAGCGATGAGGAATTGGAAGAGTTCATTCGCGGCGTGGTGGAAAGGAAAGAAGAGCGGCATCATATCGGGGAGCCGGATTTTGTGCCGGCGTCGCGAACCATGGTGCACATTGGGGGATAGCTTTCAGCCATCAGCAGAATCGTTCCACCCCCGAGATCCCAGAGTGCGCGCAGCACCTTAAGGACCGGGAAGGGCACGACTTGAACAGGCTGCGGAAAAACTAATCGATGGCGCAAAAAGCGCACCTCAGGCGCTAAAGCGAGGACACATTTTCAACGACTTAACGGCACGAGTGAACTCGTGCCCTTCCCGTTTCGTTGCGGTTCTTGAGTTTTTCCACAGCCTCTTGCAATCGTGCCGACCAGGTGGCTAGAGACATTTCGGCTGTTAGCCGCCGCGGTCCGTTCCGTTTAAGATGAGCGAGTGAAGTGCTGGCAAATTGTAGCGACCGCAGTGTTCGTTTTCCCTTGCGCCATGCTTCAAGCGCAGAGTTCTACTTATCTCGGTTTCGACCGCAACGAATATCCCGGCGACGCGAATCTCAAAACCCTGCGGCAGCATTTTTCCTATGCGGGCTACTGGCTGAACAATCCTCCGGGCGAGAAGACGAACTCGTGGGCCGGGCATCGAGCGGCAGTTGAGTCCGCCGGATTCGGCTTTCTGGTGCTGTTCAACGGGCGGCTGTATGCGGAGCTGAAATCCGAGGACAAGGCCACGGCGCTGGGGCGAACGGACGCGCAGGTCGCAACTGCTGCGACAAGACGCGAGGGCTTTCCCGCGCACACCATCATTTTTCTCGATCAGGAGCAGGGCGGGCGCATGCTGCCCGAGCAGAAAGCTTACATTTATGCCTGGGTGGATGGAGTTGTGGCGGCAGGCTTCCGCGCCGGAATCTATTGTTCCGGGATGGCCGCTGCCGACGACGGCAAAGTCGTGACCGCCGAGGATATTCGCCAGCACTCCGGTGGGCGCGAGATCGTCTACTGGGTGACGAACGACGCCTGCCCGCCTGCGCCCGGGTGTGCGTTCCCCAAAAATCCGCCGAGCCCGGCGCAGAGTGGCGTCGACTTTGCAGAAGTCTGGCAATTTGCGCAGTCGCCGCAACGCAAAGATGTCGCCGGGCGATGCACGAACTACAGCCGCGACGGCGAATGCTATCCTCCTGGCGCGGGCGTCGGGCTGCACGTGGATGTGAATACGGCTTTGTCGGCCGATCCTTCGCATGGCCGCGGGCACTGAAAACACCTTACTTCTGGGCGGGGGTTTCCACGGATCTGCTGCGGATTTACCGCGACAGAAGTCAACCCCTCGCGGGCAGGAGTGCCCGTGCCACACAGGCTGTTGGCTACGCGCTGGTTGCAGTAAAATAGAAGCATGTCGGACCGCACATTTACTCTCGATGAGGCTCACTCGCTGCTTCCGGTGCTGGAGTCGCTGCTGCGCGCGGCGATTGCCGCCAAGAAACAGATCGAAGAGTTTGAAGCCGAGATGCAGGCGCTGCAGCACCGCATTTTCCTGAATGGCGGCACATTCCTCGACATCGTCCCTTTGGCCCGGCGCAAGGCCGAACGCACCAAGGCCGAGCAGCGCGCCAAAGACGCGCTGGCCGAGATCGATTCCATCGGCGTGCAGGTGAAAGACCTGAACATTGGGCTGCTGGATTTTCCTTGTGAGGTCGAAGGCGAGATCGTCCTGCTGTGCTGGAAGCTGGGGGAAAAGGCGATTACCCACTGGCATGGCACGCAGGAAGGATTTGCCGGCCGCAAGCCCATCGACGAGCGCATCACGCGCGGCCGTAGGTCAAACTAGCTGGATTTAAGAGGTTTTCTTTTGCCCCTTCGGGGCTTTGTTCCTTCCCGCGTCTTCGCCCCCACTGCTTGCGCAGTTGGGCTGTATCCTTCCGCCGCTTCGCAGCTGACCTATCGAGGCGACCTCCCGGCTTCAGGCCCTCCGGTGCCCAAGCACCATCCTGCTGATTCCAAGCCATTTCCGGCTCTGCAACATACTCGAAAGTCCAGTGTTTACATGTGAGGAACGTAATTAGGCGCGGTGCAGATTTTTGCGCCACAATGGAGCCCAGTGGAGCCCTTGTACCCATCGCCTCGCTGCCCCAAAGGAACCCTTATGAAAACGAATCGAACCGTAGTCCGCTGGTTGCTCTGTGCCGTCGTGCTGATGTCGCTGTCTGCTGCTTCGTATGGGCAGATTGCGGTCGGCATCTCGGTCCGCATTGGTCCGCCGGCACTGCCAGTTTATGCGCAGCCCGTGGCCCCCGGACCAGGCTTTTTGTGGACTCCGGGCTACTGGGCCTGGAATGATGAAGGCGGCTACTACTGGGTGCCGGGCACATGGGTGCTGGCTCCAGTGGGTATGCTGTGGACTCCCGGTTATTGGGGTTGGGGCGGCGGTTTCTACGCGTGGCATGCCGGATACTGGGGACCGCACGTGGGCTTCTACGGAGGGATTAACTACGGATTCGGCTACGGCGGCGTGGGCTTTGCGGGCGGCGAATGGCGGGGCGGAGGTTTCTACTACAACCGCGCAGTCACCAACGTCAGCGTCACGAACGTGACCAACGTCTACAACAAGACGGTCATCGTCAACAACACCACGGTGAATAACGTCAGCTACAATGGCGGTACGGGCGGGGTGACGGCGCAGCCGACGCAGCAGGAGCTGGCGGCTGAACATGAGCAGCACGCGCCGATGCCGGCGGCGCAGGCCCAGCATCAGCAGCTGGCGGCGCAGAACAAGCAGAACTTTGCCAGCGTGAACCAGGGCAAGCCGTCGATCGCGGCTACCGCCAAGCCGGCTGATTTCAGCAGCCATTCGGCGATTGCAGCCAAGTCGCCCGGCGGCGAGTACCATGCTCCGGCGATGTCGCCGCAGGCGGCGCGCGGGCCGTCGATGCCCCTGAACAACACAAAGGGCACGGCGGGCGGTTCCAATGGAACGAATAATGGATTCCGGCCGTTCACACCGCCTGCGAAGGGTGGCAATTCGACCGGAAACAGCGCGGCAGGAAATGCGATGGCTGGCGGGTCGAATAACAAGAATGCATCGACCAACCCTATGTACAAGGAGAACAAGACCGGCGGGAATAATCCGCTGTATGAGCCCAAGAGCAGGGTTGCGGGAAACAACCCGCCGCCGAATCCGCCGAAGGGCAATATGTCGACTCCGCCACCGCACAAATCCAGCCCGCCTCCGCCGCAGCACAAGGGCCCGCCGCCCCACGAACAGGGGCCTCGGAAGGGGCGGTAAGGGCTAGAGTCAGGGGTCAGGGGTCAGGGGTCAGGGGTCGGGGGTCAGGGGTCGGGAGTCAGGGGTCAGGAGCTAGGCCAGCGGCTGATATCGGCGCTGGCCTTTTTGCCATGGGCTTGTGTAGGGACAGCCGCCCTCGGCTGTCCGGCGGAGCGAAGCTCCGCTTGCTGGGATTGCGTGTTGGATTGCATGTAGGTAATTCAAGAGCGGAAGGTCAGCCGGAACAGGCCGGGCTTCGCCCGGATGGACAGCCGAGGGCGGCTGTCCCTACATGACCTCGGGTGGCGTTATTTCTCGACCTCAGGGGACGCGATTTTTCTGCAAGGTCCAGGCCAGGCGGCGTTCTACTGGTGGGACGTTAGCATGTGGCGCTGATTAGCAGAGGTGGTTCAGGACCTCCGGTTCAGGGCTGGTTTGGACGCGCCAGCCGGGACCATCTCTGCTACAATTTTCCCTGAGAACACGTCGAAAAGCGGGCCGAACCCCCAGGCGGCGCGCCCCTAAACCTTGGAAAACTAGAGTCCTGCGTACCGGGAGCGATCGAAGCATATGTCATCGACAAAGTCCAAACTCCGCTTGGCGGGCGCCTTTGCCGCCCTCGTGACGTTAGCCCTGGCCATGAGCTGCCGGGGATTTTTTGTGAAGCCGACGCTGAGCTCGATCACCGTGGTGCCCTCAACTTCGACGATTGATGCGGGCACGACCAACAACACGGTCCAGATGACCGCGACTGCTAACTTCAACGACGGCAGCACCGGGAGCGCGTCGGTGGCCTGGGGCATTGCTCCAGCCACGACCGGCGGTCCGCAGGCGGCGACTATCTCCACCGGCGGGCTGGTAACTGCCTCGACTACTACGGTCGGTGCGATGACCGTTACCGCGACCGCTCTGCAAAACGGCACCTTGACGGCGACGGGAGCGGTGAATGTTCAGCCCCCGAACCTGACCTCCATCACGATCATGGGTTCAGGTACCACCGCTCTACAGGGCGGCACACTAAATTTCACCGCAAAAGGAATCAGCGGCACCGGCAACTTTGACATCACGCAGATTGTGACGTGGAACTCATCGAATACCGCCATTGCAATGATCGCCGCCGGGGGCGTTATGACCGCAAATTCGACGGGGACCGGAGGCACGACTGTCATTTCGGCGACCCTGGAAGGCATCACCAGCAACAACCCGATCACGGTTACGGTCTCGCAGTAGGGCGCTGATTTGGCGGGTAGCCCACTTCTTGCCCGACTAAAGATCATCCGTCTATTAGATCTGGGTGCCCCATTTCTCGCGTTCTTTGCGAGAAGTGGGGCTTTTGACTCCCTGTTAGGATCTCGATCCTCCATCCCAACGGTTGGTGTTCACGTCAGTTTGGATCCAGAACGACTATTCGAGGGTCCGAGGTGAAACCAAGAAGAACCCCCACTTCTCGCGCAAAGAACGCGCGAGAAATGGGGCACCCGTTCGCACCAACCCGTTTCATTCTTCACTTCCCACGATAGGAATCCTCTCCTGCGAAGGGGACTCGGAATGTTCATTCGTCACAGACACAGGTGGCACCTGCGCACTACCGTTTCCCCATGCCGTGGGGACTGAAGCGCTACTACGGTAACGGGGCACCTGCATTTCATCACCTGGAGTTGCAACCACCGCGAGCCTCGGCTCGGGAGTCCGGCTCGGCGGGATCTGTTTCTCACCGCCCTGGAGCTGATGCGCCTGCGCTACCGCTTTGCCGTGATCGGTTATGTCGTTATGCCTGAGCACGTGCACCTGCTGGTTTCGGAGCCTCTGGTGGGGACTCCCTCGATTGTGGTGCAGGCTGTGAAGCTCGGTTTTGCGCAGCGGCTTTTCGGGAAATCGAATTCAGAAGCCCCACTTCTCGCAAAGGACGCGAGAAATGGGGCACCCGGGGCGACTTATTACGGCGAGCCGCGGCACTTCTGGCAGCGGCGGTTTTACGATTTCAATGTCTGGAGTCAGCCGAAAGAGGTCGAGAAGCTGAAGTATATGCATCGGAATCCGGTGGTGCGCGGACTGGTGGAAAGCCCGGAACATTTGGCGGTGGAGCAGTTTCCGGTCTTATGCCTGTGGAGAAGTCGGGCTGGTCCGGATCAACGATTGGTCGTGGTGGGAGCAGAAGATTCGGGTGGGTGCTTCGTGTGGTAGGTACATCAAAGGCCCCACTTCTCGCGCAGAAAGCGCGCGAGAAATGGGGCACCCGTTTTCGTTCCCGTCCAGCTTTCTCTGCCACGCTTGTTCTATCTTCCTACGCCCATTCGTGACTTTCTCTTACACCAAACCTAGACAGTATGATCGGGATGACGGGTGGATCATCGACGGGCGCTCGCTTCGCTTCGCTGGACAGCCGAGGCGGCTGTCCCTACATGGTCCTTATTCATTCATATCTTGCTAACGATCCACTACGAGTTCCTCATGTCTGACATACGTTGCATCGGCATTGCTACTGGAGGCGGGGATGCTCCCGGCCTCAACGCGGTCATTCGCGCCGCCACCAAGGCGGCCATCCTTAAGCACAAGTGGAAAGTCATTGGAATCCCTGACGGCTTCGATGGCCTGATCTGGCCGGAAAAATCGTTTGAGCTGACGCTCGACCGCGTCAGCGGCATTCTGCCGCGCGGCGGAACGATTCTCGGCACCACCAACCGCGGCAATCCCTTCGGCTACAAGACCGAGGAGAACGGCGTGGAGATGGTGCGCGACATCTCCGACGAGGTGATCGCGAACGCCCGCAAGCTGGGGATTGACGCCATCATCACCATCGGCGGCGACGGCTCGCAGAAGATCGGGCACGAACTGTTTCAGAAAGGCCTGAAGATTGTGGGCGTGCCCAAGACCATCGATAACGATCTTTCGGCCACGGAGCTGACTTTCGGATTCGACACGGCGCTGCACACCGTCTCGGACGCGATCGACAAGATTCACACCACGGCGGCGTCGCACCACCGGGTGATGGTGGTTGAAGTCATGGGACGCGATTGCGGCTGGATCGCGCTGGCGGGCGGGATTTCGGGGGGCGCGCACGTCATCCTGATTCCGGAGATTCCGTTCAGCATTCAGAGCGTATGCCAGTTCATTTCGCGGCGTGAGCGCGAGGGCAAGCGCTTTACGATCGTGGTGGTGGCGGAAGGCATCAAGCTGCCGCCCGAACTGAAGCAGATCGCGCGCGGAGGGCCGGTGGGCAACCTGGTCGGCGATGCGATCTCGCTGATGTCGAGCAAAGAAGTGCGGGTGAGCGTGCTGGGGCACATCCAGCGCGGAGGGTCCCCTTCGCCTTGCGACCGCGTGCTGGCGACGCGCTTTGGCGTGGCTGCGGTTGAGCTGATTGCCGAGGGCGAGTTCGGAAAGATGGTCGCGCTGCGCGCAGGGGCCATCGTTGCGGTGGATGTCGCCCAGGCGATCGGGCACTTGAAGGCGGTGGATGCGGAAGGGGAACTGGTGCGCACGGCGCGGGCGGTCGGGATCGGGTTTGGGGACTAGGGTATTTTGGATTGCCGATTTGCGATTGAAGATTGACGATTGAGCGCCGCAATTTTGAGGGCACTTGCACAACGAGAGATGACGGTTCAGTCACGATTGACTCCGTGTGCGCAAAATGATTTGATGAGCCTCAAGGTTTATCGCGGAGTGGTTCGCTAAGGAGAACGGAATGTCGTTTGAAGAAGCGCTGGCGCTGGCATCGCGAGACGAGGGATTCAAGGCAACCGTATATGCGATGAATACTTTGCTCATCCATAAGGGCATTTACACGCAAGCGGAGTTCCAAGCCCTGTTCGTGGAGTGGGTGGAGAAGGAGCAAAGGCGCAAAGCCCCGGAACTGAGGCGCGCCGAGTCGTCTAGTGCGTACTCCGCTTCGTCTTAGGCGCAGGGTGACCGCAGTCCGGCTTCTTTCCGCAGTGCATCCCTTTGTCGCAAGCCCAGCACTCACACTGGCAGGGTGGAGCGGGCTTGAGTTCCTTCGGTGACTTTCTCTTCTGTGGCATTCTGAACTCTCCATCTAGTGAAGCGATTGCACAGGAACTGGTCACATGGGTGTTAGCATGCCACCAATATGGGTACATTTGATGTACCACGGAACGAGAACATGTGGAGAAGCTGTGGAAGATGAGTGGTATCGGCGGACGCTGAAGGAAAACAAACGGCGAACGCCTACGCGCGTGCAGAAATAACGAGGTTGCTTGCCCGGTCGAGGTGGAAGCGCTTGCCCGGTGGAATGACTGTCGTGGCGCTGTATTCGGTGATGACGGCCGGGCCGGAGTATTTCTTGCCGGGCTGGAGTTCGTCGCGGGAGTAAATCCTCGTGGGGAGCTTCTTGCCGTCGAAAAGGACTGGGGTTCGGGACGAGGAAAGCCTGCCGAGCTTTGCTCGGCTTGGGCGGGCGAATGCGCCCGCCCCTACATGGTTCATGCTTGATTTCAACGTCGCCCTGAGGCGGAGCGTCACCAGCTCGACTTCACGGTTGGGATGGATGTAGCCGTAGCGGCGCTGGTGTTCCTGTTCGAAATCCTTCAACAGATTCCTGGATAGCGGGATATTGAGTTCGTATCCCTGGCCGCGATAGCGACAGTCGACGCTGCGCGCGTAGAGCGGTCTTCCCTGCCAGGCTTCGCCGCGAAACTCTTGCGCGGCAGCTTTTTCGAGCGCGGAGAATTCATGGTTCAGTCGCGCCTGCGAAACAGAGCCGGAGACTCGCCACACCACGGTGCGGGAGTAGTCCTTGACGACATCGCTGGCGAGAATGCCGAGCGCGGAAAGCGCGCCGGGAAATGCGGGGACGATCACGCGCGGGATGCTGAGGGCCTCGGCGAGAGCGCAGGCGTGCAGGCCTCCGGCGCCGCCGAACGCGACGAGGGCGAACTGGCGGGGGTCGCGGCCGCGCTCGATGGAAACTACGCGGATGGCTTTCTCCATGGTGGAGTTGATCACGCGAATCACCCCGGCGGCGAATTGTTCGAGGCTGAAAGTGGATTGAGATTTCTTCAACCACTCTTGCGTGATGCGGTGGGTGCGCTCGAGATCGAGGGTGAAATCGCCGCCGAGAAAGCGCGCGGGCTGCAAGCGGCCGAGAAGCAGATTGGCGTCAGTGACCGTGGGCTGCGCGCCGCGGCGCTGCGCGCCGCGGCCGTAGCAGATAGGACCAGGATCAGCGCCGGCAGATTCGGGGCCGACGCGCAGGACTCCGGCGGCGTCAAAGCGGGCCAGCGAGCCTCCACCGGCGCCGACGGTGTGGATGTCGAGCATGGGCACGCTGATGGGCAAGCCTGCGATCTGGGCATCGCTGGCAGTGGTGATGGCGCCTTCGACCAGCGAGACGTCGGTGGAGGTGCCTCCCATGTCGAAGGCGATGATGTTTTGGAATCCGCTGCGGTGGGCGGTGGCCACAGCGCCGACGACGCCTCCGGCAGGGCCGGAGAGAACCGTGCGGACGGGCTCTCGTGCGGCGGCGGCGAGCGCGGTGATGCCGCCGGAGGATTGCATGACGAAGATGCGAGGTTGATTGCGAGATTCTTGTGCCGTCCCTTCGGGACTCGGGCTGCCCTGGCTCGTTGACCCGGCACTCACGTGCCGGGCTATCGAATTCCGTCGCTGTGCGACTGGCGCACCGGCGATTCTGGCTGCAGAGTCCATGGCTTGGTGCGGGGCTGCGAACTGAGCCGCGCGACGCTCCAGATTCTGCAAGTAGGTCTGCATGACGGGCTGCAGGTAGGCGTTGATGGCGACCGTGGAAGTGCGCTCGTACTCGCGGAATTCGGGGAGGATCTGATGCGAGATGGACAGCGGTACGGCGATAGTTTTCAGAGTTTCGGCCACCGCTTGTTCGTTCTTCGGGTTGGCAAATGAAAACAGCAACGAGATGGCAATGGATTGCGGCTTCGCCGCCTCGATCTTCCCGGCGAGAGACCTCAGTTCTTCCGCGGTCGGAGTGGTCAGGATTTTGCCGTCGCTCGCGGTGCGTTCGTTGATGCCGAAGCGCAGATCTTTGGGAACGAGTGGCTCGACGCGGTCGAAGAAAAAATCGTAGAGCTTGGGGCGAGCCTGGCGGCCGATTTCGATGGCGTCTTCGAAGCCGGCGGTGGTGACGAGCGCGGTGCGGGCTCCCTTGCGCTCCAGCAGCGTGTTGGTGCCGACCGTGGTGCCGTGGAGGAGGATGAGGTTGGCATGGGTTGTTTCGCCTACGATCTGGCGAATCGCCTCGACGATAGCTTGGGATGGATCGGCGGGCGTGGAAAACACTTTGAGCATGCGTATGTTGCGCGTGGCGTGATCGATCCAGACGCAGTCGGTGAAGGTGCCACCGGTGTCGATGGCGATACGGAGCGGTTGGGGCGAGTGGGGCATAGATTCGGGGAGAACCAGAGTACCATTCGCAGGTCGGGTACTGATCTTACGATCAGTGTCGCAGGTCGCACCATAGTCAATGCTGGTATCAAATATGGTATAATTGCTCTGACTATGACGGCCCCGCGCAAGATCACTGTTGAAGTGCCACCAGAACTGCTGGAGAAGGCGCAGCAGGCTATCGGCGCCGGCATCACGGAGACGGTTCGCACCGGTCTCACCCTGGTTGCGGCGTCGCGGACGTATGCCCGGCTGCGAAAACTACGCGGCAGGGTCACGTTCTCGCGGACGCTCACAGAACTCAAAACCGACCGATGATTGCGGCGGACACAAGCACCTGGATTGCCTATCTGGAAGGCGACACAGGCGACGATGTGGACCTTCTCGATCGAGCGCTCGAGAACCGGCAGGTGCTGATGGTGCCGGTCGTGCTCGCCGAATTGCTAAGTGATCCTGAGCTCCCGACGGGCGTCGCCGAGACCCTCACCGAAATACCCCTGATGGAAATCGCCCCTGGCTATTGGCACCGGGCTGGCGTTTTGCGAGCCAAGGCGCTGAAGAGGCGCCGCAAGGCCCGGCTTGGCGACGCACTGATCGCTCAGAGTTGCATCGACGCAGAAATCCCGCTGCTCACACGGGATCGGGACTTCCGGGCGTTTGCCGAGGCCGCTAGTCTCGATCTTGTCATGGGATCGGGACGGAAATAAATTGGCCCTCGAAAACGGCGATGAGCTGCGATACGATTCTGGCCATGGCTACCCTTCCTAAAATTGATGAATTCATTGAACGCGCTAAGTCCAGCGGCGCCTCTGAGCAGGCTCTAGTGGGGATGTTGACGGCGCGGGGGTGGCCGGAGAAAGAAGTCTACGAGGCGGTTGCCGCTCACTATGAGCGGGTCACGGGAATGGAAATTCCGCGCCGCCGAGGAACGGGAACAGCGGCCAAAGACGCGTTCTTTTACTTGCTGATCTTCTCGACGCTGGGCACGTGGACGATTGGGTTGGGCGCGTTGGCTTTCACTCTGATCGACCGCTGGCTGGCGGACACCTTGTTTTCGACTCCGTACAATCAAGGGTACGACCTATACAGCGCCGCGTCGTCGATCGCCTGCGTTTTGGTGGCGTTTCCGATTTACCTTCTGGTTTCGAGAGTGGTTCTGCGGGACGAGCGGGCCCACCCGGAAAAACTGAATTCCCCAGTGCGCAAGTGGCTGACGTACATGGCGCTGGTCATCGCCGCTTGTGTCTTCATCGGCGATCTAATCGCGGCGTTGACGTATTTTCTCCGCGGCGAAATCACGTCGCGATTTCTGGCAAAAGCCTTTGTGGTGCTGGTGATCTCGGGCGGCGTCTTCTTCTACTACTTTGTGGGACTCAGACGCTCCGAGGAATCCGGGGCTCACGGCGAGCTGGGCCGGGACGTGTGGATGGCGGCGGTCAGTGGGCTGGCCGTGACGGTTATGTTGATTTTTGGATTCTCGTATATTGGAGCGCCCAGCACGCAGCGAATGCTGCGCGCCGATCGCAGACGCGCACAGGATCTATATCAGATCAGCAGCAATATTTATAACGTCTGGAGCCAGCGGCACAAACTGCCCGATCATCTGGATGAGTTGGAAAACATTCCGCTGGCGGATCCGGTGACTCGCGTGTCCTATGAGTATCACACCAAGGCAGGAAGCCAGTACGAACTATGCGCAACGTTTGTGGCGAGCAGCAGCCAGAACGAAGGTGCCGGCTCAGGCAGGTGGGCGCATCCGGCGGGACTGCACTGCTTTACGATCGATGCCACGCAGATGACCGATAATCCTCAGGTGTATTTTCCAGACTGATCGCCGATTGATACTTCGTCGGCGGGAGTTTTCTGGGGGACGAACTCGCGGGCAGGAGTGCCCGCGCCACACAGACAAAACCTAGCTCTTCGTGGTGAAGGCCAGGGTCAGCAGCGTTTTCTGTTCCACCTCGTGCGCCTTCGCGCTGCCAGTCGCCGGGCTGGGGCTGGAACTGCGTTTCACGCTCAGCACATGGCGGTCGCCGGCAATGCGGCGCAGGCGCGTGAGCATGTTGAACAACGCGCCCATGTTGGCTGGCTCTTCCTGCACCCAGACGATGTCGGCATGCGTCCCGTGGCGGTCGAATTCGGCGACGACCTCGTCTTCGGGAAACGGGTAGATCTGCTCCAAAAAGACGATGGCGGTGCTCGTGTCTTTTCTCCTCTTACGCTCGGCCTGTAGTTCGTGGCCGATTTTTCCGGTGCAGATCAGGATGCGGTCGGCTTCTCCAACTTCAGTGTCGGCGATGACGTTCAGGAAATTCTTGTGGGTGAAGTCTTCAATGGGAGAAGACGCGTCGGGGTGGCGCAGCATGCTCTTCGGGGTGAACACGATCAGCGGTTTGCGCCAGTGGCGCAGCGCCTGCCGCCGCAAGAGGTGGAAATACTGCGCGGCGTTCGAAGGCTGCGCGATCTGGATGTTGTGCTTGGCGGCGAGCTGGATGAAGCGCTCGATGCGGGCGCTGGAGTGCTCCGGTCCCTGGCCTTCGTAGCCGTGCGGCAGGAGCAGGACCAGGCCGGAGAGCAGGTTCCACTTGGCTTCGCCGGCCGCGATGAATTGGTCGACGATGGCCTGGGCCACGTTGGCGAAGTCGCCGAACTGGGCTTCCCACAGGACGAGCGATTCGGGATAGTCGCGGCTGTATCCGTATTCGAAGCCGAGAACGCCGGCCTCAGAAAGAGTCGAGTTGTAGATTTCGCAGCGCGCCTGGCCGGGGGCGATGTTTTCCAGCGGAACATATTCGTTCTCGTTCTCGATGTCGACGAGAACCGAATGGCGCTGATTGAAGGTGCCGCGGCGGGAGTCCTGGCCGCTGAAACGCACGTGAGTGCCGGCTTTGACCAGGCTGGCGAAGGCGAGCGCCTCGGCCATGCCGTAATCGACCGGGCGCTTGCCCGCGCCCATTTCTGCGCGCTGTTCGAGCAGCTTCTTTACCTTGGGGTGAATGTGGAAGTCGTTCGGATATGTGGTCAGGCGGTCTGTGAGTTCCGACAGCTCTTCCGGCTTGAGTCCCGTTTCGACTTCATACTCCGGCTTATACAGACCGCCGAAGTAGTTGTCCCAATACTCGGGAAGGTCGCGCAGGGTGGGCTTCTGCTTGATGCTGCCAGCTTTCTTCTGCGCCGCCTCGAACTCAGACTTGATGGCGTCGGCCTTGGCCTGCGCATCGGTAGCGCCGATGTCGTCGGCATAGATCTCCCAAAGCGGGGGATGTTCTTTGATCTTCTTGTAGAGCAGCGGCTGCGTGATGGTGGGATCATCGACTTCGCTGTGGCCGTGGCGGCGGTAACCGATCAGGTCGATGACCACGTCGGTGCCAAACTTGTAGCGATATTCCGCGGCCATGCGCGCCACGCGGACCACAGCGTCGACGTCCTCTCCGTTGACGTGGAAGATGGGAATCGACTGGCGGCGCGCAATACAGGCGGCGAAGCGCGTCGAGTGCTCTTCGGTGTAACTGGTGGTGAAACCCAACAAATTATTTGCGACGACGTGGATTGTCCCGCCGACGGTGTAGCCGGGCAGGTCGGCGTAGTTCATGGTCTCAGCGAGGATGCCTTGTCCGGCAAACGCGGCGTCACCATGGATGAGCAGGGGGAGATACTTTTCGCGTCCGCCTTCGCCGGTGCGGTCCTGCTTGGCGCGGGTGCGGCCGATGGTGACCGGATCGACGGCCTCGAGGTGGCTCGGATTGGAGACGAGATGAATGTGGACTTTGCCGCCGCTACGGGTGACATACTCGCCGGTGGCGCCCATGTGATATTTCACGTCGCCCGAGCCCAGGACGCTTCGCGGATCGACGTCTTCGAAGCCAGCGAAAAGCTCTTCGGGCGGGCGCTGGGCAACGTGGGCGATCACGTTGAGGCGACCGCGATGGCTCATGCCCATGACCAGTTCGATCGCGCCTAGACGCGCGCCGGTGTCGAGAACTTCGTCGACCAACGGGATCAGAGCGGTGACGCCTTCGAGCGAGAAGCGTTTGCTGCCCAGATAGCGCTGCTGCATCACCTGCTCGAAGATGTCGGCGCGGATGAGCAGGTCCAGGATGCGCTGTTGGTCTCTTTCTGTAACCTCGAAACCCTGGAACGGCGATTCCATGCGGTCGTAGATCCATTGCCGGCGCTCGGGAGCGTAGATGTGATTAATTTCGACTCCGATGGTGCTGGAGTAAATGGCGCGGGCCTGGCGCGCACACTCCCCTTGCCTTTCGAGTTCCGGCGTGGGGCGCGGGCGGAGGAAACCGAGCGGGTCGAGGTCGCCTTCGAGGTATCCCCACTGGCGGTAGGCGTTGAAGACCCGCTCGCGCTCCGGGTTGGAGCCGTTGTTCGACTGGGCTTCCATCAGGGCGGATGGAGCAGCGGAATTGCCGGTTTTTGAAGCCATAAGAGTTCGGGTACTAGCATAAAGGATGCGCAGTGCGAAATGGAGGATTCGCGACAGACAAAGCTTTAACCACAGAGGGCACAGAGGAGCACGGGGTACGGCGCCGTGGAACTCTTCGGGTTACACTCGAAAAGATTCCTTGAGTACCGAGGCTGACTATGACGAAACTCGCCGTACCAACCTTGCTGGGAATTCCGTTTGATGCGAACTCTTCTTATCTGCGCGGAGCGAGCGATGCTCCACCGGCGATTCGCAAGGCGCTCGGTTGTGAAGCTTCCAACCGCTGGACGGAACTGGGGGTGGACCTGGGTTTGGCTGGGGTCTATGAAGACGCAGGCGATCTTGAACTCGGCGATGCCGATGCATTTCCGGCGATTGAGAAGGCGGTGGGACAGCTGTTGGAGCAGGGAAAGCGTCCAGTGTCATTAGGCGGGGATCACTCGATCAGCTTTCCTTTGGTCAAGGCGTTGGCACAGAAGTATCCCGAGCTCACGATCGTTCACTTCGACGCGCATCCCGATTTGTATGACGACTTCCAGGGCAACCAGCTGTCGCACGCCTGCCCCTTCGCTCGGATCATGGAATCACGGCTGGCGAAGCGGCTGGTGCAGGTGGGGATTCGCACCCTCAACGGCCATCAACGCGAGCAGGCGAGAAGGTTTGGAGTCGAGGTCGTGGAGATGCGCTCGCTGCCGGCATACGACAAGCTGAGAGCAGCCGGGCCAGTCTACGTCACGTTTGATGTGGATGTCCTCGATCCCGCGTTTGCCCCGGGAGTCTCCCACCGCGAGCCCGGCGGGATGACGGTGCGGGAGGCGATCGCGCACCTGCACGCGATTCAGGGAGAAATCGTGGGAGCCGATCTGGTGGAGTACAACCCGGTGCAGGATATCGCAGGAGTGACCGCGACCGTAGCCGCGAAAATCCTGAAAGAGATCCTAGGCAGGATGATCGCAGGGGGTTAACGGCAAAGCCTGGACCGCAAAGCACGCTAAGAAAAGCCGCGAAGGGCGCAGAGAAAATCTGCCACAGAGTTCTTTAGGCGGCTCTTCCTCTCTTCGACTCTATCTCTCTCCGTGGTTTTTGCCGGCGGGCTTCGCGGCGGCGCATCTTCGCCATCCATTCCCGGGAATACATGGTCCCTCGGCACTTGCGCGAGCCACAGCAGCACGGGGCGGGAGCTTCGTCATCGTAGAGGTTGTAGTCCCAGACAAGCTCTTCGCCGGCCGCGATGTCGCGCAGGGCAAACAGCCAGACCCGGCCTTTGATCTCATCCACCTCGCAATTGGGATCGCAGGAGTGGTTCAGATATGCGCCCAGGCCCTCGCCATCAATCACCGTCTTGCCGTCTTCCAGCCCATAAAGATAGGTGCGGGAAACGCCCTGGTAACGCCGGTCGGCCTCCTCGGGCGAAATGCGGGGGCCGGTGTACTCGACGACACGAGCTCCCTTGCGGATCGAGGCCGCGGTGTAGACGCCGACAGCGTGAATAGGCGATGGACGAACGACTAGAGGCACACTGCTAATTTCGCATAACTGAATGATTAGGGAAATAGGAAAAGAGTGCCAATGCCGCGTGGAATCCCCGCTTTGACCCTATCTCTTGCTGGCTCAGGGATCTGTGGCTCGACCTAGGGATCGTAAACCGAACTGCCGAAGCCTTGCTGGCGGCAAGCCTCCTGCATGTCTTCCAGGTGCTTCTGCATGTCCGCCAGTTGCAACTTCATGGAGTCCACCTGGTCCTGTTTCTGTCTCTGGCGCTCGTTCCACTGCACGCAGCCGGAGACACAGTTGGCCGGCGCAAACTTGATGGAATCACTGAGGCTGTCGATCTGGCTCTGCAAGGAAGCGATGGTGCTCCTCTGGCTCTGAATGGCCTGCTTCCACTGGGCTGCCGCACCTTCCGAGTCTGCGGAAGCGGGCGTCGAGTACGAACTCGGCGTGCGGGAACCGGATGGTTGGGAGCCCGTGCTCACGTGCTCGGGAATTTCGTCGTTGGTGATGACGTGAGGCGTCTTGGCAGCGGTCTTTTCATTCGTGTCTTTGTCTTTGCTTTCTCCATCCTTGCCGGTCGAAGCCGCGTTCTGGCTGTCCGCATTCTGTCCGGCGGTTGCGGGCGCGGTCGTCGACTTGCCGTCTTTGGCCTGAGCTTCCTTCTGCTGCTTCTGCAGCCGTGCCTGGCGGGCTGCATCGCCCAGAGAGGGCGAATCCTGATCCTGTGCGTATGCGCCCGAAGCGAACAGGAAGGTGCCAAGCAGAAGTGCGATGAACCATGTACGGGTTGCGTGCATCAAGGACTCCCCAAGCCATCCGCTGAACAAACAGCGGAGTATTGAAGAATCATATCGCCGGCAATGGGTGATTGGAGATTACGTTGGTCACAGGTGGGCGACACCTCAAGCGGCGGTGTACGAAGCAATCAGGCTGTCGAGTTTGGCGAGCAGCGCCCCGTTCCCCTGCCGAGGGTATTGCGCCAGAGATTCGGCGTAGTGCGGCAAGTTGTAGAGGAAGACCTCGACGCGTTCCCTGTTCAATTCGTCCCAGTAAGCGCCGTAGCCGGACTTCTCCAGCCAATAGGCGTTGAAAATCTGTTCGAACTGGTGATGCACGGGCGCAGCCAGATAAGGCTTGCCCAGATGCAAGGCCTCGCTGACCAGAGAGAATCCGGCGTTGGCGACGACGGCGCGAGCGCCGACCAGATCGGCGAAGAAGCCGTCGAGGGAAGGCCGCTTATAGATAACGTTCCCCTCCTGACCTTCTTTACCGAATCCATAGGCCACGAATGTGCAGCGCACTGATCCCAACAATTTGGCCAGCGCCGGAGCGGGCGAAGTCACGTACACAAGAACATGGTCGCCGGCGGCAGGATTCGCGGTCAGAATCTCCTGACGCAACAGCGGCGGAAACAGGAACGTGTTTTGCTTGCGCACAGGTGCATGGAAGAAAGAAATCACGAGATAGGCGTCGGCGCGCGGAGTCATCAGGCGCGTGACAATTTTGGCGGCCGCGGCGTCGCGCCGGTACTGCCTGGGATAAGACACCACCGCGTTGGTCAGGCAGTGCTGGTTGTCGATGGAGATGACGGGCAGGCGCATCTTATGCCCGACGTGGCAAGTCAGGGGCTCGAAGTCGGTGATGACCAGGTCAATCTTCCATTCGCCGACCAGCTTTTTCAGGCGTGACAAACTTTTCGCCGCCTGTGGCGCAGACAAAAGATTGCGCGCAATCGTGCGCTTGTAGCGCACCCGGTTGTTGACGTAGGCCAGGCGAAAGCCGTAGATCTCGGTGACCTCGAAGCGGTCCTTGAGATTGCGAAGGCCGCGGTCAAAGGAAGCGACGTGGACCGTGTGTCCGCGAGCCACCAGATGCGAGAGCACTTCATTGGCGCGCGTGGAATGTCCCGCACCCTCGCCGTTAACTCCGTACAGGATATTAGCCATGAAAGTTGAAGAGGGAGTATAACGCGGCAGGGGATTTTGACTTGCAGGAACACAGAAAAACAATACGGTCATTCCGGCGCTCGGAACAAAAATGGCGGAAGCGAGTGGGGGTCGAACCTACCGGCGACGGGTCACCCGCCGCCCGCACCGCGTTTGCGCTCATCAAGAATCGCCTTGGCGAGGTATCCCGAGGTCAACCCGTCGTCAGGATGCGTAATGAGGAGCAAGAAGTCTGCCTTGTACCGGTCGTCAGGTTCGGGGAGGGAGCAGCCTTCGGCAGCTGCGCGAAAGTTCCAGCAGCAAAGAGTAGTGGGAAAAGTGGCAACAATAGACGATTGGCTTTTCATACGGACGCTCAGCTAAGTCGATGCATCTGTGTATCCACCTTCTCGCCTTGCATGGCTAGTGAGGCTGCTCCTCTCGTTTGGTGGCTCTCGACTGGATGCTCCGCTGAGAACTGCTTCCGGAGTGTCATGGGGCCAAAGCCCTTGATTCGTTTGAACTGGCGATTGAAATTCGAATAATTCCCAAAGCCGACCCGGAAAGCGATCTCCAACACATTCTCATCTGTAGAGATCAGCAGTTGCGCAGCAGCTCCGACGCGCAGCTCATTCACGTACGCGGTCATCGTGCGACCCGTCGCTCGTTTGAAAAAGCGGCACAAAGAGGCCTGCCCCATGTGAAACCGCTCGGATAGTTTTGCAAATTCGATCTCTTCTTCGAAGTGCTCATTCAGGTAGTTGCATATCCCATCAATCCGCTGTTGGTCGGCAAGACGGCAGATGGGCCTAACCTTCAACATGGAGAGTACCCGCGCATCACTTTCGCTCGCGAGTTCTACGAGTATGGACAGGAATTCCACCAGCCGCTTTGCTGACGTCAGAGAGGGCAGTTTTGCAACTGATTCGGCGACTTTGCGTCCCCTCTCTGTGTGACCGAACGCAAGACCATTCGACGACTGACGGAGGAGATGGGCAACCCCCGCCATCTCCTTCAGTTTGAAGAAACGGTCTCCGAGAAAGTCATCACTGAACTGCACCACCACTGCACTATGAATCTCGGCGAGGCCTGATTTCACGGGCCCGGAACGCCATGTGTGAGGCACGTTTGGGCCCAGCAACACCAGATCGCCAGGACCATAGTCGGCAATGCTATCGCCGACTAGTCGCTGACCATGGCTGTCGATGATCAACGTCAGCTCGTACTCTGGATGATAGTGCCAGTCAAAGGCGAACTCAGGATCGCTCCGCCCATACACGACGAAAGAGCACGGGCCGGAGGGGACCTTTTCGAGATATGGATTCATGGCCGCTCAGTGTAGCTGGTTTTGCAGGTTTCCAGGAAGTTTTTCAGCCACGATGTCAATTGAGTGCCCTGCTGTGGTGCGTGACGTTTTCGGTCTGCCAGCGGTGCCGAATTCTCTGATCTGGGCGAGGAAAAGCGTCCTTGCATTCGGCTGGGCGCCAGCGAGACGCTACTGAATCTTCTTAGCTTCCACAGTTTGAAAATCTGTGTGAATAGTCACGCCGGTGATGGTACCGCGTTCGTCCTTTTGGAAGTTGAACACGAGCGGCGCCGACCTCACAAAAAATTGCGCTTCGGACTCAGCCAGTAGTTCCTCTGGGTCCGGACCGATGGCCTCGTTTTGCACATACAAGCGTCCAGCTTTCAGGGTAACCAATGTGGACTGGCCGCCTGCCGCATCATACCTGCCCGTGTAAACCTGGAGTCGAGAAACATCAACCTTGGCCAGCGTGTGCTCCTGCACTTGAAAGTCTGGCCACTCGTATTCCTTAGCCACGGCACGGAGGATCTCGTTGAGAAGATTCCATCCTTGATCGCCATTCGTCATGATCACGATTCCCTGGCCCGGCGCTTCGGTGTACGCCTGCCAAGTGCAGCGGAATCCCTCGTTGGAACCACCGTGGCTGAAACGCAGCTTATGACCTGGAGCCTCCAATGCGAATCCCAAGCCCCAATCATCTTTCTGATGCCTAAGCATTTCGTGCACCATTTCAGAGGACAGAATCTTGCTGGATTTCCCCGCGTACTCGTTTTGCACCTCAATCGCCATGAGCGCAAGATCGCTAGGCGTGCTCCAAAGACCTGCAGGTGTGATTTCGGGATAGTTGTGCCAACCACCCTTTACGGGCGTGCCATCGGGCCGGTAAGGGGTCGCCGCCGAAGACCACAGACCCCGGGGCAAGGGCTCTTCAAACGTACTATGGGTCATTCCGATCGGACGCAATACGAGTTCATCGAGAAATTGCGGCACCGGTTTCTGTGTGACATCCGAGAGCAGCAACTGCAGGGCGACATACCCTCCCCCGGAATACCGCCACAACGTACCTGGAACTGTATCAACGGTAATCGGAGCCGTGTTAGCCGGCTTTTCCCCGTTTAAGATTTGCACGGTTGTCGGTAACGGCTCGTCGCTGGCGTACCCGGGAAACCTCGCGATGTTCATTCCTGCGCTGTGGCTCAGAATGCGTCGCAGCGTTACTTTCTCCTGCCTGGTAAACTCGTTCTCCGGAATCTTCCAGGAGCGTAGCTTCAGGTTCACGTCCTCATCGAGATTGAGTTTGCCTTCCTGTACCAGCTTCAAAACAGCCAAAGCGGTGGCGGGCTTGCTGATTGATGCCGACTGAAAAAGGGTTTCGGTAGTTACGCGCCTGCCACTCGCGACGTCTGCAAAGCCATATACGCGAGTCCACGTCACTTTGCCGCCTTCAAAGAAAGCAATACTCACGCCTGGAACGTTGTAATGCTTCATTCTGTCCGCAAGCGGCATTTTGACGACACGTTCTCCGCGGACCGTTGCTGCTGGCAGCAAGCCGTTTTCAATGCGCTCTATTCGAGCGGCAGAATCTGCGCCTGAACCCGATGCATTGCGGACACGGTGTTCGTTCGTTCCCCCGAACACAGCCAAACCGTCGCCACTTGCAGCGATAGCGAAAGCCGCACAAAGTACCAGCAGGAATTTCTTCATACGTTCCCTCCGCAGTGGCTGCGCATACTATCACGAGCTTTAGAACAAGAAAGCATCGTTCGCAATGCGCGCCTGCCATTAAAAAGTTCGAATCCGGTCACTAAAAAGAGCTGGGTGAAAGCAACTGATTGGTTGAACAGCTTCGATCTGATAGGCTCTCGGCATGAAAATCTCGTACCGGTGGTCGATGTTCTTGGCATGCATCACAATTCTGCCTGCGTTCACGTCGGGTGCCGCGCTTGCCCAGGACGCATCAAAACCTTCGCCAGGTGCTCACTACTTGCTGGAGCCGACCCCGAAGACAATTGAGTGGGGATACTATGATTCCTCGGCCCCACCGGTATTGCGCATCCACTCCGGCGATACCGTCGAAGTGCACACCCTCATTACCTCCAGCCCACAACGCCTCGAAGACGCCGGCATTTCGCCGAACCTGATCGAACAGGGGTTGCGGGACATCTTCCAGCAAGTTACGGTGAAGGGGCCCGGGCCACACATTCTCACCGGCCCCATCTACGTCGAGGATGCTCAGCCTGGCGATGCCCTCGAGGTCCGGGTATTAGCAATCCGCCTAGCCGTCCCCTATGCATACAACGCGGCCAACCCCGGAACCGGTGTGTTGGCCGACGAATTTCCGTCTGCGAAAATGAAAATCATTCCTCTTGACGAAGTGCGAGGTGTCGCCCATTTTGGAGACGGAATAGACATCCCTCTTCGGCCATTCTTTGGAAGTATCGGCGTGGCACCTCCAGAACTGTCCGGGCGAGTGAGTAGTCGTCCACCCTGGATCCATGGCGGCAACATGGATGACAAAGATCTCGTCGCGGGCACGACCCTGTATCTTCCCGTTCATGTGAGTGGCGCCCTGTTTAGCGTCGGCGACGGACACGCCGGGCAGGGGCATGGCGAGGTGGATGGTACCGCCATGGAGACATCACTGCGAGGAACGTTCCAGTTCATTTTACGAAAGGACACACGAATACAATGGCCGCGAGCCGAAACTCCGACCAGTTTTATTACTATGGGTTTCAGTGAGGATCTGGACCACGCCGCCAGAATCGCCCTCAACGAGATGATCGATTTTCTCAGCGCTGAAAAGCATCTCCGGCGCGACGACGCATACATGCTGGCGAGTGTGGCCGCCGATTTCAGCATCCTCGAATTGGTGGACGGCAACAAAGGTGTACAGGCTGCCATTCCAAAAGCGATTTTTATCGAGCGAAGCAAGTAGTTGGTGAATGTGGCGTTTCCTGCAATGGCAACTGATATTGGCATCGGATATCTCCGTCTCAGTCCACAACCCGCACGGGACGACTAAGCGCCCCGCACACCAGCCGTTTCTCGCACAGAACCGTCGGTCCGTGCATTCTCGTAGGTAGTGTTGTATGCCAGCAGCTTTGGGTCGGGCTCGATTCCCTGGTGCTGGCAGGCTGCACGGTATATCTCAGGCCACCAGTTCCGATGTTCTGTCAGGCCTTCTTCTTTCCACTTCCTCCAATTCGCCAGTATCTTAGACGATGCCTTTTCACCCAGCGCGAGAGCTTCTGCTTGTGAGCCGATCTCTGGAACAATCCAGTCCTTGCCAATCCTGGCGTGCAGAACCTCATCCGCCCAGTCATAGTCCTGTATCATGGCCGCCAGTGGATTGGCGGAAGCAAGCGCAACCTTCCACTCGTACTGCTTGCCAGTCTTTTTCTGCATCAGCCCGTGCTCGACTGTGTAGAGCAATGCGTGCCTCTCCTTCGACGTAAGCATCGTGTTCAGGCCAAGGGACCAGGTGAAATCAATCGGAATGTCTGTCCAATCGATCCCCATCGCGACTAACCCGATCTCGCCCATCATGGCGTGGCGTGCTTCGTCCCACAATTGCCGCGTCATATAGCGGCAATACCCCGACGGCTTGTCACTGGTCTCAGACAATATGCTTGCCATCATCTCCGGCACGTCAATTTCGCGCAAACGCTTGTAGAACAGCATGATGAGCTTAGGAAATGGTGCAACGTCAGAGGCGAAAAGCAACGCCTCCGCGTTCACCCCCATGTTGTATGAATCCTTGAATCGCACATCACGCTTTGGAACAGGATCGTATTTGTATGGAAGCGTGGAGAAGTGCCGTGCCACTTCTTCCCCGGTTGGCTCTTTCTTCCCATCGAGATCCCCGGCCGCAGCAAGCATGCGATCCAGCGTGGCAACCCACTCTTGCAGGTCCCTACGAGTTCCCTCTTCGACCAGACAACCCACTGCATTGGTGCCGTAGCTCTGGACGTCCTGCAGTTCCACCAGCGTCAGCCGGCATATTCGATAGGTGGGATGATCAAAAAGCCTATTCGTATCCACAATCACGCGCTCAAGCGCGCGGAGTACAGCCGGGATTGCATATTCGTACAATCCGAGCAGCAACGCTTCGGTGCTGGGCGCTGCCAGTATCTCGTCGAAAAAGAGATCGAGCGAGGCATGCGGAGATACCTCCAAGCCATAAGGCGGCTGCCTCAATTCGCGGACGCGGGCGGCAAGCTCCCCCAGATGCTCGGCGCAATAGTATGCGTGCAAACTGAACGCCATTTTCAGCTCGTAAATCGGCATACTTGTAATCCGAGATACGAAAATTCGGTGCATTTTCTTGAGAGACCAATGCAGGCGCTTCAACCGAGCAACCGATTCGCCGACGGTCAAGCCGGTCGTGGCGGCCTCACGCATTGAATGCAGACCCACCAGGGGCGGGAGACCGCCAAAACCCGCGTAGGAGTCAACCGATGTCCCTGACGGATGTTGCTTGCCGGTTTGGGTTCTGTCTTGAACCATCGCTCAAACCTAGCCATATGAAACCGGTGTGTCCTCTCACGGATTGACCTATAGTTGTACTCCATTGACATTTCTGCCAAGAAACTTCCTGGAAGCCTGCAAAACTGATTGACACACCCATAACGAAGTGTTATCACGCACCTCATCTGAAACTGTGGGCGGAACGCTGTGCGGATCCAACGGAACCAAAAAACAGGGGGGCGCTTTCGATGCACAAACTACAGGGGTGCTTTGGCCTGACCGTAGTTGTATTGTCTCTAGCGGTCAATGGCTTTGCGGACGTGGACGGAAAAATTTTCGGTTCGATAACCGACAAAACGGGCGCCGTGGTCGTTTCGGCAACCGTGACTGCCACCCGGTTTGAAACCGGAGAGAGCAAGACCGTGCCTACGGATAGCAGTGGAAATTATTCGCTGCTTGCGTTGCCGCCTGGCCAGTACAACCTCGAGGTTCAAAGCGCCGGCTTTCAATCCTATATTCAGCGTGGGATCAAGGTGGATGTGAATTCTGCGCTGCAGCTCAACATTGTCCTGGCACCCGGATCGACCTTGCAGAAAGTGGAGGTACAAGCGGACGCACTCCAGGTGGAACAAACGAACACGCAACTGGGGGACGTGGTTGGCGGAGTAACGATGGAGAATCTGCCGCTGAACGGTCGCGACTATACGGATTTGCTGGGCCTGCAGCCTGGTGTAGTTCCCGTCTCCAGCGGAATTCTTGATTCGATCGGAGTCAGCGCCAGCGCAAGCGCGGAAACGGGAAACGTGTCGATCAATGGCCAGCGCGAGAGCGCAAATGGATTTATGGTAGACGGCGGGAACATAGAACAAACCCGCAATAACGCGGCAGCGATCATTCCTAATCTGGATTCGATTGCCGAGTTTCGTGTCATTACGAACAACGTCGACGCCGAATACGGACACTACTCAGGTGGGTTGATCAGCGTTGTCACCAAGTCGGGCACCAATCAATTGCACGGAAGCGTCTTCGAATTCCTGCGGAACACCGCCCTCGACGCACGCAACTACTTCGATGACAAACGAGGCGTATTCCGTCGCAACCAGTTTGGAGCAACCTTCGGGGGCCCGATCTTACGCGACAAGTTGTTTTTCTTCGTCGACTATCAGGGCGACCGCGAACTACATGGCATTAGCGGCGGACAAGTGCCCGTGCCCACAACAGACCAGCGTACCGGGAATTTTTCCGACCCAACTATCGCCTCCACGCTTACGGGTCCTGTTACGGCTTCTGTCAGCAGCATTTATTGGGCGGGTGTTTTGTCCAACCGCTTAGGATATCCAGTGACGTCCGGTGAGCCGTACTGGGGTCAAGCTTGCGCAAGTACGGCGCAGTGCGTTTTCCCAGGCTTCATGATTCCACAAACCAGCTTTTCCTCTGCCGCGAAAGGGTTGATGCAGTTCATTCCTACGCCAAACCCGCCGGGCGGCGCGATTTTCATTGGTTCAGATAACAATTGGGATACTTCAGCAAATCAGGGAGGAATCCGCATCGATGCCAATACGCCCTTGGGCACAATTTCCGGCTACTACTCTATTTATGATTCGAGCCTCATCCGGCCGTATGGACCGAACAACGTGCCTGGTTTCCCCAACCTGGATACCAGCCATCCCCAGCTCTTCAATATCGGGGACACAAAGTCCTTCGGTCCTTCGACGGTCAATGAAGCTCGCGTCACAGTTGTGCGTTACGTAAGCTGGGTTAATAATCCTCTGAAGGGATTCGGCCCCAAGCTGACTTCCCTCGGCTTTCCCTCAGGCGTCCCTGGAGCCATGGGCCCGGCAGATCCGCGGGTGGAAGGTGTACCGACGCTCCTATTTAACAATTTCACCCAAGGTATTCCGCAGTTTGATTACCAGCAATATCAGACCTCGCCGCAGTTTTTGGATAATCTCTCAAAGGTTACGGGGCCCCATACTCTGAAGGTAGGTGCGGAGTATCACTACACGCGCTGGCGCCAGCGTGTTCCGGAATCCTCTGCCAACGGGCTGTTCCAGTTTAGCGGGGCGGAAACGGGGTCCGACTTCGCGGATTACCTCCTCGGCGCCCCCGTGGCTTTTTTCCAATCGAGCGACCTCGACTACGACAATCGCAAGAACTACGTTGGCGTGTATGGTCAGGATAGCTGGCGAGTCAGACCCAACCTGACGATTAACTATGGTTTGCGATGGGAGCTCATCCAGAATTGGTACGAGAAGAATAATGCGACGTCAGACACTTTTATCCTGGGCGAACAGTCTAAGGTTTATCCCACCGCGCCCTTAGGATTTGTCTTCGCTGGCGATCCAAGGCCCGGCGGCGGCACAATTCCTCGGACGGTTTCGAATACGCCTCACCACGATTTTGCCCCCAGGATTGGAATCGCCTACTCTCCCTCTGCAGACACTGGTATTCTGCATCGGCTGCTGGGTGGTCCGGGTACGACCAGCATCCGGGCAGCATACGGCTTGTTCTACGCCAACAATGGCGGCTATCAGGCGTATCTCATTCAGGGCGCGCCCCCATTCGTAGCGGTGTGGACCGCCCCCGCACCTCCTGTATTCGAAACGCCTTATATCGACCGAACAACTGGATTCGTTCGTCAAAGCCCGCCGTTTCCCTACGTCGCTCCACCCCCGGGCACGACGGCCAATATCAATTGGGAATTGCCCCTGAACGGAGTTCCGGTATGGAGCATATACAACCGCACTCCTTACGCAGAGGACTACCACTTCACCATTCAGCGCCAGTTCGGGCAGGCAACTGTGGTGAGCGTCGGTTACGTCGGAAGTCAGGGCCATGCTCTTATGGACGCTCAGGAAAGCAATCCTGGAAATAGTCAGCTTTGTTTGAGCCTGAGCCAAGCTTCCGAGGTGGCGCCGGGGACGCCCACGTGTGACACTTTTGGCGAAAATACCGTGTACACGCGAGCCGATGGGACGATCGTAAACGGCACACGTGGTCCGCTGGGGGCGAATTACGTCAGCAACCCGTATTACAAAACGATCGGAAACTCCATTTACCACTCCCTGCAACTCAGTCTGCGGCATGCCTCCCATCGCTTAACCCTGGAGGCGGGGTACACCTTCAGTAAATCGATTGATGACGCCTCGGACGAGAGGGACGTCGTCCTGAATCCCAACGGCCAGCGTTTGAGCCGGGCGTTGTCTTCTTTCGACATTCCGCAAAGTTTTGAAGTCAGTTACAACCTGCTGCTACCCATCGACCGCCTGGGCGGGAACGGCTGGCGAGGCCTTACGGGAGGATGGCGGTTGGCGGGCATCACTCGATTCACTAGCGGTCTGCCTGTGCAACTAGTCGAATCCGGCGACGACCACTCATTCGTTGGAGAGTTTTTCGGGTACCTCGATACTCCTGTATACAACGGCGCCCCCCTGCACTTGACTGACCCCAGATTGGGCAAACACTACTTTTTCGACCCCTCGGCGTTCAGTCTCGAACAAAAGGGCTTTTTGAATACTTCCAACAGACGCTTCTTTCACGGACCCGGGATCGACAACTTCGATCTATCCCTGCTGAAAGACACCAGAATCTCGGAGCGCGTCAGTGCTCAGTTCCGGGCAGAGTTTTTCAACGTGTTCAACCATGCTCAATTCCTCAATCCAACCGGGAACATCGACTCCAGTTCCTTCGGTCAGGTCCTTACCGCGCGTGATCCGCGAATTGGCCAGTTGGCGTTGAAGATTCTTTTCTGAGCACGCAGCTGCCTGCGTGTGACCATGAGTTGTCATCGAGCAGCCTCGGGACAGGAGGTGTCGGTGCCGCAGATATGTCGAGACTCAAGGCAAGGACATTGTGGCCGGCAGGACCTGCGAAAGGTCCTGTTGGTCGCTCTATGTTTGACCACCCCGCCACTTTGCCCTGCCCAGCACGTCGCGGATCTCTCTGAGGAGGCGCGGCGCTTCGTTCGTGTTGATGACCCGGTAATCGCGCTGACGCATGTGCGCGTGATCGACGGCACCGGGGCTGCGGCCCGGGACGACCAAACCGTACTAATTGACCATGGGCGGATTGCGTCTGTGCGAAGTTCGGCTCAGACATCGTTGCCGGAAAACGCCAAGGTTCTCAACCTGGTGGGGTTTACTGTCCTTCCTGGACTCGTCGGAATGCACGAGCATATGTTCTATCCTTCGGGTGGCCCAATGGCGGCAAGTGGGGGCGCGCTCTGGTACACCGAGCTGGGTTTTAGCGCACCGCGTCTTTATCTGGCTTGCGGTGTCACCACCATTCGCACAGCCGGATCGATGGAGCCATATGCAGATCTGACCCTCAAGAAATGGATCGATGATGGTCGATTGGTCGGTCCAAGGATGCATATAACGGGCCCTTACCTGGAGAACTCCACAACCTATCCGCAAATGCATGACCTCACGGGTCCAGACGACGCCCGCAGAACAGTGGAGTACTGGGCGGATGAGGGAGTAACTTCCTTTAAGGGGTACCGCCACATCACGCGAGCGGAGCTGGCTGCGGCGATCGAGGCAGCTCATAAACGCGGCTTGAAAGTGACGGGGCATCTTTGTGCTGTGGGCTTTCGTGAGGCTGCGGCCCTTGGAATCGATGACCTCGAGCACGGGTTGCTGGTGGACACAGAGTTCGTACCAAAGAAGCAGCCTGATGTGTGCCCGTCGTATGAAGAAACCAACCTGTCACTATCCAACCTCGACCTTTCCAGCGCGCCGGTTCGGGACATGATTAGAGATCTCGTAAGCCATCATGTCGCTGTTACCTCCACGCTTTCAGTTTTCGAAAGCTCCCTGCCGAATCGGCCACCACTCTCGCAACGCGTACTCGACGCAATGTTGCCGGAATTGCGCGTCGAATACCTGGCAACACGTGATGGTCTCATCGCCGGAGCTGAAAAGGATGGTGGGGTCAGCACTCGGTTGTTCGAAAAGGAGATGCAGTTCGAGCACGATTTTGCAAAATCCGGCGGCTTGCTGATTGCCGGCGAGGATCCAACCGGAAATGGCGGGAGTCTACCCGGATTCGGTGACCAGCGCGAGCTTGAATTGCTCGTGGAGGCTGGCTTTACTCCGGTTGAGGCGATTCAGATCTATAGCGCGAACGGCGCAAGTTGGTTGGGAGAGTCGGACCGAATCGGTACAGTCGCGCCGAACAGACTGGCGGATCTCGTTGTGGTTCGTGGTGACCCGGCAACGCGCATCTCAGATATCGAAAACGTGGACATGGTTTTCAAGGATGGCGTCGGATACGACTCCGCAAAGCTGATCCAGTCGGTACGGGGCGCCGTTGGATTGCACTGACCCCTATGGGCGCTCCCCTGGCTGCCTAACGCAACATGAAGCTGTTGCCATCCAAGATTTGCGACTGGCTCATTGGAACTGCTAAATCATTGAAAATAAATTGGCGGAAGCGAGTGGGGGTCGAACCCACCGGCGACGGGGTCACCCGCCGCCCGCCGGTTTTGAAGATCACCTAGTGCGTTCTGCCGCGTTATGAAAATCCTCTGAACATGGAACTATCACGTTTTTATCACAGCAGTTTCCGAGGCCCAAAAGAACTCAACATTTAGCAAAGCGTGCTCGTCAGCTCAGAGTCGCCCGAAACGCTTTCCGAATAGCACTTCGTGCGCCAGCAATCCGGTGCATTCTGACTATTGATCCGTCCCCACCGCAACAGATAGCGGTGTGATGGGCGCACTTGTTACTGTGCAACTACTGCAGTCTTACTACAGTCGTTAACAGCAACGAAGGATCAATGCCGCGTTTAGCATCTGGGAAGCCAACAGTTTGTGTGCAGCATCAAAGGTCCGCTTTCTAAGCGGCGGCCCGAGAAGTAGCGGACCGTACGGGCACGTGTGCATCCGGCAAATCGAATTCCCGTCCGCAGTCGAAGCAGACCTTGTATGTGCGGTGTTTGATGGTGAACACACGACTGAGGTGACGGTGCCGGCAGCCGAAGGTAAACTGGAAAATCCAAAGTAGTGGTTTCATAAATCCTGTGCGCGCTGGCGGCGTTCGCAACTTCCGTTGGCGTCCAACCATTCGAGTAGAGAGCGAACGCTGGCCCGAGCCAGGGCAATCGCGCAATCTGCGGCCCCATAGTAAATGTTGATCGTGTCGCCGTCGGCGTCCATCGTGTATCCACATGGGAATACGACATCGTCCACGTCGCCGTGGCGTTCGTAGGATGCCTCCGGGCCAAAGATCCACGAATCTCCTCGCAGCAAGCACTTTTCTGGGTTCTCCAGATCGAAAAGAGCCAGGCCCAATCGATACAAACAGCCGGAAGGCGTGTGCCGCACTCCGTGGTAGAACACGAGCCATCCTCGGGAAGTCTCGATGGGCGGCGGCGACAACCCGATCTTGTTTGCATCCCACCAGGCGCCACGGCGAGCTTCCAGCATGAGCCTGTGCCGGCCCCAATAGCGCAGGTCGGGAGAGTAGGAAATCCACATGTGCGCCCCAAGCGTGGTCATGGGACGATGAATCAGCGCCCAGCATCCGTCTATTCTCCGAGGAAGAAGCGCAGAGTCTTTGTCATCGGGCGGCATGATTACGCCGTAGCGTTCAAAACTGCGGAAGTCTTTCGTCAGCGCCAGAGATACGCCGGGGCCACCACGCGAATAAGAAGTGTAAGTGATGACGTATTGCTGTAGTTCGGGGACGAACGTGATGCGAGGATCTTCAATGCCCCAAATCTCTTCCGGATAGTTCTTCGGGTCGGGCATCAACGTGGGCTCATCGTCGACATGCCATCCATCGACGCCATTGCGGGAGCGCGCGGCGCAAAGATGCGACAGGCCGCGTCGATCTTCCACCCGGCAAAGCAGCAGGGTCGTGCCGTCCGCGAGCAACGTTGCGCCCGCGTTGAACACACTATTGATGGGGTATGGCCAATCCTTCTTCGTCAGGATCGGGTTCGTCGGATGGCGAAGAAGCAGTGGCTCAAAGCGTGTACTGAGAAGGCTCATAGATTTTTCTGCGGGCAGGGTCATGACGGGATTTCCATTTGGTCCGGCTCTTGCAACGAGCGCATTTCCAGCAGCGCCATCAAAAAAGATAGCGTCGATTCTGCTCCCTGGTTCTCATTGGCGCGGTCGGGATGCAGTCCGTCCCGGCAGCCGCCGGTTGCGGAATCATACAGAGGTAGTTGCAGATCGTTGTCGCCAAGGAACCAGTTGAAAGCCGACCAGGCTTCGTTTCGCCAGCGGCTGTCACCAGTTACGCGGTACGCCTGCCGACAAGCCGAAACCATGCCAGCGGCTTCGAGCGGCTGTTGATCGAATCGGGCCTTCTCACCATCCTGGTGATAGAAACCTTGCGAACCGATCGGAACAAAGTGGCGATTGATTTCGCAGTGTTGCGTGGTTGACAGCCAATCCAGTGATTCCAGGCCGGCGGAAACCATCCGCTCATCCGAGCAGGCCGAACCCACAGCCAGCATCGCCTGGGGTAGTCTCGCGTTGCCGTACGCCACAACATCCTCGAACCATTTCCAATCCGGCCTTCGAATTGACTCATACATTTCGAACAGCCGCCGGCCGAGGGCAGATCGTACTTTTTGCGCGTCGCGATCCCCGGGATACGAATTGAGGTATTCCTGAATTCCGAGCAGAGTGTAGGCCCAGGCTCGCGGACTGCTGAATTCCACCGCCACAGGGAGAGAAAACTCGAACAAACGCCCTGCGGCTCCTCTCAACCCTTGATCGCCGGGTCGCCCCAAAACCGTTCCCAGCGCCCACAAGGCGCGCCCGTGACAGTCTTCAGACCCCTCAGTTTCGCTCCACCGGCGATCGTAGCCGAGAAAGTTCCTGAACCTGCCCGTCGCTGGAATAAAAGCATGTTGCAGGAACGCCAGATACCTGATAGCCAGGTCTCGGGTCGCCGGACCTGAGACAGCCGAGTCACATCTCGCAAGTTGTTCGTTACCCGGTTGCTCGATGCCCGGTTGCTCGAGTTGCACCGTGAAGATGAGTGCACGGGCGTTGTCATCGGTGGTGTAGCCCTCCTCGCGATTCGGGATCGTGAATATCGAGTGCTGCAGGATTCCAGCGTCATCGGTCAGCCGATGAAAATGATCCAGTTTCAACTCAGGCAACTGATCCAGCGATTTCTTCGCAACACGAGCCGCGAACTGAACTTTTGGAGACTCCATTCGGTCGCTGCGCACCCGCGCGAAGCTTCCCATGTAGCCCTGCGCTACTCTTTTCCAGACCATTTCCCGCGCGAACGTGTAGGCGCGCTTCCGCATGGCATGGCGTATGGCGGGCGTATCCAGGAGTTCGATCGTCTTTTGTGCGATGGCTCCGGGATTCTGGAAGGGCACCAGGGCGCCGCGGCGATCGTCCAACAACTCAATCGCGTGCCAATAGGGAGTCGAGATGATCGCCTTGCCCGCGCCTAGGGCATACGCAAGCGTTCCCGAAACCACCTGCTCCTCATGGCGGTAGGGAGTGATGTAAATGTCCGCTGCGCCAATGAACTCAACCATCTCCTCGGGACTGACAAAACGGTTGTGGAAGATCACTTGCGCTTCTACTCCCATCTTCTTCGCCAGGGCCTGCAAACTGGCTCGGTACTTGTCTCCTTCGCGGCGGAGAATATGAGGGTGGGTCGCGCCTGCAACGATGTAAGCAACATTACTGTGTTTGGACAAAATCTGCGGCAACGCCTGAATAACGTTCTCGATCCCCTTGTTCGGCGAGAGCAGGCCGAATGTGACCAGAACCGCTTTCCCTTCCACGCCGAAGCGGTCCTTATAGAAATTTGGATCCAGGAATGGCAGGTCAGGGACGCCGTGCGGAATCATGTCGATCTTGCTGCCAGGCACTTTGAAGATTTCCTGCAGGAACTGGGACGAGAGCTGGCTCATGACGATGAGACGATCCGAAAGCTCTGCAATCTCTTCCATCACCAGCATTTGGTCAGGATTTGGCTCGCGCAGAACTGTGTGCAGCGTAGTTACTACCGGCATTTTCAAGCCGCGCAGCAGATGCAAGATATGGCTTCCGGCGGGACCGCCGAAGATTCCATACTCGTGCTGCAGGCATACCATATCGATGTTGTGGAAATTCAGGAATTCAGCGGCTTCCTGATACGACGTCACATTGTCCTGAGCGAGCGACCATCGCACCCGGGAGGGATAGTCATATCCTTCTTCCGTGTCGTTGACCGGGAGCGCCAACAGTCGAGCTGATCCGCACTCCGTCGATATGGCTGCGCACAGATCCGTGGTAAAGGTGGCGATCCCACAATGTCGCGGAAGATAATTGCCGATCACCGCGATCCGACTGGGGAGCGATGGCTTCCCCTGCGATCGTGCGCGCACCGCTGCCGCTTCGTCTCGTAACGCTGGACGCGCACTCACCACTTCCAAGGCGCCCTTGGGAAACACCGTATTCAGTAGCGACATTTGTTCCTAATCTGGTGAGAACATGGGCCGAAGAAAGCCATCTTCCCGATCGTTCTCCAGCGAATCACCGGCGCTTTGAGACCAAGGTGGCTGATCTAGACACTTTGGGCTCTTGGTTTGTGTTTGCATCCTGGGATGGATTTACCTCACTTCAGTATGCAACGGGAGTGAACTTGCGGACTGGTCAAAATTGACCATTCGCGCTGGTGGCGTCACACCGCACAGATGCGGAATTCTCACTCCACTAGGCCGTAACCTGCACGGGCACTAACTCCGGCATGCAACGGGAGTTTTGGATGGCCTTGACCGCGTCTTCGGCCGTGAATCTTCCCATCATCAGTGCCAGCTTGCGGTTGGTTGTCATCTGGACGGGAGTCCGATCAATCCGCTGCACGTAGGCAGGAGCGCGATCACCGCCATGATTCACTCTTACAACAAATTTGATGTTTGTCATGATTTCTCCTGTGCACTCGCGGTGAGAGAACAAACGGAAGGCGAGATACGCCGCCTCCCGTTCCTTCACCAACTGCCGATATTTAGGCGGCCTTGCCGTGGGCCTTGGCTTCGAGGGTCTTCTCGCTGCCAACATTTACCTTGATCTGCTTGGGCTTGGCTTCAGCCTTCTTGGCAAGGTTGATCTTCAGCACGCCCTTGTCATAGTGGGCGTTCACCTGCCCCGTATCTACCGAACTGGGCAGCGTGAACGAGCGGGTGAAGCTTCCGTACTGCCGCTCGACGCGACGGAAGTTCTCCTCTTTCTCTTCCTTCTCGATCTTGCGCTCGCCATGGACGGTAAGAGTGTTGTTCTCGATGTGGACATCAATGTCTTTTTCGTCGATGCCCGGCACTTCCATCTTCACAACAACGGTGTGCGCGTCTTCGTAGATGTCCACCGGCGGTGCGAAGCTGGTGGTTGTCAAAGCCTCTTCCGGGCCTTCGGGGTTGTACGACTCACGAACGAAGCGGTTTATGCGGTTTTGCATGGTGGCCAGATCACGGAGAGGTTCCCAACGGGTCAATAGCGTCATAGTGCAGTTCCTCCTTCGGGGGAAACTAAGAGGAAAATACTTCAGATGGGCTGACTTAGTTCAGAGGACCTGAATGAGTAAGAAGAGGTAGCTCGCTCATCTACGATGTTAGGCTTCTGTGCAATCGTTGTCAAACTGCGGGGCAGGATACGCTCCGCCAATACGTCGACACTTCTGACTGTTCCTGGCGTTGACCGCCGAGTGTGGCCTCCGCAACTAGAGCTGCACTTTCCCGTTGTGGCCGTTGCCCTTGCTGATGTCTTGCCCGTGGCCATTGCTGTTGCCGTACAGTACTTCGGTGACATGCGCGGTTGTCCTGATCCGGTTCATCTGTTCGTAAATGTATTGGCGCAGGTCGGCAACATCCAGCACACGGCTCCCATTGTTGAGGCGCGCGTAAGTCAGGTCTTCTCGTAAACCTTCAAGCACGGATAGCGCAATTTGCCTTTCGTTTGTGTACATAACAAACTCCACTGCGAGCAGCGCTTAGACGATTCTAGAATGCCTAATTTATGCACCACAAACTGTGCAATTTTGATCACTTTCTGAATTTCGTTCACTCGTTGGCGTCTCGAGACTACATCCCCTCGTAGCCCTCATACGGAGACTCCCGCACTACGCCGGCTTCTTGGGGCTTAGTTTGATCGGGTGGCCGATGCGGTTGTACCTCGAGGTGAATGGAGTGGTCACAATTGAACATCTTTTTGCCGAGCAACGCTGCATGATGTAGCCATGATAGCCAAGCGCGAACAAGCCCTGGCGGTTCGTTGTCCCACATGTGGCGCCAAGCCCGGAGAGAAATGTGAACTTAGCACTGGCCTGCCCCGCACAGAGCCGCATCGAGATCGGCGCTTAGCGGCCTCGGAAAAGTAAAGAGGAGAGAACATCAGGCGACCGCGGGCTGTTCAAGCCGGGATGCAAGGCGGTCGAAGACTTCGTTTATTACGGGAAATCAGCGCTCACCCTCTGGCCCATTCCGCACTGCGTTGGTACGTCTGGCGCGCTTCGGCGCTGTCAAGGTAGCAGCTCTCTTGCATATGCCGCGAATGGGCAGAAACGCTTACGTACGGCACGCCGAGGAAGCGCCTGGCAACTATTTCAGTTACCTCCAGGCCATTGAACTGTTGTTGCTTTACCTTCGCTAGAATCCGCTTCAAAGCGTTCTGGACCTTGGCGGCTCCGATAGAGCCAAAGAACATCACTTTGATTTCTGGCGCCATGAAGAAGAAATTCCATCCCGCAGCGTGGATCTTGCGATCAAAAGCGAAGCTGTCCAGGACCTGGAGTAGACTCCATTCCCCCGAACATGGTTCGCTCTCCAGCCCGAGAAGTTGCGTGATCCCAGGCCATTCCTTCATCAGAATCGCGCCGACTTGAATCATTGGTGGCATCTCTCCCCTGATCAGTACTGGTGTGATTGTCCGTTCTTTCGCAATCTCATTGTGAGGTCGGGGGCACAGCAGAACTGCTCGAAAGTGACCACTTTTGCTGAAAGTTACCGCGCAAGGGAAGGCATTGCGAAATGAGGACGCGCGCCGGATTCCTGTGGATTCGTCCCTATCGGGGACTATACTTTGCAGAGGATGAGACTCGTGTCGGCAGCCAAGAAAAACGGCGGTTTCGACCCCAGCACCTTCCTGGCGACGATTGGGGATGGCAGGAAGATTCTGTCGGTTCCGAAGAAGCAAGTCATTTTTGCGCAAGGGGACGGAGCGGACGCTGTTTTCTACGTTCAGAAAGGCAAAGTGAGGCTCAGCGTCGTATCCAAGATCGGCAAGGAAGCGACGATTGCGATCGTGAGCGAAGGGAACTTCTTCGGGGAAGGTTCATTGGCAGGTCAACTCCTGCGAATGGGTTCCGCGGCTGCCATGACCGATTGCGAGATTCTGCGGGTGGAGAAGAGGGCAATGATGGATGCACTCCACCGCGAACCTGCTTTCTCTGAAATGTTCGTAGCGTATCTGCTGGCGCGCAACATCCGCTACGAAGAGGACCTGGTCGACCAACTATTCAACTCCAGCGAAAAGAGATTGGCCCGCGTTCTTCTATTGCTCGCTCACTTTGGCAAGGACGGCATTCCTGAAACCGTGGTCCCCAAGATGAGCCAGGAAACGCTGGCCGAGATGGTTGGGACAACCCGCTCGCGGGTCAGCTTCTTTATGAACCGATTCAGGAAGCTGGGATTTATTCACTACGCCGGTGGCTCAGAAGGCGCGCTGCAGGTTCACAGCTCGCTGCTTAATGTAGTTCTGCACGATTGAGAGCCTCCACGAAAGCGGTGGTCAGGTGGCGAAGGTCGATCGCATCCGCAGGGTCCCATTCCATCGGCAACACATGACGGGCGCGTGCCGGCTCAGTCGCTTGGTCTTGCCGGTAGCCGCACGAGAGGCAAATCGCTCCTACCTGCCTGATGTCAGTCTCCTTCGAGATTGCATTCTCGCGAACTGCAAGCGACGCTGAAACCACCGGCCCATGACACTTGTCACACGAATACGCGGAGAGGTGAAGGTATTGTTTTCTCATGGTGTCGCCCCGATCAAGAAACTCGTGACAACTCAGATCCCTTTTACATACTGGTCTTTAGCCACGGGAACATCTGTTCACTATTGCTCGGTTCGTCCGACTCTCTCCACGCCATAACGTGCAGGCAAATTGTGGTCAAGATTGACCAGTAATCAGCAAGGTAAGACCTGATACTTGATCGTGGTCCATTCTCGACGGCTCGGAGACCATACAGGAGAGATTATGAAACGGCTCAAGATGCTCGCCAGTGTTCTGTTTGTCGCCATGATCTGTCTGCTCGCGGTGCCCGGAGTGGCAGCCGAACGGGCGACTCTACTGCCCGTGGGCGTTAGCTCTTTAGCGGTATTCATAACGCTCGGGTTGCTCTGCCTGGTGGTGGGCCTGGGTCTGCGGGCATTCTCGAAGCCGCCTACCGACTTGAGCATCAACCAGACCAAAAAGTAACTCAAGCAGGCTTGTTAGACCATTCCGAACATCCCCGTTAAGCCTTGCGCGAAGCTTGCAGACAGTTCCCTGCCTGTTTCCTGAAGCCTTTAAGCTGGTTTGAGCGCCTTGCCGCACTCCAGGCAACAGGTTTCGTAGCGCGGCGTGATGAGTCCACAGAATGGACACATCCGCTGGGACGCGAAATCGCCGCCGTGTGCCTCCATTCCAAGCATCTTCCTTAGCGAAGCAGCTATGAAAGCACGCAGACTGCGAACACCGACAAGGATGGGATGCAAGACGGGATCCATAGTCAAATTCCCCCGTTTCTCTAGATCGTTCCCGAGGACGGCGCCCAATGGTTACATGCGGCGCAAGCGACAACAATTGATGCCGAAGCGTGCCCAGAGGCCAGTCTTCCTAACCTGACAAGGTCACAATGACAGGTCAATCCTGGCAATTCTGTGCAAGATTGCTCGTTTTGCGGACCGATGCACCAGTCGTAGCCACCCGACACAAGGGTCGTATGAGGAGCACAACAGGCGCGAGCCGAAAGCGGCCCGCGCCCATCGTTAACTGTGAATGGCCGAGCTACAGTGCGACGCTGAGCGCAATGTTCACGCCTGGATAGCTCGGGTTACACAGGTAATACACGCCATCAATTTCGACAACAAAAACATCTTGGGTGTAGAGCCAGTTGCTGGGCCATGGATCAACGAATCCGAACCAGTAGCCGCCGTATTGGAAGCGGCGATCTCTGCGGTAGTCGTTCTCGCTGACACGAAATCTGTGCTCCCGCCCGAAGTTGGCCCGGAAGCGGTCGTCGGGGATGCGGTTACCATGGTTACCACCGGCACGCTGCTCCTGTTGGTCAGGCTTTGCCTGCTGTGGGCGTTGCTCCGGCTGCTTTGCGTTTTTCTCTTCCTGCTTACTGTTCTTGTCTTGCTGTTGCGCGTTCTTTTCTTCCTGCTTGGTGTTCTTCTCCTGCTGCGGCGCGGTTCTCTCCTCTTGCCTGGCGTTCTTCTCCTCCGGCTTGGCGCTCTTCTCTGCCTGCTTTTCGGGTTTAGCTTGTTCCGCTTTTTTCTCGTTTTCCTGAGCGGGCTTGGCTTTGTTTTCTTCTTGCTGGTCGCGCTGCTCCTGCTGGGCGTACGCCGGAACAGCAGCTCCGAGGGCCAGAGACAAAACTGCTGTGCTGAAAAGTCCAACTCGTTTCATGTGTTGCCTCCATTTGTATCGAATCTTAGGTAGCTTTTGTTAAACTGGGATCTCCTCGGCTGAAACCGAAGTTGTCGCTACACCGCTTACGTGCCGATGTGAATCCGGGAAAGAGAATGAAACAGCCCAAAAACATTCATGATCCACAGAACCACGGCAATCACCACGACGCCATTCAAAATTGATTTGATGGTTCCCTGCATGGGGATGAAGCGATTCACCAGCCACAGGAGGACACCCACCACGATCAGAACTTCAAGCAGTTGAATTAAAGGCATGATCTTTGACCTTCCTTGTTTCGTCGGCTAAATCTCACCAGCTAAGTTGCGCGGGCTAACGCCTCTCATCGGCCTGGAGGCGCTGCCTTGATTTCGATTCTCCGGAATGCTTAGAGTCAAATCGTGTTCACCGCAAGGTTTGGCGGCACACACGGATGAAGAGCTGATTGGCTCGTAGTCGCCCGCCGTGAACTGATCGGGCCACCGACAGCAGCTTAAGAATGAGAAGCGCGACTCAAAGGTCGCGGCTCGGACCCACAGTCAGTACAAGAAGAATGACAGGTCCGAAGTTGTGCGTCTGAGCAAGATAGCTCACATGTGAAGTAGAAGTAAAAGTAGCGATCAGACGGTAAGATCAAATCCCGGACACCTTACCGCGCATGATGGGGAATCGTCCCGGCGGACGTCCCGAGAAGGCTACTTCCGGCAATTCTGTGCAAACTTGCTCGTCTTTCGGACAGATGCGTAGGTCGCAGCCAAACGACAAACGGATAGCATGAGGCACACAACATTAAAGTGAGCAATTCAGACCAGCTATTCCTCGCTGCCGGGGCGATCATGATGCTAGAGACGAGCACTTCTTCTCTCTCTTTCAGGTCCTCTGAACTAAGTCAGCCATCTGAAGTCCTCTCCTCTTAGTTCTGCAAATCCGAAAGGGACAATTCATGAAAAAAGCAATGACAGTGCTGTTGATGAGCGCCCTGGGCCTGGTGGGAACTTACGCGTGGGCAGGCTCGGCCCGTGAAGACTCGGTCGCACGCCTGGATTCCTCCGTCGATGTTCTGCACGCCATCATGGCGACTCCAGACAAAGGCATCCCAGAGGAAGTGTTGAGCAATGCGAAGTGCATTCTCGTCGTACCAAACTTGATTAAGGGTGGATTCATCTTTGGCGGCAAGCACGGACGCGGTGTGGCGACGTGCCGTACCGCTGAAGGCTGGAGCGCTCCCGCATTCGTGTCGGTGGGCGGTGGAAGTTGGGGATTACAAATCGGAGTCGAGGACGTGGACCTGGTCATGCTGGTCATGAACGACCAGGGTTTTCAGCATCTTCTCTCCAGCAAGTTCGAACTCACCGGTGAAGGATCAGTCGCAGCGGGCCCAGTTGGCCGTCACGCTTCCGCCGGAACTGACTGGAAGATGAACACTGAAGTGCTGACCTACTCGCGCTCGAAGGGCGTGTTCGCCGGCCTGACGCTGGAAGGGGCGGTCGTGGAGCAGGATAACGACTCCACTCGCGCGATTTACGGCAAGCACATGATGTTTCGCAACATCCTTTCTGGTAAAGCGACGACTCCCCGAAGCGCAGATTCATTCCTGAAAGCTGTGTCCGAGGCAGGCCAACAGGCCAAGATTGCCGAAGCAAAAGAAGACCAGAAGTAATTGCATCAGGAAGATGGCAGCGACTTTCGTGGCTGACCGGAGCTGCATCCTGGCTCCGGTCAGAGCTACAAAAAATATGGACAGTTTGTCATCACGATGTGGCCCCTATCTTCCCGTCGCAGAAGGCGGACAACATGAAAGCTGGTTTCCAGAAATATCTTTGGGCACAAGTAGCTTGTCTTAGTCTCGGCACGATTTTGGCCTTCGGTCAGTCCTCCGGCTTTGCGCAAAATCTCGAGGCCTGCAAGGCCGGCCGTGCAGCCTGTGATCAGTCCAAGTTGAGCGCCGCGCAGTCAACAGACGTCGCCCTGACCAGCCACGGGCGAAACGTTGTGAACTGCCGGAACGGCTACGACTCCTGTGACCGTTCAAAGCTGACGGAACCGGAGACGATTGCGTTGGCCGTGGCCGATCACCAGCGGAATGTGACCGACTGCAACGACGGGATGCAGTCCTGCGACCGCTCCAAACTGACCCCGTCTGAAGCCCGCGAGATGGCCGTAGGGCAGCAACAGCGCAATCTCGCCGCCTGCAAGGATGGAACGGGCGCCTGCGATCGCTCCAAACTGACTCCGGCGGAAACCGAGGGAGTGAACAGCGCCAGGCGCGAGCTCAATGCATCCGACTGTGAGAATGGCTCTGGACTATGTGACCATGCCCAGTTGACTGCTTCGCAAACCCAGGAAACGGCCGCTGCGCAACACCGGCGCAACGCCCAGAATTGCGAGAACGGCTGGGACGAGTGCGACCACTCCCAACTTACTCCGTTGGAAGCGAAACAAACAGCTGACTCAGAACACCAGCACAACCTCTCCGCCTGTAAGGACAGCGAGGCAACCTGTGACTACGCCAAACTGACTCCCGCAGAAGCCAAGATCCTGGTCGATGCCGAGCATAAGCGGAACTACGCGGCTTGTCTGAAAGGGTACGGCTATTGCGATCCGTCCCGGCTCACGGTTGAGGAGGCTCGCACGATCCACCCTGACAACTGATCCTCCAGAGCGGGAGGAAACGTTCCTTGTGCAGGAGCTTATGATTCAACGAGAGTGTCCACACTGCAGTAGCGAACTGGTGAGAGCCAGGCGCGCCGATCAGCAATCGATGCCAGTAATGGCACACGTTGCATCTCCTGGCTGGCGTTGCCACGTTTGCGGAGGCGAGTTCACCACAGAGCAAATCCGCGATAGCAAAAAGGCTAAATCCACGGCAATCCGCACGTATAGGCTTGCCGGTCGATCCGCGTGCGGCATGGCTTCCCCAAAGTGAGGTAGCGCAAACTCGCAACCTTGGTTTTTGAGGAAGATTGGTCTGGCGGCACGGGATATTCATCCCGTTTTCAATTTTCGGCCCGGCGTCGATGCTGCACCGGCCGCTCTTAAAGTGAAGGGAATCCGTCGATCTGCGGTTCAAGCCCGTGCTTCGCGACAACTTTAGTCGCGGAAGTGTTGAGGGAATTCATTTGTTAAACCGATGTCTGTCATAGCGAAGCTTTGAAAGCCCAGTTTCAGCGCCGGGGAATCAGCTTGCAGGCGGTAGTCGTTTTTCGTTGAGATTCACAAACAGCGGGTCCACAAACGGTTCATGAGTTCACCCTGACGTAATGAACGCTCGTTGCACAAGGGGCGGTGGACCGTATCACACGCGCCCGTAAGGTCGTCGGCGATCAGAATGCATTCGACATTTGCCGATTCACCTGCCACTGATATGGCCACAGGATAGATTCGTCACAAATCACACTGGCCTTCTGCGGGTGATCTTGAACGTGAAGGCGTAGTCACACGGTTTGCTCTTTGGAGTTTCCACTGCAAGCCCCTCCTTTGTCATCTCCCACTTCAGGTCCTTTCCGTCGCCGAGCATGGTGATCGAAACGATTTCATTCGGATACAACCCAGCCCAAGTTCGCCCTCGGGGCGCGAGACTCTTGATCACCGCCTTCTCGCCTGGCCAATCGAGCGCAATGGCATACAGAACGTCGGGTTTAGCGGTGAAACGGATGTCTTGCGCCGTGTATTTCATATCGTTGCTCTCGTTAAACGAGCCGGCTTTTTCAAGCTGAGTCGGTCCTTCTGCCGCAATCAGCCACGGAGTAGTGTCGTAGATCGCTTCGCCGTTGATCTTCAGCCACTCGCCGAGTCCGCGGAGCCGATCCTTGGCCTCGTCTGGGATGGTACCGTCCGGCTTCGGACCCACGTTAAGCAGCAAGTAGCCGTTCTTGCTGACACGATCCACGAGGTTGTCCACCAAGTTATCGACAGACTTGAAACCGGAAGCAGGACAATATCCCCAAGACCCCTGATCATCGACAGTGGAGTCTGTGATCCAATCGTTGTAGGTTAGTTCGCGTTCCTGACCGAGTTCCAAATCAAGAATGCCGACCATGGGGACGAGGTTATGCTTCTTGTAGGTCACTACCACGTCCTTTTTTCTCTGCGCTGCTTTGTTGTAGTAATAGGCCAGGACGTCCTTCTTGTAGCTTTCATGCGCCAGTTCCAAACCGAAATCGAACCAAATCAGGTCAGGATCGTAGTTATCGATGACTTCGATGATTTTGCCTTGCCACCGGTCGAGGTGCTCCTTGGTAGGCAGAGCATAGGGTTCGTGTATGAACCCATACAAACCTGAGTAGCGAGGATCGGAGCTGTCCAAACGCTTGTCAGTGGTTGGAAAAAAGAACCAGTTTTCCATGTGATGAAAAGCGGTGACAAACTTCATGCCCTGGCCCTTGATTGATTTTGAAAGTTCGCCCACAATGTCTCTCTTGGGGCCCATCTTCGCGGCGTTCCACTCCGAGTACTTTGTATTCCACATCGAGAACCCGTCGTGGTGCTCGGCGACGGGGCCGGCAAACCGGGCACCTGCACTCTTGAACAGCTCTGCCCACTCGTCGGCGTTGAACTTTTCCCCGGTAAACTTAGGAATCAGATCCTTATAGCCGAACTTCTCCAAAGGACCATAGGTCTCCTCCCAATGTTTCCGCTCCGGCGAATCGGGTTGCCAGTAAACCTTATTGACGTACCAGGTAACGTTCTTGCCGACTCCGTGTACAGCATAAACGCCCCAGTGGGTGTAGATTCCGAACTTGCTGTCTCTCAGCCATTGCGGTGAGGGCAGGGTTCTCAGGGAATTCCAGGTAGGTTGAAATTCACCGGAATTCCTATTCCGGCCAGTCTTCTTCGCGGCGGCATTCTCGACTAACGGGAGTGGACTATTTGCGAGCAGGGATCCTGCTGAAATGGCACAGCCAGCGGTCAATAGACGTCGCCTTGTGAGGCTCATTGGTTCGATTTCCCCCTTATCGCCGAACACTACGAAGAGTCGCCATTGGTTCAGCCACTTATCGCACAGGATGGTAGTAGCGCTGGCCTCGAGTGTCAAGGCTTTTTCGCCGAGCGAGCAGAGGGTTCGATTGCACCCATCTTTCACGCGCGAAGCAGAGAAAGGCGAGCTCTCGAATAGTTGGTCCGTCCATTGGACACTGATTAGGTCGTCGTTAAGCCGTTTTGAAAAATGCAAGCTAGAGCGTGAACGCTACTTTGCAACTGCAAACTCGACAGTCGTTGGCCTCGACGATTCCATCGCCAGCCATACGACAAGGTCACTGCCTTCCAGGTGGGGCACAAATCCGTAGCGGAAATTCGCTCCACGGGAGACTGGCTTGCCGTCGATACTCAGTTTTGGTTCCGCATCTCCCCAGTTTTGTACGACAAACGCCGGGTTCAGCAACGGCGAGTCGGAACTTGCTTTGAGCAGAAACCGGACCTGGGAAGCCGACGAGTGAGATTCACGAACGATGACGAATGCACGCTGCGTCGGGTCGTAACCCTGGTTCTGAAATCCCGACCCGACGAGCTCCACGCTCGGCGGAGAGAGCCAGGATTTCGCCAACGGAACAAGCTCTGCGGCAGTCTTCGTGGTCAGTCCATGCAGCAGAATCTTCGTCATCGAGTTTCCGGTCTGGGTGTACGGATCCCAATAGATATGTGACAACGACGAATGGGACGGCCGGTCCGGAGCCACTGCGGAAATCCCGCTCGATCTTACCTGCGCCACCGGCCAGTGGTTCCACCACTCGAACATCGAGTAGGTCACCTCTCCGGTATACAGCTGCATAGAGGAATTTGCCGGCGAAACGATCTGGAATGGTTTCCAGTTCGACTTGAGATTCACCACTTGAATGTTGGGGTGCTCCGGCCTATCCATGTTTTTCAGAGGAGGACCTTTTTCCCAGGAATAAACCGCCGTTTCCCCCTTCATGTTGCCGATGGTAAGGGCGTCGGGCCGGATGTTGTCCTCAGGTCGAGTGCCAGCACCATTGATAACGATCGTTTCCTGGAATTCGTGCCAGTTCTTGAAATTCGATGTCCAGAGCACTTGTTTGCGAACCGCCACTCCGTCCGGGTAGATGGTGAAATATTCGTCCGCCCAGTCGGTCCAGCCTGTGGTTGGATCCGGGTTCGCGCACGTGTAGTTCACGACTTCGCAGAGCCCGTATCGCCAATGAACTACCGCACGCGCGTCCGTGTTCTCGATGATGCGGACGTGGGAATACCGGTTCTCTTTGTCGGACATGGGTTCGCAGTCTTCGCCACCCGGACAATCGACCTTGCCGCCTGTTTCCAGGAACTCGTCGGTGTACCACCTGTTATTCTCGGTGACCCAGTCGCCGCCATAGTTCGTGCCTTGCCAGAAGACCATGCGGATGGGAGCCTGATCGAACCGCACTACGACGTCAGAGTTGGGGGCGACGCGGCGCGGCTCGTCCCACATATCGTCGTACTTCAGGGTGGTGTAGAAAGCACCGAATCGCCCGATTCCGGGTGGACCTGACGGCAGAACCGGCCAGGGCAATACATTTCCACTTGGCGGGTGGACATCGGCGTATGCTTTAGCGATCTCCGCTGCCGTCAGGCTGCGGTCGTAGATGCGCAACTCATCGAGAATACCGTCGAACGAATATCGAACCGGAATTTTGGGATGAATCCACTGCGCCGGGAGAACCGGATCGCGAACTCTACCGATGACCAGATCTTCCCGTTCGGCGGGGCTCAGACTTCCCTGCAGAGGCAACTCTCCCACTAAGGCCCCGTCCAGGTAAATCGCCATTCCTTTTGCCGGATCGTAACTACCGGCGACGTGCGACCACTTTTTCAGAGGCAGCTGAGACTTCGAAACCAGACACCACCACTGACCGCCAACTGCGACTTTTAATCCGAAGTGGCCGAAAGAATCGATTCCAAAAAAGTAGCCCGCTTGTTCCTCGCGTCGATGCTCCACGATCGGGACCCAGTTCCATGGATAGGTGTTGACCGCCACCCAGGCGTCCACTGTGACACCTGCAGTCGTTGGTGGGACGCCCTTGTAACTGCGAGTGATGATTGTGGACTCCCCGTCAAATCGCAGGCCATTTCCGGAGACACCACTCACCCAGTGGAACAATCCGCCGATGGCATCATCCGTGCCGCTGACCGAATCATGGGCTACCCGTCCGCTGGTCTCATTGAAAGACCATTCTGCCACCGGACTGTTGGTTTGTGCGGAGATGTAGGTTGGAATAAAGATCAAAAGCGGAACTGTTATCCGCACTATTAGTTTCATGGTCGACCTTTCACGGTTGCTCATTCCGGAGGCACTCGGAATTGGGGGCGACGCGCGCTCAGATCCGGATGGAATAGACCTTGATTGGGTTTGTTTCAAGAATGGCATGCTGTTCATCACCGGAAAGACGGCTAACGTAATCAGCCTCCAAGTTAATCACCGAAGCATAGTCTCCCGCCAAAGTGCATACGGGCCAATCCGAGCCGATCATTAGTCGAGCAGGGCCAAATGCGTCAAGCACAACATCGAGATACGGTTCGAGATCCTGGGCTGTCCATGAATTCCAGTCCGCCTCGGTTATGAGCCCAGAAATCTTGCAAACAACATTGGCAAAGCCTGCCAGTCGTTTGAGGTCACGGGCCCAAGGCTCGATTTCCCTGGCTCTAACGGGAGGTTTCGCAATATGGTCCAGCACGAACAATTGGTCTGGAAATCGTTTCACTACATCGCACGCGATGGGAAGATGCCGAGGGAAAAGAAGGAGGTCGTAAGTTAGCCCGAATCGCTTCAACTGACTCAACCCACTAAGAAAGCCCTTTCGTAACATGAACTCGTCATCCGGTTCGTCGTGGACGACGTGTCTGACACCGCGGAATTTCGGGTGTTGAGTAAGCAGCTCAAGCTGCTCAACCGCGCGTGCGCTACAGAGATCAACCCAACCCACCACTGCGCGAATGAAAGGATACTCGTCCGCGAGTTGCAGAAGCCAAGTACTCTCTTCGAAACATTGCCGGGCCTGTACTGCAACCGTGGCACTGACACCAGCATCGTTGATGAGTGGCAACAAGTCGACCGGCAGGTGATCCTTACGGAGCTTGTCCATGCCAGCGGCCATCCATACGTAATCTCGATCGTTATACTTCCAGAAATGCTGGTGGGTATCGATTTTCATCGTAGCCCCAAGTCCCGACCCCGCTAGGCGGTCTGCCTTTCCGAAAAGAATCCGCGTAAGACGAAAGGTTCCGAAGTTGCGTTTATGTTTCTCAGCGACGCTTGACCTCAGGCTCAGCGGAAGATGTAGTACAGAACAGCGACCACCAATGCGAGGACCGTTGCGATTAAGCGTGGGTCCCGCACGCCTTTGAACGGTTCCTGAGTGACGGCGGCCAAGGGGTGGTCCCAGGTCAGGCCATCTACCGATTCGGGCGCAGGTGCCGGCGTGAGGAGGGTGACCACAACATAGATGACGCTACAGATACAAAACATCCACCAGGCTTGCATCATGAAAGGTATGCCCCAGCGATGAGTAACTATCTTCTCCACGCCGAACGCCGGAAGATCCAAGATGAACGCCGTCGCTCCCATTGCAAAGCCGGAAATCAGCGTGTACAGCGAAGCCTGCTTGGTGCCTCGGCGCCACAGCACGCCCCAGAGAAACACGACCGTGATCGGCGGCGCCAAGTCAGCTGCAATGGCATTAATCGCTTCGAAGATGCTCGAATATCGTCCACCTTGAGTTGACCAGGCCATAGCCAGCAGCATGACGACAACTGAACTGACACGGCCAATTGTCACCTGGGCACGGTCGGATGTGCTGGGTCGCAGCCGTGCCACTATATCAACCGCCACAAGGGTTCCAATGCTGTTGAGAGCGGCTGCAACTGCGCTCATTAAGGCCGCTAGAACTGCTGCGGTGATCAGCCCCCGTACTCCTGTCGGAATCAATTGCTCAATGAGCACTGGTAGTGTTTGGTTGCTCTCGCTCCCAATGATGTCGTGAAACAGTACATATGCAATGACGCCAGGCAGCACGAGCAGAAATACAGGCAGAATCTTGAGAAACCCGGCAAAGAGGGGACCCAATTGAGCATCTTCTGAGCTGCGCGCCCCTAACACTCTTTGAACAATAGTTTGGTCTGTGCACCAATACCATATCCCGAGAATCGGGTATCCAAGCAGCACGGCATACCAACTCAGACCTGCGGAGTCGTGCGTGTGTAGCATCGACAGTTGTTCCGGCTTCGTGGCGGCCCTAAACTGTTCCACTGAATGGATCCCGTGCCCAGGCAGTGCCGCCAGAGAGAACGCTAAAATCAACAACGCCCCCAGTATCAGGATCACAGTATTGACGGTCTCAGTGATGACTACGGCTCGCAGACCGCCAAGCACGGTGTAGATTCCGACGACTGTGGAGATGATCACGATCGATGTAACTACATTGATGCCAAAGAAGCGGTGGAAAACTGCTGCACCGGCGTACAAGCTCATCCCAATGTGGATAAATAAGGCTGCGACAATTGCCATGAAAGCTAAGAATGAGCGCGACGCGGGACTGTATCGGCGCTCCAGAAATTCCGGCAAAGTTGCTATGCGGGTTCGAAAATAGAATGGAGCGAACACGAGCGATAAGAGGATAAGCGTGTACGATGCCATCCATTCGAAGTTCCCCCAAACGAGGCCTTCGTTGTAGCCAGACGCAGTAAGCCCAACCAGGTGGATGGTTGAAATATTGGATGCAAAGAGCGCCGCACCGACAAATGGCCAGGACAGTGATCGGCCGGCAAGAAAGAAAACGTTGCCCGTTATTTTGATTCGCCGGACTGACAATAGACCAACGGTCAAAATGCCGAACATGTACGCCAAAATAATCGCTACGTCGAGAGCTGGAATTGTAAGAGTAGGCTGCATCGCAGAGCTCATTCAATAAATCCAAACACGAGCAATTGATCGTTGGCTGACCAGGACGATTGATGTCCACGCGTGATAGTTCGCGACGTTTGGATGGGCCAATGCGAGGGCGAACTCTACCACTCATGAATTCCTAATGTCAAGGATTTCTGGACAAGGTCATATATGTTTGACCCTTTGTATTGGTGGTCTCCCGAAAACCATCAAGATGCGACTTCTCGGCACGACTGAGACGGCTTGACCGATGATGGATCGTGTTTTACAATTCGCCACGGCGTATGGTTGGACCAATACAAACTCTCCGATTAGGCGTGGTGCGAGGAATCCTCTTATGAGAAGAATTCTACTGAATGCTCCGGGCGAGTTTGTCGACGTCATAGTTCCACGCCCGGTGCCTTCCAGTGGGCAGGCCTTGATCCGAGTTCATCGAGTCGGGGTTTGTGGAAGCGATTTTCATGCTCTTGCGGGAAGGCACCCAATCTATACGTACCCACGTGTGCTGGGTCACGAACTTGCCGGCGAAATAGTGGAAGTGCCCGAGAACGCACGAGGACTCCGCCCGGGTGATAGATGCGCCATCGAACCGTACATCAGCTGCGGCCACTGCCGCACTTGCAAAATGGGAAGAACGAACTGCTGCGAGCAGCTTCGCCTGCTCGGTGTACATGTCGACGGAGGCATGCAGGGATTCTTGGGCGTCGCGATCGAGCTATTGCACAAATCGGATTCGCTGTCGCTTGATCAACTCGCGCTTGTCGAGACGTTGGGAATTGGTGCTCATGCCGTTAGGAGAAGCCAGTTGCGGGCAGGTGAAGAGGTACTAGTCGTTGGGGCCGGCCCCATCGGACTAGCGGTGAGTCAGTTCGCCAATGCCATTGGCGCGAAAGTGGCAATCATAGAGATCAACGATTGGCGCAGGCGCTTTGCACAAGAACTGGGTGTAGAAACCCTATCTACTCCGGATGGAAGATTGGCTGACGTAGTATTCGATGCGACGGGTAGTGCCACCTGCATGGCCGATGGGTTGAACTATGTTGCTCCGGGAGGGCGGCTTGTGTTCGTGGGCTTAACGCGTGATCCAGTGCGAATAGATGATGCGCTGCTACATCGGCGTGAAATCACAATTCATGCGAGCCGAAACAGTTGTGGACAGTTTCCATCTATTATCCGCATGCTTGAAGACAAACAGATCGATACCGAGCCTTGGATTACTGATCGACTCACCCTTGACGAAGTGCCTGCGCGGTTCAAAGACCTCTCCGAAAAAGTTGGAATGATGAAAGCGGTTGTGGAAGTACGAGAGAGCGATGGATAGATGCTGCCGGGTTCGAGTTTCAGTATTGCACTCGCGGGTTTGCGGACACCTCAGTACTCGGTGCCCAGAATCGAGTGTTGCGAAGCAGATGCGTTGCGGTTGTTAGCATGGTTGTGAACAGCTGCTCGCACCTCTTCAGCGCGTGACACGTGGTTGCGCAGTTATCCAATGCAAGATTGAGCTTCCTGTGGAATACAGCAATCTTGGACGCACCGGGATGAGGGTCTCCCGGCTGAGCTTCGGGGCTTCGTCTCTTGGCGGTGTTTTCCGTTCTGTCGATGAAAGTGAAGCTATCAAGGCCGTCCACGTGGCGCTCGAATGTGGAATTAATTACTTCGACGTGGCACCGGCGTATGCAGGCACAGTCTCTGAGACTGTTCTGGGGAAAGCATTGGGTGGCGTCCGACGTGATCAGTATTATCTCTCGACGAAAGTGGGCAAGTATACCAAGCCTGGCTCTTACGGCGAGGACACACTCGACTACTCACGGAATCGAATTCGCAAATCGATTGACGAGAGCGCTGAACGCTTGGGCACTGACTATTTCGATCTGATTCACATCCACGATATCGAATACCAAGGGCGAAAGCAGACGGAGTGGGCTCTGACGGAAGGCTACGAGTCTGTACTGGAGTTGAAACAGGAAGGGCGGATAGGCGGTGTCAGCTTCGGAATCTACCCGATAGATCTCTGGGTGAGAATTTTCTCTTCTCTCAACGTCGATGCCGGCCTGGTCCACAATCATTACTGCCTAAACGACACGCGATTGACAGAACTGTTGCCTATTGCCAACGCTAAGGGAATTGGAATTATCAATGGTTCTCCGTTCGGCAGTGCCTTGTTGACAGACCGTGGACCCGCGGATTGGCATCCTGCAGGGGCTCAGGATCGAGCTACTTTCAAAGCGGCGGCCGATTTCTGCCGAAAGCAAGGAACTTCCATCGCGAAAGTGGCACTGCAGTTTGCCAGCCAAAACCCTAAGATTTTGACTACTCTCTTCAGTTCCGCCAGTTCTGAATCAGTACGACGTAACGTTGAATGGCATGAGGAATCGTGTGACCTGGGACTCACTGCAGAGGTGCAAAAGATTCTGGAACCCGTGCGCGACAAACAATGGGAATATTAGCCAGCTGCGGAGAACCCAGGTGGCGGCACGGCTTTGGGAGCCGTGCCTTGAAGCCTTCAGGGGATGGCAGCTCATCAGAATCGGCAAGAGACATATCCGTCAGTGAGTCGCTGTACCAATTGTGTGAATCTCGCTAAAATGAAAACTGCTCTCTGTTTGTTTGTCGAAGAACAAGGTCGCAATTGTTGTCGCGCATATGACAACTTCCGTACAGACTCGGCGCAAGGCACCGGCCGACACCCGGATTACGGCCAAAATACTCGAGAAGATTAAGCGCCTTATCTCGACCGGGGCCGTCGCACCTGGGGGAAAGTTTCCCCCTGAACGTGAACTGGCGAAGGAGTTCGGCGTAAACCGCGCTTCGTTACGTCAGGCCCTCAAAGTACTTGAGATTATGGGCGTGCTCATCCAAAGGGTCGGCGATGGGACGTATCTGAGCGCCAGCGCCGAGTCGACCCTCAAGGAGCCAGTTGATTTTCTCATCCTCCTAGACGACCTTTCCCATCATGAACTGTTCGAGACCCGCATGATTGTCGAACCGGAACTCGCGGCGCGGGCGGCCCAGCGCGCCAGCGCCGAGGACCTGATCGGGCTGCGAAAGGCGATTGTGGCGATGGAGAACTGCCGTACGAACCAAGAGAGGTTGGATGCGGACCTTGCGTTTCACGAATGCATTTTTCGGGCCAGCGGGAATCGTATTTGTCACCTGCTCTTCAAAGTAATCCACCGCAACGTACTGACTAGCATGTCGCAGCTTTCCAAGCGCGTTCCTCTCGAGCGGCCGCTGACCTTTCACAAGCGAATCTATGCGGCAATCCAAGAGCGGAATTCGGAAGAAGCGCGCCGCCAGATGCTGGATCACATTGCCGACACCAAAGCGCTCCTGACGTCAGCGAGCGGGTAATGCCAGGGCCAAAATCTGCCAACGCCGCAATGGCAGGACAAACAAACCTGCATCAAGTTCTCGGTGGATCAAAGGACCATCCAATCTGTCGCTAGCCAATCATTGATCTTTTTTTGCTGCACCCCATCTCTACACAGTATCGCTCGCGGCTCTCCGTCAGGCCTTGATTATCTTCGCCCCAGTGTGTACGATTTGGTCCGTCCATTGTCGCATCAAAATCCATGCGCAGACGAGAATTCTTGAAGCTAAGTGGCGGTGCGACGTTTGCTGCGGCGACCGCCCGTGTTAACCCTGATGCTCTTGCGGCTTTAGCAGCCGGCCAGCCGCGCGAAGCCGGCTGCTTCTACGTTTCACCTTCCGGCAACGACCATCATCCGGGCACTGCAGCATTGCCGTTTGCCACTCTGCAGCGAGCGCAGCAAGCGGTCCGGGAGTCAAAGAGAACTTCTGTTTCCGCCAGGGTCGTGATCCGCGGGGGCACCTATTACCTGAAGAGTTCGCTCGTATTTGGATCTGAAGATTCGGGCAGCGAAGCTCCAGTCATCTACTCCGCTGAACCCGGCGAATCGGTCACCATCAGCGGCGGCCGCAAATTGTCCTGCAACTGGTCGACATACAAGAACGGGATTGCGATGACGCGGGTCCCAGCGGGATTGGAGTTTACTCAGCTCTTCGTTAATGGAAAGCGTAAAATCCGCGCTCGCTACCCAAACTACGATCCCTCCGATCCTGGAAAGTCCGGATACATTTACGCCGCAGGTCCGATCGCGGCAGGCACGCGGAACCCATTCGCCGGGCCGGACGAAGACATGACTTTTTCCACCCAGGCTCCCCGAGGTATCCGCTTCGATCCCGCCACCTTCACAAAACAAAAATGGGCAAATCCTGAGGACGCGGAGATCAACATTTTCCAGGCGGCCTATTGGGGGAACCTGCAATGGAAGATAAAGGGTATAGACTTTGACACCAATTCGATCTGGTTTGGGGACGGCGGTCAGCAGATCGGCGCCAAATGGAGCTATGGTCCGGCGGTTCTTAACCAGCACTCACGGTTCTTCATCGAAAATGTATTCGAGGAATTGGATACGCCCGGGGAGTGGTTTCTCGACAAAAAGAAGAGCATCCTCTACTACTATCCTGAGCCAGAGGCCGATTTGCAGGCCGCTGTGATTGAAGTTCCTGTCCTCGACCAAACCATACGATTTAGCGGCACACAAGAAAATCCCGTTCACAACATTTCCCTGAAAGGTTTCCGCATCGCCCATACTGCGACGACTTACCTCAAGCCCTACGACGTCCCATCCCTAAGCGACTGGGCAATTCACCGCGGCGGCTCCGTTCTCGCAGAGGGAACGCGAAACTGCTCGATCGAGGATTGCTGGTTCGACGCCGTTGGCGGCAACGCCGTGTTCGTCAACAATTACAACCGGGGTTTTTCGGTGATCGGCTGCAAATTCACTCAAACCGGCGATAGCGCCATTTGCTTTGTGGGCGACGTGGAAAAAACTAACGGCACGCAGCGTGCCTTCCCCTACGAATGCCAGGCCAGCAACAATCTCATTCACGACTGCGGCTTCTACGGGAAGCAAATTGCCGGAGTCTACATCTCTCGCGCCAAGCGGATTACGGTGAGTCACAACCTTGTTTTCAATATGCCGCGGGCTGCGGTCTGCATCGGGGATGGAACCTGGGGCGGCCACGTCATCGAGTTCAACCAGACCCACGACACGGTTCGTGAAACCAGCGACCACGGCCCGTTCAATGCGTGGGGACGCGACCGCGGGTGGGCGCTGGCTCAATCCCATGGGCCCTACACCGCGGACCGTAGCTTGGATGTCTGGGAGGCCCTGGTTGATGCCATGGAACCTGTGATCGTCCGCAACAATTTTTTCGACGAGAGATCCGGCTGGGGACTCGACCTCGACGATGGCGCCTCGAACTATGAAATCTACAACAATATTTCGGTCGGCGGCGTCAGCATGAAGTTGCGCGAAGGGGCCTATCGCAAGGTCCATAACAACATCTGGTACTTGTCAAAAGGCGCGCCCTGCTTCCACGTGGGAAACAATTTCAATCACGACCAGTACTTCAACAACATTACGGTGATGGATCCCGGAAATACGAAGTGGCCTGATGGCTTTCCGTGGTGGCCGCAGATGATCTATTCGGTAATCGCTCCGCCGTTGGTGGGACCGTGGCTCGAAAAAATCGATAACAACTGCTTCTATTGGGTGAACGGAGAATTCCAAGCAGTGGTCGATCAGTTACGGTCAGAAGGGGGTAAGCGCAATCCGCAGCGTTACGACCTTGCAGGATGGCAAGAGCTTGGCTTCGACCAGCATTCGGTTTTTGCCGATCCACTTTTTGTCGACCCCAAGAACCACAACTTCCAGGTCAGGCCAGAATCGCCAGCGTTGAAAATAGGCTTCAAGAACTTCGAAATGGGCAAGTGGGGATTGACGGACAAATTCCCCGAGCAATGGCGCGAGCCGAAAAGCTAGCACCGTGTACACAGTGGGGAGGACCTATGAAGAAAATTATGGTGGCAACACTCGCCGTCGCGACCGCAGTTTGTGCCGCAGGACTCTACTCTCACAGTCAGGCCTCGCATGTTCGGCGCGTCGGTATGGTCATCGGAATCAAATCTGACCAGATAAGCGCCTACGAGGCTTTGCACGCCGCTTCGAACGCCGGAGTTCGTGATTTGCTGACAAAATACCACATGCACAACTTCTCAATTTTTATTCATCAACTCGACGACGGGAAGTACTACCTGTTTGGCTACTACGAGTACACCGGAACGGACTTCGAAACCGACATGGCTAAACTGTCGGCCGAGCCCCGCAACCAAAAATGGCTTTCAGTGACGGATCCTTTGCAGATTCCGCTCTCTGGCGAGAAATCCTGGGCGAAGATGCAAGAGGTCTATCACAACCCTTAGAGGTACGAGAAATCAGCCAAGCACGCCGAACATTTCAAAGATTGCGCAGAACGCGATCTAGCGGCGTAGCGACGGGCCTTGAGCTTGTGAAATGCCGTCCGTCTCGTGAGGGTGGCCGCCACAGCGTCAAAACCCCGCGGGGAGACGCACAATGATCCAGCCACTCATGGCGCTAGCCCCTGGGCACTCCCACTTCTCTCTCAACCTGATTCGGCGGTCCTGCGGGCGAGATATGAAATCACTTGACAGCAAAAATGTGATAGTGGTAGCGTTTGCGGTCGTGACATGGCTGGACCAATCTACCGCACGTCTTTTGGAAGTGCAGCCCGCGAAGGGGGTTAGAAAATGCGACTAGTGAATCGCGCATTCTTGAAGACTCTGATGGTAGTGTTCGTCTCGACTGGCTTGTTCGGCCAAACATTCACCGGTCATGTCAATGACACATCTGGCGCGGCCGTGGCAGGGGCAACCATCACTATCCACAACCAACTGACCAACGTCGACACTCCAAGCAAGACGACGAACGCCGGGACCTATACCGCCCCCTACCTGAAGCCCGGCCTCTATTCTGTGAGTGCAGAGATGACGGGGTTTCAAAAGCAAACCCGGACGGATATCACCCTTGACGCGGACAGCACAGTAGCCGTGGACTTCACCCTGAAGGTCGGCGGAGCGGCAGAAACAGTGACGGTCGCAGCCGATCAAGTGTTCCTGAACACGGACAACGCGAGTCGTAGCGAGACTTTCTCAAGCAAGACGGTCACCGAGGTCCCAAACAACGGGCGCAACATTGACATGACGGCAGTGTTGAGCACCAGTGTGAACTTTTTTGATGTAAACAACGGTTCGATAACGGGCACAGAGACCACCAATGGAGCTTTTGGTGGAGGATGGTTCACCATGTCCGTCAATGGAGGGCAATACGCTGGCGCCATAGTTCTGATGGACGGTCTGCCTAACGATTCTGCGGCCGGGAGCGGGCCAGCGTTGCAACAGACCTTAACAACTGCATCTATGGAAGCGGTGCAAGACTTTAAGGTCATAGCCAACGCTTATGATGCCCGGTATGGCAATGGGTCGGGCGGGGGTTTTGACACGACGATAAAGACCGGCACCAACGCACTCCACGGATCCGTGTATGAATTTGCGCGACGTGGATGGTTGAATGCAAACCCCTGGGTAACGGATTACTACGCAAACACACCCAGCGCTTCGGCGAACCCGGCGCCGCAGAGTTCCGAGGATTTCTATGGCTTCGCTCTGGACGGGCCCGTCGTCATACCGCATGTTTACAACGGCAAGAACAAGACGTTCTTCTTCATTCAATACGACGACCACAAACTGAAAACTCCGGGCACTACGACCGACTCTGTCCCGGACTGCAGCACATGGAATGCAACTGGACAAGCCTGTGACTTTTCGAATCCCAGCACGATCGGCGACTTCAGCCAACTGTATGCTCTTGGCCCCGACGGTGTGTCGCATGTGCCGATAGTGCTTTACGATCCTCTAAGTGGCACTCCAACCAATCGCACTCCATTTGCCGGAAACATAATTCCGCCATGCGTGGGTTCCACGAACCGCAGTGCAACGGGAGGAGGCTGCCTCAACCCGACAGCAATGAACATATTGTCGTATTTCCCAGCGCCAAACGTAGCCCCGCCTCCCGGGACCAATCCCTATAACAGCAACTACTTCACACCGTGGACTTCTAACACCACTGTGCGTAACGTATTGGCAAAGTTCGACGAGAACTTTTCAACTGCCGACCGCTTCAGCTTTCGTGGTAGCTGGTACGTTAATCACAATAGCTTTGCTAATCTCTTCGGCGGCACCTTTTTTCCGGGACCAGCCGGAAACGGGGAAGGTGGCAGCAGCAAGGGTTGGTCCATCAATCCAGACTGGGTTCACACCTTCAGCCCCACTCTGCTGCTCAGCGTCCAGGCGAACGGCGGCTATGCAGATACCGTGCAATTTTATACCCCGCAGGGATTCAATGCAGCCAGCTTCGGCGGTGGCTGGACCCCATCGTTAGTTTCGCAGCTTGGACAATTCGGCACCGTATTTCCGAACTTTAATTTCACTGCGGACGGATTTAGCAGCCTCGGAGCCCAACTCCCACGGAATTTAATAAGCGGCACGAACTTCAATTTCTTGCCGGATTTGACCTGGGTCAAAGGCAAGCACACGATCCATGCCGGCTTCGACATGCGCTATCGGCAGCAAGGCTACATTGGGACACCCGGAGGGCTTGGGTTTGTAGCTCCAAATTTTCAAACCGGAAACGGCTGGACCCAACAGAATTATCAAAACAGCGGCCTGGCATTCCAGGGTTTTGACCTATCCTCGTTTTTGTTGGGTTATGCAGATAGCGGCAATACCCAACCAGTAGTCAACCGGACCTATTCGTCGTACTATTACGCTCCGTTCGTGCAGGACGACTGGAAGGTGACTCCTAAGCTAACCGTTAACTTAGGTTTGCGTTACGACTTGTCTCCTTCGCCGACGGAGCGCCACAACTCGGCGAACTATGCGTTCGATACCACCTCGATCAATCCGGTGGATGCGCAGATCAACCATGCGCTGCTTCCTGGCGGGGAGCCGATTCGAGGCAGCTTCACTTTTGCCGGCGTCAACGGTGACCCACGTTCGGCGTTCAAGCTCGGTAAGCTTGGCTTCCAACCTCGATTTGGCTTTTCCTATGCTGTGAATTCAAAAACGGTGCTGCGCGGCGGATTCGAGGAAATGCTAACCGGATTCTTGCTATCTTATGTGGGTCCAGTCACCGATGGCCTGACAGGTTTCTCCGCGTTCACCAACTACTTCGCAACCCTGGACAATTTCCAAACGCCCAACCCTAACGCCAACGTCGGCAATCCGTTCGCACAGGGCTTGACTCCGATTACGGGTGCGAACGGGGGTCCGCTGACGGCGTTGGGCCAAGGCGGTAGCTTTTATGATCCACACTACAAGCAGCCAAATTATTGGGGTTATTCGCTTGGCGTTCAGCGTCAACTCTCTAGTCACGATGTATTGGAAGTCAGCTATGTGGGGAGCCGCACCTACAACTTGTTCACTACCACCAACCTTAACCAGATCAGCCCCGCCTGGTCAAAACAGTGCGATCTGGGGTTTGGAGGCGTCCCAGACATCTGCAATAACGACTTAGTCCCGAGCCCGTTCTTGGGCATCAGCGCTTTCAACAATGCGAGTGCTTTCGATAACACGGCGCCGACCATCTCGGGTGGACAACTGACCCGCCCCCTCCCAGCATTTGGCGACGTATTTGAGGCGGTCAACAATGGCAAGTCTTGGTACAATTCTCTTCAAACGACGCTGAATCACAGGTGGAATAACTCTCTCATTCTGCGCGTAGGCTGGACTTGGCAGAAAACGATGGACTCGGGCGCTTGGGCCGATCAAAGATACGAACTTCGACAAAGAGTGATCGATCCGTTAGATATGACGCACAAGATTTCAGTCTCTGGAGTCTACAATCTGCCTGTAGGAAAGGGGCGTATGTTTTTAGGAAACGCCAATCGGATTGTAGATGGCGCTCTTGGCGGGTGGGAACTGGGCAGCTCATACACTTTTATTACGGGCATGCCGGTTACTATCAGTGGCGTGTACCTGAATAGCCCGGCGAAAGTTCCGTTGCAAAAGGAAGATCCTATATACACCCGCGCTTTCGCACCTTGCGCCAACCAATGGGTCCAGGCATCGGACGGCAGTTGGTCTCTCCAACCCGTCACCGGCTATATTTTTTCGGGATCCTGCAATCAGGCCGATTTCACGCTTATACCTCAATACGGGTTAAACCCCAACATCGAATACACTGGTATTCGTTCCAGACCCACCCAGCTGTTTGATGTCAACCTGTCGAAGTTCTTTCCTATCACAGAGCGGGTGAAGTTCCAACTTCGCCTGAATGCATTTAACGTACTCAATCACCCAGAGTTTGGTACTGTTCCGTTTGAATACGATACCGGTGCCACCGATCCAACTTTCGGTACTTACAGTAAACTTGCGGGGAACAATCCACCCCGTAATGTTGAGTTAGCCCTAAAGGTGCTCTGGTAGTTAACTCTTCGTCTCGGAGAGGGCCCCTATGAGCTCAGTCGCTGAGAGGTTCGATTAGATAAAGATCTCGTCCGGCTTGCTCCACGACCAAGGTGTCAGCATCGCCCTCGTAATCTTTTCGGTCGAAAGTGTGCGGGTTCATGTACCTGAGGTTCACTTGCCGGCAAGTGTCTGCATCGACTGCCGACGCTAACGTGATCGAATATCGCGGCACAACTGTGCCGTTGGCAAGCCGTCGTCCCGCAAAACTGACGTGCGCAAGGTGAGCTGCAACACAGAGATTCTGCTGCAATTCCTGCGACTCCGATACCAGCTCCCGGATCCTTTCCAGCGGGGCGTAACCGTATCGCTTGATCAGCGCCCCGTGCGTCTCAGAAATGGCAGTGAGTCGTGGGGCGAAGATGATCAACGCGCCGCCCTCTTCGATCACCGGGCCTAGTCGGTAACTTGCTTTGCCGCCAACCCAGAGATCCTCATAGTGGCTATCCAGTAAAGCCACGACTCGCCTGTACTTTCGCCCCGTGTATTTGATATGCACGTGGCGGCTCACCTCAGCCGCTTTTCGAACCGCTTGCCGGAAGTCCCCACAGAAAAGCGCGTGGGTTCGCAGCCGGCCACTGTCGCGCGTTACGACTGAGCTGAGCGAGATGACCCGGGATGGCACGAAATCTGCTGCCGCTTCGAACATATGACGAGTGGGTGTTTCGACTCGGCCAATCACCTTTTCGATGGTTGCTAGTGCACCGAGCCAGTGGGTGGCATGGGTCAGTTCCGGACCGGCCACGCCGGGGAAAAAGTACTTTGCCCCGCCTGAAAACCCCGCAACTTCATGCGGAGCAGTTGTTCCGAAGATCAGAACAGTGTCGTAGACTCCAGGGGCCAGCAGTTGGTTGACTTTCAACTCTATCGATTTGTCAACTAACCCTCCGGTAATCTCTTTCACACGCGCAGCATCCAAAACGCCGATCGTTACCAGTTTTTCTGCGTCCGCCCAGTCGTGGTCGAAGATGTGACCGAGCCCCGGAACGTGTGCTGTGCCAGTGGCCCCGATCTTTGTCCGCTTCTCTTGGTAGCTCATTGGAGCATGAGTGCCTTGGGCGATGAGAGCGTCAAACTGAGCAATCCTGCGATCTGCCAAGATCTCGGCCGCCAGAGGGAACAAAGTATCTGTGTTATCGTCCCGCGTTCTATCCGCCACGATTGCCAAGACAGAGGAGCCAGGCGAAATGGTGGATAGTGCTTCTGAGAGGATTTCTCGCAGGTCGGCTGGACGGAGATCGAAATCCGGGTGGCCTCTGCCGGTTATGAAAGACGGCGCGGATACGATGCTCATTTCGACCTCCGGGCTTGAACCTGGGTGTTTGATCTTTGCTCAGCGCCGAATGCGCGCCGTCCCGCCCTGCGCAAAGGATCGGACTTGGTCCAAAGTCGCCATGGTCGTGTCGCCGGGAAAGGTTGTGAGAAGTGCACCATGTGCCCATCCGAGTTTCATCGCTTGCTCCGCTGGTTCCCCGGCGAGAATTCCGTAGATGAATCCGGACGCAAAACCGTCGCCGCCACCTACACGGTCGTAGACGTCAAGCAGGCATTGTGGAGACATGTAGGTGTGACCATCGATCCATGCCACCGCAGTCCAGCCGTGACGGTTCGTGGAATGGACTTCCCGTAAAGTAGTGGCAATGATCTTGATATGAGGGTACCGCTCCAGAACCCGAGCAGCCATTCCGAGGAATGCGCTTGGGTCCAGTTTTGGGGTTGTGGCCACCTCGGGGCCGGCTATCCCAAGTCCTTTTTGGAGATCCTCTTCGTTGCCGATGAGAACATCGACATTCTTTAGAATACGTCCAATCACCTGGCGTGCGCGCTCCTCTCCGCCGGATAGATTCCACAACTTCTCCCTGAAGTTCAGGTCGAACGAGACGATAGCACCGAAACTCCTAGCTGCTTGCATGGCCTCAATGATCAACTCTGGGGTTGTCTCAGAAAGAGCCGCAAAAATCCCGCCGCTATGAAACCATCGTACCCCGGAGCCGAAAATTTCCTTCCAGTCGAAGTCGCCTGGCTTGAGTTGCGCGGCGGCCTCATTCGCTCGGTTGTAAAACACCACAGGCGCACGCACACCGTATCCACGGTCGCTGTAGACAGCAGCGATGTTAGGGCCGGTGACGCCGTTATGCTGGAACATCTTATAGAAGGGGGTAACGCCCATGGCCCGAACCCGCTCGCCTACGAGGTCGCCGATCGGATACTTGACCATCGCGGTGACAACGCCGGTCCGCAAACCGAAGCAATCGGAAAGGTTGGCGGCCACGTTGAATTCACCGCCGCTGACATGGATCTCGCAGCTGTGCGCCTTACGGAAAGGAATTGGACCTGGGTCTAGCCGATGAACGAGCGCGCCGAGACATAGGAAGTCCAGAGTGGCCGAATCATGAATTGCAAGACCGTAGTTCACGGCTAGTACCCGTAAGAAGCAGATTCAGCGATGGTAGAGTCAGCGCAACCCTCGTTAGTCGCCAAGTTCTCACGCACGCGACGTGACCAAGGAACTTGTATTGGCTGAACCATACGACCATAGATACTAGGGCCAAACCGGGCACCTCGTCAATGCTGTGAGCATGTAGGCCAGATCTCCATTGACTCCGGCAAATGCTGCTGACGTGCCATTTCGAAGCTCACAAATCGAGGCCGCGCGAGAAAGTGCTTGACAATGAAAATGAGGGAATGGTAGCGTTTGCCGGCATGATTGGCTGGATCAATTCCGAATCCGCCGCCTGGGACTAAAACCTCTAGCAAACGGGGGCTTCTAGCACCGTGAGATCTCCGAACTGCACTTCTTTGAGGATCCTGATTTCTGCCACGTTAGGCATGGCGTTCTGGATGAGCGGCACGGCCGCAGCTCAATCCGGAATAGCGGCGGCGGCTCTTAACGGAACGGTCCGAGATGCGTCAGGCGCTGTGGTGCCCGGCGCAAAGATCACGCTCACCAGCACGGGGACGGGCTTCGAGCAAGTAACGGAGAGCAATGCTACGGGGACTACTCCCTGGTCAATATTAGCCCAGGGAGCTACATCGCTTCGGTGTCGAAAGAAGGCTTTTCTACTCAGAAGGAAGCCGAGTTCATTCTAGCTGTAAACCAAACTGCCGGTAAGGTGCACTCTGCTCTGCGCGTGGAGATGTTGGGGTCTCGTCACTCTACCGAACCGCCGCTGTGTTGAACGCGCCTAGCTTGCACGAAATAAGTGCTTTTTCACCACAGCGCCCGCAGTTGCGTGAGGAAAATGGCTTACTGTCGCTTGGATTTAGAGGGCAGAACCGCCGTCGTAGTCGGCGGTACGTCCGGCATTGGCCGGGCAATCGCCTTAGGACTGGCAAATGCGGGTGCCGATGTCGTCGCAAGTGGCCGCCGACCCGACCTAGTAAAGGCAGTAGCTGCCGAAATCGAAGCCGTTGGGCGACAGGCGTTGTCCATCACGGTCGACGTCAACGAAAGGTCTTCAGTGGAGAATCTACTCTCTGCTGCTCTGGGTTCATTCGGAAAAGTGGACATCCTGGTCAATTGCGCCGGGCGGATAAAACGGGGACCTACGATCGACTCTTCCGAGAGCGATTGGCATGACATTCTGGATACAAATCTCATGGGCGTACTTCGCACCTGCCAGGTTGTAGGCCGACACATGCTCCAAAGAGGGTACGGGCGAATCATTAATATCACATCGCTCAATGCATTCGTCGCCCTACACGAGGTTGCTGCCTATGCGGCAAGTAAAGCAGCGGTCCAGTCTCTCACAAGGTCCTTGGCTATCGAGTGGGCAGGGCGTGGAATTTGCGTCAATGCGATCGCGCCGGGTGTATTCCCCACCTCCTTGAATTTTGAGCTAGTACAGGGCAGCGGCAGAGGGCAAGAATTGCTAATGCGGACACCGATGAAAAGGTTTGGAAATGCGGAGGAGGTAGTCGGGGCAGCTATTCTTCTTGCCTCAGACGCAGCCAGCTTTATGACAGGTTCCGCGGTAATCGTTGACGGCGGGTTCTTGGCTAGTGGCGTGAATCAGTGACTCCCTCCCTGCTGTTTAGGCAGATTCGTACCCGGGGTCTGCGCGTAGTCGGAGCACCCCAATTTTGATCCCGGGTCTCACTCTGAGACTAAACGACGATCCCCATAACTCTTTGAAACTAAATGGCGGAAGCGAGTGGGGGTCGAACCCACCGGCGACGGGGTCACCCGCCGCCCGCCGGTTTTGAAGACCGGGACGATCACCGGACCGCATGCGCTTCCGCAAGCCGACGATTACAAGCCTTGCACCAGCATGCTACCGCAGACCTGACCCAGTCGACCCGTACACAGAGAATTCCGCAGGCTGTGACAAGCTCCCACTGCCCGGTCCGCCTACTTCGGCTGCGGCACGATGCGCAGATACGGCTTCGGCGCCTTGAAATTGCCGAATCGCTTTCTTGCATCGTCGTCGTTCACACTGCCGCTGACGATCACATCATCGCCCGGCTTCCAGTTTACCGGCGTCGAGACCGCATGCTTGGCTGTCAGCTGGAGAGAATCGAGCACGCGCAGGATTTCGTCGAAGTTGCGGCCGGTGCTCATGGGATAGCTCAGTTGCAGCTTGATCTTCTTGTCGGGACCGACGACAAAGACCGTGCGCACGGTGGCGTTGAGAGCCGGCGTGCGGCCTTCACTAGTCTCGCCAGCGTTGGCCGGCAGCATGCCGTAGAGCTTGGCGACTTTCAGCTGCGGATCGCCGATCATCGGATACTTCACCTTGGCGCCCTGCGTTTCTTCAATGTCGGCTTCCCACTTGGCGTGGCTCGCGACCGGGTCGACGCTCAGGCCGATGATCTTGGTGTTGCGCTTGGCAAATTCCGGCTGCAGCTTGGCCATGTAGCCGAGCTCGGTGGTGCAGACGGGAGTGAAATCCTTGGGGTGGGAGAACAGAATTGCCCAGCCGTCGCCGATCCACTCGTGAAAGCGGATATTGCCCTGCGTGGTGTCGGCGGTGAAGTCCGGGGCAGTGTCGTTGATGCGGGGGATGTTGTAAGTTTCCGTTGCGGTCGCGCTCATGGCTTCTCCTTATTCTCCTTATATGGATTCAAATTTTGCTGCAAGCTTCTGAAGGTTGGTAACCCCAGTCTTCCTGCTTGCCGCGAAATGCTTGCCGCGAAATGGATGGAAAGTAAAAACCCACCCGCTCGCTGGGGGTGGGCCGGAAGAATTGCAGATTCCTTACCCACACGCCGGCGGCCGTCGACAACAGCACATAGCGGCGGTCGTGGGGGCAACAAACATACAGTTAGGATAGAAGCGTAAAACGACGGTGTCAAACGGCCGGGCTGCTCCGCATCGCGACGGACAGCATCTTTCCTGCATCGTTGCCGGCTTTGCTGACATCATTGGTGTGCGCGGAATTCGCGCCCCCCCGGAGAAATCGATGCTCAGACAATCGATGCCCAGACAACGGCTGGCCATGGCGCAGTGGGATGTGTTTTCGTCGAAAGCCCTCGAAGGAAATTCCCTGGCCGTGATTTTCGACGCGCGCGGTCTGAGTGATGCCACCATGCAGGCCCTCGCGAAGGAGATGAATCTGTCGGAAACAACTTTCATCTTGCCGCGCGAGCCGGAACTGGAACGCGAGCGCGGCGTGCGGGTGAGGATCTTCACCGTGCAGGAGGAATTGCCGTTCGCAGGACATCCCACGCTGGGGACGGCCTTCGCGCTGCGCGGGGAGACACAGGCGAAAGAAGTTGCGCTGGAGTTGAACGTGGGAAGAATCCCGGTGCGGTTTGAGGACGTACCCGGCGAACCGGCGTTCGGCGAGATGACGCAGATGAACCCCGTGTTCGGAATGCAGCATGATCGCGACGCTGTGGCGCGGGCCACCGGTCTGCGGGTGGAAGACTTCGATCCCTCGCTGCCTATCGAAACCGTGTCGACGGGACTGGCGTACCTGATTGTCCCGTTGAAGTCGCTGGCGGTAATGCGGGAATTGCGTGTGAACCTGGACCGCGACTACCTGGAGAGAACCGGAAGCAAGTTCTTCTACTTCGTGACCCGGGAGACGGTGGATCGGCAGGCGCGATTGCATGCGCGCATGCTGTTCTACGGCGGCGAGGATCCGGCGACAGGTTCGGCCGCAGGAGCTACCGCCGCGTGGATGGTGGCGCACGGCGTGGCGCAAGCGGACGAGCGCGCGCTCCTCGAGCAGGGCGTGGAGATGGGACGGCCCAGCCGAATTTTTGTGCGCGCGTCGCGACTTGATAACCGCGTGGTTAACGTTCGCGTCGGAGGCCATGCGGTCGAAATCATGCGTGGTGAAATCCTGCTCGAAAGTGGTATGCATGAACCGCGAGAAATGTGACGGCACACTCGCCAGCAGGAAGATCAATGGCCAGAAAGTTCCATTAGCATGCGCGGTACTTTACAGCGTGCGTGCCAGCCGTTAGCATGCATCTCGTTTCAACATTCTTCATATTGAGAAAAGCTTCTGCTGGTTTTTGCAACGGGCCAAGCCCATGGCGCCCAGCAGAATGTAGAAGGCAGATGAAACCGAAACGCACTATCCTCTGCGTCGATGACAACGAACAGTCGCTCTCCCACCGCAAGATCATGCTCGAAACCCGGGGCTATCGCGTGGCGAGCTATTCGCGGGGAGAAGAAGCATTGGCCCGCTTCGAGCAGGGCGGAATTGACCTGGTGATCGCTGATATGGCGATGCCGGGGCTCGACGGCCCGCAGTTGATCGCCAGAATCAAGGAACTGTCGCCGCAAATCCCCGCCATTCTTATCTCCAGCAAGGTTCGCATCTACGACCACGACTCGCAGGCTGACGTATTTCTCACCAAGGGAATGTACGCTCCGGCCGATCTGTTGGAGCGCGTCCGTTTGTTGCTCGTGCGCAAGCGTGGTCCTAAGCGCTTGCAGCAGCGTCCGGCACACGCTGCCCAAGTCGGCGTGGCTTGAATTCTTATTCTCAGACAGTTTAGCCAGTGTCACAAGGCGCCTCCGCCCGCGCCGCAGGCCTTCGTGTAAGATTCCAATCAGACATGGCGGGAGCAGCGATCGAATCAGCGTTCATCGAAGCGAAGAATCTGCGCAAGACCTACCACGTGGGCAAGGTCGAGGTCGAAGCGCTGCGCGGAATTTCCTTCACCGTGCGAAAGGGAGAGTTCGTCAGCGTGGTGGGCCCGTCGGGCAGCGGAAAATCCACGCTGTTCTATCTTCTGGGAGGGCTGACGCGCGCTGACGCGGGGAGTGTGATCCTTGACGGCGACGACCTGGCCTCGCTGTCCGACGCCGAGCGCACGCGCATGCGCAAGCGCAAGATCGGTTTCGTGTTTCAGAAGTTCAACCTGCTGCCGACGCTCGATGCGCGCTCCAACATCGCGATTGCGCAGGAAATTTCCAGCAACGGCGATCGCGATCCCGCGCACTTCAATCGCATTACGGACCTGCTCGGCCTGACTCAGCGCCTGCGGCATCGCCCCTCGGAGCTTTCCGGAGGCGAGCAGCAGCGCGTGGCGCTGGCGCGCGCTCTGGTCAACAAACCGGCGGTCGTGCTGGCCGACGAGCCCACGGGCAATCTCGATTCGAAGAACTCCGACATCGTGCTCGGGATGCTGCGGAAGTCGAATCAGGAACTCGGCCAGACAGTCCTGATGATCACGCACAATCCCGAAGCGGCAAAGTACGGCGACCGCATCATTCACATGCGCGACGGCCAAATCGTAAAGCCGGAAGAAGATCCGCAGTGGGTAGGGCGGTGACAGCGGACGACTCTCTCCCGGTGATATCCTGATTACCTCATCTCTATAAGGCCTGCAATTTCCCATGCCGAATCCAGCCATTCCTGAACCAGACAATTCCTCTTCCAGCGAAACCTCAGCGCAAACGGAGAACACAGAATCTTTCGGCCAGATTCTGTCTGAGTATCAGAAGAGCCATTCGCGCAAAGCCGAAGGCGGGAAGCAGATCCAGGCCACCGTCATTTCCGTCACGCCCGAGTCGGTCTTCTTCGACATCGGATACAAGTCGGAAGGGATTCTGCCGGTTGCCGCGTTGCAGGGCCAGACTCCCAAACCCGGCGACAAGTTCCTGGTCTCCATCAAAGGCCGCGATCCAGATGGCTACTATGAACTCTCCCGCTTCAAAGTTGACCGGCCGATGGACTGGGACGCCCTGGAGAAAGCCTTTGCCGACAAGGCGGCCGTGCTGGCCACGGTGACCGCCGTGGTCAAAGGCGGCTTCAGCGTCGACGTGGGCGTGCGCGCCTTCATGCCCGCCTCACGTAGCGGAGTGCGCGACGCGGCGGAGATGGAAAAGCTGGTAGGGCAGGAGATCCGCTGCCTCATCACCAAGCTCGACGTGACCGATGAAGATGTGGTCGTCGATCGCCGCGTCGTAGCCGAAGAGGAAGAGCGTTCGGCCAAGGACCGTCTTTACTCACAGATGGAAGAGGGCGCAACCGTCAGCGGCAGCGTGCGCAGTCTCACCGACTACGGCGCGTTTGTCGATATCGGCGGTGTGGATGCTCTGCTGCATGTAAGCGACATTTCCTGGGGTCGCGTGAACAAGCCGGCGGACGTGCTTTCCGTCGGCCAGCAGATTGATGTGAAAGTGCTCAAGCGGGCCACCGAGGGCGACAAGCGGCGCGTCTCAGTTGGATTGAAGCAGCTGCAGCCGCATCCCTGGGATGCCGTCGCGCAAAAGTACAAGGCCGGCGACCGCGTCCGCGGCACGGTCACGCGCCTGATGGACTTTGGCGCGTTCGTAGAGCTCGAGCCGGGCATCGAAGGTTTGATTCACATCTCGGAAATGTCGTGGAGCCGCGGCAAAGTCCGCAAACCAAGCGATGTCGTAAAGCCGGGCGAAATCGTCGAAGCTGTGATCTTAAATGTGAATGCAGCCGAGCATCGCCTGTCGCTGGGGCTCAAGCAGGCGCTCGGCGATCCCTGGGTCGAAGCGCCGCAGCGCTTCCCGGTGGGATCAGCAATTGAAGGCCCGGTAACCAGCCTTACGAAGTTCGGCGCTTTCGTGCAACTCGCCGAAGGAATAGAGGGCATGGTTCACGTGAGCGAGATCAGCGCCGAGAAACGCATCAACCAGCCTGCCGACCTGCTGCGCGTCGGACAGACCGTACGGGCCCAGGTGATTGCGATTGACCCAGAAAAACGCCAGATGCGCCTCAGCATGAAGCAGCTGGTGCCCACCGGCATCGACGAATATCTCGCCGAACACAACGTGGGCGACGTGGTCACGGGGCGGTTAATGGACGATTCCGCTTCCGAGGCGCGAGTTGAGCTGGGGGACGGTATCCACGCTGTCTGCCGGAAAGCTGCAGCCGCGCTGGCGCCGGGCGAGGCACGCGTCTCGGCAAAAGCTGACCTTTCGTCTTTGAGTTCGATGCTGCAGGCTCGCTGGAAGACCGGCGCCGGGGCGCCTGTCAAGGCTGAGCCCGCTCGGGCCGGCCAGGTACGCAGTTTCCGCATTGCGAAGCTGGACCCGGCGGCCAAGAAGATCGAAGTCGAACTAGTTTAGCGATCATGCCGAACTCTCGTGCACGCTTGCTCGTGCTGCTGACGTTATGCGCTGTGCCCGCCTGTAAGAGTCCCCAGGGGAACGCCCGTAAGCCGGACGCGAAGCAAGTGCAGGTTCCCTTCGCCTCGTTGAAACCGTCCGCCACGCTCAAGGTTGGTGGGACCGCCGACTGGGTTCTGATCACGGAGAACGCCGTCTGGGTTGCGGGCACAACTCCGTTTGCGATATTGCGAATCGACCCTGCGACAAACAAGATCGTAGCGACCGTGAAGATAACGGGCGAAGCCTGCTCCGGGCTGGCGTCCGGCTTTGGCAGCATCTGGGTTCCGGTCTGCGGAGCGAAGCCTGCACTTGTCCGAGTCGATGAGACAACGAACGCCATCAGCGCGACTCTTGCCGTCGCTCCGGCCGGACCAGAGGGCGGCATCACCACCAGTAACGATAGCGTCTGGATGGTGAGCAACGCGCAGGGGACGCTCGATCGAATCGATCCCACCGCGAACCGCGTGCGCCAGAAGATTTCGATTCCTCCCGGCTCCTACAACCCGCTGTTCGACAACGGCATCGTCTGGGTGACCGGGTTTGAGAGCAGCGTCTTGACGGCAGTGGACGCGACCACTGGCAAGGTATTGGAATCGGTGCCCGTAGGGTCGAAGCCGAGGTTCCTGACCGCCGGCGGAGGCTCGATCTGGACGCTGAACCAGGGGGATGGAACCGTCAGCCGCGTCGATGAGAAGACCCGGAAACTGATTGCCACAATTCCAGTCGGCATCCCAGGCGAAGGCGGCGATATCGACTTTGGAGCCGGCGGGGTGTGGCCGACCGTGTTCAAAGTGCCGCTCACCCGCATCGATGTGGCGACGAATACGGTTGCGCGCCAGTGGATCGGCAACGGCGGAGATTCTCTTCGCTGCGGTTTCGCCTCGATTTGGATCACAGACTACAAACAAGGCCTGTTGTCCCGCATTCCTTTCGACCAAGTCTCTGACCGAAGTACAAGATGAAGCCGGTTCAAGGCAAAGTCGGCAAAATGTTACAATAGCCCTGCCGAGCGGGAGTAACTCAGTGGTAGAGTGCGACCTTGCCAAGGTCGAAGTCGCGGGTTCAAATCCCGTCTCCCGCTCCAGATTTCGTCCCCCACCGGCTGATTTCCCCCAAAAGATGGACTTTTTGCGGCTGGGACGCTAACGTATGTCAGGGGCGCGGTACCCAAGTGGTAAGGGAGAGGTCTGCAAAACCTTTATGCGTCGGTTCGATTCCGACCCGCGCCTCCAAATCTTTCAGTCCATCATTCCAGGCCACTGAAAAACTCCTTTCCTTGTCGAGAACATCCCGCAGCGGCTGAAGCCGCGAGCCATCTGACCTCGCTCACGGAGCGGCTGCAAGCCGCGTCCTTTCAAACCCGGGCGCACGAATGAACTCTCGCCCATTTCTGTTTGTGGCCTCGGCAGCGATCCTGGTGCTGCTGCGAGTCTATGCCGCCATCGCCGAGCGGCGGGGGCAGCCATTTCTTCAGTCCGATCTGCAAATGGACGGCAGACCGCCCGCGTGGAGCGCCTATCGACTGCTGCTCGCCAGCTTCCTCACCTTGTTCGCCGAGCTGGCGTTCATTCGCTGGGTCGCGGTGGAGATCCGGGTGTTCGCCTATTTCAAGAATCTGGCACTTCTGCTCTGTTTCGTGGGTTTTGGTCTGGGGTGCGCGCTGGCGCGGCAGGCGATTCGCTGGCCCATCAGCCTGAAAGCCTTTATGGGGCTGCTGGTGGTGGTGCGCATGCCCTGGCGCAGCGGAAAAGCGCTGGAGGGAATTTCACAAACTCTGGGAGGTGGCGCGGATCTGGACCTTTGGGCGAATCCGCGAGTGTGGAACTGGGTCGACTTTCTGTCGGTGGCTGTCTTGACCGCCATCCTGTTTCTGCTGCTGGTCTGGATCTTCATTCCGCTGGGGCAGATCGTAGGCCGGCAGATGAACCTGGCGCCAAAACCGCTCACCGGCTATTCCTGGAATCTGTTCGGCAGCCTGGTGGGGATTCTCGCTTTTCTGGGGGCGAGCCGGATGATGCTGCAGCCCTGGGTTTGGCTGGGAGTCGTTCTGACCGGGTTTGCGCTGCTGCAACTCAAGCTTCGCGACCGATCCCTACTCTTGTGCTTGCTTATCCCGCTGGTGATGTTGTTGCACGATCCCGCTACCCGCGATCACTTCAGCATCTGGACGCCCTACCAGCAGATCGAGTACACGCGTCTCTATGCCCAGAATGGAGATTTCGCCGAGGGCACGGTGAAGGTCAACCACACCGGCTATCAGGCGATTGTCAATCTATCGGCGGACTTTCTGGCGCGGCATCCGAAATTGCTCAAAGAAACGGAGGGGGAGAATCCATATAACGTGGCCTACCGCTTTGCGAAACCTTCGCCGAGCGTGCTGATCGTGGGCTCGGGCACGGGCAACGACGTGGCGGCGGCGATACGGCACAACAGTTCGATCGTGGATGCGGTCGAGATCGATCCCGCCATCCTGGCGCTGGGAAAGCGGGAACATCCTGAGCATCCCTATGACTCGCCAGCTGTGTCCGCTCATCTGACCGACGCCCGCGCATTCCTGGAGCGGACGTCGCGGCGCTATGACCTCGTCATGTTCGGCCTGCTCGATTCGCACACCCAGTTCTCCGATTACTCCAACATGCGCATCGACAACTTCGTCTACACCATGGAGTCGTTTCACGAGGCGATCGAGCATTTGAATCCCGATGGTGTGCTGTTCGTGAAGTTCGCGGTCGAGCGTCCGTGGATGGGCCGCCGCCTGACGGAAATGCTGCAGCAGACATTCGGCAAGCCTCCGGTCGTGTTCTTCGCCGCCTCGAGCTACACGCCCTACGCGGTGTGCTTTGCCATTTCCCGCTCCAGCCGGGTGGAAGACGCCCTGCGCAACGATCCCAGCCTGGCGGGGTTCGTCGCACAGCATCCTTTCCCCACCAATTCCCCGGACGTGCCGGTGACCACCGACGACTGGCCTTATCTCTATCAGCAGGGTCGAAGCATTCCCCGCACCTACCTTATGCTGGGCGTGCTGGTGATCCTGGTCACGGCGGGCCTCTATCTCCGCATTCCGGAGGCGCGCCGGCAGGCTCCGTCGCTGTTTTATTTCGCCATGGGCGCCGGGTTCATGCTGCTGGAGACACAGGCCATCAGCCGCCTCGCTCTGTATTTCGGCACGACCTGGCAGGTGAACGGAATCGTGATTTCGGTTCTGTTGACCGCTCTGCTGGCGGCGAATCTCGCGGTGGAACACTTCCCCAAATCTCTGTCGAGCGTCTGGATCGTGGTGCCGCTGTTGATGGGATTGATGGCGGTCTACTGGCTGCCTTTCGCGCAGATGCAAGGGTCGCCAGCCCTTGTCGGGATGACGGTCGCGGGCGTCTTTTTCATCCCGGTGGTCTTCGCCGGATTGCTGTTTTCGCTGGAGTTCCGCGATGAGCTGTCGCCGGCTGCCGCACTGGGCGCGAACGTATTGGGCGCAGTGGTCGGAGGGTTGCTGGAGAACCTCTCACTGATTCTGGGCATGCGCGGACTAATCCCAATCACGATTGGAATTTACTGCATCGCGGCGATCGCACTTTCGCTCCGCCGCAGGACATTGCTTACGGAGTGAGCCTGGACTCCTGCGGCGTAACGCCCGCGTGGCGTCCTAAATTGACCACAAAGGACCCGAAGGAACACGAAGGGATTAATTTTTCAGGTTTTCCTTCGTGTCACTTCGTGCCCTTCGTGGTTCCCGAATTTAGGACACTACCCCCCGGCTGACCGCCTTGCCTCGCCCCTGCCAATCTCTCTACACTCGTTCTGAACTTCATCACCGTGTCATACGCAGTACAACGGGGGTCGATCGCTCTTGCTCTGGTACTTTCTTTTCTTCTTTCTCTCCGGCTTCTGCAGCGTCCTCTACGAACTGGTGTGGCTGCGGCTGTCGATGGCGCAATTCGGTGTGACCACTGCCATGGTCTCGATCGTGCTCTCGGTCTTCATGGCGGGGTTGGGCCTTGGCTCGTGGGCCAGTGGACGATGGCTGCGTCCAGAGCATGAGAGTTCGTTCCCTGCGCTGCGTCTCTATGCGCTGACGGAATTGCTGATCGGCGTGTCGGGCATCGTCGTTCCCCACGAACTCTTATGGGGCCGCGGCGTTCTCGAACACGCCGGGATGTCCTCTTCCCTTGCCTACTACGTGGTTGCCGGCCTGTGGGTTGCGCTTACGCTGCTGCCCTGGTGCACACTGATGGGGGCCACGCTGCCGATCGGCATGCGAGCCATCGCGGAGACAATCCCGCGCGAATCCCGCCGCTCGTTCAGTTATCTCTATACAGCCAACGTCGCTGGTGCGGTCGTAGGCACGGCGTTGCCGCTGTTGCTGATCGAACTGCTCGGCTTTCGAGGAACCCTGAAGGTCGGGACCGCGTGCAACTGCCTGATCGCTGCTTCGGCGTTTGGGCTGTCAAATTTTGTGAAGGCGGCCGCCGTGCCCAGCGAGCCTTCCGCACAATCGACTCCGCCCGCCGCGCGGACTCTCAGTTTGGGCGACAACAGGATTCTCGGCCTTCTGTTCCTCAGCGGCCTGACCTCCATGGCGATGGAGGTCGTATGGGTCCGCAGTTACACGCCCTACTACGGAACGGTCGTTTACGCCTTCGCATCGATCCTAGGCGTGTATCTGCTGTCGACGTATGCCGGTTCTGTCATCTACCGGCGTTGGAGCATCCGACACCTGCAAGAAAACCCGGTCGCCTGGAGTTTGCTGGCGGCGTTCGCGCTGCTGCCTTTGCTCGGTGCCAACCCGGTTGCTCATCTGTCGCGGATTCCACGCCTGGTGCTCGGGGTCACTCCGTTCACCGGCCTGCTGGGCTTCATCACGCCCATGCTGGTGGATCGTTTTTCGGCTGGCAATCCGGCCAGAGCCGGAACGGCATATGCGACCAACGTGGTGGGATGCATCCTGGGACCTCTTCTTGCAGGGTTCGGATTGTTGCCGTTCCTCAGTGAGCGCTGGGCGCTGGTTGTGCTGACCCTGCCCTGGCTGATCGTCGGCCTGGCCCCGCTTCGTCCCGCAAGCAAGCCGAGTCGCCGTCTCAGAGTGGCCGTCGCGTCGTCCATGGCGCTGGCCGCGGTATTGATCGCCACCGGGAAAGGCTACGAGGAGCGATACCCAGGCGGCAGGGTGCTGCGCGATTCCACTGCCACTGTAATCGCCGTGGGCGACGACATGGACAAGGAACTGCTGGTCAACGGCTACGGCATGACGTCGCTGACCCCCATCACCAAGGTCATGGCGCATCTTCCGCTGGCTTTCCTCGATCGCCCGCCGGAAAACGCGCTCGTGATCTGCTTCGGCATGGGCACGACGTTCCGCGCGCTTCGCTCCTGGGGCATTCCGGTGACGGCCGTCGAACTGGTGCCCAGCGTGCCGCGTTTGTTTGACTACTACCACGCCGACGGTCTACAGGTTCTCGCGTCTCCGCTGTCGCATGTCGTCATCGACGATGGCCGGCGTTTTCTGGAGCGCACCCGTGAGCAATTTGATGTCATTACGATCGATCCCCCCCCGCCGGTGCAGGCGGCTGGATCGAGCCTGCTCTATTCCGAAGAGTTCTATCAGGCGGTGCGGCGGCGGCTGCGCGCCGGAGGGATCCTACAACAGTGGCTGCCCTCGGACTTTGCCGACCCGGAAGTCGTGACCGCCGTGGCTCGTTCTGCCGCCAATTCATTCCCCTACGTGCGCGCCTTCCAGGATGAATTCGGATTTCACCTGTTGTGCAGCGATCGGCCCATTCCAAGCCGGTCCGCACAGGAACTGGTCCAGCGCATGCCTGCCAGCGCCATCGCCGACTTGGTGGAATGGGATGAATCCGACCACGGGGCGGCGGCGGCCGCGTCCTCCAGGTTGACGACGCTGCTGCAGCAGGAAATCCCGATGGCTCGGCTGCTGGCCGCGGATCCTAAAGCCCCAGCCCTGAGTGACGACCACCCGGTGAACGAGTATTACGTGGTGCGGCGCTGGCTGCGTAATAAGAAGTCCCGGCTGCAGGACAGCTCCCCATTGGAAGAGGATTCTCCCTAGCAGTCTGCTGAAAAACTCCTTCCCGTGCCTGCTTTTGGGTGGCGCAGCGCTTCAAGCGCTGCGATAACTGGGTTAATATCAATGCCGGCTTTAGCCGCCGAGGTCGGACTGGTCGGCAGAAATTAATTCTTTCAGCGGCCTGCTAGGTTACAGCCAGGTTAAAACTTCTGCGTAAGCCTCCGGTTTGACCGGTTTTTCGCTAGTCTGAAGGGGCGCGTATCCCTTCTCCAGGCGCGCCTTTCTGTGCCACGTGGCCGGCCATTCCAAAACCAGAGCGCAACTGGGCGCGAAGAGGTCCACGGCCGCCCGGGCGAAGGTAGTCGAGTTGCGCGGGACCGAGTTGCGTAGAAACGATCTGCGCGGGAAAAAGAAGCCCGCGACCGTCAGGCTGATGATCGCTTTGTGCGCCGCCCTCGCCATGGTCACCGTTGCCCTGTACAGTCCGGTCGGGCGGCATCCGTTCATCGACTACGACGATCAGTCCTATGTCACCGGGAATCCGCACGTACAGGCCGGGCTAACCTGGGACACGGTCACCTGGGCAGTGACTTCGACCGAGGCCAGCAACTGGCATCCGGTCACATGGCTGTCGCACGCTGCCGATTGTGAGCTCTTCGGCCTGAACCCTTCCGGGCACCACTGGCACAGCGTGCTCATCCACGCCCTCAACATCATTCTCTTGTTCCTGCTGTTGCATCGGGCGACGAGGGCTACGTGGCAGAGCCTGCTGGTCGCCGCGCTGTTCGCCCTGCACCCACTGAACGTGGAATCGGTGGCCTGGATCGCAGAGCGCAAGAACCTGCTCAGCACGACCTTCTTCTTCCTCGCGTTAGGCGCTTACGGATGGTATGCGCAGAAGCCGAGTGCACGCCGCTACGCCGCTGTAGCCGCGCTGTTTGTGCTGGGCCTGGCTTCGAAGCCGATGGTAATCACGCTGCCCTTCGTCCTTCTGCTGCTGGACTACTGGCCGCTGGGGCGAATTGAGGGTTGGACCCAGCCGTCCGAAACGTTCGCGGTTCCGCAAGCGCCGCCCGGACGACTCGTTCTGGAGAAACTGCCGCTGCTGGCGCTGTCCGCGGCAAGCGCCGTGGTCACGATTGTCGCGCAGAGTGTAGCCGAGGTTCCAGGTCAGGCTCTGCCGCTGGAGGTGCGGCTCCCGGCATCGCTCTACGCTTACGGCATGTATATCTGGAAAATGTTCTGGCCGCTGCACCTGGCGCTGATCTATCCCCACCCCGGACGCACCCTGGGATGGTGGAAGCCGCTGCTCGCCGGGTTGCTGATGATCGGGATCAGCATTGCGGTGTGGCGGCAGCGCAGACAGCGTCCCTATCTCGCCGTGGGCTGGCTGTGGTTTCTGGGAACGGCCGTGCCCATCATCGGGATCATGCAAGTGGGCGTGCAGGTTGTCGCCGACCGCTACGCGTACCTGCCGCTCATTGGAATTTTCGTGATGGTGGTCTGGGGCCTGTCTTCGCTCGCAGACGGTCTTCGCTTGGGCAGGCTGCCGCGAGCCGCCACAGCCGTTCTGGTCTTGGCCGCGCTCAGCTTTGCCACCTGGCGCCAGATCGGATATTGGCGAAGCACCATCGATCTCTGGAGCCACGCCGTGCAAGTAACCGAGAACAATTCCATGGCGGAGGAGTTTTTGTCGAACGCCTTGTTTACGGATGGACAATATGACGAAGCCATGACTCACTTGCGGCGCTATGCGGCGCTGGAACCGCTGGACCCGCTAGCGCACGTCAGAGTTGGAGCGGATTCCCAGGACCATGATCAGTATCCCGAGGCAATTCGAGAATACGAGACGGCGATTCGAGGTGCGGCGGTGCTCGCGAATTACGGCCGTCCGGGATTGGATTCTCGCATGCTCGCCATGACGTACGCCAACCTCGGCCTGATCTACCGCCAGATGGGGGACGAGACCGAAACCGCCGACAATGCCAGGAAGGCGCTGAGCACGGATAGCGAAGCCGTCGTCCAGATGGTGCAGGACCTCGGCCAGGCGGTCGCGGCGCACCCCAGTGCAGCCGGCTACGTGCGCCTGGGACTGCTTCTGACCCTGGTGGGCCATCCCGCAGAAGCGCAGCAAGCCTTTGCGAGGGCGCAGCAGGTCGATGCCGGCGTAGCGCTGCCGCCAGGCGTCGAGGTTGGATCCGTTCGTCGCTGAAATCGGCCTTGCTCTCCGGCGGGGAATTCTCATTGCCAGGCACGAAGTTACATGGAGCAAGCGCGGCATTCCTTCGTGTGACTTCGTGTCCTTCGTGGTTGATGAACACGCTCGGCACGATGCAACCGGCCTGAGGCTGAGGCGAGAAGCCGTCTGATATCATCACTGAACAGAGTCCCACATGCTGCAAGATTTTGAAGACGACGACGACATTCCTATTGTTTCCGGAAGAGGAGAAGGCATCATGGAAGAGGCTCGCTCCGCGGGCGCAGGCGCAGCCCGCCGCAATGAAGACATCGCCCTTGATCTCATGAAGTTTGTCGCCTTGACCACCGGCTACGGGCGGACGACCTCTACGGGCGTGGGATTTCAGGGGTCCGGTTCCGCGGCCAAGCCGGAGGAGTACGCGGAGCGCCTGCTGGAGTTATACGGCCAGTGCCTCAGCGCCGTGGGCGGGAAAAAGTAGCCCCGAATGGCGGCGCGGGGCATTCCATAGCCAATACAAAACCGCGCCCTTTCGGGCGCGGTTTGCCTACTCCGCGGGGAGGTACTCGCGGCCACGACAACACTTAACGGCGCTTCTTGCCTTTCTTCTTCGCCTTCCGGGCAGGCTTTCTGGCCTTCTTCTTCGCCGGTTTCTTGGCTGCTTTCTTCTTCGCCGGCTTCTTGGCTGCTTTCTTCTTCGCCGGTTTCCTGGCTGCTTTCTTCTTGGCCGACTTCTTTGCCGCTTTTTTCTTGGCGGGCTTTTTCGCTGCTTTTTTCTTCGCCTTCGGCTTGCCACCCCCGCCGCTCGGGGCAGATGGTGCGGGTCTGGGAGGCGGCGGCGCCGGCATCACCGGTTCCGGTTCCATTCCCTCGGGCTCCGGCATGCCGGTTTCTTCCTCTTCTTCCTCTTCCTCTTCGAAATCTTCCTCCAGCGATTCGCTGTAAGCGCCGCTGTCGCCGAATTCGTCTTCTTCGTCACGTCCATAGAGAGTGGGATCGTCGAACGTCATTGCTCCTCCTGATTCAGTGGCGGCCGGGTGCGGACACTGCGCCCAGGCTGCGGGCACGAGAAAATTTAAAAGACCACCGAAGCTGCTGCTGGAACGGCGCGTGATTATAGCACGACGTTCCGTGCAGGCTGCAAGGACCACAAGCACAGCGTGGCGTCCTCAAATTGACCACAAAGGACACGAAGGAACACGAAGGAAAACCTGAAAAATTAATCCCTTCGTGTGACTTCGTGCCCTTCGTGGTTCCCGAATTCAGCACACGACCAAAGAGGCAAAGGAAAGACGAAACAAACTCCGGACTAGGCGTTGCTCCCTTCCCCAAAAAAATGCCCCCAAGCCACAGCTCGAGGGCTCCTGCTCCTGACGGCGAGATCCTACTTCAAGCTTTTGACGAATGCAGCCACCGCCTTGGCGTCGTCGGCGGAGAGGCCGGAGAGGGGCTTTTTGTGCGGCACTTTCTTCGCGTCATTGCCCTTGGTGAGCATGTCGACAATCTGATCCGCGGTCACACTGGTGCCCTTGAGAGCGGGACCGATCTTCCCCTGGCCTTCTGGGCCATGGCATACGGCACACTTGGCTTTGAAGGTCGCGGCTCCATCCTGGGCAAAAGCGGGCAAAGCGAGCGAAGCGGCCAGCACGACAACCAGTAACAAAACGAGCACATACGTGATTCTCATGAAGTCTCCTTCGGTGATTGAGATGAGGTAGCGAAAATGCGGGGCCCGAAAATCAGGAGCATTGTAGCGCTATGGGCAGGTAAAGGAAATGCGGCAGGTCACTTATCGCGCCGGCTGGATGACCAGGATCATTCCGGGGTGCAGCACTGCCACGTTGCGATTGTCGCGCTTGAGAGCGCTGACGGTGGTCTTGTACAGCATGGCGATGGAGTAAAGCGTTTCTCCGCTTTTGACGCGATGATGAACGGCGCTGGCAGTTTCTTCCTTCTCGATCTGCGCCGACTTGGTGGCGGGAGGCTTGCTGCTGGTGGTCTGCGTGGCCTTCGACTTCGACTTGCTGTGGGAACTGGCAACCTCGGTATCGCGCGCGCTGGGCGTGACGGGCAGGTGCAGGGCAAGAACGCGGCGTCCGGCCAGGCTGGAGCCATGCAGACCGTTCCAGCGCCGGAGCATCTGTGGCGAGATGCCGAAGTTTTCGGCCACGGTCTCGACCGTGTCGCCGCGATGCACTTTATAGCGCGTGATGCGTTTGGCATAGGTCGCCGTGTCGCTCAGCGGATGTTTTCCCGGGGCAACCGGGATTACCAGTCTGGCGTCGGCTTCGAGTGCAGGACTGTCGAGATGGTTGGCTTCCTCGATTTGCTTCGCGGTGGTGTGATAGCTGCGGGCAAGAGACGCCAGCGTGTCCCCGGAACCGACCGTGTGGAAACGCCACCACAGGCGCTTGTCGGGCGGAATGGAGGCGATCGCAGTTTCGTACTGGTCCTTGGTGCCAGCCGGCAAGCGGAGCTGGAATTCGCCCGTGCGCGGAGTCGACAGGCGCAGCAGGCTGGGATTCAGATCGAGCAGTTCCGGGGCCGTCGAGTTCACGCATTGCGCCACCAGCCGCAGATCCACCGGGTAGTCGATGGTGAGCGTGTCATAGTCAGCCGGCGAATCCATGTTGACGTCATCCAGCCCATACTGCGACGGGTTCTTGGTCATGATGGTCACGGCCAGGATGATCGGCACATAGTTGCGCGTCTCTTTGGGCAACACGTTACGGCGGTAGAGTTCCCAGAAATCCGCGTAGCCGGTGCGCTTGACCGCAGCCTGCACCGTACCGGGGCCGGAGTTGTAGGCGGCCATGGCCAGATACCAGTCGCCAAACTGGTTGTACAGATCTTTCAGATGATGAGCGGCGGCGCGGGTGGATTTTTCCGGGTCCTGCCGGTCGTCTTCGTACATATTGTGGTGCAGGCCGTAGCCCCGGGCGCGGCTGGCCATAAATTGCCAGATGCCGCGGGCGCCCACGCGCGAGACCGCCAGCGTATGAAACCCGGATTCGGCTTGCGCCAGATAGATCAGATCCTGCGGGACGCCTTCTTCCTTCAGGATGGGAAGCATCATGTCGCGATAGCGGCC
>Ga0316363_10000178_pt1 | contig 101161 bp, 81 predicted proteins | sample Sb_taG_3_FD_200459 | JGI IMG/M metagenome (GOLD analysis project Ga0316363, IMG submission 200459) | Peat soil microbial communities from Weissenstadt, Germany - Sb_50d_a_PC metaG (v2) (version 2) | ecosystem: Environmental > Terrestrial > Soil > Wetlands > Peat | place: Germany: Weissenstadt...
GGCCAGGAAGCGTTGCATGTTTGGTGGTACTGGACTCCCCGTAAGAGCCTTAAGAAAGCTCGAACCTCTGCAGGTTCGGCGGGGAGACTCTGGGACCGCGGTTCCATATCACTCGATGCGATGGGAAGCATCGGGTCACCTGAGAGTCAGTCGTCGAATCAAGGTAAGACGCCCAATAGCGTGCTGATCCCTTTGAAGATGCGGCTCAAATCACTGGCGGCCGGACGACGCACGGCGCGGCGCCCTCCAGGTTCCGCCCCGGTCCGATGTTGGGGCAAGCCCCGGCCGCCGCAACGAAATTCTCATGAGAGGGCGGGATACGTGTATCTAAGCCGCGCCTGTCACGGGCGGCCCCGTACAGCGCGATCGTTCTTTGAAAACTTGCTGAAAATTGGCTTCGTTCGTTCATTTCCCCGGCCGCGGCCGGAAAAGCCCCGGTCGCTTAACGGACCGGCCCGTGCGACGTGTCACAAATTGGCTTCGCTCGTTCATTTCTCCACAGCCCAACTACCGCCGTGCCACCGCCTCCGCCTTGCGGATGACTTTCTCCCGCAGGTCCCAGGCGTCGAGCGCCCTTTGAGCGCCGCGGGAGGCTGCCTCGCGAGAGTTGATTGGCTTGCTCGTGGGCAACGTGAATACCATCCCGGAGCATGGCAAAATCCATGTGCGGGTCGTCGACTACCTGCCTGCGAATTACACGCAAGCGGGCATGAGCTTTGTAAGCTTCAACTTGACGAAAAACGGCCAAGCCATTGGTATGCGCATGCCGGCATGAACCAGCCCAGTTCGCCACGCGCAGGTCCTTCAGCGAATCGTTTTCCCGTCTCAGCGGGTCGGCAACAATAGTGTTCGCCCCACTCGATGCGTTAAGTGAACAGGCCGGCTTGGACCTCTACTTGCCCCTGCTCAGCCCCAGCGCGCGAATCCGCTTGTGCAGATTGGTGCGCTCCATTCCCAGCGCGCGGGCGGCGCCCGAGACGTTCCAGTTGGATTCCTCCAGGGCCCGCAGGATGTGCTCGCGCTCGGCCGATTCCCGGGCTTCCTGAATGGTCGATTTGGGACCCGTCTCGCGCTGCACTCGCAGCTCCACCGGAATGGAATCGCGCGTCAGCCGCTCGCCCATCGTCAGGATGGCCATGCGCTCGATCACGTTGCGCAGCTCCCGGGCGTTTCCGGGCCAGCCGTACGTCTCGAACAGCGGGAACACGCCCTCGTCCAGGATCTTGCGCTTGAAGTTGTTGCGGGCGCAAAATTCTTCGAGGAAATATTCGGCCAGCAGGCGGATGTCGTGCGGGCGCTCGCGCAGCGCGGGAACCCGGATCGGCACCACGCTCAGGCGATAGTAGAGATCCTCGCGGAATTTTTCCTGGGTGACCATGCCGGCCAGGTCGCGGTTGGTGGCGGAGATCACGCGGACCGTGACGTGAATGATCTGCTCGCCGCCCACGCGGTGGAATTCGCCCTCCTGCAAAACGCGCAGCAGCTTGGCCTGGGAGGCGCCGTGCAGGTCGCCCACTTCGTCCAGGAAAATCGTGCCGCCGTCGGCCAGCTCGAACTTGCCGCGGCGCGTGGCGGTGGCGCCGGTGAACGAGCCCTTTTCGTGGCCGAACAGCTCCGTCTCGATCAGCTCGGTGGGAATGGCGGCGCAGTTCACCTTCACGAAGGGCCCGGCGGCGAAGGGGCTGGCGTTGTGAATGTGCGCGGCCAGCAGCTCCTTGCCGGTTCCCGATTCGCCGATCAGAAGCACACGGGCATCCGAACGCGCGGCCATGGAGGCCTGTTCCACCGCGCGCATCCACGCGGGGCTGCTGCCCACCATCTTGGACGCGCCGCCCACCAGCTCCTTCAGGCGCTCGTTTTCCTCCCGCAGCGTGGACTGCTCCAGGGCGTTCTTCACCCCCAACAGCACGCGGTCGCGGCTCAGCGGCTTTTCCAGGAAGTCGAACGCGCCGGCGCGCGTGGCTTCCACCGCATCGGCGATGGTGCCGTGGCCCGAAATCATGATGGCCGGCCCGGTGGTGCCGTTCTGCTTCACCGTGCGCAGCAGGTCGATGCCGTTGCCGTCCGGCAGCTTCATGTCGAACAGGTAGGCGTCGGCGCGATGGGCATCGGGGTGCCGCTTGAACTCCGCCACCGACCGGCAAATGCTCACGGCGTAGCCTTCGCGTTCCAGAATCATGCGCAGGGAACGCCCGATATTCTCTTCGTCATCCACGATCAGGACGCGTTTGGAAGCCATTGGTCGCTGCCGGCAGCAGCACGCGGAAGCCTGCGCCGCCCAGCTCTCCTTTCACCACGACGATGTCCCCGCCCGAAAGCAGCGCGCTCTTGCGCGCGATCGAAAGCCCCAGCCCCATGCCCCTCTTCTTGAACGAAATCGTCGGCTGGAACAACGAGGCGCGGGCCTGCTCGCTCAGCCCCGGTCCGGAATCGTGGACCTCGATGGCCACCGATCCCTCCACCGCCGACGTCACACCCAAAATGCGCCCGCCCTCGCCGGCAGCCTCCGCCGCATTTTCCAGAAGGTTGGTGAGGATCCCCTTGATCAGGTCCTGGTCCGCCAGGACGCGCGGCACGCCGTCCGCCAACCGGCAGTCGTACGCCACTTCGGGATGCCCGGTCTTCAGGAAGGCGATGCGCTCCTCGAGCAGCGCATTCACGTCCACGGGTGAAGGCGTCAGGGGCGGCTCGGCGGCAAACTGCGAGAACGCGCGCACGCGGCGCTCCAGGGCTTCGATCTCGTCCACCACGATCTGGGTGGCCTGCTCCATGAAGCCGCGGTCGGCCTCGTCGTAGCGCGCCAGCATTTCTTCCACGGTGAGGCGGATGGGGGTGAGCGAATTCTTCACTTCGTGCGCCATCTTGCGCGCCAGGGTCTGCCAGCTCGCCAGTTGCCGCAGGTACACCAGGCGCTCGGTGCTCTCCTGGAGCTTGTCCGCCATGTCGTTGAAGGCCTGGATGGCGCGGCCGATTTCGTCGTCGCGCCGCGCGCCGACACGCGCGTTCAAATCTCCACCGGCCAGTTTCCCGAGGCCGGCGGTCAACTGCTGGATGGGGCGGCTGATGCGGTGCGCGAGGTACACCAGCAGCGCCAGCGCAACCAGCCAGAACGATGCGGCCGCCAGCAGGTAGGTGAGCTTGAAGCCGCGCCGCAGATCGCGCTCCCGGACGGCCTCCGCCAGCGCCCGCGCGTGCCCGATCTCGCGCGCCAGCCGATCCATTCCCACTTCGCCCAGGCCCGACGAATACAGAAGGACTTCGCCGCCCTGCCGCACCAGGTAATCCAGGCGGTCCCCGTCGTTGCCCGCGTGGGCGAAGCGCTCCGCTTCTTCGCTGTCGGCGAACTCTTTCACCGCGGGAGGCCACGTGGCGCGGTCCTTCGGCAGGTATCGTTGCGGCTGCACGCTGCCGGCCTCGGCCTGGCGTTTGAGATTGTCGCATTCGCGTTGATAGAACTCGTGGCCCGTCCGCTCGAGCGATTTGGAAAGGGCCTCCAGATCGCCGATAGCCGAAAAATCCAGGCTGCCTTCCAGCACCGACACGGTGAACCACAACGTCGCCGCGAGCGGCGCCAGGGTCGCGGCGAGAAAAATCAGGATGAGCCTGTTGCGAAGCCGATTCACCCGCTTCGTGTCCCGCGGCCCGAGGACGTGCGGGGCAGGAAGGCCAGGCGCAGCGGGCCCGCGGACCGCGTCCAGGACAACTCGTCCGCGCCCGGTCTCCGGCTGAGCATATCGATCATCAGGCTGCTGATGCTGATTCCCGAATCGCCTACCAGGCTCGAAAGCTCCTTTTGCGCCGTGGTGCGCAGCTCGAACTTCAGCCAGAAGGGGCGGTCCGGCGCCAGTCCCAGGGCGCTGATCGCCAGGTTCTCCGTCGACCACTGCTCGGCTTGGGGGGCCGTCAGGTGCGACTTGGGCTGCGCCAGTACGCCCGGGATTTTCACCGCGAACTTCTCCTCCCACAGGTCGTAGCTCACGATCAGCCGCTCCCGCACCGGCGGCCGCAGGAGCGTGCCGCGATCGTCGCTGAACAGCGTGAGCTGCGCCAGAAACACCACGGTGTCCGCGTTCCGCAACCGCTGGAGCGGCTTATCGGTAAGAAAATGCAGGTCCGGCGCGGCGATGTGCAGGTTGTCGCCATCGAAGGTGACGTTCAGCGATTCCGAGGCGCGTCCGCGGAGCAGAGGAATAGCCAGGCCGGCCACCAGCCAGCGGCGACGGCTGATCCGATTGTCTCGCGCGAACTGCGCCATCAATAATTCATGCCAACCATAAAGATGGGATCGACCCGCCCGGAGCGGACGGGAAACGCCACCGCCAGGGAGAAACTTCCTTCGCGGAGTCCCATCCCGATCGAATGCTTGAGAGCCGCCGCTTCGCCTTGATCCCACACGGCTCCCGAATCGTAAAATACTTCAAAAGCCCCGTATCGATATTCGACGGTGTTGTGCACCATCCGGTTTCCGCCGAGTGGATCCAGGTCGAACTTGTTCCAGCCTCTGAGCATGGTACTGTTGCCCAGTACGAAGCGCTCGAAAAGCGGCGCCCGCCCGCTGATCATGCCGGTCGTGACGTCGTCGATCAGCACGTTTTTGCCGCGAGTCAGCATGTAGCGGAAATCCGCGCGGTGCCGCGCGTAGGCAAAATCGCTGTCGAGAAGCTTGGTGGCCGCGCGCAGGCTGTACCCTGCATCCAGATCGCTCTGGTTTTCCGAGCCCTCCAGTTGCTGATGATAGCGCAGAGTCGTGATCATGGCGTTGGCGGCTTCGGTGTGCGCGGCCGGAAATGGTTCCTGAAAACGCTCGAAGCTGGTGCCGAAGCTGAGGGTCAGCGGCTTGGCCAGCTCCAGGGTCACTTCCGGCTCGAAGTTCTGCCGCGTGCGATACGGCCCGGAAGTGTCCGCGGTGCCCCCGGAAACGGCGGGCGTGGATGTGGCGATCGGCGCTGCCGTGAGTGGGTCGAGCGTGTTGGAGTTCCACTGCTCGTGATAACTGTCGAACTCGAAACGCAGGTGCACGCGATCGCTGCCCACGTGGGTGTTTTCGTAGCGCGTGACCAGGCCGGCGTAGCGCTCCGGCAGCTCGTCGCCGTCGCTCACCAGGCCGAAGGTGAACCCGTTCTGTTTGGCCGTGATGGTGCCCTCCACGGCGCCGCTCCAACCCTGCTTCGCGTGGTACAGGAATTTGGGAACGGATAAGTCGAACCGCGTCGGCCGCAGATTCACCTGGAACACCACCTGCACCGAATCGGGGCTCTGGCCGCGCAGCACGTGGTGCTCCACCGTGCGGGCATGAAATTCCTTGCGCAGCCGCCGGGCCAGATCGTCGAGAGCCGTGGGATTCAGCTTCTCTCCGATCAGCGCCGCGATCTCCCTCCCCAGCGATGCGCTGATTTTGCCGTCGTGGTCCTGGACGGAAGCGAAGTTCACCGTCCACCCCTCTCCGGAAACGACCACGGCTTCCACCGTGTAGCGCGTATTGACGTTAAACTCGGAGTCCTGCGATCCGGCAATTAGCGTGCCGGCAAACAACAGGCAACCGAGCCAGGCGTATTTCATGACACATCCGGTGGCACGCTGTCTGCCAACTATAATCTGTTGAAAATAGGAGAGATAATTTAGGAGTCGATGTGACTGGTTTTCACAGGTGTGGAGGTAGGATAAGAACATCGCCACAGCTCCCGGATGGGCTGTGAGCGGCGGCTTACAGTACTTTTGCCAGCTCGGCGGCAAATGCGCTACGGGGCGTCTGCTCGCGGTCCTTGCCGCCGCGCTTCCGGCGGTCGGGACGCTGGTGCTGCGCCGCAACGCGATTGGCTGCGGGGGCGGGAGCCGGCGGCTGACCGCCGCGCGGGACGTCCTTGCCTTTCGGCGGCTGGGCTGGGTTGGCCCGCAGCAGCCGGTCTTCCAGAGGGGCCCGGTCGAAGCGGCGGATAATCGCCTGCATCTCGTCGCCGGTAGGCGCCTCGACAAAAGCGAAGCCCTTGGATTCTTGCGTTTCGTGGTTGCGGATCACTTTTACGCCATCGGCCACGAGATCTTCCGCGGCCAGCCATTGCTTGATGTCATCAGCAGTGACCCAGGTAGGCAGATTGCCAAGAAATACGGTGAAGCTCATTCAGTTGGTGTTTGACTCCGTCTGGTTGGATTTGCGGCACTTCAAGGAAAGGATTCCGATCGCCACCTAGATGTTACCAGAGTAATCCCGCCGATTGCAAACACCCGTTTTTCCGCCTGTTCCCGCGTGGCCGAAGCGGACAATCCGCCGCCCGTGCGCTTGCCGGTTCGGGTACAATCGGCCCCAGAGGGTACCCGTGAGCTTCCAGAATCTCTGTGTGACGCGTGAGGGAACGGTGGCGGCCGTGACCCTGAACCGGCCGCAGCGGCGCAACGCCCTGTCGCTCGACCTCATACTCGAATTGACCGCCTGCCTCGATGAAATCGGCCGCGGCCGCGAAGTCCGCGCGGTGATCCTGGCTGCCGCGGGGAAGGTGTTCTGCTCCGGGCACGATCTCTCGGAGATGACCGGGCGCGACATCAACGGGTATCGCCGCATCTTCGACGTGTGCTGTGATCTGATGATGAAGATCCAGGCCATCCCGCAGCCGGTGATCGCCGAGGTGCAGGGCATCGCCACCGCCGCGGGCTGCCAGTTGGTGGCCTCGTGCGACCTGGCGATCGCCGCCGAGGAGGCCGCTTTCGCCACCCCCGGAGTGAAGATCGGGCTCTTCTGCACCACCCCGATGGTGGCGCTGACGCGCGCCGTCGGGCGCAAGCGCGCGCTTCAGATGCTGCTCACCGGCGAGTTTGTGGACGCGCGAACGGCCGCCGAGTGGGGCCTGATCAACCAGGTGGTGCCCTCGGGCGAGCTGCAAGCCGCCACGCGCAAGCTGGCCGCCAAGGTCGCGGCGGCCAGTCCGCTGGTGGTGGGCCTCGGCAAGCAGGCGTTCTACACGCAGATCGATCTCGACCAGCCCAAGGCGTACGCCTACGCCAAGGAAGTCATGTCGATGAACGCGCTGGCCGACGACGCCCAGGAAGGCGTGGGCGCATTTCTCGAAAAACGGGCGCCCTGCTGGAGCGGGAAGTAGCGGGCGCGAACGTCACCGCACCCGGCGATAGACGATCGTCTGGCCGGGCCGGGCCACTTCCTGGTAATGCGCCAGCCATTCGCCGAGGTCGGGATAGCTGGTGATGGCGAGCCTCGGATTGAAGAGGCCCAGCCCGTCGAGCACGAAGGCCGGATGCGACCGCGCGAGTTCGGCGCGGCGGCGGCTGGCCTCCTCGATCTCCACCGGCTCCGATTGCGTCAGGTGGCGGTCGGCCGGCACACCCGTGAGCGGCTGCGAATCGAGAAACATGGTAGCGGCCGGCAGGCGGGTGTAAGTGTAGATCTCGGGACGATAGCCCCAGACGAAAAGCGTGTCGCCCGGTTTGGCCACCTCGCGCACCAGCGCCGCCGCGGCGCGGCTGTCGCGATCCATACCGGTGTCGCGCCATGCCGGGTCGGTCAGGGCCGCGAGATAGGACGGCCCGAAACGCACGGCGGGAATCAGGAGCAGCAGCGCTACCACCACGCGCGGGCGCCCCAGCAGCACGAAGCCGCGCGCGGCCATCAGGACGACGACGGGCAGAAGCAGAAAGTAGTAGCGCGGAAAGAACCGCAGGCCCGCGGCGACGCCGATCACCGCCACCACGAGCCAGCCATACCAGCGCGCACTCTCCCGCGGACGATCCCACAGCAACCGCCCTGCGGCGATCACCGCGGCGGCATGAAAACCCATCCAGTTCACCGTGCGCAGCAGGCCATTCTGGATGGGGTTCGCGATAAACGTGCTGCCCGCGTAGAGCCTTCCCCACTTCCAGACCTCCTCTATATACGGCCCCAGCGCGCCCGCCGTCCACAATGCCGCCGCCGCCGCGCCGCTAACCGCCGCGAAGCCCGCGCCGATCCAGGCCGCGCCCGCCGGGTTCCACAGCACGCACACCGCCGCCACCAACAGGCCTTTGGGACTGATCCAGAAGGCCACGGCCGCCAGCACGCCGCTCCACAGCGGCCGCCGCGTCGCCGCCATCCACACCGCGGCAAGGTGCGGCGCGAGCATCAACAGGTCCGAAGCCACCGGAATCGCCGCCGACGGAATGTCGAAGGTGAGAAACCATGCCAGCAGTGCCGCCGCCCATAACGCTTCCCGCCAGGACCACAGATCGCGCGCGAATCGCCATGCGATCCAGCACGCCAGCAGACAGTACAGCGCATCCGCCAGCCGCAGAGTCCAGCCGGCGCGCGCGCCCGAAAGCAGGAAGAAGGCCGGCACGAGCGGTGGCTTGTCGTACCAGATGTCGCGATACACCACCTTGCCGTCGAGCATTTGCCCGGCGGTGGCCAGCGGCAGCGTGTCGCCTTCCCAGAGGATTGCCTTGTGGCACATCCGCGTCGCGATCAGCAGCGCGGCCAGCAGCAGGAAGAAGGTGAGAGTCTTGTTCAAACGGTTGCGGCGGTCTTCACCAGCAGGCGCTCCAGCACGCGGCGGAACTCCTCTCCGTAAACCGGGTCGGCCAGCGCGAATTCCACGAAGCTTTCAAAGTAGCTCGGAAAATTCCCGATGTCGTAGCGCTTCTCCTCCGGCGCCAGCTTGACCGCCATCACGCGGCGCCCTTCGTCGCACATGTGCTGGATGGCGCTGGTGAGCTGGATCTCGCCGTGGCGGTCCGGCCCCACCCGCCGGATCATGTCGAAGACGATTGGGGAAAAGATATACCGTCCGGCAATCGCCAGGTTGCTGGGAGCCTCTTCGGGCAAGGGCTTCTCCACCAGGTTCACGATGCGGAATACGTCGTCCCCGCCGCTTTCCGGCTGCACGATGCCGTAATGCCGGGTCTCTTCGCGCGACACTTCCTCCACCGCGATCACGCAACTGGCGCGCTTGGAATCGAACACGTCCGCCATGCGGCTCACGGCGCGCGAAACGGCGTTGAGCCCCAGGATGGAGTCGCCCAGCGCCACCAGGAAAGGCTCCTCGCCGGCGAAGTTCTCGCCGCACAGGACGGCGTCGCCCAGTCCTTTCTGCAGCCGCTGGCGCGTGTAGAAAAAGTTGGCCTTCAGCGCTTCGAAATCCACTTCTTTCAGCAGATCGTGGCGGCCGGCCGCCTCCAGGCCGCGCAGCAGTTCGGGATCGTTGTCGAAATGATTTTCGATGGAGGCCTTGCTGCGTCCGGTGACGAACAGGATCTGCTGAATTCCGTTCGACACGAGTTCTTCGACCACATACTGCACGATGGGCTTGCGGGCGACGGGCAGCATTTCCTTGGGCTGTGATTTGGTAGCCGGCAGAAGCCGTGTTCCGTGCCCCGCGACCGGGACCAGTGCGCTTTTGATCACCATTTGAATATAGCAACGCGCGCCGCCCCTGACACGCCCGGGTCGCCGCGCCTCCCCGGAATTGGTCCCGAGGCGAAAAACTCGTGCAGCTTGACGCTGCTGAGCGATTTTCGGAGAATTGTTGGGTGGTTAAGCAAGTTGTCTTCATCGGGTCGTCCTCCGAGGGGATCAACCTCGCGCGCACGCTGCGCAGCCGGCTCCAGGAAGACCGCCGGCTCAAACACTTCGAATTCAAACTGTGGACGGACGTGTTCGCGCCCATGCGCAGTCCCGCTTCGGTTCTGACGGACCTCCTGACGACCGTATCCCTTGCGATTCTGGTATTCACGGCTGACGATGTGACCAAAAAGAGGGGGCGGACAATGAAATCTGTGCGAGACAACCTCCTTTTCGAGTTCGGGCTATTTTGGGGAAAACTTGGCCTGACCCGCACTCTTGTTCTGGTGGAAGACCGCGCACAGTCGGGGTTGGCATCCGATATTGGTGAACTCACCTTCGTCACCTTCCAGCGGCCGGCTCATGGGGCGGGCCAGAAAGAGCCGCCGTTCGCGGAGTTGCGAGAGTCCATGGACAAGCCCAGCATGGAAGTTGGGGATTGGGTGGCGCAAGCCGCGCGTGCAAGACCTGGAGCTGGAGATCTGCCGCCCACCCTGCTGCGGTTGGCGGCCAACTGGCGCAAGCGTGGCGACGCCGATTTCCAGTTGTACTCCTTCTCGGGTTTGTCGGCCGAAATCGAGCGGGCTGGCAATGATGGCTCGCACAATCAGGAGGCGGTGCATCACCTGTGGGCCGACGCCGAGGCGGGGAGTTGGATTAAGGCCGCCATCACAGAGCCAGACCTTTTCCGAGTGACTTTCTGCAACAAAGGGGGATCATCGAGCAATATTGCGCTCCGATTGAACAAGTGCAGAGTGCCAGAGGTCTCGAACGGATCGTTCACCAAGCTGCGCTTCGAGGCGCGCGTACCTCACGACTGGCAGGCGTTGTTGGCTAAAGAAACCGCGGAAGGGAATGTTGAGCGGTTGGCATTGGTGAGCCTCGGCATACGACTCATAGATTCCCTTCACACGCACTGGAAGCTCTGCCGCAACAGGAACGGCGAGTACGCATTCTATGACGTTGTGCCTTGTGAAGGCGACGACACAGCCTGGAAGAGCTTCGAGATCAAACTGACCGACAAGCAGCTCAGCTGGTGTGTTTTTGGTTCCGATGGAAATTACCGGTACGCGGATGAGCACCCTGATTTCAAACACATTCTGGCGGTCGTGTTGGAGCTTGGGAAAGGACTCGTGGGCGCCAGCGTCCCAGGGCCCGGAATGGGGGTCATCGAATTCAAGGGACTCAACGCGGTCTGAAAGGCGCGCATGGGAGTGCTTGACCCCCGGGAACTCGTTGTCCACAACCAGGATGTCGGCAAACTGATCCGCCCCGCCTACTCGCGTGAGCGGATCGACGAGGTGGCGGATTTGTTGCGCAGGCGGGGCACGCTGGCGTTTCCTACTCTGCCGAGCGGCTTGTTTGCAGCGGCTGCAGTGGACTCGGAACACTATACGGGCTACGGGAACGTATGGGTCCGCGATACAGTACACATCGCCCACGCCTTGTGGCGGCAAGGACAGATCGACACTGCGGTGAACGCCGTAAACGGGTTGATGCGGCATTTCCGGCGTCAGCGCGACCGCTTCCGCGAAGTAATCGAGGCGCCGGAGCGTGCCGCCGATCCTATGCGGCGTCCCCACATTCGGTTCGATGGAATGGCGGAGACCGACGTGACCGAGCCGTGGGCGCATGCTCAAAACGACTCTTTAGGGTATTTTCTCTGGCTTTACTCCAAGCTCGCGGTGAATCGGCTGATTTCAGTGGACGCCGAGGCGTGGCGGACGCTCGCCCTGTTCCCACCCTACTTGCGGGCCATACAGTTCTGGAGTGACGAGGACAGCGGACATTGGGAGGAAGGCCGCAAAGTGGAGGCCTCGAGCATCGGGGCTGTGTGCGCGGGCCTCAAGGCGCTTGGCGAACTGGTTCATCGCGCAAGGTTGCCTGAAGAAGTTCGGCGCGCAGACATCGCCGGCCAAGCCACTGACCTTCTGGACCGGGGCACGAAGCAGTTGCACGCCATTCTGCCCTGGGAGTGCCGGGAGCAGGAGACTGCTAAAAAGCGCCGCTACGACAGCGCTCTTCTTTTTCTCGTCTTCCCTCTTCGCATTGTGGCCGATCGGGCGGCGGCGATGACGATTGTCGGGGATGTTCGAGACAACCTGCAAGGCAGGTATGGCATCAAGCGGTATTTGGGGGACTCATTCTGGTGTACGGACTATCGTAAGCGTGTGGGCGCCGCCGACCGCACCAAAGACTATAGCAAGGATATGGTCAGCCGCGACCGTTACTGGAGACCGGATAGCGAGGCCCAGTGGTGCCTATTCGATCCCATCCTGTCGGTGATTTATGGCGACTGGTTCATGGAATTGGGAAGGGCGGAAATGTTGGAGCTGCAAGCCTTTCATCTCAATCGCTCTTTGGGACAGATCACCGGTACAGGTGAACGGCACGCGCCGTTTAAGTGTCCAGAGCTGTACCATTTGGAAGGAGCCGAGGTGGAGCCGAGCGACGCCGTGCCGCTCCTTTGGACGCAGGCGAACCTGCTTCTCGCGTTAGAGGCCATGCGACGAAGCCTGGAGGATCGAAAAGAAAAGTTCGAATAACGTTCACTGGCCCCTACCGCCCCACCCCCCACCGCCTCCTCCACTGCGCTATAGTGAGCAAAGAAAAAGCGAACGGCCGCATGGAAGACATCCAGCAACAGCTCGCTCAGCTCCGCCGCCGCATCTCGCGGATCGACCGGAAGTATGCCGCGCCCGCCCCCACTCCCCTCCAACGCCGCCTCGATTCCCCCTCCCGCTGCTTCATCGAAGATCTCATCACGGGCGAGGTGGTCCGCACGCCGCACGGCGAGCACTTCGAAACCGAGAAGCTCTGGGAACGCCACCGGCGGCACGGCAGCGTGGATATCGTGGACCTCGCGGAGCTGCCCGAAGACCTGCTCGCTCCGCTCTCCGACGGCTCCATCGCTCGCTCGCATCCTGGCCGCTGGGCCTTCCTCGATACGGAAACCACCGGCCTCGCCGGCGGCACCGGGACTTGCGCGTTTCTCATCGGCGTCGGCTCCATCGAGCCCGCCGGCTTTCGCCTGCGCCAGTTCTTCATGCGCGACTACGGCGAAGAGGCCTCGCTCCTGTGGCGCCTGGCGGAACACCTGGCGCAGTTCGATGTCCTGATCACCTACAACGGCAAGGCGTTCGACCAGCCGCTGCTCGAAACGCGTTTCCGGATGGCCCGGGCCCAGGGCGCGCCCCCGCATCCGTTCGACCGCATGGAGCATCTCGACCTCCTGTTCGGCGCGCGCCGCCTCTGGAAACTCCGCCTCGAAAGCTGCCGGCTCGTCGATCTGGAATACCAGATCCTGGGGGTGGAGCGAACCGGCGACCTGCCCGGCGAGATGATCCCTTACTGCTACTTCGAATACCTGCGGACGAAAGCGGCATTCCGGCTGGTGCCCATCTTCCACCACAATGCCACCGACATTCTCTCGCTGGCGTGCCTGACTGCCATCGTGCCGTCGGCCTTCCGGCCCGCGGATGGCTGCGACCTGGGCCACACGCTGCGCCACGGCTCGGATTTGATCGGCCTGGCCCGCTGGCTCCTGGCGGCGGATCGCGCCGAGGAGGCGCTGCGCATGTTCCGCCGCGCGGTCGAGATGGGGCTGCCCGATCACCTTCTGTTCCGCTCCCTGTGGGACATCGCCGCGATTGAAAAGCGGCTGGGACGCGAGGACTCCGCCCTGGCGCTCTACACCGAGCTGGCCGGGTCGCGCAACCCGTATCACGCGCGCGCCCTGGAGGAACTGGCCAAGCACTACGAGCATCGCGAGCGCAATTACGCCATGGCGCTGGAGATGACGCGATCCGCCCTGGCGATCGCCGACACCGCCGAAATCCGCCGGCGCGAGCAGCGCCTCAAAGCCCGATTGGAGAAGCCCCGGCCTTCGCGGCTGGCACTGTAGGCCCTGAGACCGTTTGACCTCCTCGTCGAGCCCGTGCCAAACTGGTCGAAATCGGGAGTACTCATGCGTTACATCCTCACCATAATGTTGACCGCTGCGTTTCCCTTTCTTCTGCCGGCGCAGACAGCCGAAGACCTGGTTGCCAGGAATCTCCAGGCCAAAGGCGGGATCGAGAAGATCAAGGCCATCAAAACCCTCCGCAGAACTGGCAAGCTCTTGCAGGGAGGCCTGACGGTTCAGATCGCGTTGGATGCCGTGGCGCCCAACCTCATGCGCCAGGCTGCCACCATCCAAGGCATGACTCAGATCCAGGCGTACGACGGCTCCACTGGCTGGCAGATCTCGCCTTTCGAGGGCCGCCGCGATCCGGAACTGCTCGGAGAAGACGACCTCCGCGGCCTGGTCGAGGAAGCCGACTTCTACGGTCCGCTGATCGACTACAAGACCAAGGACAACCGCATCGAATACCTCGGCCACGACACCGTGGACGGCGACGACGCCTATCGCCTCAAGATCACTCTCGCCAATGGCGACATCTACTATTACTACCTCGATCCCGACACCTACCTGGAGATTCGCACCGAGAGAGTGCAGTACATACGCGGATCGGTGCGCGAGAGCTTCACCAACCTCGGCTCTTATAAACAGGTCGCCGGCGTGTACTTCCCGTTTTCCCTGGAAGTCGGCAATAAGCGGAACCCCGGCGAGGGGGTGCAGATTAATTTCGATAAAATCGAAGCCAACCTGCCCATCCCCGTGCAGGAATTCAAGATGCCCGCCTCCCCTTCCGCGCCCAAGGAGTTCTGACGATGCCCGTTCGAAACCCTGCCTCTCTCCACGGCAAAGGCCGCAGGCCGATTATTCATATTGTGCCCGGCATACTTCTGCTGGCCGGTTCTCTCGCCGCCCAGCGGCCGGTGCGATACGACGCCGGCGTAATTTCCGGTCTGCCCGCGCGCAACATCGGCTCCGCCGCGATGAGCGGCCGCATCTCCGCCGTTGATGCGGTCAACGGCGCTGGAGGCTTCACCGTATTCGTTGGCTCGGCCTCGGGCGGGGTCTGGAAGTCGGTCAACGGCGGCACCACCTTCAAGCCGGTCTTCGATAACCCCGACGTCCAATCCATCGGCGCCGTCGCCATCGACCGGCGAAACCCCAAGACCGTCTGGGTCGGAACCGGTGAAAGCTGGGTGCGCAACAGCGTATCCGTCGGCGACGGCATCTACAAATCGGTGGACGGCGGCGAAACTTGGAACAAATTCGGTCTCGAGGACTCCGAGCACATCTCCAAAATCCTCATCGATCCCGCCAACTCCGACACGGTGTACGCCTGCGCCCTGGGCCACTTGTGGGACGACAACCAGGAGCGCGGCGTCTACAAGACGACCGACGGCGGCAAGTCGTGGCGCAAAGTCCTGGCAGGCGCCAATCCCTCCACCGGGTGCGCCATGCTGGCCACGAGTCCCCAGGACCCGAAGACCATCTACGCCGCCATGTGGGACTTTCGCCGCCAGGCGTGGACCTTCCGCTCCGGCGGTCCCGGAAGCGGCCTGTTCAAATCCACCGACGGCGGAGAGCATTGGACCGAATTCACTCCATCCAGCGCCACAGGCTTCCCCGAGAAGCCCTACGGCCGCATCGCGCTGGCGGTCGCCCCTTCCAAACCGCAGGTCGTCTACGCCATGATCGAATCCAAAAGCAGCGCGCTCTATCGCTCCGATAACGGCGGCCAGGCCTGGACCCGCCTGGACGCCAGCCAGTACATGGTCTGGCGCCCCTTCTATTTCGCCAATCTCATCGTCCACCCGAAAGACGAGAACAAGGTCTTCAAAGTGGACGGCGTCCTGCTCTACAGCGTGAACGGCGGGCGCAGCTTCAGCACCGTGTCGGGCGGAGCCCACGGCGATTTTCACGACGTCTGGTTCGACCCCGATAATCCCACCACCATCCTGGCCGGGGACGATGGCGGCCTGTGGCGCAGCCAGGACGGCGGCACTCGCTGGGAGCATCTCATGAATCTCCCGGTTTCGCAGTTCTACCACGTCAGCGTGGACCAGGCCGATCCCTATCGCGTCTACGGCGGCTTGCAGGACAACAGTTCCTGGGTCGGCGATTCCTCGTATCCCGGCGGCATCACCAATTCCCGCTGGGAGAACATGTTCGGCGGCGATGGCTTCTGGATCTGGGAGGATCCCTCCGACCCGGCGTACGTCTATGCCGAATCCCAGGGCGGCGAAATCGGCCGCGTCAACCGCTTCACCCACGAATCCCGCGCCATCAAGCCGTATCCCCAGTACGGCGAAAAGAAACTGCGCTTCAACTGGAACACTCCCATCCAGGTGAGCCCCAACGAAAAGGGCACCATCTACATCGGCGCCCAGTTCCTCTTTCGATCCCGCGACCACGGACAGTCCTGGGAGCGCATCTCGCCCGATCTCTCCACCAACGACCCCGAGAAGCAGAAGCAGGAAGAATCCGGCGGCGTGACCGTCGACAACTCCTCCGCCGAGATGCACACCACCATCTACTCCATCTCGGAGTCGCCCAAAAACGGACAGGTGATCTGGGTCGGCACCGATGACGGCAACGTGCAGGTCACGCGCGACGGCGGCAAGAACTGGGCCAACGTGACCGCCAATGTTCAAGGCGCCGGGAAAGCGCCCTGGGTCTCCTGGGTGGAGGCCAGCCGCTTTGCCGAGGGGACGGCATACGCCACCTTCGACCGCCACATGTACGGCGATCTGAAACCCTACCTGTACAAGACTTCCGACTTCGGCCGGACCTGGACGGCGCTGCCCGTCCAGCCGAGCGGCGTGCGCGGCTACGCCCACGTCATTCGCGAAGACACCGTCGATCCCGACCTGCTGTTCCTCGGAACCGAATTCGGCCTGTGGATCAGCATCGATGGCGGCCGCGCCTGGGCGCAGTACAAGGGCAACGGCTTCCCTGCGGTGGCCGTCCGCGACCTGGTGGTGCACCCGCGCACCTCGGACCTCGTTCTGGCAACCCACGGCCGCGGCATCTGGATCATCGACGATATCTCTCCGCTGCGCGCGCTCTCGACCGCGGTGATGAGCGAAGAAGCCGTGTTTCTCCCGATTGCGCCGGCTGTGCAGTTGATGGAAACCAGCGGCGGTTGGTCCGAGGGAGACGCCACGTTCTCCGGCCCTGACCGTCCCACCGGCGCATTCATCACCTACTATCAGCGTTCGCGCCACATCTTTGGCGATCTGAAGATCGAGATCCTGGATGCCCGTGGAAATCTCGTTGATACCGTGCCTGCCAGCAAGCACCGCGGCATCAGCCGCGCTGTCTGGTCCATGCATCTGAGGCCGCCCAAGGTCCCTCCCGCCGCCAGCGCCATGTTCGGCGCAGCGTACGGACCCCGCGTGGTTCCCGGCGCCTACACGGTGAAGATGACCAAGGGTGACAAGGTCTACACCACGCAACTGAACGTGGTCCTGGACCCCCGCGCCAAATACACGGTGGAGGACCGCCAGGCGCAATTCGACCTGGTGACCCGCCTGGCCGGCACGCTGAACCACATGAGCTGGATCGTAGACGCGATTATCGGTGTGCGCGACGACGCGCTGGCTCGCGCCGCGGGCCTCGCTTCGGGTGATTCCCTGGCTTCGCGCCTTCGGCAGTTATCCGGCACCGTCGATCAGATCCGCTCGAAGATTGTGGCGACGAAGGAAGGCGGAGCGATCACCGGCGAGGAGCGGCTCCGCGAGTTCCTCGGCGGCCTGTACGGCGATGTCAACGGCTTCGACGGCCGCCCCACGGATTCGCAAGCCGCCCGCGCCGCCGCGCTGGCCCGCGAGTTGGACGATATCGTCCGCGAGTTCACCGAACTCACCGGCCGCCAGTTGCCCGCGCTCAATCAGGATTTGCAGGCGAAGAAGCTGGCGCCCATCCGGGTGATCTCCGAGGACGACTGGCGCAAGTCCCACGCCGACGAGTTACCCGCCGGCCGTCCCGCGGCGCAGGCGCTGTTGCCGGTGTGGGCGGCGCTGTCTGGCCGCTAGCGATCGAGACCCAGTTTCACTTTCCCATCGGGGAACACGGCGTACATTTCCAGCCGTCCGCCCATCGCTTCAACGAAGTTCTCGAGCGTACTGAGGTAGATATCCGTGTGTTGCTCCAGTTGCGAAACCGCGGCCTGCGTCATGTCAAGGGTCTGGGCGAGTTGTTGCTGGGTCAGGTGGCGGGCGGCGCGCAGTTCGTGCAGCGGCATCTCCTTGAGATCCTCGTCGGCCAGGCGTCGGGCCTCGGCCCGGGCCTCCGGTGACATCTTTGCCCGGAGTTCACTGAACTTTGTCGTCTTTGGTTTGGAATTCATCCGTAACCTCAACGTCCGAGGCCACAGTCGGATTATAACGCAAGGCTAATATAAGTTAGACGTTATCACTGTTGCGGAGACTCGAGTGACGGCGTGCGCGCGCTCATCGGTACCGCTCCAATCATCGCGCGGGTCACCTCGGATGTTGTGTGGGGCCTTTTCTCGGCAAAAACGATTTGGGCCGCCGATAAACGCGGATCAACGCTGATAAACCATTTTTCTTATCCGCGTTGATCCGTGTTCATCTGTGGCCATCCACGGTCTTTTCTCTAGATAACCCGCCCCGTCTTCCGCGGCCCGTGCACCGACACCGGGCCGTTACTCGTCGATACGCGGATCGTGTCCTGCGAGCCGTTCAGTTGAATCACCCGCTGGTTGTCCGTCCACGCGCCCTTGCAGGCGCCCGCCGCGCAACTCACCGGCGCGTGCCCCGAGGTCTCCACCCGGACCCCCGTACGGAAACCGTCCGGCATCGAGATGCTCACCGGGCCGTTGATCGTCCGCGCCTCCAGCGACGCTCCGTTCCACACCTCGCCCGCCAGTTCGAGCGCGATCGGACCATTCTGCGCCGTCAGATGCACCTCGCCGCCGCCGCCGCCGAACGAGATCGGACCGTTCGACGTGTGGACCTCCACCGTTCCCGCGCTGTCATGCACCGAAACCGGTCCGTTGGTAGCGCGGATCTTCAAGGTGCCGCTCACCCCGGCCACATCGATGGGCCCGTTCTTGGTCTCCAGATCCAGGCTCGCATCCTTCGGCGCGCGGATAATGAAATACAGCTGCCACGTGACATCCGGGTTGGCTGGCCCGCTGGAACTGAAATGTCCCGCGCTGCGAGTCACCGAGATGCCCCGCACCACCTGCTCGGCCGTGGCGCGGTCGTCGGCCGCCGCGACCTTGCAGGTCTCCACCGAGTAGTCCGGCCGGTCCCAGCCGCGGACGTGGAAGATGCCGCGCTCCACGCCGTTCACCTCCAGGATCGGAGCCTCGGCCTTGGTCAGGGTGAAGGCCTCGTTCGCCTGGGCGACTTCGCCGTTGGACGTGACCTTCAGGTCCGCGCAGTGCTCCCCGCTGCCCTGGAAGTTAACGTTGAGATTCCGGTTCTTGGCCGCGTGCGTCTGTCCGGGTGTGAGCAGCCACGCCACCGCGAGTACCGCAGCCGTTAGGTAGTAGAGTCTGTCGTTCTTCATCGGGCCATCCTTTATATAGTCGATAGACGCGGCAGCCCGAAGGGAGTTAGGGAATTAACCGGTCGCGGCCGTCATCTCACCACCGGCGGATTCTGCACCTGGGTCCCGAGGCCCGCATAGGCTTCCTTCACCTTGATCACTTTGTCGCCGTTGAAGGTGACGAACGTGATCTTGCCGGGAGCCGTTCCGTACACCCAATCCTCCAACTCCATGCCGTCCTTGGTCTCGCGCGACTTGTGCTCGGGCCGGCCCATCGCCATCACCACCTGCTCGTGGTTCATGCCCTCAGTCACGCGATTCTCCTTGATGGCCTTCTGCATTTCCGGCGACAGCGTATCCACGTATATCTGGGTCACGCTGTGTTTCTCGAAATCCACCACCGGAGCCAGCATCTTTTTCACCTCCGCCGCCTTGATCGGCTCCAGCGGCTTGTGGAACAGGACCGCGATGGAGGTGCCACCCGGCGCGTTGCTGTCGTTGTTGCTGACCGGGACCGGCATGCCGCCGTTCATTCCGACCTGGACGCCCTGGTACCACTTCCGGCCGCCTTTGAATCCGCCGTTGATCTCCAGCAGGATGCGATCGCTTTCGATCGTTATCTTGGTCACCTGAATCATGTCGCCGGAGCGTGCCGCGGGGCCGCTTTCCCGGGCGATCTCCGCCCACTCTTTCTTGTCGTAGGTACCGTCGGAGTTGAACTCCAGCGCCTTCTTGGAGCGCGGCAGCAGCACTTTGACGGTGCCGTACTCGGCCATCAGCCCGCGCGTCAATTCCACGCGGTCTTCAAAACCCAGCTTGTCCGCCGCCAAAGAGCAGGGCGGCAGGCTCGACAGACTCAGGACGGCAATGGTGGCGAAGGTTCGCATACGGCACTCTCCGCGGGCGGGCCGGTGAGTGGCGAGAACTGCCGCCGCACGGGAGCCTTCCAGAGGAAAAGGAAGAGCACCACCAGCACCGCGGAAGTCAGAAGGCTGGCTTCCGGGCCGTATGCTCCCCCGCTCCAGAGGCGGCCGCCGTCCCACGCTAACTCGTAGCCCGTCACATTCATTCTAAGCCCGCTGAGGTTCACCCCGAACAGCGGTAATGTAAAGTTCCAGCCGAAGTGCAGGCCGATCGGCAGCCACAGGTCGCGGCTCCGCAGGTACGCATACCCGAAAAGGATGCCGAAACCCGCGGTATTGGCGATGGCCACGCCGTTGATGTTGGGGTTCGACGAATGCAGCAGTCCGAAAAGGACACCCACCGGCACGATCGTGGCGTACGGCCCCAGGTTCGCCAGCAGGAGCTGAAAGGCGTAGCCGCGGAAGAAGAGTTCTTCGCCCACCACGCCCGCGGCCAGCAGGACCGTCACGAACAGAAACGTGTCCAGCCCGGGCCGCTCCGCCGGCGTCGGCGCGAAATGCGCCACGCGCAGCACGAGAGGCGGCGCCAGGACCAGGCAGGCCGAGCCCGCGCCGCCCAGAAGGCCGAGTCCCAGGTTGTCCATCGAGCTACGGTTCCACCACAGCCCCAGTTCCACCAGGCGGCGGTTCTCATAGATCCGCAGGACCAGCCAGTTGGCGAACACCGCCGAAAGCACGCTCGCCGCGGTGACGCCCAGCAGGTAGTCGCCCAACCACAGCAGCAGCGGGCCGAAGATCGCCGCGGTCACGAAGTACAGCGCCACGTAGACCACCAGGTGGATGGCGATCCGCAGCCGGTCCTTGCGCTTCTCCATGACCCTTCAGGATACCGCGCGAAAGAAAACATCCCGCGCTTGGCGGCCTGCCCGCTGTCTGGTGTTCCGGAGCGCGTTCGCGCGTGGCGCCGTGCGCAGTTTTGACCAGACCCAATGGGGCTACAATACCGGACGATGATCCGATCCGGTCTGCTCGTCGTCGCGATTCTTGCCGCGCCCGTCTGGGCCGATCCGTTTGACGACGTGCGCCTCAAACGCCACGCCATGCTGACCGGCGGCGCGGGCATCGACTATTCCCTTCCTCAGATCCACGCGCGCCTCGCCAACATCGAGTCCAGCGCCCGCGGAAGCTGGGAGCGCCTCCAGAAAGATCCCGGCCGCGCAGACCTCGCCGGCGCCACGAGCTCGGCGCAAATCACTTCCGCGTGGAGCCGCCTCAAGTCCATGGCCCTGGCATGGGCCACGCCCGGACAGAACCTCTACGGCGACGCCGCGCTCCTTGCCGACGTCCGTTCCGCCGCGGCCTGGCTCGAAGAGAACCGCTACAACGCCCGCGTCCCCAAAGAGTACGACAACTGGTGGGATTGGGAGATCGGCACGCCCCTGCAACTGGGTGATCTGCTCGTTCTCCTGCACGGCCAGCTCACGCCCGAGGAAACCGGCAAGTACGCCGCCGCCATCGACCGGTTTGACTCCGACCCTCGCGTGATGGCCGGGACCATCGTTTCCACCGGCGCCAATCGGGTGTGGAAATGCATGGGTGCGGTGCTGCGGGCCATCGCTGTGAAGGACGCCGCGAAACTGCAACTCGCCAGCGATTCCCTCGGCGCGGTTTTTCCCTACGTGACTTCCGGCGACGGCTTCTATCAGGACGGTTCCTTCATCCAACATGGCCGCTTCCCCTACACGGGCGGCTACGGCAACGCCTTCATTTCCCAGATCGCCGACATCCTGCACCTTCTGGCCGGCTCGCCCTGGGATGTCCACGATCCGGCGCGCGACAATGTCTACCGTTGGGTCTTCGATTCCTTCCAGCCCCTCATTTACCGCGGCGCCATGATGGACATGGTCCGGGGCCGTGAAATCTCCCGCGCCGGATCGGGCGACCATGGCGCCGGCCACTCGACCGCGGCAGGCATTCTACGCCTTTCGCAGCTTGCCCCGGCAGGCCCGGCGGCGAAAATGCAATCCATGGTCAAGGAGTGGTTGGTGAACGACACGTCCCGCGACTGGTCGGCCGGAGTCCCTCTCGACGAGGTCATGCCCCTCTCCCGCCTGCTGGCGGATAGCCGCATCCCCGCGCGCGGCGAGTTGCTGGGAAGCTGGATCTTCGGCGGCATGGACCGCGTGGTGCACCTCCGCCCGGGTTGGGGCTTCGGGGTTGCCATGCACTCCAGCCGCATCAACAACTATGAGAGCATCAACCAGGAAAACCTGCGCGGCTGGCATTCCGGCGACGGCATGACGTACCTCTACACCAGCGACCTGACGCAGTTTTCCGATGGCTTCTGGCCCACCGTCGATCCCCAGAGGTTGCCGGGAACCACGGTGGTGGCCGGCTCCACGCCAAGGCCGAACCAGGTTGGCGGCAGCCCCATAGCCGGAGGCGCCACGGTTGACGGCTACTCAGCCGCCATGATGCTGATGCGGCCGACCGGAGGGCAACTCAACGCCAAGAAGTCCTGGTTCCTCCTGGACGACGAGGTGATCGCGCTCGGCTCCGATATCGGCAGTACCACGCCGGACCAGCATGTGGAAACCATCGTGGAGAACCGTCTCCTCACCGGAGATCCTGAGTTCACGGTCGCCGAGGATGGCAAGTGGGCCTGTCTCGGGGACAACCTCGGCTATTTCTTCCCCAGCGGCGGAAGGTGGAAATCGGCGCGCGTGGACCGGCAGGGATCCTGGCGCGAGATTAATGCCGGCGGCTCCCCGGCGGCGATCCTGCGCCGGTACCAGACCATTTGGTTCGACCACGGCGCCACGCCCGACCGGGCTTCGTACGCCTACGCCCTGCTGCCCGGCAAGAATTCCGCGGCGGTGGCCGCATACGCCGCCGTGCCAGGATTCCGGATCGTGGAAAATTCGGTCCAGGCGCACGCCGTCTCGAAACCCGCGCTGGGGCTGCGCGCCGTCAACTTCTGGACCGACGACCAGAAAACCTCGGATGGCATTACATCCGACAGAATTGCGTCGGCGCTGGTCATCGAGGGCGCCGGCGTGATCCGGATTGCGGTTGCCGACCCCACCCAAGCCAACGCCGGTGTGATCCACATCGAAATCGATCGCGCGGCCACCGGCGTGATGGAGAAGGACGACGCGATCTCAATCGACCAGATGGCGCCGGCACTGCGCTTGACCGTCAATGTCGCGAATGCCCGTGGCAGGTCCTTCAAGTTGAAGTGCGCAACACGTTAGCGGCTGCACTGAAGAAACGTCCTGTCAGATCATCTCGTTCAGCAGTTCCGGCCGGGGATGCGGGATCACGACCTTGTTCACCAGCATGGGAATTCTCGTAAAACCGTAAAGGCGGACCGCCGCCAGAGGCGCTGCAAATCTCCGTGGCGGCACCTGCGTGGCACCAAAGCCGGCCAGATTGCAGCGGCGTGGCGGCGACGCTGGTGATGGCGGCCGAGCCTATATGAATCCGCGACGTTGATGCCCTGTGTTCTCCCAAGTGGGCCACAATCACCGTCAACGAAGACGGAGCAGGGAACACACCCCGCCCGCTGCAGGCTTGACCTCAGCGGCACAACGGCATTACTCGATCACCTCAAAGGCAAACAAGAACGGGCGGTCCGTAGCCGTACCTCTGGAGTCCCTTTCTATGACGCGAAGAGTGTATGGGCCGGACATAAACCCTTCCCGCCGACACAACAGTATCGCGTTGCCTAACGCATCAAGGGCCAGCTCCAATCGCGGAAGAAGCGGCGCTTGGGGCGGGCCCAGGAATTCAGCGGAGTACCGAAAGCCGAGACGGACCGGTACAGCAAATGACAGTGTGAATGACTTTCTCGAAGGGGGAATCTCCACCACTATCGGATTGTCCTTGGCTCGGGAAGCGTTGAGATCGAAGTTAAGAGCAGCCTCCGCAAAGGCCAAAGGAGCAGGTTGGCTGTGTAGCGGTTCCTGAGGTCGCGGCGGGTTGCGCCGGACGTAGAAAAGACCCACTGCCAACACGGCCACCAAGCTGTAGGCGAACGCGGGACGGGCCAGGAACCCGAGCACGCGCCAGCTCGGCGCAGTGTCGCCTGCCCGCTTTGCCTCAACGGCACGATCGAAAACGCGGAGACGATCCACCAGGAGGTCGCACATCCCGCAGAGCCGGATATGCAGAGCGATCTGGTTTGCCTCCGCGGCATTCATCTCTCCGCTAGTAAACCGCACAAGCGTATCAGAGTCTGGACAGTCTCCCATCTCCCGTCGCATGCCGGCGAAAGCCGATTTCAGGTCGGCCTCGAAATCCCCCGATCCCTGGTTCGGATTCACTAGTGCTTCCTCCGCTCGGCCCACGCGTGCCATGCCAACTTGAACCGGCGCCTCCCGTTCTGGATATACGACTTCACGTTCTTGTCCGAATACCGCGCCAGCATCGAGATCTCCTTAGCACTATAGCCTTCAATGTAGAAGAGTCTTAGGCAGATTTGCTGTTCGACGGGAAGCCGGCTGAGCACGGCGAGAATCTCCGCAGCCAAATAGCGACTCTCCGGCGGCGGGTGCCCCTCCGGTGGGCCTGTGTTGTCTCGTTCGTGGCGCGCAGCCTGAGATCTTAGGTGATCAATGCAGAGGCACTTTGCGATAGAGCAAAGCCATGCACTGAACTCAGCGAACGAGCCACCTCGGAACTGTTCTTTTTTGACCAATGCTCTGATGCACGTCTCCTGCGTCAGGTCCTCTGCGTCCGCGGCATTTCGCAGGAAGGCTAGGCAATGATTGTAAATCGATCGCCGGTGTCGTCGACACAATTCCGCGAAAGCAGCCACGCCGTCGGCTTCGCGAAACCGTCGAACCAACTCGTCGTCTGCAAGTGTTAGAGCCGGGTCGGATACCATTGCACTCTCTCGAAACCGGAGTTTCCAGGATACCAGAGATCCGGGTTCGGCTCGCGTAGATTCCATCAGAGCATCGTAGGGCAGTAATATGATAAGGCCGTGCGCCGTTCAGTGTTTCAGCAAGTCGAGAATGAATACTTGACTGGTAAGGAACGATCCACGAAGACTACCACCAAATAGGATCATGCGCTGGTTCGCTTCATCGAAAACGACACTCTGACCATAGCTGCCGCCCGGAGGAGTCCCCAACTGTCCGATCTGTTTCCATTTCGGTTCTGCACTACGAAGACCGTTGACATCCGTGAGTTTCCACAAGTCACCCAAGGTGGAAGAGTGGGCGTCATCCAGCCCTCCAAACACGTACATGGTGTCGTGGCTGGAGTCGTAGATGGCGGAATGAATGCGCCTCGCCTCTGGTGGACCGCCCGCCGGATTGAGTTTGGTCCAGGAGGGCGTGCCGCCGGTGCCATCCGCATTCGAGAGCACCCAGGTGTCGTTGTAGTCGGTCAAACTGTTTGGGCCGGCCAGGTCCGTTCCCCCAAACACGATCATGCGGTTGTGAACCTCATCATATATTGCGGTGTCGGTTGTACGTACACCCGGAGGGCCTCCGGACGGGTGAAGCGTCGTCCAGGTTGAAGAGGTGCCATTTGCGCTCGGGAGGACTCGGGTGTCGTTCTGAGCGGTGCCATAAAACGCGAGGTCACCACCGAATGCGATCATTCTTTTGTTCGACGGGTTATACACAGCGCTGGGGGAAGCTCTGGGTGCAGGCGGGTTGGTTGTGTTCAGGGACCATGCAGCTATACCGCCCAAACCGTTAGCATTGCTCAGCACGTAAACACCCGGCAGAGCCGGGCTGCAATGCGCCGAACACCCACCGTAGTAGATCATTTGATTCGTAGTTTGATCGTAGACCGCCACTCCGCCGCCGGTCCCGAAGGGTGGACTACCAGCGGTCGCCAATTGTGTCCACGTCGCCAAACCTCCAAGCCCATTGGCGTTTGTCAGCACCCAAACTTGGTTAAGGTTGTCTGGGATGAAAACGATCAAACGATTGTGTGTCGCATCGTAGGTGGCGTAGCCAACTTGAGCCGGTGGAGAACCCCCTGCCGTAGAAAGCTGCAGCCACGTTTGCGCCGTGGCGACGCCCGCGAGCAGCAGCGTGCACGCGCCCAGAGTAGCCAGCGAAACGGTCTTTTGATTGTTCATAAACACGTCCTTTGCGCCGGTATATCGGCGAATAACCTTTGCCCTGTCTCTCTATGGACGATTCCCGGCCAGAGAATTCCATAACTACAGTCTCAAAATGTTGAGGAAATCAATTGGTTCCGGCGAGGATGAATGGTGCCCAGAAGTATGGATGCTGGTACAGGCGGGCATCCGAGTGGAGCATACCCACCTTGGCATCGCGCAGAGCGCGGCCAATGTCCTTTCCAAGCTGCATCTGCTGGTAGAAGGACTTCATCAGCACCGCGGTGGCAATGTCGTTAACCTTCCACTGGCTCACCAGCATACGCGGAGCGCCAGCGTAGAAGAATGCTCGCGTCAGGCCGACCATGCCCTCGCCGCGCACGTTCTTGCCAAGATTTGTCTCACAGGCGGAAAGCGCCACTAGATCGGCGTGAATGTCGAGCTCCATGATCTCGCGAGGCTGCAGGATACCATCCTCACCGTTTGTGCCGGGGAGAGTAAGGACGACTCCGGACCGCTGAGGATTCTGTTCGTCCAGCACGGCGTGCGTCGCAATGTGAATCCACTTGTATCGGGACAGATCCTCTTGCTTGAAATTGCTTTCGGAGGCCCTTGGGCCTAAGTAGACAGTGCTCGCCCCGGCGGGGAGTAAGCCCGCGATTCCGTTAACCTCAGTTCGCGTCATGGGAATTGGCGTGAACCTCCGTCCTGCAGATTCCATCGCCGAGCGAACGAGATTTTCGGACGATTGGTTCCCCGCGTCAGGATGCGCCGATGCGGAGCCGAATCGCGGATCACCGAACGCCAGCAGTTGCAGCTTTTTGCGCCCGCCCGGGGCGACACCACGCCGCAGGCTGGCGGCCACTGATGCAGACGGAACGTAGGTCACCGTGTAGTCTTCCACAACAAATCTTTCTTTGGCGGACACTAGAGTTTCAAAAGGCAGATAGTGTAGGATCCCATCGGGGACGATCACTAGTCTGCTGACTCCGCCAGTTCCCGGGAGGAGCGGAGCGAGCAGAGCTGAATGCAAGCGCTTCGATAGGCCGTAGTAATTCGTGAGAGCCGCTTCGTTTGTCGGGCGATGTGATAGAAGCCGTCGATACTCGCGGACCTCCCGTTCAATCCACGGAACGGGCGGCAATTTGACCATGTTGCTCGATGACTTGGTCAGCACCCAAGCAAAGAGATTGGCGTCCCCAACAAAGTACTCCACGAGAGCCTCTCCGTTCCGGAGTAACTCTCTCTGCACTTGCTCCGCAGTGTAGGGATCCGGGTAGCGCAACTCCTGATATCGCGGGTCGGAGTTCCGCAGTTCCGCAGCCCAGTCGTCCAGCGACTGCTCAGCCTGCTTCAGGGCGGCTCGGTTGCCGGGCGTGTCACTCTTCATGAGTCTGATATTCGCATCTGAAATCGCCGCCTTCAATCGCAGTTCGCGACGGCGCTGTTCAGTCGAGATCCCCTTTGTGATCTGGATCTTGGATTCTGCTAAGCTGTCTAGGAACGCGCGGGCGCGGCTTTGTTCGGCGACACGGAAGGCCTCGCGGTCATGCCCCCCCGAAGGATCGGCGGAATGGAGTTTCTGGAGGACGGCGATTGCATCCTGATAAACCACCAAACGGTCCTGGAGAAAGTTCACCTTGAGTTCGGGCGCGAGGTTCTGGCCTCGATCTGTCTCAATGTCCGCAATGGCCTTCCGATAGTACTTCATTGCTTCCGGGAGGTCGCCTCGACTCGCCTCTGCTTCCCCCAAGCCCTGCCTTGCTTCCCAGGCGACGTCACGGAGACCGGTCGCTTCAGCCAGATCCAACGCTTCCTGGAAAAACTCTGCCGCTTCCTGAGCACCGCCACGTTTGAGGGTTGAGAAGCCTTCGCGATTGAGCGCGTAACCGAGAGTCGGCTTTTCCTGGATTTGACGCGCGATCGCGAGCCCCGCATTCGCATCCCGGAGAGCCAGGTCATAGTTTCCCTGCTTCTCGTAGTACGAACAGCGGCTTAGGCGGATGCCTGCGTCGAACGCTGGCATCCGCACCTCAGGTGACATCGCCAGTGCTTCCTCCCAGAGAAGGAGGGCATCCTTGGACTTATCTGTTCTGAAGTAAAGATCGGCCAGATTTCCTAGGTTTCGCTGGATTTCGCTGGCATCTCGATGCAGGCGGGCGCTCTGCAGAGCTTGTTTAGCGTAGATCTGCGCCGTCAAGTAGTCCCCAAGCAGGGAGAAAACCTCCGGGAGGTTGCCAATTGTCGCATTCGCCTCAAGAGGATGCCCTAACTGCCGGAAAAGATTGATGGAACGCCAGGTGTAGTGGAGAGAATTGGCGTATTCGCCTAATTCGGCGTACCACACACCGAGATTGCGCCAGGATTGCGCCAGTTGCCATAGGTTATTGACCTTCGCGAACCAGGCGGCCGCTCCGCGAACTGCCTCGATGGCGACCCTGTATTGCCCTCGACGTGCATAGAGAGAGGGAATGGTCAACCGATGGATCTCGTCCAGACCGGCTTGCACCCGGAATTGGTCGCTTTTCTCATAGTGTTGAATCGCCTTATCGAGTTCGCCGCCTTGTACGTACACCCTGGCCAATTTTGAATGTGCGCTGGATTGCGCTTCGAGATGCTTGATTGCTTGGGTCTCGAACAGTATCTTCTCAAGCGATTCGATGGCCTCATCATATTTGCCCAAGGCCGCCTTCGTCGCGGCGATGCTCTCTCGCAAGGCGTACTGCTCTTCGAGATCCCCGAGACCTTCGAACACCACCAGCGCCTCCGAGCGAGGTTGCAGCGCTTTTTCGTAGCCGCCGCCCGTCTTTTCGATGAATTCAGCGCGGCTAATCAGGATTCTCGCTTCGAGTTCTCGATCGCGGTCCTGTCCGACAGTGGCGACATCCTCGCCGAGCAGATCAGCCGCTTTCCCGTACTCCCCTTCATTTCCTAACGCAACTGCTGTCTCGAGACGAGAGACCGAATTGTGGGGATCCCTTCGAAGCAGCCCGTTAAAATACTCAATGCGCGCTCGATTGACGTCAAGCTGCCCAACGAAGCCGTAATTCTGAACACGATCCAGGCACGCCCAGGACCGTGGATTCTTTGACGCACAATTCCGGTATTCCTCCCCCGCCTCAGCATCATTCCCGATAAGTCGGAGGAGTTCACCTAAGCCATAGTGCGCCAACTCGTTCGACGGATCTTGGCCTGCCAACTCCTGGAAGTAACGCTCTCCAACCGCTACCTCGCGCCGCTTCACGTACACTGACGCTAGAGTACGGTAAGCTCGGTAGAACGTCCTGTCTCTCGCAACTATGTCTTTTAATGTGGCCACCACGTCATCGCCGTAACGCAACTGCCCCGTGGCGATCCATGCACGGTTGTACTCCTCCATCAAGGACGGTCCGTCCCCGGCCGAAGACGCGGCCGCAACAAATATCAGGAGCCAGTATGGCGCGCGAATCATCCGACGATTATAATAAAGTGCCCAGTCGGTCACGCTTCGGCTATTTTATCAGTCGAGCACGGTTGTGGGAATCCGCTGGTTCGCTCTTGTTCGCCCTGACTGGCGCCGGTAGTGACGGCTCCCGTACCTGGAACACATCGCGTGTAGTGCTTGATCTGTTTGAGGTGTGCGGGCAGTACATTGAGGGCATCGTCACGAACGGCGGGACGGGACGCGCGCGCGCCCAGCCGCCTGCGAGTCGTGGTTTTTTGATATTCGCCCATGTTCGGCGCGTGTCGCAGGCACCGGCACTCGGCTACGAGCATGCCGGTTTCATCCGGCTCCAGCGTCACGAGAAGCTTCATACTCGGATGGGATTGTGGCCCCCGGCGGCAACATGTCGCTTCAGCGGCAACGGAAAACCGCAACCTGGCCGTTTCGGCCGGCATTTCCCCGTGCTCGATTTCTTCTGCGATCACCGTGAATGCGAGCGCCTTGGCCCTCAACTTTTGCCTCCTCTGGAGTTGCGCCGTATGCCGCTACGCCTGCCAGGGCGGCCAATCCAGCGACCACTCCGTTTCGCGAGGCAAGCGCGAGAAACGTCCTGTCAAATCATCTCGTTCAGCAGTTCCGGCCGGGGGTGCGGGATCACCACCTTGTTTACGAGCATGCCCTTCTGTCCCACCACCGCTGCGCCCGCATCCACTGCGCTCTGGACCGCGGCCACGTTGCCGGTCATGGTCACGAACGCCTTCCCGCCCAGCGCCATCGCCAGGCGGATTTCGATCAGCTCGACGTTAGCCGCCTTCACCGCCGCGTCGGCGCCTTCGATCAGCGAGGCCACCGAAAACGATTCCACGATCCCCAGTGCCTCCAGGGCCTCCACCTTGGTCGCCGCGCTGATGGCCGGGAAAACCGATTCGTGCAGGTTCGGAATCACGAACGTATCGATCACCGAAAAATGGCCCGCCGCATTGCCCGCCGAGACCGCCGCCTGCACCGCCGCCACGTCCCCCCGCACCATCACCATGTACTTCCCGGAGCAGATCGAGCGCGACAGCACCAACTCCACGGCCGACGCTTTCAGCATGGCGTCGGCGACCTGGAAGCCCGCCGCGATGCTGGTGAGTTCTATCAATCCGAGTGAGTCGTTTGCCATGGTTTATGCCACGATCTCCACGCATTCCGGCGTTACTCTGCGCACTTTGCCGTCGATGCTGGCGTGCACGTTCGCGCCCAGCTTCGATTCCTCCACCCGCCCCACCACCTGCCCCTTCTTCACCTTCCGCCCTTCCGCGACCGCCGGGACCGCGGCCTCTCCGGCGTGCTGGCGCATCTTGATCCGCACCGCCGCCGGCTGGAATTTCACGTCCTGGAACGGCGTTCCTTTCTCGTATTCCTCGATCTGCAATCGCCGCCGCAGTTGCATCAGCGGCACCCGCCGGTATTCCTTCATGGGATGCACCACCACGGGTTTCTGCTGGACGAATTTCAACCCCGCGGCGCGCCGGTCGCGCTTGCCGTCGTCGCACGCTTCCTTGGGATACAAGTCTTCGGGACAGGCGTATAGCGTGCACAGCCCGCAGGCGCAGCATAGCTCGGACCACTGGTTCCAGATCTCTCCGCCGGTCATGGTAAAGCCGAGGCTGCGCATCACCTTGTGAGGCTGCACCTCGTAGCCCAGCAGGTAGCGCGGGCAGAACTCCGTGCAGTAGCTGCACTGGTCGCACGCCGACTTGCCGATGTGGTTCATCTCGTCCTGCGACCGCGTGCGCCGGCTCATGAGGTAGTGATCGCGCGGCAGGACGATCAGCCCGCCGGTGGTCTTGGTCACCACGTCGTCCTGGTCGAACGTAAGCGTGCCCATCATGATCCCGCTGACGAAGATTCCGAAATCGTCCACCGCGGCGCCGCCCGCCGCGGCCAGCAGGTCCCGGAACGGCGTGCCCACCGGGGCCCAGAACGACTTCGGCTCCCGCACCGCGCCGCACACGGAAAGGAACTTCTGGGTAATCGGCACGTCCCGCTCCGCCAGGTTCACGTTGTAGAGCGTCTCCACGTTGTTGACCACGCATCCCACCGCGAGCGGAATCCCGGCCGGCGGAATGAGGCGGCCCGTAGCGGTGTAGACCAGCTCGTACTCATCGCCCGACGGATAGAAGTCGCCCAGCATGACGAACTCGATGCGGTCGTCGCGCAGCTCATGCTTCAGGGCCTCGAGCGATTCGGCGTTCTTGGTCTTGATGCCGAACTTCCCCGTTTTGGCCCCGGTGGCCTCCATCATGGAGGTCATGCCCGCCAGGATTCCCTGCGGAAAATGCTTCATGATCTCGGCGTCTTTGTGGATGAGCGGCTCGCACTCCGCGCCGTTGGCGATCATGAACTCCACGCGGGACTGCGCTTTGACGTACGTCGGGAAACCGGCCCCGCCGGCGCCCACCACACCGCACTCCCGCAACTTCTCGCTGAGCATGAACCTTGATTGTGGCACAGGCCATCCCGGCGCAGCACCCGGCCCCGCATCGTTGTACAGTGTTCGTTCGATGACCAGCCGCGACGCTGTTGGCCCAACCCGCCGCTCCTCCGCTGCGCGCCCTGGCCGCGCGCCACGGCGTGCGCATCGGCGCCGCCGTCAATCCGGCCGCCCTGAAGAACATCGCAGCCGTTGTTTCATCCCCCCCGCCCTGACTACGCCAGCGTAATCTCCAGTTTGGTCACCGATGCCGGCGGGAACCGATGCACGATCGCCGCCCCTCTCAGCGCGACAGCTTCCTCTCTCGGCTCCACCGCCCTCGGCGCCTCAAAGCTATTGTGCGCGTGTGCGTCGTTCGCCGCAAGACCGACGGCCCTCGCGGACTGTGCGGTTCCGCCCCGCACCACGATCTCGCTTTCGCGCGGCTGGTCCAGGCTGGGGTTCGTCACCGCAAAGTGACTCGCCGGGCGGTCAGCGGCGCCGATCCCGCCAGGCCCGGCAGCTTTGCCGGCCGCCCGTTCCGCGTGTAGCCGATCGCCGGCGCGGAGAACAGCGTGCGCAGCGGCTGGCCGCCCCGGTGCCCGGTGAACATGGCGAACACGTGGTAGGTCGGAGTGACACAGAACTTGTCTTCATGCGCCAGGAGCGGCGACTGGAGGCAGTTGACCAGTTGCGCCACGTTGGCCATCTCCACCTTGTCGGCGTGCCGGTTGAAGGTGTCCAGCGTGAGGCCCGCCAGCACCGCGTTGCGCACGGTGCTCTGCTGGCCCAGCAGGGCCTCCGGGAATGGCTCCGTGCCCGGTGTGTACCAGGTGCCCCATTCGTCCACCACCAGTTTCACGCGGTGGCGCGGGTCCGCCTCGCCCATCACGCCCCAGTGGGAGGTGATCAGCGACTCCATCAAGTTGCCTTCGCGCAGGATCTCGTAATACTGTTCGGCGTCGAAGTTCAGCGCGTCGCGTTTGCCCGCGTACCACTCGGTGGTGCGCCCGCCCGATGCGTTCCACGCGTAGTGGCGTAGCGCCCAGCCCACATGTGATCCAGCGATCCGCCCGCCTTGGAGAAGAAACCGCGCGTCCAGTTCAGGTCGCCGGCATTCGGCCCCGAGCCGACGATCGCGAGGCGCACGCCGTGACTCGGCGTCCACGCGGTGAAGCGGCGGAACTCGGTGGCATAGTCTTCGGGCGTGAAGTTGCCTCCGCATCCCCACGACTCGTTGCTCACGCCCCAGAAGCGGACGTTGAGCGGCGCGCGGCCAACGTTGTCGTGGACGCCGGCGAGTTGCAGTACTCCACCCAGCGCCAGAACTCCTGAGCCGGCAGGCTCCGCAGGTTCGATGCGAAGCACGGCTGAGCGCCCGCGAGGCGGCAGAAACGCGCATCCACCCAAAAGTTGGTCCGCTTCGGCCGCCGGTCGCGCGGCCCGATGCCGTCCCGCCAGTCGTACTGATCGGCGAAGCAGCCGCCCGGCCAGCGGATGGCGCCCGGCTTGATTTTGGCCAGCGCGTCCACCAGTTCCTTGCGAATGCCGCCGGCGTTGGGAACGGCCGATTTCTCGCCCATCCAGATTCCGTCGTACACGACTCCGCCCAGGTTTTCGACGAAGTGGCTGCAGATCTCCGGGGCGATCGTGCCGACCGGCTCGGCCAGCAGGATCTCGATGCGCGACTCGGCGGTCTGCGCGCGGAGCGGAGAAGCCAGAATGCCGGCCGCTCCGGCCGTGGCTTGAAGAAACTCCCGTCGGGAAGTCATGCCTCTATCACCGCGTGCGGGCGGCGGATGCGCGGCAGGGTTGCGGACCAGTGCTCCGGCCACATCTGCGGACCGCCGAAGGATCGCCGGGCGGTTGGTATTGTGCGTGCCCGTCTCAATCGGATCCCTTCTCAGGGCGCAAGCGTATTGGAAGGAGTACCTGGATGCCAAGACCGCGAGTCAGCACCGCATCTTATCGCGAGAGTCTTTTGGAGTCCCTCAAGGACCCGGAGGAGGCAGCTTTATACCTCAACGCCTGCCTGGAGGACGACGATGCTCGCGTGTTCCTCCTGGCTCTTCGTGATGTCGCCGAGGCCCGCGGCGGCATGCGAGCTTTATCGCGCGATGCGCACTTGAATCGGGAGAGCCTCTATCGAATGCTTTCCAAGTCCGGTAATCCGTCCCTGGACAGCTTGTCAGCGGTCTTGAACGCATGCGGTCTTCAGTGCCGGCGGCGCATCCGCGGCAGGGTTGCAGCCCGCAGCCGAAACCGCGTTTACGACACACATGCAATGGCCGCTTTCTTAACAAGCTGTGGGCTTGATAGGTGGCCCCGATGGCGTACACTGAAGTCGGATACACTGCGTCATCCCATGAGCACGTCCCGCACCCACATCACGCTTCCCGAAGAGGTCCGCGCCGATCTCGACCGCCTGGTCGAGAAGCGCAGCCGCAGCCGCTTCATTGCGGAGGCGGTTCGCAAGGCGCTCCTCATTGCGCGCCAGAAGGAGGCGCTCCGTCAGGCGGCCGGCTCCTGGAAGGATAAGGATCACCCCGAGCTCAAGGCGGGGGCCGCCCAATGGGTGAAGAAGCTTCGCCGCGAGTCGGAGACGCGCTTCAAGAAGCAGTTCCGCGACAAATGAAGCCCTTCCTGCTGGACACCAACATCATCGTGGATGCTTTGCGGAAGCGCAACGATCGCCATCTCCTCGTGGCTCAGTTTCTGGATCAGGGCCAGCCGCTCGCATCGTGCCCAATCACCGTCACGGAAATCTACGCCGGCATGCGCCCGCACGAGGAGAAACCGACGCGGACATTCATCCGGAGCCTCCTCTTCTTCGCGATAACTGAAGAAATCGCCGAGCAGGCCGGGTTGCTCAAAGCGCAGTACTCGAAGCGAGGCAGGACGCTCTCATTTCAGGATGCCAGCATCGCCGCGGTTTGCATCGCGTACGGCTGCACGCTCGTCACCGGGAACGAGAAGGATTTCCCCATGCCGGAGCTGCAGCTCTATCCCCTCACATAAGCGGAAAGGCCGGCGTTCCTTCGGACGTTCACCGCGCCCCCGGCGGATCCAGCACCCCCGCCGGCTCAAACCCCACGATCCGCCACCTCTTGCCCTGCTTCTCCAGCTTCGCGACCACGCGCTCCCGGCGTTGGACTGGAGTCGTGACTTCCCCGTGCGGGGTCAGCCGCATCTGCCAGTCCGACTCCACCGTGCGGGCGCGGCCGTCGCCTTCGTTGCTCACCAGGTCGATCGAGGTCTCCACGTCGTTGTCGCGCAACAGGGCGGTCACGCCGGTGCGCAGGCGTTCGTAGCCGGGCATCGCGGAATCGAACGCGCTCAGGCAGGCGGCCGCGTTGCCTTCGCTCAGCGCCGAAGCCACCAACCCGATCGCGTCCCATACTTCGTCCGCGGAATCGGCCCGCAGGGCGGCGGTCACGGCGGCGAACAGTAGCGCGCGGCGCGTCATCTCACGTCCTGTAGCTGGCGTTGATCCGGATGTAGCCCTCGGTGAGGTCGCAGGTCCAGAACCGCGCGCTACCCTTGCCCTTGCCGCGCAGCGCCACGCGGATTTCACACTCGGCGGAGTCCAGCTTCTGCTTCAGCTCGGCTTCCGAGAAGGGCGCCGCCAGCCCCCCGCGGCACACCGCCACGTTCTGCATGTGGATGTCGGTCTTCCCCGGGTCGAATGCCACTCCGGCGTTGCCCGCCGCCGAGAGGATCCTGCCCCAGTTCGGGTCGGAGCCCGCCACCGCCGTCTTCACCAGCGGCGAGTTGGCGATCGCGCGCGCCATGCGGGCGGCGTCGTCGTCTGAACCGGCTCCCGACACCACGATGGTGATCAGCTTCCGGGCGCCCTCTCCATCCCGCGCGATGGCCTGTGCCAGCTCCTCCATTACGCCCGCGATGGACTCCTCTACCGCCCCCAGTTCCCGGCGGCTGGGCCGCACGCCCGAAGCGCCGTTGGCCAGCAGCAGCAGCGTGTCGTTGGTGGAAGTGTCGCCGTCCACCGACACGCGGTTGTAGCTGCGCTCCACCGATCGTTTCAAAATGGCGCGCAGGGCCACCGCGGGAATCTCCGCGTCGGTCAGGACGAACCCCAGCGTGGTGGCCATCCGCGGCTGAATCATGCCCGAGCCCTTGGTCATCCCCGCGACGCGCACCGCGCCGCGCCGCAGCGTCGTGGCCGCGAACGCGGTCTTCATCACCAGGTCGGTAGTCATCATGGCGCGGGCCGCGTCGTCGAACCGGTCCGGGCGCAGTTCGGCGATCAGCCGCGGCAGGGCATCGACAATCTTCTTCGCATCCAGCTCCACGCCGATCACTCCGGTCGAGGCCGGCAGCACTTGCGCCACCGGGAGCTTCAACAGCCTGGCCGCGGCCTTGCAGGTGGCCAGCGCGCCCGCATCCCCCGTGCGCGTGGCGCAGTTGGCGTTGCCGGCATTCACCAGCACGGCCCCGGCCAGACCCTTCGACTGCTTCAGATGCCGTCGGCTCAACTTCACCGGCGACGCCTGCACCCGGTTCGCCGTGAACACCGCCGCGGCGTGCGCCGGAAGCCCGCTCACGATCAGGGCAAGATCGTCTTTCTCTACGTTGCGAATGCCGGCGTACGTGGCCGCGTATGCGAATCCCAGCGGAAGCTTCAAGCGCGTGGTTCTCCTAATCCTTCATTCTCGGCCAATCGCTGGCCGTTTACGAAATCCGCGCCGGACACCCGCTTGCGCCCCTCGAGCTGGACTTCCACCAGTTCCAGCGCGCCCGCGCCGCACGACACCACCGGCGGTCTCAGGCTGGCCATCCGCCCCGCCTCGTGGGGGACGGGGAGCGGCAGGGCGATGCGCGACTGCCAAACGTGCAGGGTCTCACCGCGAAACGCCGTGTACGCTCCGGGCCACGGCTGCAGCCCTCGCACGCGGTTGTGGATGGACTGCGCCGGCTGGCTCCAGTCGATGGCGCCGTCTTCTTTCTTCAGCAGCGGCGCGTAGGTGGCTTCGGACGAATCCTGTTTTTCCGGCACAATGGTTCCCGCCGCCAGGCCGGCCAGCGTGCGCACCAGCAACTCCGCTCCCATCGCCGAGAGCCTGCGGCCCAGCTCTATGGCATTCTCCTCGGGCGCGATCTCGGTTTCCGCTTTGAGCAGCATGTCGCCGGTATCCAGGCCGGCGTCGATCCGCATGGTGGTCACGCCGGTTCGCGTTTCCCCGTTGAGGATCGCCCACTGGACCGGTCCCGCGCCGCGATATTTGGGCAGCAGTGAAGCGTGCACGTTGAGGATGCCGAGCGGCGCCAGGTCGATCACGCTCTGCGGAATGATTTGCCCGTAGCCCACCACCACCATCGCGTCCACCGGGAAGCCGCGCAGATACTCCACCGCCTCGGGACGCCGGACGCGCTCCGGTTGGTACACCGCGAGGCCGAGCCGCACAGCCGCCTCCTTCACCGGCGGCGGCGCCAGGTGCTGTCCACGCCCGCGCGGCCGGTCGGGCTGTGTCACCACGGCCAGCACCTGGTGGCCCGCCGCCACGATCTCCTCCAGCGTGGGAACCGCGAATGCCGGCGTTCCCAGAAAGACCAGGCGCATCCGCCGGACCTCAGCCCCAGTCCCCGGCGCGCTGCTGCTTCTTGATTTTGCGCTTCATCAGGTCGCGCTTCAGGGCGCTGATGTGCAGGAAGTACAGCTTTCCGTACAGGTGGTCCGTCTCGTGGAGAAAGGCGCGCGCCAGCAGGTCCTCGCCAGTCATTTCGAACTCCTCGCCTTTGGCGTTTTGCGCCCGCAAGGTCACCTTCCTGCCGCGGCGCACCTGCTCGCGGAACCCGGGTATGCTGAGACAGCCCTCTTCGCCTTCCTGCCGGCCCTCCACGCGGAGGATTTTCGGATTGATGAGGACCAGCTTGTCCTCCGGCCTCTCCCCGTTGGACACGTCGATCACCGCGATCTTCTTCGAGACCCCGATCTGCGGAGCGGCCAGGCCCACGCCCTTGGCCGCGTACATCGATTCGAACATGTCCGCCACAAACTGGAGCAGCTCCGGGGTGTCGAACTCGGTAACGGTTTCGGCTTCGTGCTCCAGCACGGGGTCGCCGAATTTCACAATCGGATACACCATATTTAGAAACTCTTCACCTGCTCCACGTATCCCTGGTAGTTCCGCCGGGTCTCCTCCAGCGAGTCGCCGCCGAACTTTTCGAGGAACGCCTGTGCCAGCACGATGGCCACCATGGCTTCCCCGATCACGCCCGCCGCGGGCACCACGCACACGTCGGACCGTTCGTAAGCCGCCAGCGCCGGTTCGCGCGTCAGCAGGTCCACCGATTCGAGCGGGCGCCGCAAAGTCGAGATGGGCTTCAGCAGCCCGCGCACCACCACGTCCTGCCCGTTGGTGATGCCGCCCTCCAGGCCTCCGGCGCGATTGGCGCCCCGGGTGAAGCTGCGCGCCTCCCGGTCGTAGTGAATGGTGTCCTGCACCTTCGATCCGAAGCCCGCCGCGCCTTCCGCGGCGAATCCCACTTCCACGCCCTTGACGGCCTGCATGGATACGATGGCCTGCGCCAGCCGCCCGTCCAAGCGCGAATCCCAGGTGACGTGCGATCCCAGGCCCGGTGGAACGCCGCGCGCCACCACCTCGAAGACCCCGCCGGCGGTGTCGCCCGTGCGATACGCCTCATCCACCACCGCTTTCATGCGGCTCTCGGCTTCCGCATCCACGCAGCCGAGCAGCACCTCTTCGCGCCGGCTCAGCGCCACGATCTCGTCCCACTCCGCGGCCCGTTCCAGCCTCGCAGGACCCACCGCGATCACGTGGCTCAGGACGCTGATGCCGAACTCGCCGAGCAGCGCCTTGGCGATCGCGCCCACCGCCACGCGGGCCGCCGTTTCCCGCGCGCTGGCGCGTTCCAGGATATACCGCGCGTCGTGGAAATTGTACTTGAGTGCGCCCGCCAGGTCGGCATGTCCCGGGCGCGGACGCGTCACCGGCTTGCGCCGGTCTTCGCCGCCGGACATGTCCTCCACCGGCAGCGCGTCGGTCCAGTTCTTCCAGTCCTCGTTGCGGATGAGAATGGCGACCGGCGAGCCGATGGTCTTCGAATGGCGTACCCCGGCCACCAGCTCGGCTCGGTCGGTCTCGATCTTCATGCGGCCGCCCCGGCCATAGCCCTGTTGCCGCCGCCAAAGCTCGCGGTTCACCGCTTCGAGTGATATCGGGATGCCGGCGGGCAGTCCGCTCAGAGTGGCCACCAGGCACTCGCCGTGGGACTCCCCTGCGGTCTCAAATCGCAACATTGCGCAAGAGTTTTATCGTAGCAGACTCGAACATTTCGCCGTCCGGTTTCGTATATTGAGACTGAGCCGTTTGCCGAGCCGCGCGCGTCAGCAAGCGGTTTCCGGCCCTTTTCGGCACGGAGAGGTACGTTATGGTGAAATTCCTGTTATTTTGCATTCTGTTGGTGTTCTGCTGGCCGCTGGCCCTGGTGGCCCTGATCCTGTATCCCCTGGTGTGGCTCCTGCTCCTGCCGTTCCGCATCGTCGGAATCGCCGTCGAAGGAGTGCTGGAGCTCGTCTGGGCCCTGGTCACCTTTCCGGCGCGCCTCCTGCGGCTATAGTGCCCGGAGCGCCAATCGCCCCAACTCCTCGGTTGAGCCAAATTCCTGATTCTGCTATCCTCAATTACGGTTGAATTCATAATACTGTCATCCCCGGCCGCCGGCGCCGGGCCTGCCTGCGAGGTTTCACATGTCGGGCCATTCCAAATGGGCCACCATCAAGCATAAAAAGGCGGCTTTAGACGCCAAGCGCGGAAAATCGTTCACGCGCATCATTAAAGAAATTTCCATCGCCGCCCGCCATGGCGGCGACCCGGACGGCAACCCGCGCCTGCGCACCGCCATCCTCGCCGCGAAAGCCGTCAGTATGCCTTCCGACAACATCAAGAAGGCCATCATGCGCGGCACCGGCGAGCTGGAAGGCGGCCAGATCGAAGAGGTCATGTTCGAAGGCTACGGTCCGGGCGGCGCCTCCATCCTGGTCAACGTCGCGACCGATAACCGGAACCGGACCGTCAGCGACATCCGCCACGTCTTCTCCAAGCACGGCGGGAACATGGGCGAGCAGGGCAGCGTCGCCTGGAAATTCGATCGGAAGAGCCAGGTCTTCGTGCCCACCGACAAGGCCACCGAGGACGACTTGATGGCTATCGTGCTGGACGCCGGAGGCGACGACCTTCGCCTGGAAGGCGAACGGTGGTGCGTCCTCTCGCCGCCCGAAGCGCACGAAGCGGTGATCAAGGCGCTGGAGGACCATCACCTCCCGCACGAGGAGGCCAGCATCGCCATGATCCCCAAGAACCTCATCCGGCTGGAGGGCAAAAGCGCTTCCGGCATGCTGAAGCTCACCGAGGCGCTGGAGGACCACGAGGACGTGCAGCAGGTCTATTCCGACTTCGATATCGATGAAAAGGAGTTGGAGGCTCTGACGCAATAGTGTGCGCGTGCTCGGCATCGATTGCGGGTCGGCTCGCACCGGATACGGCGTGATTGAAAGCGACGGCGGCGGCCACCGCATGATCGCCGCGGGTGTCATTCGCACCAATGTCAGGACGCCCTTTGAAAAGCGGCTGCTGGAAATCGCCGAGGGGTTGCGGCGCCTCATCCGGGAACACGCGCCCGAATGCGCCGCCGTGGAGGAAGTGTTTTACTCGACCAACGTGAAGACGGCGCTGAAGCTCGCGCACGTCAGAGGGATTGCCCTGCTTTCGATCGCGGAAGCCGGGATGGAGCTGGCGGAGTACTCTCCGCTGGAGGTGAAAACCAGCGTGGTGGGATATGGCCGGGCGGAAAAGTGCCAGGTGCAGATGATGGTCCGGTCGCTGTTGCGGCTGCCCGACGCCATCGAATCCGAAGACGCCTGCGACGCCCTGGCGGTGGCTATCTGCCACGCCACGCACGAAGCTACCAGCCGGAGGTTGGCTAAGTCGGTATGAAGCTCTCGGTCATTCTGCTCTTTGCGAGCGCGCTCTTCGCCGGGGACGGTCCCCGGCTGGTCTTTTCCAAGTCCTTCCCGGCCAGCGTGCCGGCTTACATCGAGGTGCGGCTCGACAAGGATGGAAACGGCGAGTACCGCGAGGCAACGGACGACGACCAGCCTCTCACGTTCCAGCTCAGCGCCGCCGACACGCAGCAGGTGTTCGACCTGGCGGCAAAGCTGGACTTTTTCAAGAGGGCGCTCGAATCGGGGCTCAAGGTCGCCTTCATGGGCGAAAAGACCTTCCGGTACGAGAACGGCGAGCAGAAGGGCGAGGTCAAGTTCAACTACTCCGAGGACCCGGCGGCGCGCGACCTGCTCGACTGGTTCGAGCGCATGAGCGAATCGGAACAGCACCGCATCAACCTGGAACGCGCCGCCAAATACGATAAGCTAGGCGTTTTCAAGGCCCTGAGCCTGCTGGAATCGGCCATGTACCGCAAGCGCCTGGTAGCCCTGGACCAGTACCTGCCCATGCTCGATCGCATCGCCAAGAACGAAACCTACATGCACACGGCCCGCGCGCGCGCGGCGGAGCTGGCCGAAGCCATTCGCAGTCCCAAGCCATGAAGGCGCTGCTGGTTTCGCTCCTCGCGGCTGCCACACTCTGCCAGGGGCAGCAGAAGACGCCCCAGCGGCCGCAGGCATCGCCCAAGGAACAGGAAGAGCTGGAAACCGCATTGTCCGAAGCCGCCTCCAGCCCCGTCGAGTACCTGCGGGCCATCGAAAAGCACCTCGAAAAGTACCCCGATTCGCCGCGAAAGGCGGAATTGGAGCGGGCCGCCGCACGGGCCGCCATGGAGGTCAACGACGACCGCCGCATCCTCCTCTACGGCGAGCGCGTGCTGGCGCGCCAGCCGGACGATCTGCAAATCCTCGAACGGGTCATCCGCGCGCTGCTGTCCGGCGATCCGAAAACAAGCTCCGAGCGCGGCCTGAAGTATGCGCGCCGGTACGAAGAACTGGTCCGGCGGATGCAACGCGACAGCGAACGCTCCGGCAGCGCCGCTTCCGGGCCGGATTGGAAGATGCAGACGGATCGAGCCATCGCCCGGGCTCTAACCTGGGAGGCGCGGGCTACCGGGAACCTGGGCCGCCCGGAGGAGGCGCTGGCACTCGCGCGAAGAGCCTTCGAGACCGACCCCTCGGCCGAACCCGCGCGCGAGATCTCCCACTGGTACGAGCGCCTGGGAAAGCCGGCGGAAGCCGCCCGCGCCTTGGCGGACGCTTTCACCATTCCCGACCCCCACACCACCGACGCAGACCGCGCCCGCGACCGGGGCCGGATGGGCGAACTCTACCACCAGGCGAAGGGCTCGGAGGCGGGGCTGGGCGACCTCGTGCTCGAAGCCTACGACCGCAATGTCGCGTTGATCCACACCCGCGAGCTGAAGATGCGCGCCAACGATCCCAACGCGCAACTCACCGATCCCATGGACTTTACTCTCTCCGGCCCGGACGGGGCCAGGTTGAGCATGGCCGGCCTAAAGGGCAAAGTGGTGGTGTTCGACTTCTGGGCCACCTGGTGCGGTCCGTGCCGCACCCAGCATCCGCTCTACGACCGCGTGAAGCAGCAGTTCCGCAACAATCCGGCGGTGGTCTTCCTGTCGATCGACACGGACGAGGATCCGAATGCCGTGAAACCATTCCTGGCCGAGGTCCAGTGGACCGAACCGGTCTATTTCGAAGACGGGCTGTCCCGGGCTCTGAAAGTCACGTCGATACCCACTACCGTAGTGATCGACCGAAGCGGGAAAATCTTTAGCCGGTTGAACGGCTTCGTGCCCGAGCGCTTCGTCGAGATGCTGGGCCAGCGCATACGCGACGCGCTGGGAAACTAAGGTACACCGTTTCAGAAGTTCACAACGTATTCCGGCCCGACCGCTGAGAAGCCGACAAGAAATTTGGCCGCCGATGAACACGGATAAACACAGATAACAAACACAGATAACAAGGTAAGGGGGTCGGCGTTAATCTGGGTTTATCGGCGGATTTCATCGATTTTTTCACGGCTTCTGACGGGTCGCGGCTCAGAAACGGCTCCATACCGAGCCGTCTCTTGACTGGTGGCTCCTTCAGTTCCTTAAGGAGATCTCCTGCCGGCCGGCGGCGGCCCGCAAGGAAATCCTCATGGCTCTTTCGAATATGCTCCCGGACCTTCGGGTCGCGGACTTCCAAATAATCTTCGAGCTCGTCGACGCCCATGATGCCGATGATGGCGATGCCGTCCTTTTCCAAAATGAAATACTCCTTGTTCAGACGGACGCGGCGCGCCACCCGGCAAAGGTTCACGCGTGCGTTTGCCAGTGTGAACCAAGGACGACACCGCAGCTCAGATGCGCCAAGATAGGAGATAGGTGCGCCGCATATGGACGCTTTAACCGTTCACCGCCTACACTTCGCATTCACGGTGACGTTTCACTACCTCTTTCCGCAACTGACCATGGGACTGGCGCTGCTGATCCTGGTCCTCAAGACCGTGGCGTTGCGGACGGGCGACGAGCACTACAATCGCGCGGCCCGATTCTGGGCCAGGATCTTCGCCATCAACTTCACCATGGGAGTGGTCACGGGCATCCCCATGGAATTCCAGTTCGGGACCAACTGGGCGCGCTTCTCCAAGGCCGCGGGCGGAGTGATCGGGCAGACGCTCGCAATGGAAGGAGTGTTCTCCTTCTTTCTCGAATCCAGTTTCTTGGGCATCTTCCTCTTCGGGGAGAAGCGTCTCAGGCCGAAGGCCCACTGGTTCGCCGCTTTCCTGGTCTTCGCCGGCTCGTGGCTTTCCGGTTTCTTCATCATCGCGACCGACGCCTGGATGCAGCACCCCACCGGGTACCAGGTGGGGAAAAACGGCGAGATCCTGCTTACCAGCCTTTCCGGGCTGCTGCTGAACCCGTGGTTGTTCTGGCAGTACCTCCACAACATGATCGGGTCGGTGGTCACGGCCAGCTTCGTCATGGCCTCCGTGGGAGCGTTTTACCTGCTCACCAGACAGAGTGAGGAGTATGGCCGCACGTTTGTCCGCGTCGGGGTGATCGCCGGGATCATCTCCACCTTTCTGATGGCATTCCCCACCGGCGATGGCCAGGGCAAGAACATCGCCTGGCACCAGCCACCCACGCTGGCCGCTATGGAGGGGCTGTTTGAAACCGAGCACGGAGCGCCCCTCGCCCTGATTGGACAGCCGGATTTCGAAAAGCGCCGCCTCGATAATCCGCTCACCATCCCCCGGGCGCTCAGTTTCCTGACGTATCAGCGCTGGGGCGCGGAAGTAAAGGGCCTCAACGTGTTTCCGCCGCAACGTTTGCCGGACAATCTTCCGCTGCTCTATTACAGCTATCACATCATGGTCGGGCTCGGAACGATTTTCATCGGCGTCATGGCGCTGGCGTCGCTGAGCCTGTGGCGCGGAAGACTCTATCGCTCGCGCCTTCTGCTCTGGCTGTTGATGCTGATGCTGCCCTTTCCGTATATCGCGACAACTGCCGGCTGGATCACCGCGGAAGTGGGGCGCCAGCCGTGGCTGATCTACGGCATTATGCGCACACCGGAAGGCGTTTCTCCGCACATCTCGGCGGGCAACGCGCTCTTCACGCTGCTTGGCTTCATGGGGATCTACACGATTCTCGCGATTCTGTTTCTGTTTCTGGTCCGCCGCGAAATCGAGGAAGGTCCCGAGCATCCGATGGAGGCACGCGCCGCAACACTTTGAGGCTCTGTCATGGAAACCATCTGGTTCTGTTTTGTCGCCGTGATGATCGCCGCCTACGTGGTCCTGGACGGCTTCGACCTCGGCGCCGGCATCATGCACCTGTTCGTGGCGCGCACCGACGGCGAACGCCGCGCGGTTCTGAGTTCGATCGGGCCGGTCTGGGATGGCAACGAAGTATGGCTTCTGGCCGGCGGCGGGACCCTCTACTTCGCCTTCCCGGGGCTCTATTCGTCGAGCTTCAGCGGGTTCTACCTGCCTTTGATGATCGTGCTCTGGCTTTTGATCTTGCGGGGCATTTCCATCGAGTTCCGCAACCACGTTCAAAGCCTGGTCTGGCAACCGCTGTGGGACGCGGTTTTCGCCGGCGCAAGCGCACTGCTGGCGATTTTCTTTGGCGCCGCGTTGGGTAACGTGGTTCGGGGTGTACCGCTCGACCGGTCCGGCGAATTCTTCCTGCCGTTGTGGACCGATTTCACCGCCGGCAAGGACGCCGGAATTCTGGATTGGTACACGGTTCTGGTGGCGGTTGCCGCGCTGCTGGCGCTCACGGTCCACGGGTCCCTCTGGGTGGTATTGAAAACGGAAGGAGCCGTCGAGGCTCGCGCGCGCCGGTACGCCAAAGGCGCGTGGTGGGGGCTCCTGGCCTGGGTCGTTCTGATCACGCTCGCGAGTTTCCGCATTCAGCCGCATTTGAAAGAGAGCTTCGCGGCGCGCCCCTGGGGCTATGTTTTCCCGCTCTTGGCGATCCTGGGCCTGGCCGGCATCCGGGTTCTGGACGGCCGGCACAAGGGGCTGGACGCCTTTCTCTGCTCCTGCCTGTTCATTCTGGGGATGCTGACCAGCGCCGCCTTCGGACTCTATCCCTACGTGCTGCCCTCCAACACCGATCCTTCGATTGGCCTGACCGTGCACAACGCCGCGGCGCCACTTTACGGTCTTCGGGTTGGGCTGATGTGGTTCATCCCCGGCATGATCCTTGCCTGCGGATACCTTGTCTACACCTATCGCAGTTTCTCCGGCAAGGTGACAGCGGACGGCCAGGGCCACGATTGAGATTGGGTGAAGTCGAACCTCCTGCGATACTGTAGATGTTCTCATGAGCCACGCCGACCGCATCCAGCAACTTCTCTCCCGGACGCCGGGGCTGAAAGCGCAGCAGATCGCGGCCGAACTGGGGCTCGACCGGTCGCAGGTGGTCACACTGCTCCACGGTCTTCAGGGAAGCGGGGCCGTTCAGGACACCGCTTACCGCTGGTGGCCGAAGGCACGGGGCCAGGCCGAAGATGGCGCGCGCCCTCCGGGCCAGCCGCGAACCTTTCTGGCAAGTCTCTGCCGGTATTACCTCGACTGCCTGTCGCGCGAGAGTGGCTCCGGAATCAGTCTCCCTGTGGATGGCTCCGACTATGTCGTTCTCAACGAGCTTCCCTTCGCTCATCCTGGCGAGGAACCTTCGGCTGGCGATCGCGCCATCAAGAAGATCGTCCAGAAGGTGCGGCGCGAGCGGGGCCAGCTCACGCTTTATATAGGTTACGCGCTCCGTCTTCGCTCCGTCATTTCGCGAAACGAAGAGGAGATGCGCATCGAGCCGGTGCTGCTTTATCCCATCGAGGAATCGCCCGACGAGCTTGCCGGCCCGCTCCGCCCGGCCAGCGGCATCCCGCTGTTCAATCTCGAGGTCCTGAAAACCCTGCCTTCGGCCGACAGCGGGAATGTCATGGATGAAGCCATCCACCTTTCCGAAGAACTGGGCCTTGCCAATATCGAGGACGACCTGCCGCAGTGGGACGAGATCATCTTGCGCCTCGAGCGGTGCCGGCCCGAGTGGGGATGGAAGGAAGATCTGAACCCGTACGAGTTGGCCAAGGGCGTTCCGCTGGCCGAGTTGACCGCGCCGGGCATTTACAACCGGGCTGTGTTGTTCGCCGGAACCCGCTCGCCCTTTACCTACGGTCTCGAGATCGAGCTGCGCAAGCTGATGCAGCTCGACGAGGAAGCCGTCCGCGACACCGCGTTGGGCCAATGGCTCCGCGGCGAGAGTATCGAGACGCCGCCCACCGAGGACCGCCCCATCCTGGAAGTCCTGCCGCTCAACACCGAGCAGCGGCAGGCGGTCGTTCAGGGGCTGGGCGCGCCCCTCACCGTCGTGACCGGCCCACCGGGCACCGGCAAGTCGCAGGTGGTCACATCGCTGCTGGCAAACATGGCGTGGCAGGAAGGCAGCGTGCTGTTCTCCAGCAAGAACAACCATGCCGTCGACGTGGTGGAGTCCCGCGTAAACGACCTGGGGCCGTTTCCCCTGCTGCTGCGCCTCGGCAAGGAGGAACATCACGCCCGCATCGCGCAGCATCTGACGGCGGGGCTGGCGGAGTCCTCCGGTCCGGACGCCGCGGCGCGATACGCCTGGCTTGCCGGGCGCACGAAGAGGACCGCGCCCGGTTCGCCGCCGTCCAGCGCGAGATCGCCTCGGTGGTCAGCTTGCGCAATGCGGTGGATGAGCTGGAGCGGGCGGCGGAACCGGCGCGGGCCCTGTTTGGCAAAGATCGCGGCGAGGATCGTTTTGCCCGCCTCCTGTCGGCCGACGTGGAAGGGATTCGCCGGCGCCTCGAGCCGCTCGCGGCCGCGCTGGATGCGGGGAAATCCGGCCAGCCGGCGATGGTCCGGCTGCTGCGCGACAAGAGCCGCCGCTTCGAGCGCATCGGCGAGATCGCGCGCACGCTGCTGACGGATGCCGAACTGCTCGGCGTGGCGCCTCCCGAGGTACAGCCCGGCGAGCACAATCTCGAAGTCTGGGCGGACTTCCGGAGCATGCTCGCGGAGCGGCTGGAGTGGGCGGCCCGCGTTCACGCCTACGGGCAGGGCCTCGACCGGCTGCGCGCGGCTCGGCCCCTCGAGCACCTGGCGGGCGAGCTGACCCGCATCGCCGAAGAATCGGCGCACAATTCGCTGGAGCTGTGGCAATGCTGGCTCCGCCTCTGGCCCAGCCGCTGGGATCCGGAACGGCGCAAGCTGCTGAGCGAGTACGTGTCCCTGCTCCAGATGATCGCAAGCGGCGACCGCTACGACGAAGGCGCGGGGAGAAGGGTATTCCGCCGTTACTACAGCCTGTTTCCGAAGGTCGCCAAGATCCTCCCGTGCTGGGCGGTGACTTCGCTCTCCGCGCGCGGACGGCTGCCGTTCGAGCCGGGCTTCTTCGACCTGCTGGTGATCGATGAAGCCAGCCAGTGCGACATCGCTTCGGCCCTTCCGCTTCTGTTTCGCGCCCGCCGCGCCGTGATCATCGGCGACCCGCTGCAACTGAAGCACGTCAGCACGGTGGCGCCCCAGCAGGATCGCCTCATCCTCGCGGCGCACGGCCTGGCGGAGGGACGCGCTGCCTGGGCCTATTCGGTGAACTCGCTGTTCGACCTCGCCCGCAGCCTGTGCCGCTACGAGGACATCGTCAACCTCCGCGATCATCACCGCTCGCACCGCGACATCATTTCGTTTTCCAACCGGTTCTTTTACCGCGGCGGCCTCCGCATCGCGACGGACCACGAAAGCCTGAACCGTCCCCAAACGGCGGGCTGCCCTCCTGGCCCGGCGGTGCGGTGGGTCGACGTAAAAGGCAAAGTGGTGCGGCCCTCGGGAGGCGGGGCTCTCAACTCGACGGAAGCGGAGGCAGTCGTGAAGGCCGTGCGGAGAATGATCGTCGAGCAGGGATACAACGGCGCGATCGGCGTCGTCACTCCGTTCCGCGCCCACGCCAATCGCATCCGGACGCTGGTGCATCAGGACCGCGAGTTGTCGCGGCAGCTTGCCTCGCTCCAGTTCGTGGTCGATACGGTCCACGGATTCCAGGGCGACGAGCGCGACGTGATCTTCTTCTCGCCCGTCGTATCCGCGGGCGTCGGGGAGAGCACGCTGCGATTCCTGAAGAATCACGGGAACCTGTTCAACGTGGCGATTACCAGGGCCCGCTCGGAGCTGGTGGTGGTCGGCGACCGGCAGGCCGCGCTGGATTCGGGCGTCAGTTACCTGGCCAGCTTTGCGGAGTACTCGCGCGGTCTTGCCTCTCAGGAAACTCGCCTGCCGGCGGCCGGGGACGCGGGCCCGGAATATCCTCCGGTGGCGCATCCGGAGCTGGTTTCCGATTGGGAGCGGAGCTTTTATAGAGCCTTGCACACGGCCGGCGTGCGGCCCGTCCCGCAATACGAGGAAGCGCCGTACACCCTCGATTTCGCCCTGTTCAGCGGCGAGCGGAAGCTGGACATCGAGGTGGACGGCGAAAACTACCACCGCAACTGGGACGGCGAGTTATGCCGGCGGGACCAGATCCGTTCCCGCCGCCTGACCGACATGGACTGGGACATCATGCGGTTCTGGGTTTATGAAATCCGCGACGATGTGGCTGGCTCGGTCGGCCGCGTGAAGGCTTGGATGGCCGCCGGCGCTACTCCACGCGGTAGTTCGGCGCTTCCTTAGTGATGATGACGTCGTGGACGTGGCTCTCGCGCAGGCCGGCGGACGAAACCCGCAGGAACCGCGCCTTGTGCTGCAGTTCCCGGACGTCGCGCGCACCGCAGTAGCCCATGCCCGACCGCAATCCGCCCACGAGCTGATACACCAGGTCCGACAGCGGCCCCTTGGCGGCCACCCGGCCCTCGATGCCCTCGGGCACCAGCTTCCCGTTGCCTTCCTGCGCGTAGCGGTCGGAGCTGCCCTGCGACATGGCCCCCATGGAGCCCATGCCGCGATAGGTCTTGAACGTGCGGCCCTGGTACAGGATGGTCTCGCCGGGACTCTCGTCGGTGCCCGCCAGCAGGCTTCCGATCATGACCGTATCGGCGCCCGCGGCCATGGCCTTGGTGATGTCGCCGGAGTACTTGATGCCGCCGTCCGCGATCAGCGGCACGCCCGCCTGGCGCGCGGCCCGCGAGCACTCGGAAATGGCCGTGATCTGCGGAACGCCGGCGCCGGAAACCACCCGCGTGGTGCAGATCGAGCCCGGGCCGATCCCCACCTTGATGCCGTCCACGCCCAGCGAAATCAGCTCGCAGGCGCCCTCGTAGGTGGCCACGTTGCCGGTGATCAGCTGCACCTCGGGCAGCTTTCGCTTGATGGCCTTGACCGCCGCCATCACGCGGGCGCTGTGGCCGTGCGCCGTATCGATGGCCAGCACGTCCACCTTGCGGGCCACCAGCTCCTGGGCGCGCTCCAGAAAATCGCCGGTCGCCCCGATGGCCGCGCCCACGCGCAGGCGGCCCTGGGGGTCCTTGGCCGCGTTGGGATATTTCAGCTTCTTCTGGATGTCCTTGACGGTGATGAGACCCTTGAGGCGGTACTCATCGTCCACCACCAGCAGTTTCTCGACGCGGTGCTGGTGCAGGATGGCTTCGGCCTGCTCCAGCGTGGTGCCCACCCCCACGGTGATCAGGTGCTCCTTGGTCATGACTTCGGAGATGGGGAGGTCGAAGCGGTTTTCGAAGCGCAGGTCGCGGTTGGTGAGGATGCCCACCAGCTTGCCGTCCTGGGTGACCGGCACGCCCGAGATGCGGTAGCGGGTCATGAGCGCCTGCGCCGCCGATATCGGCTCATCCGGCCCGATGGTGATGGGGTCCACGATCATGCCGCTTTCGCTGCGTTTCACGCGGTCCACTTCTTCGGCCTGCCGCGCGACCGGCATGTTGCGGTGCACGATGCCCATGCCGCCCTGCTGCGCCAGCGCGATCGCCAGGTGCGATTCGGTCACCGTGTCCATCGCGGCGGAGACGATCGGAATATTCAAAGCGACCTGGCGCGTCAGGCAGGTCCGGGTATCCACGTCCGCCGGCAGCACTTCGCTGCGGGCCGGTTCGAGCAGAACATCGTCGAAGGTGAGGCCTTCGGTGAGCGCTGTTTGAATCATGGTGATTCTATCCATGATAACGGAATCGGGGTGGGGCCGCTTTAGCTTGGGCCGCTTTAGCTTGCCAATGCCCGGGATATACTGGGCGCATGGTCCAAACCAAGAGATGGTTTTCGATGGCCGCGGCGCTGGCCATGGCCGCCGGCGCCGCCCTGGCGCAGGAAGGTTTCGCGCTCCGCGATGGCGACCGCGTCGTCTTCTACGGCGACAGCATCACCGAGCAGCGCCTCTATACCACCTTTGCCGAAACCTACGTGGTCACCCGTTTCCCGCACCTCAACATCGCCTTCGTGCATTCCGGCTGGGGCGGCGACCGCGTCAACGGCGGCGGCGGCGGGCCCATCGACGTCCGCCTGTGGCGCGACGTGCTGCCGTACAATCCCACCGTCCTCACCATCATGCTGGGCATGAACGACGGCCGCTACCGCGCCTTCGACCAGCAGGTTTTCGACGAGTTCTCCACGGGCTTCAAGCACATCATCGACACCGTGAAGCGCCAGGCGCCCGGCATCCGCATCACTCTGATACAGCCCTCGCCCTATGACGACGTCACGCGGACGCCGACGTTCGAAGGCGGCTACAACCAGGTGCTGGTACGCTACGCCGATTTCCTCAAACAGCTCGCGGCCGATCAGAAGATGGCCCTGGCCGACCTCAACACGCCGGTGGTCGCCGCGCTCGAAAAAGCCAAGGCCGCCGATGCCACCGCCGCGGCGCGCCTGATCCCCGACCGCGTCCACCCCGGCGCCGGCGGGCATCTCCTGATGGCGGAAGCCCTGCTCAAGGCCTGGAACGCGCCCGCGCTGGTGAGCGATGTGGAGATCGACTCGGCGCGCAAGGAGCCCGTCCGGCGGATCAACGCGCGCATCTCCGACCTGCGCGCGGCCAAGGGCGTGTCCTGGACCGAGGAAGACGACGCGCTCCCCATGCCCATCGACCAACGGGACGCCCTGGTGGCGCTGGCGGTGCGCTCTTCCGATGTCATGGACGCCCTCAACCAGGAGCCGCTGAAGGTGCGCGGGCTGGCCGCGGGGCGCTACACCCTGAAGATCGATGGCGAGCCGGCGGGCAGTTTCACCGCCGAAGAACTGGCTTCCGGCATCAACCTGGCCGGCCTCGCGACCCCCATGGCGCGCCAGGCCGCCGAGGTCCACGCGCTCACCCTGCGCCACAACAATCTGCACTCCACGCGATGGCGGCAGGTCCAGGTCCCCATGGAAAAGGACGCCACCCCGCACCTGTTGAAGGCGCTCGATGCGCTGGACGAGCTGGAGGCCGACGTGGTGCGGGAGCAGCGCGCCGCCGCGCAGCCACGGCCGCACCGCTACGAAGTCGTTCCGGAGTAGATGTCAGCCCTCGGCGGTCCTCCCGCTAAAGTTTTCAGGCGCCTGGCCGATATTTAGATTCGGAGGGGATGCGAATGCCATACCTCTTCGAGACGCAACTATCGAAAAACGAGCAGCTCATGCGCGGCTTCCTGGAGCGAGGCATGATCGAGCTTCAATCCAACATGTCGGCCTCCAGGATCATGCACCGGCTCGCCGGGGACCATCCCGAACTGTTTTTTGTGGCGGCCGTACACCTGCTGAAGAGCCAGCCGGACAGCCCCGGCCTCCACTACCTCGGCACGCTGCTGCTCAGCCGATTGGAGTCCATGACGCGCCTGGTGGATCCGCGCTATTTCACCCAAGCCGAAACGGCATCCCTGTTCAAACGCTTGGAGGAAATCGACCGGATGCTCGACTTGAATCTGGCGCGTGAACTGCAGATCTCGCGCGCCCGCAGGCTGATCCCGACCATGGGATACCTGGCGCAACATCCGGATCGGCTGATTGCCGCCAGGGCGACTCTGCTGGTGGCGCGTCGCATCCAGAGTTCCGACTGGGTCCGGCGGCAAATCGCGGCGCCTGACCCGCGGATCCGGGCGAATGTGCTCGAAGGGCTGTGGGGTGTGCAACACTCTTACGCCCGGTCCGCATACGAGGAATGCCTGGGGGACGCGAACAACCGGGTGGTGGGCAACGCCCTGCTCGGCCTGCACCTTCTGGGAGATGCCGCCGTCAGCCCGCGTGTCGTGACCATGGCACGCGATGGCCGGCCGCTGTTTCGCTCGACGGCGGCGTGGGTGATGGGCCAGATCGCCAATCCCGCCCATGTGGAAAACCTGCACGCGTTGATGCGCGACGATACGCCGGGGGTGCGCAGCGCGGCCCTGCGAAGCCTGTTCAGCATCCGGCGGAACACCGCTCCGAAGCCGGAAGAGCCGAAGGTCCCGGTGGAACCCACGGCCCCCCCGGTCGAAGAAGAGAGCGCCCCCATCCCCGTGAAGTTGCGGCTCGATGGAAGCGCCTACCGGTTTATAGGGTGAGCTGCGGCCCTGACACACGATGATGACGCCGTGGTGCGCCGCCAGGGCGCGGCCGCGACTTAGTTTTCCATGGGGCTTTTCCCCGTTTGGGGATCCTCCCGCCCCTCCCCAAAACCGGCTCCCGGAAGGCCGCCCGTTTTCGCAGTCATCTTCCGCCGAACCAGTCACTTGCGGTTTATTTTCAAGCCTTGTGACGGGAAAAACTGGGGCATATCACCCAACGGACGTCCGGGGGGCTTGCAACCGATTGATAACAGGTCCCGTTGTTTTGGAATCCGGGGTGCAGCGCATAATAGGTTCGAGGCGCAGCCATGTTTCGATTCGATCAGTTGATCCGCCGGGATACGATCGTCCGCGATGTGAAACAACGTCATCCTGAAACTATCGATGTATTTGAGCGGTTGCATTTTCGCGCGTCCTGCGACGACTGCGATATCGAAACCGTGGCGCGCAAGAACGGACTCAATGTCCGGGACGTGGTCGATGCCCTGAATGCGGCCGCGTTCGGACCAAAGGCGGATATTCAAGATGCTAGCAACTAAACCTGGAAAGAAGAGAAGCCACCCAAGAGGGGCTCAGCCGCTCGACGTTTTCTTTACGCCGAAGACCGTAGCCGTCATCGGCGCCACCGAGAATCCCGGCTCTGTCGGACGAACGCTGCTGTGGAACCTGGTGACGAGTCCGTTCGGCGGCACGGTTTTCCCCGTCAATCCCAAGCGTCCCAGCGTGCTGGGCGTGAAGGCCTACAAATCGGTTTCCGAGATTCCCGAAGAGGTCGACCTGGCGGTAATCGTGACGCCGCCGCCCACCATCCCCGGGCTCATCCGGGAATGCGGCGAAAACGGCGTGCGCGGCGCCATCGTCATTTCGGCCGGCTTCAAGGAGGTCGGCGCGGAAGGCGCGGCCCTCGAGCAGAAACTGCTGGAAGAGGCGCAGGCCGCCAACATCCGCGTCATCGGCCCGAACTGTCTGGGGGTCATGGCCCCCCTCACCGGGTTGAACGCCACCTTCGCCACCACCATCGCGCGGCCCGGCTCGGTGGGATTCATCAGCCAGAGCGGCGCGCTGTGCACGGCGGTGCTGGACTGGAGCCTCAAGGAAATGGTGGGGTTCAGCTCCTTCGTATCGATCGGCTCGATGGTGGACGTGGGCTGGGGCGATTTGATCTATCACCTCGGCAACGACCCCAAGACGCGCTCCATCGTGATCTACATGGAGAGCATCGGCAACGCGCGGGCCTTCCTTTCGGCCGCGCGCGAGGTGGCGCTCAACAAGCCGATCATCGTCATCAAACCGGGCCGTACGGCGGCCGCGGCCAAGGCCGCCGCGTCGCACACCGGCTCGCTGACCGGCAGCGACGAAGTGCTGGAGGCGGCTTTCCGGCGCAGCGGCGTGCTGCGGGTCAACAACGTCGCCGACCTGTTCTATATGGCGGAAGTTCTTTCCAAGCAGCCCAGCCCCAAGGGACCGCGCCTCACCATCGTGACCAATGCCGGCGGGCCCGGGGTGCTGGCCACCGATGCGCTCATCATGGGCGGCGGGGAGCTGACCGAGCTGACGGCGGAAACCATGGAGGCTTACAACGCCGTGCTGCCGGCCACCTGGAGCCACAACAACCCCGTGGACATCATCGGGGACGCTTCCCCCGAGCGGTACGCCAAGGCGCTCGAAATCGCGGCCAAGGATCCGCACTCGGACGGCATGCTGGTGATCCTGACGCCGCAGGCCATGACCGATCCCACGCGCATCGCCGAGACGTTGAAGCCGCTGGCCAAGCTGGAGGGCAAGCCGGTGCTGGCGAGCTGGATGGGCGGCGTGGACGTGGCGGCGGGCGAGGAGATCCTGAACCGCGCCAACATTCCGACATTCCCCTATCCCGATACCGCGGCGCGCGCGTTCAACTACATGTGGCGCTACAGCTACAACCTGCGCGGCCTCTACGAGACCCCGGAGATGCCCGAGGATTCGGCCGATTTCACTCCCGACCGCAAGCTGGTGGAGGAGATCATCACGAAATCCCGCGGCGAGGGCCGCACCATCCTGACGGAGTTCGAATCCAAGCAGGTGCTCAGCGCCTACGGCGTTCCCACCGCCAAGACCATCATTGCCGCGGACCTGCCGGCGGCGGTCGAAGCGGCCAACGAGATCGGCTACCCGGTGGTGCTGAAGCTGTATTCGGAAACCATCACGCACAAGACCGATGTGGGCGGCGTGCAGTTGAACCTGGGCAGCGCCGAGGCGGTGGAACGGGCCTTCCGCGCCATCCAGTCCTCGGTGACCGAGAAGGTAGGCGCCCAACATTTCCAGGGCGTGACGGTGCAGCCCATGGTCAAGCTCAAGGATGCCTACGAGCTGATCATCGGGTCGAGCCTCGATCCGCAGTTCGGGCCGGTGCTGCTGTTCGGCACGGGCGGTCAGCTCGTCGAGGTGTTCAAGGACCGTTCCCTGTCGCTGCCGCCGCTCAACACCACGCTGGCGCGCCGCATGATGGAGCAGACCCTGATCTACAAGGCGCTGGCGGGCGTTCGCGGCCGGCGCCCGGTGGACCTCGCGGCGCTCGAGATGCTGATGGTGCGGTTCAGCGGCCTGGTGGCGGAGCAGCGGTGGATCAAGGAGATCGACATCAATCCGCTGCTGGCCTCTCCCGACGGGCTGATCGCGCTGGACGCGCGCGTGGTGGTGCATGGGCCCGAAGTGACGCTGGAGCAGCTTCCGAGGACCGCGATCCGCGCCTATCCGACGCGGTTTGTCTCGCCGTGGACCCTGAAGGACGGCACGGCGGTGACCATCCGTCCCATCCGGCCGGAGGACGAGCCGGCCATGGTGCGGTTCCACGAGACGCTCTCCGAGCGCAGCGTGTACCTCCGCTACTTCCACATCATGAACCTGGAGCAGCGGACCACGCATGAGCGGCTGACGCGCATCTGTTTCATCGATTACGACCGCGAAATGGCGCTGGTGGCTGAGCGGCGCAATCCCGAGACCGGCGAATCCGAGATCCTGGGCGTGAGCCGCCTGATGAAAATCCACGGCACCCGCGATGCGGAAGTAGCGGTGCTCATCAGCGACGCCTGGCAGGGCCGCGGGCTGGGCAAGGAGTTGCTGGGCCGTCTGATCACGGTTGGCGCCCACGAGAAACTCGCTCGGCTGGTGGCCGACGTCCTGCCGGACAACCGCGGCGTGATGCGCATCTGCGAGAAGCTGGGCTTCTCGTTGAAGCACTCCATCGACGATGAAGTGGTGAAGGCGGAGTACAAGCTGTAGATCGCCCGACAGGGCTAACCGGCCGATGAGCCGCTGTCCGAACGGACGCGGCCACTCGGGCCGGCAGTTACCGAGATTCCGGAGGCAAGAGCCTGGCTCAAGCGCGCGGAGTCCGCACGATCGCCAATCCGGACTCGCAGAGAGGCATTCCGCGTTCCCGTTTCCAACGTGATTGCCACGCCGGGCTTCAATCCGAGCCGTGTCATCTCACGCAAAGCCAGGGGGTCGCGGTCCGACACGCTGCTGATCACGGCGGGGACGCCACACGCCCATTTGGATAACAGCACCTCTTCCCGGGCCGGAAACGCGCCGCTTCGCTCGGGGATCAGGTGCCCGTGCGGATCGGTTTCCGGGTCCCCCAATTTCGCCGCGATGCGATCCTCCAGCCGCTCGGAGATGAAATGTTCCAGCCGTTCCGCTTCATCGTGAACCTCGTCCCACGAATAGTCCAGGAAATCGTGCAGGAAACGCTCCAGCAGGCGGTGATGGCGAAGGACCTCCAAAGCGCGCATCTTCCCCGCCGCCGTCAAACGCGCGCCGCGGCGCTTTTCGTATTTCACAAACGGCGGCTTTTGCGCCGCGAGCTTTTGAAGCATTCCCGTTACGGACGCCGCGCGGATACCGAGATGACGAGCGAGGGCGTTGCCGGCCACCCGTTCCTCTTCGGAGCCGCCCAGCTCCAGTATGGCTTTCAAATAGTCGTCCACGGATTCCGTGGTATACGGTCCATGTGTTCTAGGTATCACTAAATTCTAGATTACTCTCGCCGCCGCGCGCCCGCAATCGGCCGGATTAACGGATCAAGTACTCCGCGCTTGACGGAAAGAAGGCCGCGCCGTTATATTTAGGTATGCCTAAATTTGGGGTGCTGCCGGCATTCCTGGTCTTCGGCCTGGCGCTGCCTGTCCCGGTGATGGCGCAGGGCGAGACGACCAGCGCGATTGTCGGTTCGGTCACCGATCCTGCCGGCGCCGCGATCCCCGGTGCGGCCGTGACCGTCACCAGCAGCGAGAATGGCGTGAAACGATCCGTGAAAACGGACGACTCCGGGCGCTTCAGCTTTCCGCAGCTCAAGCCCGGAACGTACGCGGTGAAAGCGGAAGCGGACCGCTTTGCAACACGGCAGAACAACGCCGTGTCCGCTGGTCTCGGACAGAAGCAAACGGTCGATTTCAAGCTCGACATCGCATCCGCCAGCGAAAGCATCCTGGTGCAGGAGCAGGCGCCTCTGATCAACCCGGAAAATCCAAACACCTCGACGACACTCACGGCCCGGGCGATGGAAAACCTTCCGAATCCGGGTGGCGACATGACCTACCCGCTGCAGTTTGCCGCCGGCGCGCTCATCAACACCGCGGGCAGCGGCAACGACTTCGTGGGGGGCACGAACGGCTATGGCAACGTCCAATTCAACGGCCTGCCATCCCTCTCGAACGGGTATATCGTCGACGGACTGGAAACCAACGATCCGCTGACCAATCTGAACAGCGGCCTTTCCACCAATCTCGTGCTGGGATTGAATTCGATCGCGGAGGTGACCGTCAACACCGTCTCCTACGCTGTCGATCAGGGCCGGTACGGCGCCTCCCAGGTCAACTACGTCACCAAGTCCGGCGCCAATGGGTTTCACGGAAACCTGTACGAGTTGTGGAACGGCTCGGAATTCAATGCCGCCGACTTCTTCACCGACGCGACCGCCGGGAACCACAAGCCGCGATCCACGGTGAACCACTTCGGCGGCAGTCTCGGAGGCCCGGTTCTCCACGACAAGCTGTTTTTCTTCTTCGATTCCGAATGGGTTCGGATTGCGCTGCCGATCGTGAATGCCACGACAGTGCCCACGCCGGCATTTCAGAGTTATGTGCTGGAACAGTTGCCGCGCGGCGGCGTGGACTCCGTAACCGGATCGGCCTATCAACCGGCGCCGCAACTGGCGCCGTTCTACCGGAAGCTCTTTTCCCTTTACGGCAGCACCGCGGGGACACCGCTCGCGATTCTCGGCTGTCCGTTCTCGAGCGATGGAACCGCCGCCGGCGGGAACCCGCCCAACGGAAACGGCTGCGCGAATCGCCAGAGTGTTTCGCATTCGAGCGACGATCGCGAGCAGGTGCAAACGGCCCGGATGGATTACAACATCGATGCCGGGAACATCGCCTGGTTCCGGTTTCAGTCCGACACCGGCCTTCAGGCCGCTTATACCGATCCGATCAATCCGCTGTTCAATGCCATCTCTTCGCAGCCGCTCTACTCGCTGGCGACGGGCTACACGCACGTTTTTTCCGGGCGCCTGGTGAACTACTTCAACCCGGCGTTCTCGTGGTACGAAAGCCTGTTCGGGCCGGCCGATCTTCCTGAGACGCTGGCGGCGTTTCCGATCGTCCTCCAGGGCAGCGGAGCCAACGCGCCGTTCACCACGCTGGGAGGGCTCGACAACACCTGGGTTCAGGGGCGGCGCGCCACACGCTTTTTCATCAACGACAACCTCGCCTGGACCTCGGGGCCGCACGAGTTCCGGTTTGGAACCAACAGCCGGATCTTCCGCCTCAACGATTATGATTTCGGGCAGGGCGTGGTTCCGCTGGTCAACTACACCACCCTGCCCCAGTTCATTTACGGTGTGGCATCGACGGCTTCGACGACTTTTCCGCTGGCGAATTCGCAGCCTTACAATTTCCTGAACCTGGACTTCTACGCGCAGGACACGTGGAAGATGGCGCGAACGCTGACCTGGACGTTCGGCGTCCGCGATACCTACAACTCGAATCCCGTGAATCCACACAACGCCGTCGCGCGCCTCGCCGGGTCGTTCGATTCCATTTCCCACGATGTGAATCAGCCGCTGAGCCAGGCGATTCGGACCGGGCAGGGGACGATCTTCGCCGCTACGCCCGCGGCGATCCTCCAGCCGAGAACCGCCATCGCGTGGCAGATCGCGCCGAACACGGTGCTGCGGAGCGGCGTCGGCATGTTCAGCGACATCCTGCCGGGCAGCGTGGTCGATCTGGTGGGAACGAACCCTCCTTACTCGAAGACCTTCCAGGGCGGGCTGCTCGGCACGGCGGGAGGAGTGGCGATTGCGCCGGGAGTTCCGAACAGCGCCATCGACGCGACCGGGGCGGCGAATCAGCTATTCAACTCGGGCTTCGCTCGAGGCCGGCTTTCCTGCGCATCGGCTCTGTCGAATCCGAGCACCTGCCTTCCGCCGATTTCGATCACCGCGGTTCCGGACGACAAGCTCCGTGCGCCTTACTTCCTCGAGTGGAGCTTTGCGGTCGAACACCAGGTCGGCAACGCCCTCAATCTGCGAGGTCAGTACGTAGGCACGCGCGCGGTCAACCAGCCGTATCAGACGCAGGTGAACGGTTATCAGACTGTCTGCCAGGGCTGCTTCGCGCCGTTCCCATACGGGCAGCCGAAAGACCCGCGCTTCGGGCCGGTAACGCAGTTGAGCACCGGCGCCAACAGCCACTACAACGGCCTCCAGTTGACGGCCGACAAGCGCCTGGGCCACGGCGTCCAGGTTCAGATGAACTACACCTGGAGCCGCTGCATGGACACCGTTTCGAACGGCGGATTCCTGCCATTCGCCGCCGGAGCCTTGCTTTCGCCGCTGCCGGGCGAGCTGGGCCGCCAATATGGTCCCTGCGATTACGACGTGCGCCACAACTTCACCGCCCAGTACGTTTATCAGTTGCCGGTCAAGTTCCGGAATCGCATGCTGGCCCGGGCGCTGAACGGATGGCAGGTCTCGGGCACCATGTTTTGGCACAGCGGCTTGCCGTTTTCGGTCTTGAGCGCGCCTTATTCCGCCAACGGAAACGGCATCGTTCAGGGCAGCGGCGCGCAGTACGCCAGCGTGGTCCCCGGCGTGCCGCTGTACGAACACAATCCAATCCCCGGCGTGACTCAACCTGGAACCATCCAGTGGCTCAACCCCGAAGCGTTGGTTTCAGCCGTCGATCCGGGTACCGGCGCCTGTACCGGCGGCGACAGCGCGAAGAATTGCCAGTTCGGCAATCTCGGCCGGAACGCACTGCGCGGTCCCGATTTCTTCTGGAGTGACCTGTATCTGACCAAGTGGTTCCAACCGGCGGAGCATGTCAAGCTGCGCATCGACGGCCAGTTCTTCAACGTCCTCAATCACCCGAACTTCGGTCTTCCGGTTGTGGGGTACGCGGGAGTTCCGGGCAAGCCTTCCACCGAGACCGGATTCGGAGCGATCGGCTACCCGGCTTCGCCACCGACGGGACTGTTAGGCGTTGGATTGGGCGGGGACAGTTCGCCCCGGATGATTGCGTTCCAGGCGCGATTGGAGTTCTGAAGCGGCGCGGTTATATGCCACACTGAAGTTTGTTCTCCTATTCGGGAAGCGATCTGTATTGCGAGCAGGTTCCGCTGGCGGACCTGGCGCACCGCGTGGGCACGCCAGCCTACGTCTACTCGGCCCAGGCCATTGTGGACAACTATCGCGCGTACGACCAGGCGCTGGGCGGCGTCCCGCACTCGGTGTGCTACGCGGTGAAGGCCAACTCGTCGCTGGCCGTGCTGGCGCTGCTGGCGCGGGAAGGCGCGGGGTTCGATATCGTCTCGGGCGGTGAGCTGTTCCGCGTGATCGAGGCGGGCGGCGATCCGTCCAAGGTGGTGTTCTCGGGCGTGGGCAAGACCGCAGGCGAAGTGGAGTACGCGCTCGGCCGCGGCATCCACAGCTTCAACTGCGAGTCGGAATCGGAGCTGGCTCTCATCGACGCCCTGGCGGCGCGGCGGGGCGTGAAGGCGGGCTTCGCCATCCGCGTGAATCCCGACGTGGATGCCGCGACGCACCCGTACATCTCCACGGGGCTCAGCCGGCACAAGTTCGGCATCGCCATCTGCGAGGCCGTGGCGGTCTACGAGCGCGCGCGGCAGTTCCGGAACCTGGCGGCGGAAGGCGTGAGCTGCCACATCGGATCGCAGATGCTCGATCCGAGTCCCATTCTGGAGGCGGTGGACAAGGTCCTGGCGCTGGCGGCGGCGCTCCGCGGCGCGGGGCATCCGATCCGCCATCTGGATCTGGGCGGCGGGCTGGGAATCGCCTACCAGGCGGGGGAGAAGGCGCCGGCGATCCGCGGTTTCGTCGAGAGCCTGAGCGCACGCCTCGGCGAGAGCGGCCTGGAAATTCTGCTGGAGCCTGGGCGCTCGATCGTGGGTCCGGCGGGCGTGCTGCTGACCCGCGTGTTGTATCGCAAGCGGAACGGCGCCAAGGAATTCGTGGTGGTGGACGCGGCCATGAACGACCTCATCCGCCCCGCGCTCTACGGCGCCCATCACGAGATCGTGCCGGTGCGCCGGAACGCGCTGCCGGAGGTGACCGCGGACGTGGTCGGGCCGGTGTGCGAGACGGGCGATTTCCTGGCGCGCGACCGCCAGATGGTGAACGCCATGCCCGGCGATTTCCTGGCGGTGTGCTCGGCCGGCGCTTACGGCTTCGTGCAGTCGTCGAACTACAACTCGCGTCCGCGCGCGCCGGAGGTGCTGGTGGAAGGCGCGGCGTATCGCGTGGTGCGGCGGCGCGAAACGTACGAAGACCTGGTGCGCGGCGAGACGATCGGGTAGAGCGGGGCGGAGTGGAGCGATGCAATCGGCAGGACGATGGATTGTCCCGGCTTCATGCGTGGCTTTACGTCCGGTAGTTCAACCAGGCGCGCGGCTCCATGGGAGTCCACTGGAGTTCCGCTACGGGCGCCGGTTCCTGATGCCTTTCCTCGCGGATGTAGCAGTCCGCGATGTTCCGCGCGTAGTCCTTTGCCTTGCCTTCGGCGAATTGCCGTCCGCCGTTAATGACGACTCCTGGGCCTTGCAGGAGGATCCTCCACTCGTCGAAGTCGGGGGCGACGGTGAGGGTCAGGTCCTGGTACTGGGCTGTGAATCCAATCGATGCTCTGAACATGGCGGTTCTCCTATGGTATTTTCGGGCCTGTTGTTCATTCGAAGCATACAGTGTTGCGCCGGACAATTCAAGGGACCGCTCACTAGGCTCGAACACCCGGCTCGGTAACGCGCGGGTCGGCAACACCGGCGTGCCGCATGGTAGATTCAGCAATCATGCGTATCAGAGCCTTTTCTCACCAACTGAAGACCTGGGGCTTCGTGGCGGTCCTCGTGGTGTCGGCTTCCATGCAGGCGGCGGCGCAGGGACGGAACGCCATGAATCCCCCGCCGCCGGCCGGACCGTGGATGAACAAAGACCTGGCTCCCGATCAGCGGGCCGACATGGTCATCGAACAGATGACCCTGGACGAGAAGATTCAGCTCGTGCACGGCGGCCCCGGCGGATTCGGACCGCCCGCCGGCGGGCAGGCGCAGCCGAGCCGCTCCAACGGAGGCGCCGGCTGGATTCCCGGCATTCCGCGGTTGGGAATCCCCGACCTGAACATGGCCGATTCGGCCGTGGGGGTGACGCGCGGCGCATCGCGAAGCCGCTACTCGACGGGGCTGCCGTCGTCGATCGCCGCCGCAGCCTCGTGGGACGCGACAGGGGCGTACCTGTATGGAACGGTGATCGGGCGCGAGCTGCGCGACCAGGGCTACAACATGTCGATCGGCGGCGGCGTGGATATCACGCGCGAGCCGCGCAACGGCCGCAATTTCGAATATCAGGGCGAGGACCCGGTCCTGGCCGGGAAGATGATCGGCCAGCTCATGAAGGGCGTCCAGGATCAGCACATCCTGGGCGACATCAAACACTACGCCTTCAACGACCAGGAGACCGGCCGCAACATCGGCAACGTGCTGCTCGACAAGCGGTCGATGCGCGAAAGCGACCTGCTGGCGTTCGAGATCGGCCTGCGCGATTCCGGGGCGGCGGGCGTGATGTGCTCGTACAACAAGGTGAACGGCGATTGGGCCTGCGAGAACGATTACCTGTTGAACCAGGCTCTGAAGAAGGCGTTCGGGTTCAAGGGATGGGTCCTCTCCGATTGGGGCGGCACGCACAGCACGGCGAAAGCCGCGCTGGCGGGGCTGGATCAGGAAATGCCCGGCAGCAACTACTTCGGCGATGCGCTGAAGAAGGCGATCGACAGCGGAGAAGTGCCGGTGGCGCGGCTCAACGACATGGTGCACCGGATTCTGCGGTCCATGTTCGCGGTGGGGGTGATCGACAATCCGCCGGTCGAGAAGGTGGTGGATGTTTTCAAGGGACTGGAAGATGCGCAGCGGTTGGCCGAAGAGGGCACGGTCCTGCTGAAAAATGCGGGCAACCAGTTGCCGCTGAGCAGCGCGGCCGTCAAGTCGATCGCGGTGATCGGCTCGCATGCGGACGTCGGCGTGGTCTCGGGCGGCGGCTCGGCGCAGGTGGATCCGCCCGGAGGAAACGCCGTTCCGCCTCCATCGCCTCCGCCAGGAGCCCCGGCGGGACGCGGCGGCTTCGGCGGCGGACGCGGGCCGGTTTACTATCCCTCTTCACCATTGAAGGCCATCCGCGCCAAGGCGCCTGAGGCGAAGGTAGAGTACGATGCCGGAACCGACGCGGCAGCGGCGGCGAACCTCGCCAAGGCGTCGGAAGTGGCGATCGTGTTCGTCAACCAGCCGATGAGCGAGGGGCGCGATGCCGCCACTTCGTCGCTGCCCGATAACCAGGACGCGCTGGTCAGCGCGGTGGCGGCGGCCAACCCGCACACCATCGTCGTGCTGGAAACAGGCGGGCCGGTGACCATGCCGTGGGTCAACAGCGTGACCGGCATTCTGGAAGCCTGGTATCCGGGTATCAGCGGCGCACAGGCGATTGCGAATATTTTGTTCGGCGACGTCAATCCGTCGGCCAAGCTGCCGGTGACGTTTGCCAGGAGCGACCAGGATCTGCCGCATCCCGAGATCCCCGGGATCAGCCTGGTTCCGCAGCCTGGGGCGGGCGGACGCGGCGGCGCCGGAGCCGGAGCTGGAGCTGGAGCTGGAGCCGGTGCCGGTGCGCCCGGTGGACGCGGCGCCGGCGGCGGGCGAGGCGGGCTGCCACCGTTCGACATCCCTTACAGCGAGGGCTTGATGGTCGGCTACAAGTGGTTCGACGCGGAAAACAAAGAGCCGCTTTTCCCGTTCGGCTACGGCCTGTCCTACACGACTTTTGCATATTCGGGGCTGAAGGCCACGGCGGCCGGCCACCACGTGAGCGTCTCGTTCACGGTGAGGAACACCGGAAAGCGGGCGGGGCGGGAGGTCCCCCAGATTTACGCCGCGCTCCCGGCGAGCGCGGGCGAACCGCCCAAGCGGCTGGTCGGCTGGTTGGGGCTCCAACTGGCTCCGGGCGAGAGCAGGACCGTAACCGTGGCGATCGAGCCGCTGTTCCTGTCCGTCTTCAACGTGGATCGGGATGGGTGGCAGCTCCTGGCGGGCGATTACAGGATAATGGTGGGCGGATCTTCGCGCAGCTTGCCGCTGAGCGCGGCCGTGAAGATCGAAGGAGAGTGACGATGGCGACTGGCAGATTTTTCATGGCAATGGCCCTGGCTGTCTCGGCCTTTGCGCAGGGCCGCGGGCCGCAGGGGCCCGTGGTGGTCTCGCCGGAGGTTCAACCCGACCGGCACGTAGTATTCCGGATTCTGGCGCCGCAAGCGCAAGCCGTCCGCCTGGCCGGCAGCGACATCCCCGGCAATGGCCAGGGCGCGCCGTTGACCAAGGGCGAAAACGGCGTATGGGAAGTGACTCTCGGTCCGATCGATCCCGGCACCTACCGCTACAACTTCAACGTGGACGGGGTCTCGGTGATCGATCCCCGGAGTCCCATGATCAGCGAGTCCAACAACAACATCTGGAGCATGGTGAATGTGCCGGGCTCGGACTTCCAGGACACCAAGGACGTGCCGCGCGGCGCGGTGGCCGCGGTCACTTACTACTCGACGGCCCTGAAGAAATTCCGGCGCATGCACGTTTACACGCCTCCCGGATACGACCTGGGGCAGGGCAAGTTCCCGACCTTCTACCTGCTGCACGGGGCCGGCGACTCCGATGAGGCCTGGTCGTCGGTGGGCCGGGCCGGTTTCATCCTGGACAACCTGATCGCGGCAAAGAAGGTGAAGCCGATGATCGTCGTGATGCCCGCCGGTCACACCAGCCAGACAGGCGGGGGCAGGGGAGCGGGGGGCGCAGGCCGCGGCCAGAACGCGACCGATGAGTTCGTGCAGGACTTCCTGACCGACATCATGCCCTACGTGGAGAAGCACTACCGCGTGTATGCGGACCGCCAGCACCGCGCCATCGCGGGCCTCTCCATGGGCGGCAGCCAGACGCTCAACATCGCCATCCCGCACCTCGACAAGTTCGCGTACATCGGCGTTTTCAGCTCCGGGCTGATCGGTTCGTTCGGCGGGGGCAGGGCAGGCCGCGCACCCGCACCCGGCGCGCCCCCTCCGGCCGCGGCGCCGCCTCCCGGTCCGACGTGGGAAGAGCAGCACAAGGCCGACCTGGACAACGCCGCCGCGAAGAAGGGCCTGAAGCTGCTGTGGTTCAGCACCGGGAAAGACGACGGGCTGATCACCACCACGCACGCCACGGTGGAGTTGCTCAAGAAGCACGGCTTCGAGCCGGTGTTCCAGGAGAGTCCCGGCGCCCACACCTGGCTCAACTGGCGAAACTACCTGAACGAGTTCGCGCCGCAGTTGTTCCAGTAGGGCGGCGCGGCCGGCGGTAGAATGGACTCATGGAACGGGATGCGGCGGAAGTGCTGAGAGACGCGCTGGCCCTGTCGCCGGAAGCCCGCGCTGCGCTGATCGATTCCTTGATTGGCAGTCTGGATCAAGCGGTCGACGCTGGCGCCGAGGAAGCCTGGCGGGAGGAAATCGAGCGGCGTCTTCAGCAGATCGACAGCGGAGCCGTTGAACTCATTCCCTGGGACGAGGCGCGCCGGCGTCTCCGGTCTCGACTGGAACCGTGAGCCGCGCATCCGTTCGGATTCACCCTGCCGCTCTGGAAGAAACCGAAGCCGCCACGGCATGGTATCGTCTGCGGAGTATGCGGGCCGCGGAAATGTTCCTTGATGAGCTTGACCGCGCTCTCGAGCGGATTGGAGATCACCCCGGGCAGTGCCCTGAATACGAATCTGGCACGCGCCGGTTAGTGCTCCAGAGGTTTCCCTACCTCGTCGTTTTTCGGGAGATCGCCGCCGGTGCGGAGATCATTGCGGTGGCCCACGGACGTCGCCGGCCGGGCTATTGGCGGGAGCGGCTTGAATGACGCTGGGCGATCGGCGGACTCTCACGCCAGCGTCACGAAATACGTATTCCGCGGCGCGTCCGGCGGCGAGACCACGGGCTTGCCGGCGATCGTCGCCGAGGCGTAGTACTCCGCCAGGCCGGCGTTCGATTCGAACGGGCCCAGCGTGACCTGCCAGGTGTGCCGTCCGAGAAGCACCGCCGGATGCGCGATCCACCGCTGCTCGCCGCGGAGCCGCGTGAGCAGTTGAACCCGGCCCGGCGGATCGGCGCCGGGGGCGACGATCATGATCCGAACCCGCTCGCCTTTGCCTAACAGCCCAGGCCGCGTGGGGACAATCAGGCGCGCGGCCGCCTGGGGATCGGGGCGAACCGCTTCCCGATACGCGCTCTCGACTTCGGTGGGGGATTCGCCAAGGTACTCCTCGATGGAGAGGCGCAAACGGATGAGCGACAGGCGCACGAACTTGTCGTGCAGCGAGGCCAGCGTTCCCAGGTCGCTGCGGTTGGCGGCGATCGCCTGGAAGCGCAGCACGGCGCGGCGAACTTCGCGCGCCAGGTCCAGCCAGACGGGCACGGCCTCGGCGCGGACGAGATCGGCGGCTTCCGTCTGGCCGGCCTGCTTCATTTTCGCGGCCGCGTCCAGCGTCTTCTGTATGCGTTGCGCGAGCGTCCACGCTTCCGTGTAGGACACCAGGAACTCGACGTGCCCCGTGAGGTAGTCCACGCGTTCGCGCTCCGCACCGGGCCTGGCCCCATCGCGCAACTGCGCCAGCGCCGCCGCCACCTGCTTCTGCGACTGGATCACCGCCGGGCTCGGCGAATGCGGCTCCCAGAAAGTGAACCCCTCGTTGTAATCGCCCGAGTATTCGTGGGTCACCGCGTGACCGTTATTCACCAGCCCGGTGCCCGTGGAGAGGATGGTTTGATTGCGGTCCACATCGTTCAGGATGGCGGCCAGCCGCCGGTCCCGGCCGGGCGCGGCCTGCGTGCGCGCGTAGGCCTGGTAGTAGGGCGCGGGCGCGAGGTCGCGGTTCCAGGAGAACCGCGATTGGAAGCCGGCCGTGGGATCGACGATGCGGTGGCGCCAGTGGATCGCCAGCAATCCCTGGCAGCCGTAACGTTCCGCCAGGTTCATGTCCCGCTCCAGACGATTCACCAGGAACTGCGGCAGCCAGATTCCGGGATCGTCTTCCAGCCACGGGATGGGCCATCGGTCGCGGCCTTCGAGTTTGGCGAAGGCTTCGGAAACCGGGTCCCAGCCGGTCATGTCGTTGAGGCAGGCGAAGACCACGTCCATGGGCAAGCGCTGGTGCAGGTCCTCGAAGTGGCGGGCGGCGCCGCCCCAGCCGCTCAGAACCAGGCGCGTTTTGGGCGCGTGACGGCGCAGAAAATCGTGGGCCTGCTGAAAGGGCGTGACCGAGAGCGTCGCGGGCCGCCCCTTTTGCGCATCCCAACTGGCGCTTTCGGTGTCCCATAACCAGACGTGATCGACGTCCGGATAGGCCTCCAGCAACTGTCCCAGGCGCGCTTCCAGCACTTTGCGCGCGGCCGGCGACTCCACGTTGTAAGGCTTCGCTTCGGGCGGCAGGGCGCGCAGGATTTCGTCGGGCACCTGGTACGGCTCGAACCCGATGCCGGTGGCGAGGCCCAGGCGTTTCGCGTAGGCCAGCGATTTGCGCAGCAGCAGGCGGGCCCGCTCCGCGGCGTCCCAAGGGTCGGCGGCGAACCGCGCGGCATCCGAGCCGAAGACCTCGCGGTCGTAAAACTGCGCGGCCCCCATGGTGAATTGAGAGGTCCGACGCGGCAGGAATCCCCAGCGGCCGGTCGCCGAGGTATCCAGGAATGCGTTGTGGCCGGCGCCGGCATAATCGAAGGAGAGATACGATTCGGCGCCGGTGGGTCCGCCGGCGTAGACGTGCAGGGCGAACGTGTTGAATCGCATCCGCAGCATGGCCTCGAAATAGGCGCGGAAATCCTCGTCGTTGAAGTTGGTGACGCCGCTCAGGAAATCGGGCCAGGGCAGGAGGCCGCGCGCGGCGAACCGGGGCGACGCGTTCCATTCGCCGCCGGACGGCGGCAGCACGAGGCTGCGGGGCGGCTCGAGCGGATAGCTGTCGCCGTCGATGCCGAAGAATGCTCCCTGGCGTTCGAGGAAGTCGAACACGGCGTACAGCACGGCGCGCTCGCCGGCCGCGGCGAACGTAACTTCCGCGCCCGCGGCGCGAATCGCATAGGACTCGCTGTTCTGGAAGGAGGCGGGCGACACCTCGAAGCGCAACAGGCAGCCGCCGGGGCCCGGCTTCTCTTCGGTTCCGGCGAGCCGCACTTCACCCGGAAGCCCCAGCGACACGAGGCCGCGCAGCAACTCCCTGGCTGCCAGCCTGGCGAGGAATGAAGCATCGCCGCGAGTCTGGATGAGATAGCGACCGGGCCCAGCGGACGCCGCGCGCGCCAGCGCCGTGGCCGTACACAGGAAACTGCGCCGCGTGGGCTTCACACAACCGGCTCCGTTTCGACGGCCATTATGCGCGCACGATTCCTGCGAAACGCGGGAACCACGCACAACGCCGCGGTCCAAACCAGAATCGTGATAAACGAGACTCTCCGCAGCAAGCGCCACAGGGGATCGGGCTCGAGCCGGTATTGCAAGTCGTAATCGCCCTTTTCCACTGGGAACGCGAGGCGCGGCGCCGAGTAACAGCACGTTTGTTCCGTCTTGATTTCCGAAGGCGGCAACTCCCTGTGGTTGACGGTCAGGCGATTCCAGGGAAAGGCCACCACGTTGGTGACGGCGTAACCCGGTCCATCGAAGTGAAACCGGCCATCGAGAGCCCGGCCAAACTCCGTGCCGGTCCCCACCGGCAGGTTCGCGGGAAACCGCGGGGGCCCCTCCGGCACATTCCCCGCGTACAGATCCAGCATGGTGTAGTCGGGCGCGCCGTAGTAGGTTTCCGGAATCTGGATGAGCCGGTTTCTGTCGGCTCCGATCTCCGTCCCGGCGACCACCATCTCGAGTTCCACCGCTGCCGCATGGCCGTACTTGATCGTCGTGTTCTCGATCGCCAGCGCCATCGAGATCGCCAGGCACATCTGAACGGGCCTCGATATCGCGTCCAGATGCGGCCGCAGGACGAACAGCAGAAACACGGCCGATGCGAACAACAGCAGATCGAGGTAAGTCACCAGCCGGTAAGCGAATTGAATGAGGCCCACCCCGGGGATGAGATTCAACCAACGCGGCTGAGTGGAAGCGATGCCCAGGACGATGAACCCGCCGAATGCCGACCCGGCCATGAGGAGCGGCGGCCGGTCCGGGCCGTGGCGTTGCCGAAGGAGAGTCACGGCTTGGAACATCAGGAAGGCGGCCAGCAGGAGAAGCGGGAAGTTGATCTGTGCGTCGAGATATGGGCTCGAAGCCAGGTTGCCGATAATCAAGGCGCGGCCGTCGTAGGGGAAAGGAGAGAATCGTACTCCGAACGAGTCGATCCCTTCGAAGAACACGATCTGGGAGTGACTCCCCTTGGAAATCTGCATGTGACCCTGGTAGAGATCGAGAGCGTAGAGCCAGGGAGAGAGCACCAGGCTGGTAAGAATTACCACGCTGACCGCCAACAGCGACAAGCGGCGGGATAAGTGAACATACACCAGGCATGCGGTCCACACCGCGAGAAAAACGCCTCCCAGCATGCCGGTGATGGGATGAACGCCGGCGGCAAGAGCAAAGAAGAGGCCGGCCTGCATGCCGTTTATCCAGGGAGAGCGCTCCGGCTCCAGAAAGATTCGCAGCAGGCAGCAGAAGGCCGAAAGCAGCAGTGAGGTCGAGACCAATTCGGTGATGGCCGCGCGGTTGTAGAGGTTGGTGAGGGGATAGATCGCGGTGGCAGTGAGCAGCGTAATGGCCCAGACCCATGTCTGCCGCGGAACGGCGAGGCTCACCGTCTTCCTCACCTGCCGGCATTGCAGCGAGAGCAGGCCGAATATCAGCAAACGCAGAGCCAGGTTCGCCCCGAACACGGCGCTCAGCAACCCGGCCGCGGGATAAAACAGCCAGCCATAGAACACCGGGATCGCCAATCCGATCATCATGTCGGTGTTCACCGTGAAGGGAAAGCTGCCGTGGCGCGCAAAATATTCCCCGAAATAGCCGATGACCCACAGGTGGTTGAGCCAATCCACGTAGAACGCATTGTGCAGGCGGAGCAGGGGAAACAGCGGAAATAAAGGGATGCCGAGGAAAGCGAGCGAAACGGCGATCCGGCGCGCGGGAAAACGCACGTACCCAGAATAACGGATTGTCATGGAAGAATAGGAGAATGGCGCGTCTGAAACCAGCACGGGCCGGGCGGCTTGCCGCGCTCGCCATCCTGGTGTGCTGCGGTTGCGGAGGAGACCCGAGAGCCGAGTTGTCGAGCCCCGCCCCCGGCTCCACGTTCCCCGGTTCGATGGTGACGTTCCGCTGGAGAGTTCCGAATACCGGCAGTCGGGCGGAGTGCTGGCTCGGGGTAGGCAACGTCCAGGGGTGGGGCGACATTTATTCGGCGCACCAGGGCGCCGTCACCGAGCGGACGGTGGGCAACATCCCCACGGATGGCAGAATCATTTTCGTGCGGTTGTGGACGTTCCTCGATGGAAATCGCATGGCGCCGCGCGACTACACTTTCCTGGCGGCCCGAAAGTGAGCTCTCCGATATTTCCGGAATGGCCGCCCCCGCCGGGTTATTCCGCCAAACCCGTTTGGACCGGGCGGGGCTTTCGCGTGGGAGATGAAGCCGTGCCGGTGCTGTGCTACCAGCCGCAATCGCCCGCTTGGACGGGCGAGCTGACCGCATTCCACGAAGAGGTCTCCGGCGGCGCGCATTTCATCGATGTCGCCTCGCGGCGCCAGACGCTGAATACGATCTCCCGGTGGATGCCGTCGGAAAGCGCCGTGATGCTGGACATCGGCTGCTCGTCGGGGTACATGATCCGCGACTTGCGGCAGCGATTTCCGCGTGCGGCGGTAATGGGCGCCGATTCGGTGCGCGAGCCGCTCCAGAAGCTCTCCGCTTCCATGCCGGATGTTCCCTTGCTCCAGTTCGACGTGGTGGAGTGCCCGCTGCCCGATGCCTGCGTCGATGTGGTCGTCCTGCTCAACGTCCTGGAGCACATTGAGGACGATGCCGCCGCGGCGCGGCAGGTTTACCGCGTCCTCAGGCCCGGCGGAATTGCCGTGGTGGAGGTGCCTTATGGCCCGCATCTTTTCGACGTCTACGACCGCCAGCTGCTTCATTTTCGCCGCTATCACACCGGCGAAATCGAGGGGATTTTACGCCGTGCGGGATTTGAAATCCCGGAGATTTCGCACCTCGGATTCTTTCTCTACCCGTTTTTCCGGGCGGTAAAGTTGTGGAACCGGCGGTTTCTGAAGGAGCCTCCCGGCGTGCAGCGGCGCATCGTGGCGGCCAATATCGTGAAATCCGGTAACAGCGCCCTGCCCGGTCTCGTGATGCGGATCGAGGAGTTCCTGCACCGCTGGGCGCCGTTTCCTCGCGGAATTCGTTGCCGCTTGACCGCGTACAAGAGTTAAACTAAAGCATAAATCGGGCTGCCTGTGCCACTTGACTTATCGCTGATCCTGCCGGCCTTTAACGAAGCAGGAGCCATCGCGCAGACCATTGCCGAAGCGGTTCGGTACTTCGAAAGCCGGTGCTGCGATTACGAAATCATCGTGGCGGCCGACGGGGACGATGGCACGCGCGAGATCGTCGCCGGCCTGGCGCGCGAGAATCCCCATCTGCTCGTGCTGGGCGGCCCCGGGCGGCGTGGAAAAGGCCGCGGCATCCGCGAGGCCGTGCGGGTCGCAACCGGCCCGGTGATCGGCTTTGCGGACGCGGACAACAAGGTGCCCATCGAAGAGTACGACAAGTTCGCTCCGCTCCTGGCCGCGGGGTGTCCCATGGTGATCGGGTCGCGGGCCCTGGCGGCGTCTCGCATCGAGCGGGCGCAGCCCTGGTACCGGCGGATCGGCGCAAAAGGCTTTCGAGTCTTCATGGAAAGCGTCACCGGCTTGCGGAACATTTCGGACACGCAGTGCGGCTTCAAGTTCTTTCAGCACGACATTGCCAAACGGATTTTCGGCTTGCAGAAAATCGACGGCTACATGTACGATGTCGAGATTCTTCTTTTGGCGCAGCGCCTGGGCGTGACCGTTCGGGAAGTTCCCATACGATGGAGGGACGACGCCGACAGCCGGCTCGAGTTATTCCGCGGAAATCTTCGCAATTTTCGGGATATCTTGCGCATCCGGCTGGAAACGAGGGCGGCGGTGCGCGATGCCGGCGCTCTCCGGGCCCGGGCCGCGGGCGAGGACTGAGCCGGCTATGGGACCCTTGCTGTCCATCCTGATCCCGGTTTATAACGAGGAGGAATTCATCGGCGCCGTGCTGGAGCGGGTGCTGGCCGCGCCCCTGCCGCTCGACGGTCACCAGTCGGATCGCGAGTTGATCGTAGTGGACGACGGTTCGACGGACGGGACCGCGGAGACCATCGAGGAGTTCCTGCGCGACCATCCTTCGGCCCCCATCCGCCTGGTCCGCCACGAGCGCAATCGCGGCAAGGGAGCGGCCGTCCGCACCGCGCTCGAATACGCCACCGGTGAATTCGCGATCATTCAGGATGGCGACCTGGAATACAATCCCTGCGAATACGGAAAGCTGCTCAGGCCCCTGATGGCCGGCGACGCGGATGTGGTTTACGGTTCGCGCTTCGTGGTGGCCGGCGAGCGCCGCGTACTCTACTTCTGGCACGCGCTGGCCAATCATTTTCTCGCCGGCCTGTGCAACATCGTGGCCGACCTGAACCTGACCGACGTCTGGACGTGCTACAAGGTCTTTCGCACGGCGCTCATCCGCAGCATTCCGATCCGCAGCGACCGGTTCGGCATCGAGCCGGAGATCACCGTGAAACTGGCCAAGCGCCAGGCGCGGATCTACGAAGTTCCCATTTCCTACCACGGCCGGACGTACGAAGAGGGCAAGAAAATCGGGACCAGCGACGCATTCGCGGCGGTGTGGGTCCTGTTCCGGACCTGGTTGTCGAGCGACATCTACAAGCACGAGGGCCCCGACATCCTGGACGCCCTGTCGGGGGCCATTCGGTTCAACCGCTGGATGGCGGATGTCATTGCCCCGTATCTGGGCACGCGCGTGCTGGAGCTCGGGGCCGGGATGGGCAACCTCAGCCGCCTGCTCTCACCGCGCCGCCGACGCTACGTGGCCACCGACATCGACGGCGAACACCTGGCGCGCCTGCGCTTCCGCTTGCAGCATCGTCCCAATCTGGAGACCGCCATTTGCGACCTGACGCGGCCCGAGCACTTCCAGCCGTTTCATTCGCAAATGGACACGGTGGTCTGCCTGAATGTGCTGGAGCACGTCGAAGACGACCTGCAGGGACTGCGGAATATCCGTTCCGCGCTGGGCGAGGGCGGCAGAGCGATCGTTCTGGTGCCGCAAGGCCAAAACGTTTACGGCACGCTCGACGAAGCGCTGGGGCATTATCGCCGGTATTCGAAAGGCGAGCTGGAGTCGAAGTTCCGGGAGTGCGGCTTCCGCCTGGAGAACATCCTGGAATTCAACCGCGCGACCTATCTCGGATGGTTCATATGCGGGCGTATTCTCCACGCCAGATCGTTCAGCCGGTTGGGTCTCACTGCGTTCGACCGCATGGTCCCATTGTGGCGCAGAATCGATGGCAAGCTGCCCTGGCCGCCGACGTCGCTTATTGCCCTGGCGGTGCGCGACTGACACGAGGCGCCCGGCTAACGCGAGGTCGGCGAGGGGGTCGGAATGCGTGCCGCGGGCTAACTCGGGGCGGAATCGGAAGCCGGATGAGGGCGTCCATTGGTTGAGCCGTTCTGGCTAACCAGATTCTGCGGTGCGGAGATGACATCCGCTCCTGACCATGATGGCGGACGTTGTATTCTGTTTATGCGCTTGTGGGCCAGCTTTTCGAGGCCGGCGATCGCTTCGTTAAGGGATGCCAGCTCCTCATAGAGATCCGCTATGACTTGTTGAAGATCCATAGAAATACTCTCTCGAGACACACCTGGATTCTGGACCAACAGAAAAGTCTAACAGCCTCCTGACTCACCGTCTGTTCAAAATTGCTCACCTTTGAGCTGCCGGGGTTCTAAAGCCCTCCGGTGTATTCCGTCTCAATGAACAGGAACTCACACGGAGCGGTAGCGGAGGGGCCTCCGAGGTTTCGTTCCGAGTGGATTTCGCCGTCGATCCAACGCGTCTCGCCCGCTGGAATGTGGAGGTCCCGGAACTGGCCGTCCGGCCGGGTCAAGCGGAGATCGACCGCGGTGAGCGCGACGATCAGGCCCGCGTTGTGATGGTGGGTCGGCACCCGCGCGTTGGCGGCAAGCCGGGCGCGCATCACACGGACGTGCACGAACTGGTTGGCCATCTCGACGGTATAGTAGCCGCGGGCAATCTTAGAGACGTCAACGGAATTGTTGTCGAAGATCTCCGCGATCGTCTCTCTTTGGCCCGAACCGATGGTCATAGAGAGAGCTGCGGTCACCCCAATAGAGACCAGGCGAGTCCAACGCGACATTGCGGCACCTCCAGGCGCCTCGTTGGCGGGCACCCGATCAGATTGTACCAGGAGGCGGGCCCGTCACCCGCTCCAGAATCTCCTGGAACCGCACCGCAACCGCGCTCCAGTCGAACCGATCCTTCACGAGCGTGTGGCCGGCCTGCGCGATCGAATCCCTGCGGCCGCCGTGCTCCAACAGATCGAGACAGGCGGCCGCGAATGACTCGGGAGTGTCGGCCAGCACGATGTCGGTCCCGTCCGTATGAGCCAGTCCTTCCGCGCCAACGGTGGTCGAAACCACCGCCGTGCCGGTGGCCATGGCTTCGTAGATCTTGAGCCGCGTTCCACTGCCGGCAAAAAGCGGCACGACCGACACGGAGGCATTCCAGAGATACGGCCGGATATCCGGCACCGTGCCGGTCACGCGTATGCGCGAGTCTTTCGCGCCCATCTCCTGGATCGATTGGACGGGCGACTTACCCACGAGTGACACGGTTGTCGCCGGCCGGGCCGCATGAATGAGCGGCAGAACCCGCTCCACAAACCAGTGCACGCCCTCCACGTTGGGAAGATAGTCGAGGCTGCCGATAAAGACCAGGTCCGACTCGGGCGCGGCCGCGACCATGCCATCCGGCCGCTCGAAATGCCGGACGTTGACTCCGGTCGGGACCGGCGTGGTGCTCTTGACGCCGTAGCGCTTCTCGATGTACGCCGAGTCCGCCGGCGATACGGTGATCACGTGCCTGACTCGCGAACAAACGTCTTTCTCGTACCGCTCCAGCCGCCGTGTCACATACGAAAGGTAAGCGCGGCGCGGCGCGGATTTGGCCTCCGTGGCCAGCCGCCCCATGATACAAGCCTCCACATTGTGCTGGAACAGGACCGCATTCTCCAGCGCCGGCGCGGGTAAGTTCGGTACCGACAGCAGAAAGTCGACTACCACCGCGTCGTAAGTGTTGGCCGACAGGAGACGGGTTACACACTCCAGGGCGGGCCGGGACGCATACCGCGCGACATTCAGCGGGATATCGGAGAAGACATTCGCAAGCGCATCCACCGCGAACCGCGGCGAGCTGCGCCGGGGCGGCTGGTGGGGGAAGGCATAAACTTCCGAGCAGTATTCGTCTTTCTGTTGAGTGGTCTGGTCGCGGCGCGCGGTGCCTACAAAGTGAATTTCGTTGTTGCGGCTCAAGTGTCGCAGAATACCCAGGGTCCGGATCTGTGACCCGTTGATGGTAGGGTGCAGTAGTGTCGGGCAGATCCAGAGGATGCGCATAGGCAGCGGCTAACGTGCGATGGAGGGGACCGCGGCCGGCCCCGCCGCGATGTAGTTCACGTCGACAACAGCGAGTCCCGAGGCGAGAATTTTCGCCTCCATCTCCGGCGGCGCCGGTTTGGTGATCACCAGGCCGTCGGCCCAGCCCAGCAGATCTTCGAACCGCGGAAGCAACACGCTCCTGCCCGAGGTGAATACTTCTTCCAGGGAGAGCAGGTTCGCTCCGTGGAGCATGTTGGCGCGAATATCCGGGTCGAAAGCATGCACGTCCACACCGGCTTCCTTCAGCAGAACGGCCAGCTTGAGTGCCGGGCTCTCGCGGATATCGTCCGTCTGCGATTTGAAGCTCAGGCCGATCAGTCCGACGCGCTTGAACCCGGCCGCGAACACCCGTTCGGCCGCGCGGCGCAGGTGCTCCTCGTTGCTCGGCAGTACCGAGCCGTAGAGCGGCAGGTTCAGGGCGTTGGTCCGCGCCAGGTGGTTCAGCGCGCGCACATCCTTCGGCAGGCAGGAGCCGCCGAAAGCGAACCCGGGTCTCAGGTAGGCCGTGGAAATATTCAGCCGCGTGTCCATGCAAACCACGGACATCAACTCCTGGGGATCGACGCCGCAAGCAGCCGCCAGCGAACCGGTCTCGTTGGCAAACGCCGCCTTGAACGCATGGAAGGCGTTGCAGACGCCTTTCACCATCTCGGCCGCCCGCAGCGTCATGATTTGCTTGCGTGCTTCGATTCGGTCATAGACGGCCAGCGCGGCGCGCGCCGCGTCGGCATCGTCCGCGCCCACTACCACCAGCGGCGGCTCGAAGAAATCCTTGATGCTCGTGCCTTCCCGCAGGAACTCGGGAATATAACCGAAGTTGACACCGCCGATGCCTTCGAAATAGCGGCTGCGCAGGGCTTCCGTGGTTCCCGGAGTGACCGTGCTGCGGATCGCGATGGTCAGCGGCTTCCGCCGCGGATGGGCCCGCAGGGTTCGAGCGAGGTCCTCCGCAACGCGCTCGAGTTGTGCGAGGTCGTGAGCGCCATTCGGGCGTGTCGGCGTGCCCACGCAAATCAGCGCGATGTCGAGCTCCCCTATGACTGGATCGGCTTCCGCGCAGACGATCAGGCGTTCCGCCTCGACCTGCGAGCCGAGCAGCGCGTCGAGACCGGGCTCGTAGAATGGCGAAATGCCCGCTTCGAGCTTGGCGATCTTGGCTTCGTTCCGCTCGAACCCGTAGACCTTGTGCCCTAAACTCGCGAGACACGCCGCGGTGACGGCTCCTACATATCCGAGTCCGACAACACCGACATTGAGGCACGATCCCGGATCAGTCATTTGAGTTGGTTGCATGTCGTCAGCGGTTTGCGCATGCGCCGGCGCATGCCGATTTAGTAGACCAGTATAGCGCGTGGCGTCGGGCCGGTTCCATCGCCCGAATGGTGTAGGCTGCGCGAAGAGGACTCGTATTGAAATCCGGACCCAATTGTGCGCCAATAGAGGTTTCCATGAGACACACCAAGCTTCTAACGCTAATGCTATTGACCCTGCTGGCCGCTCTCGCGGCCGCGCAGAGCCTTCCCGCTCCGCTGCCTGCGCCCGCATCGCAGGACGCCAAGATGCAGTGGTTCCGGGAGGCCAAATTCGGACTGTTCATCCACTGGGGGCTCTATTGCATTCCCGCCGGGGAGTGGAAGGGCCAGCCGGTCGCCGGCATCGGCGAGTGGATCATGAACCGCGCCAAGATCCCGGTCGGTGAGTACGAGAAGCTCGCGGACCAGTTCAACCCGGTGAAGTTCGACGCCGAGCAATGGGCGCAGATGGCCGAAGACGCGGGGATGAAGTACATGGTCATCACCAGCAAGCATCACGACGGCTTTGCCATGTTCCACTCGGCGGTGACGAAGTATAACATCTACGACGCCACGCCGTTCCACCGCGATCCGCTGAAGGAGCTGGCCGCGGCGTGCGCGCGCCACCATATCCGGTTCGGCTTCTATTACTCGCAGGCGCAGGACTGGCACGAGCCCAACGGCGCGGGCAACACCTGGGACTTCGGACCCGACGACAAGAAAGACTACGACCAGTATTTGCGCGGCAAGGCCGAGCCGCAAGTGAAGGAGCTGCTGGCCGGGTACGGTCCGGTGTGCCTGATCTGGTTCGATACGCCGCGCATGATGACGGCCGAGCGCGTGCAGAGGTTCGTAGATATCGTCCACTCCATGCAGCCGGCCACTCTGATTGACGGCAGGCTGGGCAATGGCCAGTCGGGCGACTACCAGTCGATGGGCGACAACGCGATCCCGAACGCGGTGGTGAAAGGCGATTGGGAAGTCCCGGCCACGCTGAATCACACCTGGGGTTACAAAAAGGATGACAACGACTGGAAGTCTCCCGAAGACCTGACATTCAAACTGGTGGACATCGCCAGCAAGGGCGGGAACTACCTGCTGAACGTCGGGCCGACTTCGGAGGGCCTGATTCCGCAGCCCAGCCAGGACAATCTGCGCGCCGTGGGCCGCTGGCTTAAGGTGAACGGCGAGGCCATTTACGGCGCCGGGCCGACTCCCTTCGGCGACGAGCTGGGCAAGGTGGACCCCACCAAACAGGATAAGAAAGGCGGGCCCGCGTTCGTGGTGTCTACCGACTGGCGCTGCACCACCAAGCCCGGCAAACTCTACATTCACCTGTTCAAGTGGCCCACCGGTTCGTTCGAAGTTTCGAAGGTGAAAGGTAAGGTCACTAAGGCATATCTCCTGGCCGACGCGGCGCATAAGTCGCTGAAGGTGAAACAGCAGAGCGACCATGTGACCGTGGCTCTGCCGGACAAAGCGCCGGGACAGATCGCTTCGGTCCTGGTGCTCGAAACAAAGGCGAATTGAGGATGGGCGGGAACTGTATCATGCGAAGAACGGTCTTATTCACCGGCTTGTTCTGCCTGCTTGCGATGTCACGGGCATGGGCCGAGGAACCGCTCGTAGGCGCCTGGCAATTGATCTACCAGAAGGTCGGAGACATGAAAGACATGCCCAAGCCGCTGCCCGCGATGAAGATCACCCAGAGCGGGACCGCGCTGCATTTTGCGTACCTCGAAGGCCTCGAAGGGCGAGTCTTCATGTCGTTCACGGTGTACCTCGACGGCTCGGAGGCCGACATCCAGAACGACAAGGGCGGCAAGATCGGCACCGCGAGGCTGACCAAGAAAGGTAAGGAGTACACGCTGGTCTTGCAGTCGTCGAACAGGCCGCCGGAACCGGGGAAGCTTTATTTCAGGCCCGGAGAAGAAGGCAAGATTCTCACCATGGAGTCGGATGCGATCCTGCCGAACCGGGGGCCCAAGCCGACCCACATCGTGCGCCAGTTTGCGCCGCCGGGAGCGGTGCCGTATTAGATCGTATGATTGTACTGGAGGCTTTAGTCTTCTGTCCGACAACTCAGAGACGAGCTTGGTTGAGAGGCTGGCCAGCCTCGAACGCGCCCTGGAGCAGATGAAAGCCGGCCTCGGACTGCTTGGCGTCAAGCCTTGCAGTCGGTGCGGTATCTTTTACCGGCGCTCTGATCCGGGCGCATTATTCGACGGCGGCGAGCCGGTCTGCTTTGACTGTGTTCCGCAATGGTGGTCGCAACGAAGTCCGCAACTCTCTACCAAGGATCGGCAAAAACCCGAGTCCGAGTTGCGCCGGTGGCTGGTCAGTCATCACCACGCGGAGGTGATTGGGCGGTTTGCGGATCTGCCGGAACCCGATAAACTACTGGTGAAACTGGTTGTCGGCTGCGAACAATGTGAGTCCAGCGGAAAGACCTATACGGGAAAGCGCTGCCCTCACTGCGACGGCCGGGGAACCGTCTGGGTCGTCGTACGCCGCCCGGAATTCGCGACATTCTCTTAATCGGTCCTTCTTGCGGCCCGGCTTACTTCCGCGCATCGAACTCTTCCGCCACTCCCTTGGGCGCGGAGTTGCGCCAGGCTTCCGCCAGCGCCCTGCGAACCATGACTTTCCTGGCGGCTCGCAGGCGCACGCTGGTGGCGCCGCGCCGTCCCCAACCTCCGGTCACCGGCTGGAACACGGCCGAATCCGCGCGGACATAATTGTCCTGTTGCTCCGGCGTCAGCTTGACCATCGCCCAGCCCGCTTCCGGATAAGACAGCGTCGCGAAGATCTTGCCGCGCACGCGAAAATCCGGGTGGTCCATGTGAGATCGCTCCTCCGCTTCGGGGAAACCGAGAGCCATCCGGCGGAAGTCTTCCGCGGTCACTGGGGCGGTCCAGCCGGCGGAGTGCGCAGCTCGTAGCCTTCGGGCGGCACGCCGCCAAGCAGGTACCGCACGAAGTAATCCCAGCGCCGTCGCACCATGTAGGGCTCGTTGCCGAAGCCGTGGCCGCGGTTGGGCAGCATCAGCAGATCGAAATCCTTGTTCGCCTTGATCAGCTCGTTCACCACCAGCAGCGTGTTGTAGGGCGGCACGTTGGTGTCCATGGTGCCGTGCGCCAGCAGCAGGTGGCCCTTCAGATTCCTGGCGTGATTCTGATTGGCCTGGTCGTCGTAGTTCGTGCTGCCGTCGGGTTTCTTCGTGAGCAGGCCTTGCCACTTTTCGCCCCAGTCGTCTTCGTATTCCCGGTTGTCGTGATTGCCCGCTTCGGAAATCCCCACCTTGAAAAAATCGGGGAAGCGGAACATGGCCCCCGCTGCCGCGAACCCGCCGCCGGAGTGGCCGTAGATGCCGGCGCGGTCGATGTCGATGTACCGGTAGCGCTGGGCGAGCTCCTTCATGCCGGCCACCTGGTCGGGCAGCGTGTTGTCGCCCATGTCGGCGAAGTATGCCTCGTGAAATTTCTTCGAGCGCCAGGGCGTGCCCATGCCGTCGATCTCCACCACGATGAAGCCCAGCTCCGCCAGCGCCTGCGCATCGCCCCGCGCGGCCGAGAAGTTGCGCCCTCCCACGCTCCCCGTCTGCGGGCCCGGATAGATGTGGTTGATGATTGGATACTTCTTCGCAGGGTCGAGGTTGGTGGGCTGGAACATCAAGCCGTACAGATCGGTCGCGCCGTCGCGCGCTTTCACCGTGATCGGAGTGGGCGGCTTCCATCCGGCGGCCAGCAGGTGCGAGATGTCCGCCTTTTCCAGCGTGGCCAGCAGCTTGCCCTCGTTGTCGCGCGCCACGGCCACCGCGGGCACGTCCGGCCGGGAGTAGCTGTCGGTGAAGTAATGGCCCGAAGGCGATAGCACGACATCGTGGTTGGCGTCTTCCGGCGTCAGCAGCTTGACGTTCCTGCCGTCGAAGCCGGCGCGGTACAGGTGCGCGAAGTACGGGTCGCGGCCCTTCTCCCGGCCCACGCCGAGGAAGTACAGCACGCGGCTCTTTTCGTCCACCTTCAGCAGTTGGGTGACGTTGCCCTCCCCGCTGGTGATCTGGTTCTTGAGCTTGCCGGTTTCGAGATCGTAGAGATAGAGCTGGCCCCAGTTGTCGCGCTCGGAAAACCAGATTACCTCGTTCGAGGCCGGTAGATATTGCCAGTTGATCCGGCCGTTGCCCGATTCGTAAAAGGTGGGAACGGTTTCCTCCAGCACGTCGCGCAGGTCGCCCGTGGAGGCGTCGGCCACGCGCAACTGCTCGCGCCGGTGATCGCGCGATGTCGAAACGAAGGCCAGGTGGGTACCGTCCTCGCTCCACTGCATATCGTTCCCTTCGCCGCGGCAGGTGATGTCGTCGCACAGGCTGGAGCGGTGCTGGTCGGCCGGCATCTTCAGCCGGACCACGCGCGGCGTGTCCACCTCGATGATGACCCGCTGGATGGTCGTCACCACGTTGTCTCCCGGCAGCGGGTACTTCCACGCGCGCAGGTTGGGATGCCCCACGCGGGTGTCCGCCAGGTACATCTCGCCCACGCCCCGCTGGTCCTGCTGGAACGTGGCAATCTTTTTCGAATCGGGCGACCACACCACGATGGGGCGGTCGCTGGTGGTCCACCCGGCGTTGTCGGTGGCGTAGCCAAAGTCCTTCACGCCATCGGTCGTGAGCTGCGTCTCTTTGCCGCCGGCGGCGTCGCGCACCCACAGGTTGTACTCGCGGATGAAAGCCGCGCGCTTGCCGTCGGGCGAGAGCGCCTCGGCGCGGCCGCCCGCGCCCCCCCCACCGCGGCCGCCTCTTCCGCCGCGCCCCCCGGCCGGAGCCTGCGGCGCGGGACTGTTGTCCACCGCGCACTTGCTCCCCTCCACGTCGCACCGCCAGCGCCGGCCGCCGGCCCCGACCAGCACGGCGCTCGCGTCGGGCGTGTAGTCGATGGTCGTGAAGGGCAGGTGGGCGCTGTCGTAGGTCGCGCCGGCCGCGGTGGAAAGCGCGATCGCCAGCCTGGCGTGGTCGAACGCGGGCGCGCGCGTTCCCCGCGCGGGATCCACCAGCACGAACTCGCTGCCCTCGGCCGTGGTGACCCGGTACCAGAAGCGCTCGTCCGGCAGCCAGTTCGGACGCACGCCGGAGCGAAACACCAGCGGAGTGGTGTTGTAGCCCATGAACTTTTCGGCGTGCTGATAGTCGGCGGCGGTGAACCGTGGCTGGGCGGCCGCGGGGCCGAGCGCCAGGGAACCTGCGGCCGCGAGCAGAAGGATGCGGGGGTGACTTTGATTCATAACCGGTATAAGTTTAGAAGACATGAGTATATCCGATTGCTTTTCGTGGTTTTCGATCGCCTGTCTGGCCGGCGCGGCGGCGGTGTGCCCCGTGGGCCGGGCCGCCACCTGCGAGACCCTGGCCGACCTCAAGCTGTCCGGCACTGCCATCACCATCGCCCAAGCCGTGCCTGCCGGTTCCTTCACCCCGCCCGAGGGCCAGGCGTTGAACAATCTCCCCGCGTTCTGCCGCGTGGCCGGAGTCATCAAGCCTTCGAGCGATTCGAACATCCAGTTTGAAGTCTGGATGCCGGCCTCGGGCTGGAACGGGAAATTTCAGGGGATCGGCAACGGAGGCTTCGCCGGTGCGATCGACTACCGGAGCCTCGGCGCCGCGGTGACCCGCGGTTACGCCGCGGCCGAAACCGACACCGGGCACCGAGCTTCGGGCACGGATGCCACGTGGGCCCTGGGGCATCCGCAAAAGGTGATCGATTTCGGATATCGCGCCATCCACGAAATGACCGAGAAGGGCAAGGCCATCGCCGCCGCATTCTATGGCGGCGGTCCGAAGCGTTCCTATTTCAGCTCCTGCTCCAACGGCGGGCGGCAGGCACTGATGGAGGCCCAGCGCTATCCCGCCGACTATGACGGAATCGTCGCCGGCGCGCCGGCCAACTACTGGACTCACCTTCTGGCGGAGGCCGTCTCCAATCTGCGGGCGCTGTTGGACGATCCGGCGAGTTACATTCCCCCGGCCAAGCTGCCGGCCATCCAGGCCGCGGCCCTGGCGGCCTGCGACGCGCGCGACGGAGTGAAGGACGGCCTCATCGAAAACCCCGCGCAGTGCACCTTCGATCCCGCGGTGCTGCTGTGCAAGGATACGGAGACCGATGCGTGTCTCACCGCGCCGCAGGCCGCCGCCCTCAAGCAGCTCTATGCGGGGCTGCGCAACGGCAAAGGCCAGTTGCTGTTTCCCGGCTACTCTCCGGGCGGCGAGGCGGAGCCGGGCGGATGGGCGGCCTGGATCACCGGGGCCGCGCCGGGCAAGAGTCTCATGTACGCTTTCGGAACGCAGTTTTTCATGAACATGATGTTCGAGAACGCCGCGTGGGACTTTCATACGTTCAACGTGGATCGCGACGTGAAAGCGGCGGACGACAAGCTAGCCGGCACGATGAACGCCACCGATGCGGATCTGAAAAAGTTCCGCGACCGCGGCGGAAAGCTCATCCTGTACCACGGCTGGAGCGACGCCGCCATTCCGGCGCAGAACGCCATCGACTACTTCGAGAGCGTGGTGAAGAAGATGGGCGCCCGCGAGAGCGGCGATTTCCTCCGCCTCTACATGGTGCCGGGGATGCAGCACTGCGGCGGTGGATCGGGCCCCAATAGCTTCGACATGGCCGCGCCTCTCGAGCGTTGGGTGGAGCAGAACACCGCGCCCCAGGAGGTGGTCGCGCGCGGCGGCGCAAGAACCCGCCCGCTGTGCCCGTATCCGCTGGTGGCGAAGTACAAGGGCGCCGGCAGCACCGACGATGCCGCCAACTTCGTCTGCGGAAAATAGGCTGCGGGCGGAATGATCGCGGCCGCTGGCCGGCTGTGCGCGCCAGGCTCCTGCCGATGGGGCTGCGGTACGGGGCGGTTCACCGCCGAGAGATATCCCAGCGCCGCGCCGGCGATGGTGAGGATCGCGGCGGCGATCCACCAGCGGCTGCGGCTCGGCAACTCCACCGTCTCGAGGCGCCGCGCGCGCCTGTGCGGCGGCGGAAGGCGGTGGGATGGCAGCGGTGGCAAGGCTTCCGGTTGGGCAGCCGGGGCAAGCAGCTGTCGCTCCCCGGCAGGAGGCTCCGCGGCCGGGGGTTGGCCGAGTGGGATCCCGCTCTCCGCCTCCAGCCGAAAGGTCATGGCGTCCGAGGCGGGTTCGAGGGTTCCTTCGGACAGACGGTGCAGCGAAGCGTCGATCGTCTCCATGGGTCCGGGTTTCAGCAGCAGAAACAGCAAACCTGGCGCGTCGAAAAAGCGCCGCATCAAATCGCCGTCTTGCTCGTTCGGCGGCAGGTCGTCCGTCCGGCTGCGATAGAAGCCCAGCACTTCCAGGCCCTGGCGCGGGTCGCGAAACCATGCGAGCGACTCTTCGAGCCCGCATAGGTCTTCCTCCGACAGACGATAGGAAGCGCCGAAGCGGTGCTCGCACAGCACCGGTTCAAAGTCTTCGACCACGAGTTCGCCGGACTGTTGCGAGCCGTGCCGCGGGCAGCGGCCGAGCAGGATACCGCCCGCTTCACCGTCCCGGACCTCGCGGGCAATGCCGTCGATCACGCGGCGTTCGAACCGCACGCTGCGCGCCTGCGCAGGCGTGTGTAGCGAAGGGGCCGTGGGGGACTCCGGCATGGTCACCTGGCCGCGTTCGAAAACTCGAAGCGGACCAGCACGTCGCTTTCCACCGGGTCGCCGTTCTGCCGCGCGGGATCGAATCGCCAGCGGCGCAGCACGTCGGCGCAGGCCGCCGCGAAGCGATGTTTGCCTTGCATCGCTTTTACGTTGACCACGTTGCCATCGCGATCGATCTTGGCCTCCATCTCCAGCGGCTTCTCGCCGGCGGCGGTAACGGCGGGCAGGGGGTGTTCGATCGGGCTCGCCTCGACGAACCCCTCGTGACGCTTGCCGCCAAGCACCTTCCGGATGGCGTGCCCGAAGGAGGACGGCCCGGGCTTGATGTACGCGACCACCTTGTCCGGCACAGGCGCCGATGGCTCCACGGCCGCGATTTTCGGCAGCGATTGGCCGGTGAACGCCGGCCCCGCGGAGGGCGGATCGGGAAGCGCCGGAGTTTCTGCCGCGGCCTTCCGTTCCGGCAGCTTGGGGAGGACCAGTCTGGCCGTCCGTTCCCGATAGTTGCGCGCGGGACGCGGCGTGGGCCGCGGCTTGGGCACGGCAGCGGTGGGGGCCGGTTCCACCGGAAAAGGCGACGGGGCTTCGTAGGGCGCCGCCGGCAGCGGCGTCGGCGCGGCAACGGCCTGGGGCGCGGGCTCGGTGGGCGGCGCGGGCGCGGCGGGCACCGCGCGCGCCTCGGGCACCGCGCGCGCAGCGGGAGCCGCCTGCACCGAGGCTACGTATTCTTCGTCCCGGTCCCGCAGCGCCACGGTCCGCCCCATATAGAAGCCGGCCAGCGGCAGAACCAACCCCGCCAGAAGCATCGCGGCAATTTTCAGCCGGGAGAACGAGACCAGGATGGGACGCGGGGCCGCAACGGCCGGAACGGCTTGAACCGCAGCCACGGCGTGAACGGCCGGAACGGCTTGAACCGCAACCACGGCGTGAACGGCCGGAATGGCAGGCGCGGCAGGCACGATTGGCGCGCCGTCGATCGGAAACTCCAGGTAACTGGCGTGACGCCGCATGTCCCCGCCCTCCCAAATGAACACGCCGCCCCTGGCTCCCTCCGTTTCGCTGGGACGCACCAGCAAGAAAATGGACGAGGGGTGGCTGAACTCGCTCCGAAAGATGTCGGCATCCCGCTCATCGAGGTAGAGGCCGCGCCGCTGATGGCTGCGGTAGAGTCCCACCGGCCGGCGCCGCCCTTTGGCAAGGCGCTCCACGCGCTCGCGGAGCCGCTTCTGATCGCGCGGCGAAAGGCGGAACGTCGGGCCGTAGCGGTGCTCGATGGGAAAAGGCTCGATCGCTTCGACGCGAGTCCGAAACCCGTCGCCGTAGCTTTCCACCGAGCCCAGCAGGATGCCGCCGAATTCCTCGGCCCCCGCGCGCCCGCCGCCCATCACGTTTGCGCGAAGCTCGCTCAGAACGGCGTGTGACAACGCCGCGCTTACCGCCGACTGGGGCGGGTTCCATAGAAACGACGGAATGTCCGACGGCGCAATCACCTGTGGACGCAAAATTCGTCCTCCGTACTTCTTTGGCTCCGGGCATCAACCCTGAACGAGAAAAACCGCATCCACAGAACCGGAGCTGTTTGTTTTGACCTTAGCACTTTAGACGGTATATGTGACGTAGTGCCGGGCAGTGGCGTTCCCCCGCATGTGCCGATTCGCACAAACGCCTGAATTATGCAAAACAGGGTTACACTGGCAACTTATGCCTAGGTCGGTCAACATGCGCCTCAGCCTGATGATGTTTCTGAACTATGTCGTATGGGGCGCCTGGTACGTGACACTGGACACCTACCTCACCGCCACCTTGAAGTTCACCGGGACCCAAGCCAGCGCCGTTTTCGCCACCACCGCGCTGGCCTCCATGGTCTCTCCGTTTTTCATCGGTCTCATCGCCGACCGCTTCTTCTCCACCGAGCGGGTCCTCGCCGCGCTGCACTTGATCGGTGCGGTGTTCCTTTACCTCGTAACCAGGGTGACAAGCTTCGGAGGGGTGTACTTAGTGATGCTGGCGTACTGTCTCTGTTTCTTCCCCACCATCGCTCTCACCAACGCGCTGGCGCTGCGGCAGGTGAAAAACGCCGGTGCCGAGTTTCCCCTCATTCGCGTGTTCGCCACCATCGGCTGGATCGTCATTGGCCTGGCGATCGGGTGGCTGAAATTGGAAACCTCTTCCCACATGTTTCTGCTCGCCGCCGTCGCGTCGCTGGCCATGAGCGCCTACAGCCTCACGCTGCCGCATACGCCGCCCCTGGGCAAAGGACAGCCCGTCACCATCGGCACCATCCTGGGCCTGGATGCGCTGATCATGTTGAAGCGGCGCGCCTATCTGGTCTTCATCGTGGCGTCGATTCTCGCCTGCATCCCGCTCACTTTCTACTTCACTTTCACCAACACGTACCTGAACGAAGTGGGCGTGGTGAACGCAGCCGGGAAGATGACCCTGGGACAGGTCGCGGAAGTGGGCGCGATGCTGCTGATGCCGTTCATCTTCCGGCGCGTCACCGTGAAAGCCATCCTGGTGGCCGGCCTGATGGCGTGGTCGCTGCGCTATGGCCTGCTGGCATACGGCAACCCGGGCGCGGGCATGTGGATGTTCTATGTGGCGATTCTCCTGCACGGCATCTGCTTCGATTTCTTCTTCATGACCGGCCAGCTCTACACCGACCAGGAAGCTCCCGCCCAACTGCGCGGGACAGCGCAAGGGTTCTTGACGTTTGTGACCTACGGAGTGGGCATGTTCATCGGGTCGCACCTCTCGGGTGTGGCGGTGGACTTCTTCACGAGTACTTCCGGAGCCACGGTGACGCGCAACTGGACCGGCTTCTGGCTGAGTTCGTCCGCCGGCGCGTTTGCGATTCTGCTGGTGGTGGCGGTCTTCTTCCAGAGCAAGAGTAAGATCGTGAACAAAGTCAGTCCGTAGGAAACAGCTCTCCCTGCTCCTCCACCCACACCTCCGGCCGGTACTCGATAGGACCGGAGGCCAGTCCGTACCGGTCGCGAATTCTCTGCACCCGCTCGCGTAGCGCATCCTTGTACGCCCCGCCCAGGTACGCGCTCCGTTCGTACAGCGCCCGATAGCGTGGCGCCAGCAACGGAAACTCCCGCTCCAGAAACGGAAAGAAAATCTTCTGTGCCGAAGGCATCAGAAAGAGCGGGCCGCCGCCGAAGGAAAGCGCCCCCGCCTCGCGCGCGGGCCTCGCCAGCCGGTCGAGTTGCCGCTCGCCGTCGGTCAATCCGGGCATGATCGGATTGGGCATGACGCTCACGCAAATCCCCGCCGCGCGCAAGCGCCGTACCGTCTCCAGCCGGATGGCCGGACGCGGCGCTCGCGGCTCCAGCAGCCGCGCCAACTTCTCGTCGAGCGTGGTGATCGTCAGGCTGACGCCCAGCACGTTGGCCCGGGCCACCTCCCGCAGCAGGTCCACATCGCGCAGCACCAGGTCCGACTTCGTGATCAGTCCCACGTGCCAGCCCTTTTGGCCGGCGAACACTTCCAGAATCGAGCGCGTGCGCCGGAAGCGCCGCTCGGCCGGCTGGTAAGGATCGGTGGCCGTTCCGATGGCGATGTGGTCCTTGCGGTCGGCGCGCGCCAGTTCCTGCCGCAGCAGGTGCGCGGCGGCCGATTTCGCGTAGATGCGGTCCTCGAAGTCCGCGGGGTTCAATTCCATGAACTCGTGCGTGTACCGGGCGTAGCAATATTTGCAGCCGAACTCGCATCCGCGGTACGGGTTGATGGTCCAGCGGAATGGCATGTTCGGCTTGGTGCGGTTGAGAATGCTGCGCGCCGGGATCTCGAAATACTGCACGGAGCGCTTGGCCTCCAGCAGTTCGCTCTCCGATGCCAGCCGCGCTATGCCCACCAGTGCCATACCTCATTTTCGCTTTTTATTCGCCTTTTGGCAAGGGGCTTCTTCCTGCGTGATACCATCCTTGAGGTATGGTGCGCGTGGCGGTGGTCCAGGCTGGGTCGGTTCTCTTCGACAGCGAGCAGTCGCTCGCCAAAGCCGAAGCTCTGATTGCGGAGGCGGCGGGCGCCGGTGCCCGGCTCGTCGTCTTCCCCGAGGCGTTCGTTTCGGGATACCCCAAGGGCGAGGACTTCGGCGCGCGCGTCGGCAACCGCACCCCCGAGGGCCGCAAGCTGTTCCGGCGGTACTGGGAAAGCTCCATCGACGTGCCCGGTCCTGCCACCGCGCGCCTGGGCGAAGCCGCCAAAGCCCATGGCTTGTGGGTGGTGATCGGGGTGATCGAGCGTGATCGCGGCACCCTCTACTGCACGGCGCTGTTCTTCGCGCCCGGCGGAGCGCTGGCGGCGAAACACCGCAAGCTCATGCCCACCGGCATGGAGCGCCTCATCTGGGGATTCGGCGATGGTTCCACCCTGCCGGTCCTCGACACCGGCTTCGGCAGAGTCGGCGCGGTCATCTGCTGGGAGAATTACATGCCGCTGCTCCGCGCCGCGATGTACGCCAAGGGCATTCAGCTCTACTGCGCGCCTACCGTGGACGACCGCGAAACCTGGGCCGTCACCATGCGGCACATCGCCCTCGAAGGGCGCTGCTTCGTGCTGTCGGCCTGCCAGTACAGCCAGGCCGGCGAAATGCCCATCCGCGGCGGAAGCCTCATCGTGAGCCCGCTGGGCAAAGTGCTCGCCGGGCCGTGCTACGACGGCGAGTGCATCCTGACAGCGGAAATCGATCCGGGCGAAATCGCCGAGGGCAAGTTCGATCTGGACGTCGTGGGGCACTACGCGCGGCCCGATGTGTTCCGCCTCGAGGTGAACGAAGGCGGCGGGCACACCGCGCCCCAGGCGCCGGCCACCGTCCGCGGGTGATCGCCGCGAAGTACCATGGACTGAGATGGCCAGCGCCGAGGTGCAGGAGACTCCGCGGGCCGCGAATCTATCCCTGGTTGCGCTGAAATGCGCCTGGCCGGCGATCGCGGTCGCCGCGCTCGCCCTCCTTCCGTTTCTCAACACGCCCTTCACCATCGATGATCCGCTGTTTCTTCAGGAGGCGCGGCACGCCATCCAGGATCCCCTGCATCCGCAGGCGTTCGACGTGGTTTGGTCCGCCGGCCTGCAGATGCGCGCATCCAACCTGCTCGCGGGTGGGCTCGCCGCGCCGTACATCCTGATTCCAACGGTGCTCTCCGGAAATAAGGAATGGGTGGCGCATCTGACGCAGATTGCGCTGCTGGCCGTGGCGCTGTTCGGCACGGCGCTGGTGGCCTTGCGGCTGGGTGTGGACCGCCGCGGCGCGGCCGTCGCGGCGCTCCTGGCGGGGACCGCGCCGGCAGTTTTGGGGATGGCGGGAACCGCCATGCCGGATGTCGCGGCAATGATGTATTCCGTCCTCGGAATGGAGCGGATTCTGGCGTGGCGGGAGCGGCGAAAATGGCATCGGGGACTGCTGGCCGTCGTCTGGCTGTCGCTCGCCGCGCTCACCCGCTTGCACACCGTCTTGTTGCTCGCCCCGGCCTTCGTGTTTCTGCTGGACGGCATTAGGGCGCGCGATATCCGCTCGTCGTTCCGTAACTTTCCGGCCCGCTTCGTGACCGTCGCCGCGGTGCCTTTGGTGGTGCTTTTGGCGATTCGGCTGGCCGCCGATCCGGAAGCGTTGTTCGACCGGGTCACCGTGCGGCAGACTTACCTGGAGCTGTTTCGCATCGCGGCCAACGTGTGCGCATTCTTCACGCACTGGTTCCTGACCGCCCCGCTCACCGTTTCGTGGCTGGTCCTGCGGTGGCGCAACCTATCCTGGCGGCTGGCCGTCTTCGCGATCGGATGCGCCACGGCTCTCGCGCCGAAATTAGGCTGGGCGGCGTACCTGGCAGCCGCGACGGCGCTGGTCTTTGGCGATATATTCCTGAACGCGGTTCGCCACAGGGACCGGGTTCGGCTTGCGCTCGGGTTATGGCTGATGCCCGCGCTGGCGCTGGCGATCTATGCCGACCTGCCCTCCAGGTACGTTGTGCCGCTGATCCCGGCGGCGGCTATCCTGATAGCGCGAATTCTACCCGATGCCCGGCCGGCCGTGCGCCGCTGGCTGCCGGGGGCGGCGGTCATGGCTGGCCTGATCGTCAGCATCCTGGTGCTCTCGGGGATTCGCGGTCTGGCCCGGGCACAGCGCCGCGCCGCGCAGGAACTGGTGGCTCCGCGCACCCTCGCGGTAGAACCCGTGTGGTTCGCCGGCCAATGGGGTTTCCACTGGTATGCGGAAGCCGCGGGCGCCAAACCGGCCGTGTGGCTTGGCATCACGCCGAATACCGGCGACATTATCGTGGTAAGCCTGATCGATGTGCCGGCCTTCGCGCGCAATTGGACCCGCAAGCGGGTGATTCAGCGAGTCGCTTATGACAGCGGCGGGCGGGTGATGGATATGGACGCGGGCGCCGGCTTCTTTTCGAACGTATACGGCTATCTGCCGTGGGTCTGGGCGAAGGGCGACGCCAATGTGTTTGAAGTCTGGAGGGTCGAGTGAGACCCTTCAGTTCTTCGGCGCGCCGGCAATCTCGGGAGGTTTGGATTCCCTTCCCACGCGGCCGCTCAGCGCCTCGTCCAGCGAAATGTTGTTCCTGTCGAGCGTCTCGCCCAGCACCTGGTCCAGGGCCACGCGGGCGTGGGCGTAGGCCGTCATGGCATTCAACTCCGAAATCTGGGCCGCCGCCAGATTGCGCTGGTCGGCCATGATGTAAGTGAACGTGGAGGTCCCGTAAGATCTCCGCCGCTCGGCAGCCAGCAACTGTTCCTGCAACGCCCGCGTGTCCTGGGCCGTGGCATATCTGGCGCGAGCCTGCCGAAGCGCGCTGACCTGGCTAGAGATATCCACCAGGATCTGGTTCTGGTCCCTCTGGCTCTGGAGCTGCGACTGGCGGTATTGCAGTTGGTCGATTCCGTAATCGCCCTGCGCCTGGCGGTTTTCGAAGGGGATCGAAAAGGAAAGAGTCGCGATGTTGTTGGGGAAGTTGCGGCGGAAGACCTGTCCCAGCGCGTTGCCGTAGCCCCCCACAAAATACGGATTCGCGCCGCCGCCGCTGGCCTGGGGCGTGCCCGCGACGCCGCGGTTGTAAGTCTGAAAGGTGCCTTGGAGAGTCGGCAGGAGGGGATTGGTCGTTCCGGCAAGGTTGATCTCGTCGGTCTGGTCTTTGAACCGGGACACGGCCACATCGGGCCTCTTGGCCATGGCCGCGGTCAGCAACTGCCGCACGGGAGGCAGTTCCTCGGTGTCGGGAACCTCGATGTGGTCGAGCGGGATGATCTCGGCGGCTTCCAGCGCCGGATCCGCGGTGTGGCTCAGGGCCTCCTTCAGCAGGTTCGTCCGATCGCGCAGCGTGGACTGCGCGATGACCACGTCCTGCCGGCGGCGCGCCAGCTCGGCTTCGGCGCTGGCCAATTGAAACCCGGCGATCGCGCCAATCGAAATCTCGTACTTCGTGTCGTCGCGAAACTTCCCGGTAATTTCCAGAATGCGCTGCCGCAGTTTCAATTCGTCGCCGGCGCTCACCACGTCCCAGTAGAGGTTGAGCACGCTCCCCACCAGGTTGAGCAACTGCGCGCGGAAGGTCTCGCGCGCGGCGACGGTGTTGATCTGCGCGATGCGGATGCCCCGGTCGTTGAGCTTGACGCCGAAGCTCTGGAGAAAGTTCTGGCGGATGATGAAGTCCATGCGCGGCGCCGACACCGGATTCAGGACGTCGCTCGGCGAGTTCTCCAGCAGATGCTGTTCGTAATCCCGGTACTGAACATAACCGCCGGTCAACAATCCTTGCTGGAGCACGGTGTTGTAGGTTCGCACCGAATCCACCAGCGCATTGGTCTGGCTGAGGATGGTGTTGGCCTGGGGCTGGGTCAAGTGCGAGAACGTCACCGTGCTCTGCAGGTTGGGATCAAGGTTCGGAGTGATGACGCCCACTTGTTGGATGGTGGCGTTGCCGCTGCCGCCAATGCTGCCACCGCCACCGCCGCTGCTTAAGCCCGCGCTGGCCGTGCTGCCGTTTACACCCACGCCGGCATCGACGCTCGAAACCTGCGCGGTGCCGCTGGGCACGCCGCGCAGCGGCCCTCCGGCCTTGGCCCGCTCCAGCGCCGACTGCGCCAGCAGCGTCCCATAGCGGTCGATCTCCAGATTGAGATTGTTCTCGATGGCCAGCGCCAGCGCGTCCTGAACGCTCAGGTACAGGTTGCCGGCACGAATCAGGGTGTACAGGCGGCTCGAGTTGGTCAGCCGGATGGGAGGAACCGTGGGAGGCGCATACGACCGGAGCGGAATCATCAGGCTCGGCTTCGCGACCGAGTAGGGCTGGTCCTGCGCCTGGGACAGGGGAAGCAGGCAGGCGCAGGCGGACAGCGCGGTGAATCGTGTTCGGCCCTTCATCGGAGTATCTCCGGTTTCTTTGCGGGAGCGGGCGTGTCGCCGGGCATCCGCGCCGCGGTCGGAACCGAAGCCGGAATCACGGATTCCCGCTGGACGCGCCCATCTATGGCTTCCTGCATCGAAATGTGGTTCACCTGGAGCGTTCGCCCCATGGCCTGGTCGAAGAAGATCCTGGCGTGGGTGTAGTTGGCCATGGCTTGCACTTCGCCGTCCTCGGCCGTGGCAACGTCCTTTTGCGCTTGAATGACCAGGGCCACGCTCGATACGCCGGATTGAAACCGTTTCTGCTCGGCCTCCAGGCTCTGCTCCGCCAGAACCCGCGTATCCACGGCCGTCTGGTGGCGCGAGCGGGCCTGCTCCAGGCCGATCAGCGCGGTCTTGACATCCACGCGCACCTGGTTGACCTCGCGCTGCAGTTGCAGCTCGTTCTGCCGCTGCTGGAGCTGATCGGTCACGTAGTCGGCCTGCTGCGACCGGTTGCGGAAGGGAATATTCAGGGAGAATCCGGCGGAGTAGTCCGGGAAATTCCGGCGCAAAATCTGCGCCAGGGCGGTGCCGTCGCCACCCAGGAAATACGCGTTGGGAGCGCCGCAGCAGTTGGTATACAGCGGGTTGGCGGGGCCGCTCAAACCGTGTCCGGTCACTTCGACGAACGCCTGCAAGCTCGGCAGCAGCCCGTTCCGGGTGCCCTCCATCATGATCTTCCCGCTCTCCAGGTTGGTCCTGCTCTTTTGGATTTCCAGGCGGCTCGCCGTGGCTTCCTGAATCAAGTCCTGCACCGGCCGGACCTCCTCGGTTTTGGGGATTTCGATGTGGTCCAGTGGAACGATGCGCACTTCGTCCAGCCAGGCGCTCTCCAGGCCGTTGCGGCTGATCGCGTTCTTGAGGACAATCTCCTGCTGCGCCAGGTTGGTCTGCGCGATGAGCAGGTCCTCTTTGCTGGCCGAAACGTCGGCGGCCGCGCGGGTGACTTCGATGCCCGCCAGCGCTCCGATCGCGACCTGTTTCTTGTTGCCGTCATAGAGCTGCTGCGCCGTGGCCAGAGCCTTCTCCTTGATGCGCACCGCGTCGTTGAAGGTGACCAGGTCCCAGTAGAGATTGAGCACCGCGGCAACCGTGGTGGCAACCTGTAATTCCACCTGGAGGTTGCTGACCTTCATGTTGTTCCGGGCTACGCGGATATCGCGGTTGTTGACTCCCACGCTGAGGCCCTGCAGCAGGTTTTGGTTGACCGTGATATCGAACGTCCCGCTGATGGAAGGATTGAAGAGAGGCGTGGAGCTGTTGACCAGGTTCCGGCTGTTCGAGAAAGTAACGTAGGCGCTGGTTCCGGTAATGAACTGCTTCCCGACCTGGACGCCGATGTACCGGAAGTCGCTGGTGAGAGCGGTGGTCTGATTCAGGATCGTGTTGGTCAAGGGCGTGGTCTGGTGACCCATTTGAGCGGACGTGGCGAAATAGGGATCCAGGCTGGGAGGGTTCGGACCGACGGCCGTGACGATGCCGCCTCCTCCGCCGAATCCGCCGCCTCCGGCTAGCCCGTTGGCGTTGGTGCTGATGCCCGCCGTGCTGACGCTGGTGGGTCCGGCAACCAGCGGCGTGTCCACCTGGCGCAGAATTCCACCGCCCTCGGCGCGCCGCAGGACCTCGCGGGCGAGGAACGGGCTGTAGCGCTGGACGGCGATGTCGAGATTGTTCTCCAGCACCAGCGCGATGACATCCTGCACCGAGAGGTACAGGTTGCCGCTGCGCACCAGCGACTCCAGCCGCGCCGAGTTGGCCAGCTTCGGCGGCGGCACGACGCGCTTCTCGAGATGGAAAGGCCTCAGGAAGCGGCCCACATATGGCGGCGGCTTGGGCGTCTGAATCGAGACTTCAGACGACTGCGCGAAAAGGGCCGCGAACGGCGCAAAGAGAACGAGAAGACTTCGGACACTGATTCGCATAAGCGGACTGGCTCGGTAGTGGGGATGAGCAATCGCGGGTCCAGCAACTATGTCCTTGCCGAGCCGAATCCCAAGCGCAACAATCCGCGTCCCAGTGTCCGATTTTGACACTGAGGTGTCCGGTTTCATAACTGCGCGCGAACCAGCCACACCTCCGAAATCTGGACGAAACGGCCGTTGCCCGACTCATCGGGATCCGGCTGCCATTCGAGGGTCAGGGCGCCTCCGGCGGTGGCTTCGGGCGGGATGGCGAATTCCACCGGTTTCACCTCCGTGCCCTTCTTCTGCATGGGGTGGATTTCGAACTTGCCATTGGCCACCAGGCGCGTGGCTCGCGGAGTGGAATCGCCGGCTTCCACGTAGCGAATCTTGTAGTGCGCCGACGGGTCGAGGCCGCTGTAACGGAGCCGGAGCGTGTTGCCATAGAGGGTCTCGGCGTGGCGGTGCCAGGAGATCCGCCAGGGCGCAGCTCCGCGCGAGGCAAACCCGGTGCGCACGGTATGGAAGAACGCGGGATCTTTCTCGAAGCCTGGGCCGGGATCGAGGTGGGGACGGTTCGACGGGTCGCCCAGATCGTCATAGAAGCCTCCAGGGCCGGGGTTCGTCCAGTTGAGGATCTCGTCGATGGCGGCGAGGCGCGCGGGTTCGCTCTCCATCGCGCGAATTTCGGAGAAGCGCCGGCGGAGCCAGGCCGCGTTGGTGATGGGGCGGTCGATGAGATCGAGATTGGCGCCGCGTCCCGCGGCGATGGCGGCGTAGCGCGGCACGCTGAGCTGCATGCGGACGCTCTGAAAGAGGGCTTCGGCCAACTCGAAGACGCGCGCGCGAAGCGTGCTGCCGGCGCGGCTCAACGGATCGACGGCGAGTTCGTTCTCCGCGGCGGTAAGGGCCCACAGCGCGCCCGTTTCGCGCGATAAAGCCAGGCGCTCCAGGGCTCGTCGCTCGCGCCCGGTTTCGTCCACCAGGCGCGCGCGGAGATAGGCGTCGTAATCGGCGCGGTAGAGCGCCTGCTGAAAACGCCAGTTCAGCTTCTGCTGGGGCGTGGCGCGGCGCTCCATCTCGCGGAACTGGGCCAGCGTGACATCCACGCCGGTATTGGTGAGGAGCGGCCCGCGCCAGTTGCGCTCCAACGCCAGCAGCCCCTGCGCGAACGCATCGGCCGCGTCCGGACCGATGAAATAGCGGCCGTAGTCGCGCAGCATTTCGGTGACGTCCGCTTCGGGATTCCATCCCAGGGCGCTCCAGACGGCCTTGTTGACGTCGTCGTTCGAGCCCTCCGAATAGGTGATGAAGCCGCCATCGGCGTACGGCTGGAGGACGCGGAAGATCTGAGCCTCGTCGAGTGGGCGGGGATTGACGACCTCGCGTTCCTCGGTCTGGGCGTAGGCCACGTCCCAATCGTTAACGGCGAATTGCGAGTTCACGCTGTGGGTGATGTCGGGGTAGTGGCGTATGGGGTACCGCTTGGGAATGCGCGCGCGCAACTCGGGCAGATTGACGCGCACCTGCGGACCGAAAACCACGCCCGCGAGCCATGGCGGCTGCTGGTCCATCAGGCCGAAGAACTGCTCCATCCATTGCCGGCTGAAGCCTTGCGGCGAGAGCCACATGGTTGCCTTGGGGTGGTAGCGCTTCAGGCTGGCGGCCTGCTTTTCGAGAAGCGCCATGAGGACCCGCGGCTCGGTGTGGCCGGGATCGCCGCCGGGCACGAAGACCGCGTCGATGCGCGGCAACTGGCGGAAGACCTCGGCCCATTCGCGGACCGCCGCGTCGACCGTGGCCGCATTGGAATAATCCGGGTCCATGGCGGGATACCAGATCCAGCATTCCAGGCCGTATTCCTCGGCGAGGCGCGACATCTCGATCATCATGCGCATGGGCGGAAGCGGGAAGTGCGGGCTGTCGGCAGCGTCGTCGGAACGCGGCGGAATCAGCTCGATGGCGTTGGCGCCGAACACCGCGAGGTCGCGGATGTAGCGCTCCCACATGTTGGCGTCCCAGGCGTCGTTGGTGTTGGTCTTGGGGCGGTATCCCAACTGGTGGCCGCGCAACGCGTACTTGGGAGCGGTGGTGACGTTCAGGTCGCGCGGGAGCGTGACGGAATCGCGCCGCATTTCGAGAGCACGGAGAAGGCCGCCGATGCCGAACAGGACGCCGCGCTCGTCGTTGCCGGTGATTTCGATGCGCGACGCGGTCGAGCGAATCTGGTAGCCCTCGGGCGCGAGCCCGCCGCCCGGCGGGGCGCGGCGCACCATCACGACCGGTCCGGCGGCCTGCGGCACGGCGGCCGCGACCGGCCAGCGCAGACGCGTGCGCTCTTCGACCGCGTCGATCAGGAGGGCGACGGCTTTGCGCTCGGGTCCGGTGATCCGCGCATCGGTGACCACCGTGGCGTGGGTCAAATCCGCGGCGCCGCAGATGGACGCGGCCGCGAGGAGGAGGAGCAGGAGCGGCGGTTTCACCGGCCGATCCCCAATGGCCCGAGCAGTTGCCGCGCGCCCGACTCCATCAGGCTGATTTCCGTGGCAGCCTGGAACAACAGGAAGCCCTGTTCCATAAAGCGGCGCACCTGCTCGGGGGTGGTGGCGGGCCGCCCCACGAACTTGCCGTGACGCCGCGCGGAGTCCACGATGCGCGCGATGGCGGCATCGAGCGCCGGCTCGTCCTGCCGGCCGCGCAGTCCGAGCGAGAAAGAGAGATCGCTGGTGCCGATGAAGATGGCGTCGACCCCCTGAGTGGCGGTGATGTCGTCGATTTGGCGGAGCGCGGATGCCTCCTCGATGACGCAGATGGTCATGACCTCTTCGTCGGCGGAATCGTGGTAGTTGCCGGGCAGCGGCCAGGTGCGGATGGCGAGGCCCGCTCCGGAGCCGCGCCGGCCCGCCGGCGGATACCGGCACGCGGCGGCGGCGCACGCGGCCTTTTCCTCCGTTCCCGCGAACGGAAAAATCACGCCGCTGACGCCCTGGTCGAGGACGCGCTTCGCGGTCCACAATTCGACCACGGGAACGCGCGCGAAGACCGCGGCCGGGAGTCCGCGCGTAGCCAACACGATCAGCCGGAGCGTCTCGAGCGTGACGGGCGAATGCTCCATTTCCACCCAAAGAAAGTGAAAGCCCAAGGTGGCGGCGTGCGCGGCGGCCTCGACCGAGGGCGTGGTGATGGTGACCCCGAAAGCGGGCTGCCCGGCTTGGAGCGCCGCCCGCACCGGATTGTGCCAGGAGTTTGGTTCCATGTCCCTCGATTCTCACTCAACGCGCGGCGGAATACCAGGGTGGCGGGCGTGTGGGCGCGCGGCGGGCGAGGCGCTTCCGCCGTTACGGGCGGTACCGCGCGCCGGCGCGCGTCAGCAGGCCGTGCCGAAGTCGTTCTCGAACGCCTCGACGAGGTGGGCGCCCCAATCCACTTTGGGCTTCATCCGTCCGGCGAAGAAGCGAAGCACGGGCGGCTCCTCGCAGAACTCGAGGCCGCCGATCATGCGGCGGTGTTTGTAGAGCCACTGCAAACGGTCCGCGGCGTACTGGTAGTGCGACATGGTGAAGACCCGCCGGGGGACGGCGAGGCGGACCAGTTCGAGGTCGGAGGGAACGTCGCGCCCTTCTTCGTCGCGATCCATGGATACGGAGCCGCGCTCCATGCCGCGGATGCCGGACGTAATGTAGACCGCGGCCGCCAGGGCGCCGGCGGTGTATTCGGACTGCGGCACGTGGTCGATGAAACGCATCGCATCGACATGGCAGGCCAGCCCTCCCGCGGGCGTGACCACCGGCACACCCTTCTGCTACAGCAGGCAGACGAAGTATTGGATGGCGTCCGCCGAGGAGCCGGCGACCTCGAGATCGGTCATCTCCCGGATGCCGACGGCCATTGCCTCGATCTCCTTCGACGACATTCCGCCGTAGGTGAAGAAGCCCTCGTACACCGGAAGCCAGGGCCGGATGGCCTCGTAGAGATCCTTGCGGTTGGTGGCGATCATGCCGCCGCGAACGCTGCAACTCTTGCGGCCGGAGAGGTAGCAGAGGTCCGCGATGCTCATCATTTCCCGGATGATGTCGCGGATGGACGTGTTCCCGTATCCGGGCTCGCGCTGGTGAATGAAGTAGGCGTTCTCGGAAATCAGGCTGCCGTCCACTACGAGAAAAATGCCCAGCGGCTCGATCAGCTCCTTGACCTGGCGCAGGTTCTCCATGGAGAACGGCTGGCCGCCGATGAGATTGGTGGTGGCCTCCATGCGCACGAACGAGACGTTGCCCGGGCCGGCCTGGTCAATGGACTCGCGCAGCCGGTCGAGGTCCATGTTTCCCTTGAACGGGGAGCAACTCTGCGTGTTCAGGGCCTCGGGCCCGTAGAGTTCCAGCACCTTGCCGCCCGCCAGGTTGAAATGCGCCTTGGTGGTGGTGAAGTGATAATTCATGGGCACGATGTGGCCGGGCTTGATGAAGGTCTTGGCCAGCAGGTGCTCGGCGGCGCGGCCCTGGTGGGTGGGCAGAACGTATTGGTAGCCGAAGATCTCGCGCACCGATTCGAGCAGCCGGTAGAAGCTCTCCGACCCGGCGTAGGCATCGTCGGACTGCATCATCGCGGCCTGCTGATTGTCGCTCATGGCATTGGTGCCGCTATCCGTGAGCATGTCCAGAAAGATGTCGCGGGAGCGGAGGAGGAAAGTGTTGTAGCCCGCCTCTTCCATGGCTTTCAGCCGTTCGCGCGCGGGTATCAGCCGCACCTTCTGCACGATGCGCACCTTGTGCATTTCGATCGGGATTTCGGATCCGTTGGATAAACGTATGCTCATAGCCGTCCTGAATAAAGTGGAATTTTGGTAATTCAGACCTGAAAATCTATTAATAACACGCGGCGCGAGCTAGTCCCGCGGTCGTGCCCGCTACCCGCCGCGCCGCACAACGCGACAGGGTGGCAGGCAGTGCCATACGGATCTGCCCGACCGCCTGGATCCAGGCGGTGGTTTCAGCGAGTTTTATTGAAGGGAAAGGACTTGCTCCCCGGATGACCGCCTGCATCCAGGCGGTTACCGTCCCTCTGTATCGAAGATCCGGAGGAGAGGCTGGCGCGCGCTTCCACTTTCAACTCCATTGTCTCTCATGGGTGCAAAGAAAAAGGGGGCGGCGGCGAGTGGCGCATTCGATCAAGTTGAAGGATGTGAGGCGGTTAGGGGGCGAAAAAAATAGTTCGAAGTGCTGTGACCCTGATTTGGGCTGAGTGCAAGAAAATTCCGGCCTGGGCGCGCAGCAAAGTCGAAGTTGAATTGGTTGTTGCGCTTACGAAGGCTCTTCCGATGCAGCCGGGTTCGGCGACCCGGAACGATTGCGTTTGGGGGCACTGATGAAGTCTCCGGCACTATAATGTGGGAGAGAGATCGATGGAGGGAATCACGTTAGAATCGATTCCGATAGTGGTCGGGCGGGAGGAGGACGGCCGCTGGTGGGCCGACATCGAGTCGATGCCGGGAGTGATGGCGTACGGAGAAACCCGCGAGTCGGCGATTGCCGCCGTACGAGCGCTTGCGCTGCGCGTTGCCGCCGATTGCATCGATCACGGTGAGGAAGTTCCCGAACCCTTCACGAAGGTCTTTTCAGCGGCATGAGCCACTGACGACCGGTCAAGGCGAAACAATTGTTGGCTGCCTTGCCGCGGCTAGGATGGCATGTGCTGGTTCAGCGTGAAATGGAGAGCGCGCGATCCCTGGTAGCGAGTATTATAGCGATTTCGAGGGTCCAGTTTGGACGACACCGCCCAATGTAGTCGCGGGGCAAGCTGCGCTGCTGAAAATCT